>Ga0193729_1001352_pt1 | contig 12602 bp, 14 predicted proteins | sample U1c2metaG_FD_143036 | JGI IMG/M metagenome (GOLD analysis project Ga0193729, IMG submission 143036) | Soil microbial communities from a riparian zone of the East river system, Colorado, United States - U1c2 | ecosystem: Environmental > Terrestrial > Soil > Riparian zone | place: USA: East River... | reverse complement strand
CTGGCGAATATGGGAGAGAAAGGGGTTGTGCTCGTGCCGGACTACTTGCGATGGCTAAAGGACAAGGATCCAGAGGTTCGGGAGGCCGGCGCTAGTTTCCTGGGTACAGTCGGACCAAAAGCACGCGTCGCCGTTCCCGAATTGCTGAAGGCGGCCGAAGGCACCAACGCACGCCTGGCCCGCACGGCTGCTCTCGCCCTTTGGAGCATTGATCGCCAAACAAACGTCGCCCTCCGTATCCACACAAAAGATCTTCAAAGCACGAACTCAACCACGCGCCAGTTAGCGCTTATTCACCTTGGCAAAATGGGCCGCGCAGCCACGGAAGCTGCTCCACAGATCGAACCTTTCTTGCGCGATCCGGATGATCTCGTGCGGCGCGAGGCAGAGAAGGCGCTGCGCGAGATCGCGCCCGACCTGCTTGTGTCGAGCCAGCAACGCATGAACCAGGACACCGAGGCGCAGATCGCAAAACTCATCCAAATCATGCGTGAGGGTGAATATCCGCAGCGCTACCGCGCCGTCGAGGCAATAGGGGTGTTTGGTCCAGCAGCCAAAGCGGCGGTACCCGCTCTAGTTGAAGCACTCGAAGGATTCGTGCCCGCCACTGGTTTCCTCGCGTCGGTTTCAAAAAGGAACTCGCAGATGGTAGTGGCAGACGCGCTGGGAGAAATCGGCCCTGAGGCCCGTGCTGCCGTCCCCGGACTTATCGCGCGGCTCGGCGAAAATTCCGGCTACGACCAGTGGTTTTGCAGAGCCCTCGGCCGAATTGGACCTGACGCTCGCGAGGCAGTCCCCGTTTTGGAGAACCTTCTGCAGGACGGGCGTCCCGGGATCCGCTTCGCCGCTGCTGATGCGCTGACTCGGATCGTGCCGTCCCAATGTCCGAACGCGGTAACAGCTCTGAAGTCACTCCAACATGACCCGGAATTGGCGAGAGTTTGGCTGAGCGATGGCCATGGAGCGGCAACGCAATCGAGCAAACTGGATTTCGATAACCCAGAAAGCCGTCTTTTTCGGTTGGCCGCTTCCGTGCCATTATGGAAACTTGGAATCGAGAAGCAATCGCCTGTGCCCGCACTTATCGCGGAACTGCACAACAGCGCTAGCACAAACCCACTAAACACAGGCGACCTCCCTTACATCGAACTGCTCGGCGACGTTGGACCTGAAGCCGCCCTGGCATTGCCGATCCTAACGAAATACTTGGACGTCAATAAATGGATTAAGCTGCGCCGCACTACCGCAAACACAATCCGCAAAATTTCCCCGGAGGAGGCCGCCAAATTGAACTTACCCGGAGTGCTGGCAATCCCGTGAGAAACAAGTGACCGTAAACCCGACCTATGAAACACGCCCCTTCTCTCAAAAGGCGCGGCTGCTTCGGATTCCAGCTCGGGCGCCCGGACGAGGCGCGGACCTACGGCCACGGCGGCGGCGCTCCGGGAATGAACGCGATTCTTCGCGTGTATCCGGAGTCGGGTCAGTCGGTGATCGTGTTGTGCAACCTTGACCCTCCCTCGGCTTCGCGCATGGGAGATTGGCTCCACGCCCGCATGCCACTGAAGTAGTCCTTAGCGATGCAGCCGTGGAGAAAACCCGCTGCACCCAGGTAGGGTTTGGAACTTCAGGAAGGCTGCCCGGCTCGCAAAGAAACACGGAACTCCTCGTCTGTGAGCGCTTTGCAAGCGATCAAACCGGTTGTGAAAGGTTGTGAAAAGAGGAATTGGCGTTAAGCTTTCAGGCAATGAAGGCTCTCGCTAGGCTAACCTCATTTCTCTTCATATTCTCAGTGATCGAGACCTCACCTTCGATCCTGGCGCAGACGAATGTCGTGGCACGGGATGATTTGGGGTTTATACCTCCGGACTTCAGGCCCCTCTTCGAAAAAGGCGATGAATTTCTTGAGACTTCGGTCAATTCGACGAATCGGACCGCAACGGCGGTTTGGCACTTGCCTGCAGCTTTAAAACAGATCCTAAACGATGCGGACGAGTTCATCCTCTTCTCCCTGGATCCAACGCCAGATTTTGAACATAAATCAAAAGACACGTTTAAAAGGTATCCAGTTATTGGCCAAACAAAGATTAAAGCCTGGTCCACAAGAAGGCAGCTTACCGAGGAATTGAACAACGCAATTCGCGCTGGAGACAGCCTAACCGTTTCAAATGGCGTTGTGTCTCTTTCAGGCCCGTTTGCGAGTTGCTTTAACCCTCGGCATGGAATTCGGGCAAGGAGATCTCGCGAAACGGTAGAGTTGTTGATTTGCTTCGAGTGTGAGCAGGTTCAGATTGATTCCAGCAAAGAGGCGGAACGGGTCCTAAAGCTTACCAAGAAACCTTCGAGGACTTTTAATGCTGTCCTCAAGTCAGCCGGCGTGGCTCTGCCGAAAAACTAAAACAGGAAGTTTTTGACCTTCGCGTTCCGAACTTCTCAGTAAAAAGGTTGCTTTCTCGAGCCCGGGTCGGTTGCCCACGCGTATTCGACCTTATGCGAACGTGGTTTTAAAGGAGCCGTCCGTTGGGCCGGGTCGGGAGGCACGGTAACATGTATCACCGCCGTCGATACGTTGCCCGAATCATCCCTGCATTCCACGGTGATGCTGTAAACACGGGCAGTGTCCGCTCCCAGCCGCTCAGAGGTTAAGTTCACGGTCAGATCTCCCGTAATCTCCCATTCTCCAAGGGTGTGAACAGCGCCATCAGCAGGGATTGATTCGCTGCAGCTGACGGAAATGATCTTGCATAGCGCCAGGTGACAGTTATCCGAAGCTTCGACGCGCAATGTTACCTCCTCCATCCTGTGGCTCGGGGGCCAAAGCACCTCCGGGCTGGCGGCAATGCGGTGAATAACTGGCGGTTCGCAGTCATGCACTGTGATTTCAAAGCTGCCTCTATGGGTGACTTGCCCAGCTCCATTCGTTACCGTGCACTGCACGAAATTGGTGCCCACTGGGAAGAACGAGCCTGAAGCGGGAACACATTCAATGCCCAACGCCGCGCCTTTGGTTGCCACGGTTGCCACCGGCATGGGAAACCGCACCAACGCGCCGCTCTGACCGGGATCATTGCAGACGGCAATATTAGTCGTGCCGGTAATGCCGCCTGCCGGGGGCTGCGGGGCTGTGACTACTTGAACATCGTCAAACCAGATGAACCCGTGCATAAATCCCGCATCGTTGCCGGTAACGACCACCCGATGAATCGGCACCCGGGATTGCCAGCCGTTCCATGACCACCCGCGGAAGTTTTTCGGGGCGCGGGCTCTTGCCGAGTCGATTAAACGCTCGTTCGCGTCATAGAATTCCACTTTCGCATCATCAAATCGGCTATTGTTCGCGAAGTACGCGCCAAATTTGGTCAACGGTGTGCGGAATACCCACTCGGAAATCCCGACCTGGCCTAGCATGTAAGACGGAGAATGTGCAGTGACAGGGACGCCACCCATCGTTGAACCGGCCACAATCTTAAGCGCGCCGCGCTCCGTCAGATTACTCACCGTAGCCATACCGCCGAGAATGCTGATTCCCTGCTGAGTCACCTCCACCCCAAGAGCATCAAACCCTTCTGATGCGGCGCCCTGGAATGGACCCAGTTGAGCGATGGGGCCAGACTGGGTGCGTGGCGGACTGGCCTTGCCTTGTGACAGGAAAAAAGCCGTTGTGACAACCGCGGCTGCGACAACAATTGCCGAGGCGCCCAGACCCAGCATTAGTTTGTATCGCGCCCACGCCAGAACTCTGAGGGTGCCCTTGGCAAGAAGCGCGACTGAACTTCCCGGGATAGCGCCTCGCACCACCGTAGCCACCACGCTGGCCGCCAGGTTCACCGGCGCAGCCTGGACAGAATTTGTCGCGAGTATTCCTGCCAGCGCGGCCGCGGAGAGACTCGCATCGCGCCTGGTTAAAAACCGGCGCAGCTTTTCCAGCGCGCGGTTCACCCGCATCCGAGCCGCGTCCTCCTTAATGCCGAGCTCCCGGCCCACCTCGCACAAGCTCTTATTCTGAAAAAATCGCAGCAAAACGGCGTCGCGGTCACCGGCGCTTAATTCTCCCATGGCGCGCTCCAACAGCGGCGCGGTTTGGGTCCAGTCGTTTTCGGGGCATTCGGCGGGTTGGTTGATGAGCGATTGCATGTAAGCCTCCTGATCGCGGCGCGCGCGGCGCGACTCGGTGCGCAGGTAATTTGCCGCCGTCAATCGTGTCGCCTGGTACAGCCAGCCGGTAAGCGTGCCAAGTCGAAGCAAACTTCCCGCCTTGCGCGCCAGCACCACGAACACCGCCTGGGTTACCTCCTCGGCGGAATGCGGATTGCGCGTCTGCCTCAGGGCGGCGCAATAAACAAGGTTAATCTGCCGCCGCACCAGCGCCGCAAAATCAGCTTCCGATTGTTGCTCGACGAACCTGCCCAGCAGCTCAATATCGTCTAGCTCGTCCATTCACATAGAGAATGTCCGCCTGCATCAAAACCGAACAGGTTTTTTCGCAAGGTGGATCTGGCAATTTCCAGCTCCTTTGGTAATTTATAGCGTTCATGAATACCGCCCTGTCCCTGCTTATTGTCGTTGCCTTGATGCCAGTTGCTTCCGCCCAGGACGCCGCGATCATTAACAAACAAGACGTCGTTTATGCCGAACCGGCAGATCCGCTTCACACGCTCGATGTGTACGCATCGCCCACAGCGAAGAATGCGCCAGTGATGTTTTGGATTCACGGCGGTGGCTGGGAGACGGGCGACAAGAGTGACGTGGCGCAGAAGCCGCGGTTCTTTGTGGACCGGGGCTTTGTGTTCGTCTCGGTAAACTATCGGCTGCTGCCGAAAGTGGAGATGATGGATATTTTCCGCGATGTCGCGAAATCGTTTCGCTGGGTGCATGACCACATCGCTGAATACGGCGGCGAGCCGAAGCGTGTGCTGGTCGGGGGCCATTCAGCGGGCGCGCAACTGGCGGCGTTGCTTTGCATAGACGAGCGCTACCTGAAGGCCGAAGGGATCGCGTTCACCGACCTCATTGGCTGCGTGCCGGTTGATGGGGATACCTATGACCTGCCGGCCATTATCGAGACGGAGGAGACGCGTTGCCGGGTGCATGGCCAGCCGCAACCGCAATTCGGGCATCCCCAAAAGTTCGGCAACTCGGCGGAAAAGTTTCGCGAATACTCCGCAGTGACGCACGTCGCGAAGGGCAAGGGAATTCCCCCTTTCCTGATTCTGCATGTTGCCGATCATCCGGACACCACTGCCCAGGCGTTCCGTCTGGGCACCGTGCTGAAAGCAGCGGGAGTGAAGACCACCGTCTTTGGAGCGAAGGAAACCAATCACAGAAAACTCAATGACAACCTCGGAACCACCGGTGATCCTGCGACGAAGGTTTTGCTGGAGTTTGTTGATGCCCGCCTGGCCCAATAGACGGTAGGGACGACTTCCACGTCGTCCGATTCTCCGTCCACCGATTCTTCGCCGTCCCTAATTCTTCCAACGAAATCTGATTCGGAAAAACAGAAGGGGGAAAGATTACGGACGACGTGGAAGTCGTCCCTACCGTGGGGGCATCGCTGCAAAGGTGCGTTCGATTTCGCGAAAGACAAGCTCGGTGGATTCGACACACAGGCGCAGGTATTCCTCGCCTTTCTCGGGGGTGGCAGTCCGCGCCTCGCCCCACGTGCCGCTGCGGGTGATCCAATGGACGGAGCCCGGATTACTAAAAAAGTAAGCGGTATGGACCGCCCCTACATTCTCGATCTCATATTTGGGAAAAGGTGGCACTTCCTGGTTTAGCTTTTCGCGGTCCACCAGGTTGGGGTTAATCGCCAAAAGACACGACACTTCGGCAGCATGCGCGTGCAGTCCACGCTCCAACCCAGACCATTCAGCGGATATTTTACTCGGGATGCCGTCCCAGTAGTTGATTGGGAAGGCGCGGCAGTCATCGGGCAGTCGCGGGCGAGCATTGGCACAGGCGTAAGCGATTGCGTAGAGATTGTCATAATGCCCATTTAAAAAAACGATGCGCTTCATTCCCATCTCGGCAAAGGTGGCACACAAGTCTTCAATCAGCGCCATAAAGGTTGGGATTCGAATTTGCGCCACTCCTCTGAAACCCGTGTGAGGATAGGATAAGGCGTAGCTAACGGGCGGGGCGACCAGCGCTTCCAGGCGTGGAGCGACTCGGCGTGCGATCTCGTTTGGAATGATAACATCCGTCAACATCGCTGAATGGGGGCCATGCTGTTCAACCGCTCCAACAGGGATGATAACAGTGGAAGATTTTTCTAACCAGCTTTCCAATTCGCTGTTCGTGAGTTCTCCAAGGAATACAGTAGGCGCTTTCATCACACAAAACCGTAGCCATCCCCTGGAACGTGCGCCAGCGGAAAGCCTCTCACTCCGCTTCTTCATTCCCGACAGCTTTTTTGGGTTACAACGTGGAAAAGAAAAGGGGTCACCCATTAAGTATCGTTAACATCCACGCACCCCCCCCGTGCTCTAGATTTGTCGTCTAAATAGTGGTCAAATACTAAGAATCGACCCGGGTCAGATCTAGCACTCACACAGGGTGACCCCTCTTACGCCGAGGCGACGCGTCCGCAATTCGGGCACGGGCAAATAAGATGGGAACGCGCACAACTTGGATTGCCTCCGCCGGTATTCCAGGAATCGCATTAAATCGCGGTTAGGGACGTGTTCCACCACGTCTCAAGCTGGTCTGGGTGATGTTGTTGGCGCGGAACTCGTCCACGCGGGCTTTGTCCACCGCACCATCCACATCCAGCACCCACGCACCGTCCTTTTCCACGTAATGGCTGGCAAGCGCAGACGGGATTCATTAATTACGTAATACCTTTATTTTCAGTGACATAGAGCAAATATTAAGAATTGTGTTTACAAATCGGTTTAAACAGTGCTATTCTGGTACACAGTTCGGGTAATCAACAGACAAAACATCAACCTATGATAGAAACGACAACAATGATGAAGACGATCGAAATTGACGATGACATCTACGCGCACCTTAAGGCCAGCGTTGCGGACTTCGGCGAGACGCCTACGGACGTACTTCGCCGCCTCCTTAAGGTCAGCCACGTTAGTACATCAGCGCCGACAGCTGCGGAAGACTCCGAGCTTCAGAAACTCCTGAAATCTTCCGATTTTACTTACGCTAAAGGCGTGGTCGGCAGGTTTTTGGTCATTCTCCGATGGCTTCATGACCAGGAGCCGGCCGCATTCGCCAAAGTGCTGAGCATTCGGGGCCGCGACCGCCTCTACTTTGCAAAGGACAAAGCCATTCTCGATGCGTCCGGGAGCAACGTGAACGCAAAGCCGATCCCCGGCACCGAGTACTGGGTCATCACAACAACCCCGACTATCCTCAAGCAAGAGATATTGCAACAGGTCATGCGGGTACTGGGCTGCGACCCGGCCGATATCAAGACCGCGAAGTCTGCTATCGCGTATTAACGGCGTGTTGCGAAAAGGGGTCCGCAATTCACGACGGGCGACTACGGCTTCGGATTCCAGATCGGACGGCCGGACGAGGCGCGGACCTGCGGCCATGACCTGGGATTGGAAAACGTGCCATGACCCTTCAGTCGAACCGACGCTGCCATGTCGTGGAACCTCGGCGGGCGGCGGACGCGTTGCCTCGGCGAGCGTCTCGGCCTTCAACAGTTTGTTCGACATCAGTTACACGACGGCGGCCGATCTGATGAAGTTTGCCGACGCGCTCCGGGAATGAACGCGATTCTTCGCGTCTATCCGGAGTTGGGCCAGTCGGTCATCGAAAACGGGTAAGTCCCGCATAAACACACATCTTACCTGGTCGAGCGCGCGCGTTGCAGGAGGCGAAGAAAAATACGCAAAATGCGGGACTGCCCCTTTTTCTAATGACCCTTTTTCCGCGCGGCGCGGAGGTGTACTAGCGCCGGACGTTGCGTCGGGAAGCAAACAGCAAGCCGCAGGCTGCGGCAATTGCGAGCGTTGAAGGTTCAGGTACTTGGAATGCCAATCCTTGAGCCGCTACGGCGGAGGTGAAGGCGGCCCGTGTTCCATCCGGTGCGAATCGCAAGATATAGGGAGCAGTTCCAAACTCGGACACAAACAAATCACCGGTTTGGTTGAACGCCAGGTCTATGGGGGTATCCAGGCCCGAGGCAAAAGTGGTTCTCGTGCCGTCGGGGGCAAATTCGTAGATATAGCCCGCAGTGCCGCCCGCACCGATGAACAGATCACCAGCGCTGTCAAAAGCCAGACCGCCAATTCCTTGCCCCGTGACGGTCGCAAACGTGCTCCTGGTTCCGTTCGGCGCGAATCGGTAGATGGGTGACACCCCGCTGTCATCTGAAACAAACAAATCGCCTGCGCTGTTGAAGGTCATGTGGGCAGGCGCGCCCAAACCGGTCGCGAAAACAGCTCCATCAGCCTGGCGATGCAGCGATGGAGAAAACTCGCCGCACCCAGGTATCTGCTTGAAGCTGAGCAGAGACGCTCTTTCGCGAACTCTTCGTACAATCTGGGCTGAGAGGACCTGCCCACCCGAGAGAAAGAAAGATTCTTGTTGAGAACCTTGCCTTGATCATACAAATACTACTTTTTAAGCAGACAATTGCCGACCCCTCACCTCGTTCGGGAAGACGACGAATCCATGAAACCACCATCGAACGTCAAGACCCCAGCGCAATACATTGCCTCACTCCCCGCCGATCGCGCGAAGACGATCGCGACGGTACGAGCACTCGTGAACAAGCACATTCCCCGCGGCTACGATGAGTGCCTCGTCTGGGGCACGATCGGTTGGACGATCCCCCTGTCTCGATATCCAGACACTCATAACAAGCAGCCGATCTGCTACGTCGCGCTCTCGTCGCAGAAGAACTACTGCGTGCTCTATCTGTTTGGCCCGTTCAGGAGTGCGCGTCAGCTCGAGCAGTTGAAGGCGGCGTTCAAGGCGGCGGGGAAGAAGCTCGACATGGGGAAGTGTTGCGTTCATTTCGAGTCGCCGGACGATTTGCCGCTCGAAGCGATTGGAAAGCTGATCTCGGCGATTTCGAGCGAGAAGTGGATCGAGATCTACGAACAATCGCGTTTGATGACCAAGGCAGGGCAGGCCCAGATGACGAAGCAAGACGCCCCCTCGGCGAGCAAGGTGGCCGCCAGGCGCGCCGACACAAAGCGTCGGCGGTAAACTTTCCCAGCATGACTCGCCGGTACCGGCCACCACTTGGTTTCTTGATGATCTCGGCTTCGATTGGCGGAAACGCGGGTTGCGGCCCACGGCGGCGGCGCTCCGGGAATGAACGCGATTCTTCGCGTGTATCCGGAGTCGGGCCAGTCGGTGATCGTGTTGTGCAACCTGGACAGTCCTTCGGCTTCGCGCATGGGAGATTGGCTCCACGCCCGCATGTCACTCAAGTAGTTCCCACAACAGCCGATGCAGCGGTGGAGAAAACTCGCCGCACCCAGGTATGGTTTGGAACTCGTTGGACTTGACCTGGCTAAAACTCCGACCGTACTTTTTGCTTCTCAGCGTGCTCCGTTTCCTCCTGTAAATCCGCCCCATTTGCAGTTCGATTTCCTGCCCGCCCCTTTTGATTCGAGTCCATTCCTGTTCACCTGTCCTGCGCGAGCAGGTAGTGCAAAAGGGGTCGTGCCACTGCATCCTTGGAATCCTGCCTCCTCTCAACTCCCCCCGCAAACGAATCGCATTCGCGCTCTTTTTTCAGTGTCGCCACCAAATTTACGGGTTTTGCAGCGCCAACCTAAAATCGTGACAAGCGCGTGGCCCATATGCACAATTGCTTTCAAAAGATCGTATGCCACCGATTCTTCCAGCGTCGCGCCTGAAACGAATAGCAGAAGCGACCTGCGATCACGTCGAAAAGTGGAAAGAGGGAGTGGTGCTTGAAAGCGACTCAGGAAAAGCAATCTCCTTCCTCCTCTGCGGGGTCGCGGCAGATCGTTGGAAGCTTGCCTACGCCCTTCGTGCTCAGGCCAACCGCCTATTCACCGCGCAGCATCTGAGAAGCGCAATCAGTCGTTACTATTACGCAATGTATCACTCCATGAGGGCATGCGTCTTCGTCCATCACGAAGGCGACGATCACCAAAAACACAGTGAACTCCCTAAACACATTCCACCCGCGTTTGACCCGTTGGGCACTGATTGGCAGACCAAGCTGAAAGACGCTCGCCTGCTTCGCAACCGAGTCGATTACGAAGCCTATCCCAAATCAGAGAAGGCCTGGAAGACGGACGCGGAGGGCATCAGGCTCGACGCAAAACTGCTCCTCAGTGTGTCGCGTACATATCTAATCTCGAAAGGATGCACATTATGACCCAGTTAAACCTCGACATAACGCCGGACGAATTGATCAAAAGTCGCTTCGCCAAGGCCGGCATCACCATCGCCTCCCTTGAACGCCGTGATTATCCCGGAGAAACGATCTTTGTCGTGCGGGTCGCTGGGCCAGAATACCAAATAGCCACCGCCCTCGGCAATGCGATTGACCATGAGATCGCCGAATTAGGCTTCAAAGGCTTCGTGACAGTCCGGAAACTCGAAGCCCCGGCGTCGGCCCCGCGCTGGTTAAAGGAGGGTGTTGCGGATCCCAAAGCCAACGAGTTCGGCAGCCTACTCAACGCACGGTCGAGAACTTCCGAAATCCAGCCGAGTCTACGTTACATACCTGACACCGCGCGCAACATTACCACCGTAACCGCCTCGCGCCACCAACTGATTTTTGGAAGACGCGGGGCTGGCAAAACAGCTTTGATGGTGGAAGCCAAGCGGTTACTGAAGGAGCAACGAGATGTCATTGTCTGGGTTAACCTGCAGACGCTCCGACTCGAATCAGTCCAACGTTCATTCGTAATAATCTGTCAACGGATCTGCGACTCCATGGAGGGTTTTCTCGCCGAAACCAGTCGAACTCCCAACGTTCTGTCCTCGATAGTGGAACTCCGACAGCATCTGGACAAACTTTCCGCCCAAACCGCGGTCTCCGATACCGAGATGGCGCGCCTGGTGCCACGTTTGCAAGAGATTATTCGCAGGTTTTTGGAGAGCACCTCAGTAAGGATGTTCATCTTCATTGACGACCTGCACTATACGCCAAGGCCCAATCAGCCCATATTATTAGATGCTTTGCACGGCGCAGTTCGTGACTGTGACGCGTGGCTTAAAATCGCTGGGATCAAGCATCTATGCAGATGGTTCGACCCACACCCGCCAAGAGGTTTGCAAACAGGGCACGACGCCGACCACATTGACTTGGACATAACCCTAGAAAACCCCTCCAAAGCCAAGGCATTTCTGGAAGAGATCCTCGTCAGCTATGCAAGAACGGTGGGGATCACGTCGCTGGCGAGCATCATCATGAATGAGGCCCTTGACCGTCTCGTCCTAGCATCGGGTGCAGTTCCACGCGATTACATAGTCTTGAGTGCTGGAGCAGTGCGCCAAGCCCAGCGTCGCGAAAGGGCGCGAGTTGTAGGAGTGCAAGATGTCAACAAGGCCGCCGGCGAGGCAGCAAAGGTTAAACTTACAGAACTCGAAGACGATGCATCGTCGTCAACCGGAACCCCTAGAATCGTTACCGCCCTACAGACAATACGCGCTTTTTGCATCGACGAAAAGAAGACCACTTATTTCAGGGTCGATTTTCGCGACAAGGAGCAGCGACCGATAGAATATGGACTAATCCAGGACTTAATGGACCTACGCCTTATCCATCTTATCGACTCCAGCCTCTCCGATGAAAAGGAGGCCGGGAGGCGTTCCGAGGTTTACATGCTCGACCTCAGCCAGTTCTCAGGACAGCGGCTAAAGAAGAAGCTAAAGGTTATCGACTTCGCTGCCGGCCATCTTGTGCTAAAGGAAACCGGAACAACGGTGCCAGCAAAAGTCGGCAGCACTTCCAAACAGCGGCTCGGGCTCCTCCGGCGCGGACCACTATTTCATCTCGACACCTTGCCTAACCAGCCGTAAATAGAGCCGCACAAAGACCAATCGCCCGTCGCGCTTGGGAGGCGCCAAATGGCCCTCATCGCAGCGCTTGCAAGAGCCTCTCCCCGCCGGCACCATCATCCTCGAAAAATTTCACGCCCTGCAAAATCAAATCAATCGCACCGGCAGGCTTCCTCATCTGGAACATCTACCACTGGCTTCTCGTCCCTCGCCAACTGCTCCGTCATCGGCGCCATGGTTGGCTAGGATTTATCACGCCACTGCCGATCTTGCCTCACGGTTCAACGATTCAACGATTCTGCGGTTCAACGACTCAACGCCCAAGCGAATGGACCGCTCATGGAAATCTTGCCAATTAAGCTGTCGCAGGTACAACTGAGACTGGACCATGACCACTGAGAAGAACCTGGCGGCTTCCAGGAAATTTGTTCCAGCCACCCTGCCCTGGGTGATCGCAGCCGCCGCATTTTTGGCCTATCTTTTTTCTCTTAACTCATGGGTTTCACTCAACAGTCTCGGGCCCGTGGCGCGCGTTTCCGGCTGGCTGTGGCGCCCGGCGTTGACGCAGCCTCTCACCTGCGCCGTGCTTTATCCGTTCCGGTGGCTGCCCGAATCGTGGATTCCAGTGGCACTAAACATTT
>Ga0193729_1001351_pt1 | contig 12604 bp, 15 predicted proteins | sample U1c2metaG_FD_143036 | JGI IMG/M metagenome (GOLD analysis project Ga0193729, IMG submission 143036) | Soil microbial communities from a riparian zone of the East river system, Colorado, United States - U1c2 | ecosystem: Environmental > Terrestrial > Soil > Riparian zone | place: USA: East River... | reverse complement strand
CAACAGAATATCGTTCATCCTGATTTCAACCGCGATTTTCACGTTCGGGTGCGTCAGAATATAGAAGCGCCCGTCCTTCACCGCGTCGATCGTGATCCTTGCGATGTCGGCGGCGGATAGCTTTCCTGATTTGATCGCCTGTCTGATGCGATCCGAGTACTGTTCCGCTTCCGGATTGGATTCCGCGAGTTCCGCGGGCCGGTTACGTTCGGAGTTCGATATCCCGGTATCAACAAATGCGGGGCATAGCACGGAAACGCCGATCGGCGCATTCTGGCCGCGCAGCTCGTGATGAAGGCATTCCGTGATCGCGACCACGGCGTGTTTGCTCGCGGCATAGACGCCGGAGCCCGGGGGCGCAAGCAGCCCCGCTGCGGAGGCTGTGTTGACGATGTAAGATTCTTCCTTTTGCGCCAGCATGCGCGGCACGAAGCTGCGCAACCCGTGAACCACGCCCATCACGTTGATACCCAACGTCCACTTCCAGTCGTCGAGCGTGGCCGTCCAGATCGGCCCCGCCGTTCCCACGCCCGCGTTGTTGAAGAGCAGGTGGCATGCGCCAAAGCGGTCGTATGTCGACTTTGCCAGATGCTCAATGCTGTCAGCACTGGAGACGTCGCTGCCAATCACGAGGGACTCGGTGCCAGGCTTGAGCAGCGCGACGGTGGTACCTAAGCCACCTGTATCGATATCTGTGAGAACAACCTTCATTCCTTCGTCGGCGCAACGGATCGCAAATTCACGACCAAATCCACTGGCCGCACCCGTGATCACCGCAACTTTTCCGTGAAGCTCTTTCATGGCGAGTCCTAGTGAGAAACACGTCGGGAAATGCGGTTGCGTTGTTTCTTGTAATGAAAGCGCCCCTATCACCGGGATTGCGATATCAATAGAGCCGGCCTGTCATGAAGCTGGGCCGGTCGCACGGTCCGCGTTAGCTAGTTGTCCACCCCGATGCTCGATGCGGCAGCCTACCACCATTTTCCAAGCACACGCTTGAAAATATCTGATGGTGTCGTTTTCTTGGCTTGACCCTGTCGATCAAGTCGAGACCACCGGCTTCTTACAGCGCGCAGATAATGGTCGTAGCTGTCTAATCTGTCGGTGGGCTTTTGGTTTGCACTCATTGGACATGCAGACCCCACCCGCTTCTGCATTGCCTTCAAGGCGGGCGCAACGTTGACGCCATCGCCGAAGATATCGTTGTCGTCGATGATGATGTCTCCCAGATGGATGCCAATGCGGAACTCGATCCGCTTGGCCTGGGGTACCTCCGCGGTCTCGCCAGCAATGCCGCGTTGAACTTCGACGGCGCATCGCGTTGCATCGACGGCACTGGCAAACTCGACCAGCATACCGTCGCCGGTGGTCTTGACGATGCGGCCGCGATGTTTGGCGATTGTGGGGTCGACACGCGTTTTTCTGAAAGCCCTCAGTTGCGCCAGTGTACCTTCCTCGTCGGCACCCATCAAGCGGCTATAACCGGTGACATCCGCCGCCAGGATGGCCGTCAGTCGCCGCTACGTGCTCGGTCCTCAAGACGCACCCCCGGGCTCGGGAAGCTAGCTGTCCATCATAGCAGCATCGCGGGCCGCTGTCCGGCCAGGATCAATGGTCGCGGTAGGGACGAGGATTTCTCCTCGCCCACCGGGTCGCCGGAGGCGGTCGCCCGCCCCCGGCTCCCACAGAACGTGGCGTGCGGATTTCCCGCACCACGCTCTTCGGCAGTTGGTTCACAGCTTTCACTGCTATCTGTTCAAGTTTCGTTTCCATGGTCAGCTGATCTTCTCTCTGAGTAGAAGGCCGTAACTCCCGTTGAATGGAGCCCATGTCGCCCAAGAACAATTCAACTACCGCTGACCGCTTCCCCATGTAGCCGGCTCTCCCGACCTCGGAGTACTATCAGTCAGTCTGACTTCCACCCGGTCATCAGACCCTTCTCACCTCATCGGCTTGGCAGGTCCTACAGGCTTGCGCCTGAACCGGATGGATCTCCTTGTTCGCGTTGCTTCCTTTGGTTGCATGCTGGCGGTACGAACCCCGGGAGCATCTCAGGCCGCTCGCTATAGCGCGGGCTGCGATTCCGCCTTCCCCTTTACGGGATAGGGTCGGCTACTCCGATCACGATCGATTTCGGGGCTATGTTCCCGTTCACTTCATTCCGGCCTACAACCTCCCTGTCTACGCTTCGCAATGGCCGTTACCGGACGCCACGCAAGACTCGGTTCGCGGCTGTCGCTAGGCTTTGCCGCGGCCGCCATCCCAGACGGCAGACTTCAACGCGCTTGCAAGGCGCAACCCGCACAGATCCCGGCGTGCGCTGCTAACGCACCGGGCTCCTCCCTCGGGTCAGACGTTGTGCGATGAACGATTCACGCGCAGCCATTATTCGGATCGACGCGGTATTTCGGCTCAGTGTCCGAACCGCGGCCGCCTAACGGCTGTTAGCCAACAAGCGTGCAGTTCGGATATGGGCTCAACTATCTTATCGACGTCGAGCACGCGATCATTGTCGATGTCGAGCCAACGCCGGCACGCACCTATGATGAGGTGGCGTCAACCAGAACGATGCTCGAGCGCACCGAGCAGCGGCTTGATCTAAAGCCTGATTGGCTCGCAGCCGATACCGCCTACGGCACGGGCAAGCTGCTTGCGTGGCTGTTGGGCAAGAACATCACGCCGCATATCCCGGTGTGGGAAAGGTATCCATCGCCTGATGGCATGTACTCCCGTAGCGACTTCACTTATGACGCGGAGCGGGACGTCTATGTCTGTCCCAATGGCAGGCTCTTGCGAACCTCGGGAACAGTCCATGATGGCCGCGTCAGGAACTACCTGTCACAACCTCAAGACTGCCGTGCCTGCACACTCAAGCAACGATGCACGCGCGCACCGTTCAGGAAGATCGCGCGCGATATCAACGAGGATGCACGCAATCATGTCCGTTCACTGAAGGGCACGCCGGAGTTCGAGCGATCGAGCAATGCACGCAAAAAAGTAGAGATGCGTTTTGCACACCTGAAGGTCCAGCACGGCTTCGAGCGTATGCGCCTTCGCGGTCTCACCGGCGCACGCGACGAGTTTCACCTCGCCGCCATTGTGCAGAACTTCAAGACGATGGCGTGCGTCTACTCGGCCCACCAACAGATGGAGTGTGTGCGTCGATTGCGTAAGAGGCTTGGCAGGTCGGTTCTGGTGTTCGCCGATCAGGCGGCAACGCCGAAATCGCCCCCCAATAGCAAAGCCAATTATGGCGAGGCTTTTTTCGACGGCATCGGTTAAAAACGGAAGTGCCCGGGTTCGCGCGGCACGTCCGTTTTACCCTCAGGAGCCGACAACGTTAGCCTGCCTCGGCCTGTCCGTTTGGTGCCAACAACGGACTCATGCATTGCGGCAAAAGGCTTCCTATTCGATCACCTCGTCGGCCCGCGCGAGCAGCGTGGGAGGCACGGTGAGGCCGAGCGCATTCGCGGTCTTCATGTTGATCACCAACTCGAATTTGGTCGGCTGCTCAACCGGCAGATCGGAGGGCTTGGTGCCTTTGAGAATCTTATCGACGTAGCCGCCTGCACGAAAAAACACATCGGCTAAATCGGGGCCGTATGAAATCAATCCACCATTGGTGGCGAATAGTCGGAATAGATAGAGCGCGGGCAGACGATGCTCCGCCGCCAGCGCGGTAACCCGTGTGGCGTTGTTAACGGTCAAAGCATCGCCAAAAGGAATTATTGCGTCGGCGTGCTGGGCTGCGGCCGAGGCAAAGGCGATGTCGAGTTCCTCCACCGTGCTCGCCTCTACTACCGGGAGAGCCACGCCTAATTTCCGGGCCGCTTGGGGCAACTCATTGGCTACTATCAGCCTGTGAGTTGGACTTCCCGGATTGACCAGGATCGCAACTTTCGAGGCGGTGGGAACCATTTCCCGCAGGATTTCTATCCACTTGGCAACGAAATTTCCCGGTACGTAGGTCGCAAGACCCGTTATGTTGCCGCCTGGACGCGATAGGCTTTGGACGAGGCCGATCCCGACGGGATCAGCCACAGTCACGAATACAATCGGAATGCTGGCGGTTGCCGATTTCAGGGCTACGGCTGCTGGTGGGTTGGGGGCGATGAGCACATCGGGGCTGAGAGCTACCAGCTCGGCGGCGAAAGCAGGCAGGCGATCCTGAGAGGGGGCATAACGATACTCGATGATCAGGTTTCTTCCATCAATCCAGCCGTGGTTTCGAAGCCCCTCAAGCCACGCTTTCTGAACGGTCGGCTCCACCACATCCATGGCGAGAAAGCCAATCCGACGACGTGTCCCCTGCGCCAACGAACGCCGTGGCGAAACGAGCAGGGCCGTAGTAGCCGCAATGAAATCCCGGCGCTTCATTCGATCCTAATCGCAGCTTGAGGACGACTGGCGCGAGAGTATCACGTCTTGATGGTCGTCGCACTCACTGCGAGTGCAAATGCTGCGTCGCAAATGCGGCGCGTGGCACAAGACGGCTATGGGTCAAACTGAGAAATACTCAGCGCGAGCAGATATCTTCCGCTCTTCGTCCAACAACGGACGTTGGTTTAGCGCGCGAAAAGGCGTTACGCAGATCGACGGAGTTGGAGCCTTCGACCGCGTTTTCGCGGATCCGTTGTTATGGAATTTCGAGTAGCGAGACGCAATGATCGTAAGGGTTTTGAGGTCCTGATACCGGTCGGTGGTCATCAATTGCTTCTATCGAGGGGTTCAAACCGACGTGGCTTCCGGCTGCGCTCGCGTGACGAGGCGACCCTCCAAACGAAGGCGTCCAGCATCCAGCAGATCGGTGAGAGCCGTCTCGACGACTTCCCGTAGCTGGGCGCTTGTCGAACCGAACCCGAACAAGCGGGCGACAGCCTGGACCAGTTGATCTCGCTCCGCGCCGTAGTTCTCTTCAACCACCTCGGTGATCGCGACCCTTACCTCTTCAGGCGGCAGGATCTCGGGCTTGCGCAAGGTATTGGATTCGACGCCACTCCGATTCCTCACCACGACGGCCTGGTCCGGGACGAGATAGAATGGGCCTCCGGCAATATCGCCTTTGCGTTTCGCGGCCCTGATCGCGGCCTGGACCGCTTCTCGGATGCGGGTGCCCGCTCGCACCAGTCCCATGCCGACCTAATCCGTACGACGATCTCCGATTCGTGAATTGGTCCTTCGACGGAAACCACGCGAACGACGTGCTTCATCATCTCGGACACCGGTGTTTCGTGAGGGTCGAGCTGCCTGCGGACCGAGAGCTTCGCTTCCTCGGAATGCGTGATCGTGGACTTCTCCCGATCTATTTCCGCGGTCACGACATCGACGTCCGCTTCCTCGTGCGCGGTGAATCGGATCGGGACGGCAGATACGGAAGCCTCCCTGCTTCGCCAAACGTCTCGGGCCGCGGAAGCTCGAAAAGCGCGCAGGCATGTTCCGCGCTGGCGACCATTCTCGTTAGATCGCCGGCCACCGAATCCAGCGATCTCCGCAGCATTTCCATCTCGCTGGGATCGAGGGCGTCCCGGCAAACGCCGCGCCATGGATGACGGTTCGCCTTCTTCAAAGATGTTGATCCACAGATCCGCTTTGAAACTCATGGCCGCTTATCCTTCCGCGATTCCCAAGTCTCCAGTACAAACATCGTCATCGTATGCGCAGCATGAACCGATAGTCGGGCGTGGCGTGCCTCTATCCGGCACGTCTTCTTACCGCGCCCGTGCGCTGACCCCTCATGAGTGCGCGGTGCCGAAATACCGGTCGATATTGAGTAAAGGCCGGTCAGGATTTGTTTCAAGTCATCGTCCGCGATGTCCTTGGGGGACAGGCCAAGGTGCTGCATAACCAGCGGCCAGAGATTGCCGATTAACTGTTTGTTCGGCAGTTCCAGCTCTTCCGTCTCAAGGTAGTGCTTGCAAACGGCCTCCAGGATGGCACAGGCCGCGGTCACAGCAGCCGGCGGATCCGCTTCAATGGATTTGTAGGCTCGGTCAAATTCAGTCTCGACGGCCTGGATGCTATTTGTCTTCAGTCGATCGCCCAACGACTTGCTGGGGCCGGTTGGGCTTGCGCCGTGTATATATCCGCCTCGCCCGTAGCTCAGCCCTCTTTTGCCAATGCCGCTATCAGCCGTTCACGCGGGTCAGGTACTTCCTGGACTTCCGACGTGTCCAACGCCGGTCGATACGGCGGCGCAAGTTCGGCGTCCATCATTTCAGCGATCAAGTTTGCAAAGTTTGCCAGGGCGTCCGGCAATTGTTTATTGCCATGCCGGAGCCAAAGACGACATTTTTCAATCTTGTTGCCCTCCGGCGCGTCGCCAGGAAATCCGTGAGAGTCGAAAAGCGCATTGAGCTGGGCATGCGTGTACCAATCCGCCAGAATGGGCGCGGCTGTACCAATTACCGAAGGCGGAATTTGAGCCATAGGATCAGCGCTTGCTGGCGGAGGGCTTCCGCTTAGCATCGACCACTACGATATCGGCAGCCCGCTCGCCCTTCGAGAAACGCTCTTCTTGAATTTTCTTAATCTTGGTGAGCTTTGTCCCCATCTTGCCAACGTCGATAATCAGAAACAGAGCCTCTTCGGTTTGAGCAGCGGCCTTATAAGTTTCTAATTGTTCTTCGTAGCCTTGGACGACTTTGCCCTTCGACAATTTCAACTCGATAAGCAGGCGTCCTGCGTATCCAGTGGAGAACTTGAAATCGACCGGCCCTCCCCCTGAGTGCACTTCAGGCGAGATGTCGATGTTGTTTGCTTTGCAGTACGAATCGGCGACACCGAAGTAGACCAATTGGGTGGATTTTTCAGATTTCGGAGTAGATCCATCCCAGAGAAGTCGCGATAGGTCGCAATTCTCGATCAGGTGTTTGAACTGTGCGGTTATCTCGTTCACCACCCGTCTAAGCTCCGGGACGCTGGGTGCGGCAGGCCTGGCAATATACAGTGGAAAGTTCTTCGGAGTTGAAGTCAGGGTCTCTCGCAGAGCTTCAACGTTCTTCTTGTCTTTGCCGAAATCGTACCCGTGAAGGTGCCCAGCCAAAATGTCCGTGACGAGCTTTTGGAACGTGCCTTCCGATTGCAGGGCAATTGCCTTGAGCGCGCGCTTCTTTTGCTTGATCGTCGCCTTAGCAATGTTGCCGATCATCGCGTTGACCATTTTTCGCAGAACTGCGTTGTGTTGAACAACCCGATCAATGTCCGACCAGTCGGTGGCAACCGGCAACTCTCGAAGAACATCCTTGGGCACCAGCAAGAAGACGTGCCCGCTCGCGAGCGGGTTTATCGGAAGCTCGTACTCATCGAGCCCGAGCATGAACCGACCCGTTGGAATTGAGTATTTTCTGCAGAACCCCAGGGTTATTTCCTGCAGGACACCCAGCAGGGAGTTCGTCGTCATGTCGCTTATTGTGTCTGGGCCAACATCGTCCTCAAGCACACCCATACGTCTTCCGAGCTGGCGCGGCCCTACCCCGCTTCAGAAGCCTGCTGGTCGTCATTTCGATAACGAGAAACGGGCCAAACGTGGCCCGAGTGAGCGTGCCGATTAGGGAGAAACGATGCACGGTCGTTACAAATATCCGCAGTTTTAAAGGGATTAGCCGTATTCCCGGCTTAGCTGCGGAGGGCAACGGTCCAATAGGTCGCTATCATCCGGGTGCCGCTATTGTGACGGACCGTGAATCCGACGGCAATTCTAGGGCAGCAGATATTGATTTATCTGAAGAATTTGATCGAAAGAGCTTTGCCTTGCCGGGGCCGAGGTCTATTGCCTATTCGGACTGACCCAGAATCCATCCCTCCCAATTCCCTTTGTGCATTGGTCCCTCCGGGCGACGTCCGTCAATGACCTCGATCATTCCACATAAGCCCAGCACGGCATCGAAGGCGTCTTCGCCATCCGCCCGAGGGCCAAAGCCATCCTCGATAAGCGAGACAAGTGTGGGCGTCATGATAACTTTGTTTGAATCGGCCCATCTCGATATGCCAACTGCGACTTTTGCTCGGTCATTCTGGCGACGCTTGCTTTCACCAGTCGCAAATCTTATCCCGACGTGCCCGTAGGCTTCTGCTGGATAGGTTTCGGCAAGCACTAGCTCGCCAATATTGGCTAATCTCTCTAACGAGCCATCAAAAGGCCAGAGCTTCGCCCCCAGGCGACGCGCGGGACTGATGATCTCCTTCCACCCTGAGATCGCAGCTTTCCCAACCTGATTGCCACCAAGGGTCCAAAATAGCGGACAAGCTGCGCGCCTCGCTGCGGTAGGCTGCTCACATTGCCTGCGAAGGCCGTCAATTGAGCCGCACCCATGAGCTTCGATGAGGTGAACCTGACGTGCTTCCGAGGTGGAGCGTTGCGGGTAAAACGGTCGAAATATTGAGATCTCATTCGCGGTATTTGCCACTTCGTAAAAAGCAGACCAACGGCCGCTGCCGAAGGCATCTAAAGCGTTACAGAAGCTGCCCAAGCGCGTTTTTTGACCATAAGACTCTGGCAGCCCGATTGGGAAGTCGAAACCGGCGAGTGTCGTATACGATCCCGCCGTCAGATAATTGAGAAACAGGACTGTATCACCAACCCGGCTAGGGGCGCCCGTTAGCCAACCTGATTCTTTTCTTATTGCTGTAGCCGCCCAGCGCTTTCGCGGTGAAATGCTCCAGTCTGAGTGAATGAGGCGTGTGTAAAGCGACAAGGCAGCCAAATCAGCCACCAAAGACATTTAGGGTAGCGCGCTTGTATTTCAAAAGCTGGGAGACGGCGTCATAAGAATGATATCGTGCGAATACGCTTTTCGCATCTCGCTGGCGAAGATCAGCCAAAGCTTCTGCCCAATACGCAATGAGCGCCCTGCGGACGCCAGGAAGGCTAAATACCTTCTCTGCGCTTGCAAAGTCTTCGTCGAAATGTATGACCACCGCTCTGTCCGCCCCTACGTATTCAGCGATACTTACGGAGCCTTCCCGCTTGCCAATCCAGATAATGGTCTCGGGATATTCGAGGATCAGGCGGTCAAGGACTAGAAAATGCGTAAATTTACCGCCGACCGATTTTCTGGTGCTAAATGCAACTTCGTGGGGACCGATGTTCACTGTGAACCACCGACCGCCCTTAGTCTTAGGCAGCACGCTCAGTGTCCACGATCCTTGTATGTCGAGATTGCCAAATAATCCGGAAAGCTGGAACAGCCTAAATAGGAATAGCCAGACGCTTCGATTCGCGAAGAGATCATCTGTTTTTTCGTGACCTATGCGCAAAGCTGCATCGGTTAGCTGCAGTTTCAGACGAGCCTCATGGGGTGGCGCATCAAACAGTTCGCGCGTTCCGACAACATCGCGAACATTGTGTGTCAGAAAATGCCGATGCATCTCGCCTTCCACGAGCCGCCAATCAGTAACGTGGAGGAAGTCGGACAGCTCCCAAGGCCCATGATCGGAATATGATTCTTTTCCGTTTATTCCACGTAGGCGTTCACTGATTGGCCGCTCAGTGCCGCCAATTTTGACATAGTTGCTGTTGGGCGAGACGAGAACGTAGACAAAGCCTTCAGGCATCGTGCTGTCCTAATTGTGATCTACATCTACGGATGTTTGACCGGAAGAAATGTTCGTAGCGCGCATTTCTAGAGCTACGAACTGTCCTGCACATCATTCCAAATGCGTCCCGTCGCAATGGGATCCAGCTTATCGGCCTGAACCAATGCCCACGATTTCCAGCGCTCGACGTGCTCCGGATCGATGTGTTCCCCGTTGCGGCTGACGACCGACGTGACAAATTCCCTGATCGTCTGCGCGCGATGGAAGTCTTCTGCACTGTCTGTAAGACGTTTCAGTCTGTCCGCCTCAAGCTTGATCAGACGCTTGTGCTCTCCTTCCTCAGCCTCCAAGCGCCGCTTAACTTCTGCCTGCCTCATTTCCTCGCGGCGTCGGATAGACTCTTCGTAAACCCAGACCAGATGCTCGCGATACTGCATCTCTCCGACCACGATGATCTCAACGGCGACAGCGCTAAGGTGCGACTCGAGCTGATGGTCGTCTGCATCTGTCCATGAAAGGCGCTCCAAGTCGCTGCCGGGACCTTTGAGTATGCTGAACTTAAGCCGGTCAGCGTCCTTGCCATCCGGCAATCGCCGACGCGTTGCCACTCGTTCTAGGGCAATCGAAACGGTTTGCTGGCCTACACCAATGTAGATCGTGCGGGTTTCTCTTCCTTGCACTGTTACCGAACAGTCAAGTCTGCCCAGACCGTAAAACAACCCTTGCAGGATGCGCAGGCGTCGCTTTTCTGCCGGGCTGTCGAAGATTGGGGTGTGCCATGAGGACTGTTGTGCTCGGCTGACATCGTCCTCGACCTGACGCCTGAAGGCAGCATGAGGCGGCGAGAGATTTTTGGAAGCGGCAACGACACCGATATTGCGGGCAATGCGCTCTCGCAAGGTCTCTATGGGCTCATCAAACAACGGTGCCTGCGGCTCGGTTTCCATAAGCCGTCTATTGTGTTCACGATAGTCCCATGCGCCGATTGTGAGTGTATCCGAAATGCCCGGTGGCCGGGGCGGGAGCGGAGTAGCCTTGACGACCTTTCCGGCGTGAAGCTTGTTCCAGTAACCTTGTGGTGGCAAAGGCACGAACGCCTTCACACAATGCTTACGCAATCCATTGTCGGATATGCCTAGCCTCTTGCCGGCGTCCCGCATCGGTTGTGACCAGATCAGATCATGTAGTTGCTGGCGCGTGTAGGTTTCCATGACAGTCTCCTTGCCCTGGAACACAGGCAAACGAACCAAACGGCTCTGCGCAAGGAAATCTGTAACGAACAACTGTGATTTGGAAGGATAACTCCGTGGCTGACGGCGTCCGTTCTTGCAGTGGGACAGACAAATTGGGTGTCGGGCCGATCAGAGGCCCTTATTCCGTCCGCGAAATCCAGTGCCGATTGAGGGCACCATCCACGCCCATTAGGCCAATCGATGCTGCGAGATTGTCGGCGAAGTAAGCAGTCAATAGCCACCGTTGCTCCTGCTTTGGATTGATTTGGATCGGCGGCCAGCCTGCTGATAATCGGCGTCTAGAGTAGTCTAAAGACGTGGCCCGGGTGTGCCTTTCAATACGGAAATGGTGCATCGCCGTAGCAATAAGCGCAATTTTGAAGGGATTGGATGCCGCGCAGGTCCAACTTCGGAGGGCAACGCTCTATCCAGCTGAGCTACGGGTGCGTGAGGGTTCATTTAGCCGATTGGCCCGAGGTCGGCAACGGCCAAACCGGGGCTGTTTTGGGCCAGCAGCAAGGCTCGAAAGGCAAGGGGCAGGCGTTCGAGCCATGTCGGGCCCGCAAAAAAAGCACGATCCCCGGTTGAAAAAGTCAAAGCGCGGGCGTGCTCTGCGGCGGCACGCGGTGATGCGCAGCCTGCTCGAAGGCGTAGCCCGCTTTGAACAGGTCGGGCTCGTGATAGGGCATCCTCAAGAACCTCGATGTCAAGACGCTGTTCTTCAACGGCGTCAACACCGATCAATGCGTGCTGCGCTCGCTGACCGACGCGCATTTCCTCGGCTACCATTGCGTGCTGGTCGAGCATTGCGGTGGAACGACCTCGCCCGATTTCTGCCGCGAGGCCACGCTCTGGAACGTCAAGTTCTGCTTTGGCTTTGTCACCAGCACCAGCCAGATTATCGAAGCTCTCCCGTCCTGAGCCGGAATTCGCGCACGGCTCGTCGATCTTTGTGCTGAGAACCAGCTCGGGGCGACATACGCTGCGGGCTGTACGACCGTGGGTGGGGTTCATCATAAAGGGCTTTGACATGCTGACCATCAGCGCCGTCATCCGCGTCAAAAAAGGTCACGAAGACACCATGCGCCGCGCTTTGCTCGAGGTCGCCGAAAACGTTCGCGTCAACGAGCCAGGCACGATCGGTTTCTTCGTTTCACAGGAGCAGGAGAACCCCTCTGTCTTCACCACCTATGAGCGGTTCCTCGATCAGGCCGCCATGGACGCCCACAACGATTCACAGGTCGTGGCGCGCTTCTTCGGCATTGCAAAGCCCATTCTCGACGGCGACGTCATTCTGGTCACCAGCACCGAGATTTCCGCCAAGGCTTGACCTTGGCAACAGCGGGAATACCAATAAGCGCAGCCGTCACACTGCGTCCGCAAGCGCGGGAACCCCTGGAAGAACTGCGAACCTAAGGCGCGACCGTGGCAGGGCGTCACACAAGTCCCGCAGGACAACCTGCCTACCCGATTGTCCCTTTGGCCGCAGTCTGTAAACTCCCTCATGAGGCAACCCTGCGCAAAGTCCCACTCCCAAGGGGAGAAAAGCCCATGCGTCCGCTCGAATTTGGCTGGTACCTGCCGACGCATGGCGACACCACGGCCTATGGCGTGATGGAGGCCCAGGTGGCGGGACCGCCCGAACTGTGCGACCGGGTGGTGCAGGCCGCGGAGGCGGCGGGATTCGAATATCTCTTGATCCCGGTGGGTTCGACATGCTGGGAGGCATGGATATCAGGCGCGTTCATGGCGGCACGTTCGGCCAGGATAAAACCGCTGATCGCGGCCCGGCCCGGCTACATCAATCCGGTGCTGCTCGCGAAGATGATCTCGACCTT
>Ga0193729_1001348_pt1 | contig 12621 bp, 7 predicted proteins | sample U1c2metaG_FD_143036 | JGI IMG/M metagenome (GOLD analysis project Ga0193729, IMG submission 143036) | Soil microbial communities from a riparian zone of the East river system, Colorado, United States - U1c2 | ecosystem: Environmental > Terrestrial > Soil > Riparian zone | place: USA: East River... | reverse complement strand
CAAACGACGAGCGGGGCGGCGAGGTCGGTGTGCGAGCCGAGCTGGCTGAGCCCGTACACCAGCAGCGTCGAGGCCGTCGACAGCACCGCCAGGCCGAAGACATCCAGACGACCGGCCTCACCCGAGTCGGTGTGCGGCAGCATCCGCCACGCCAGCAGCAAGGCGACCGCGCCGATCGGCAGGTTCACGAGGAAGATCCACGACCAGTGCAGGTTCTGCAGGATCGCTCCGCCGACGACCGGGCCGAGGATCGGCGCGAGCATCGCCGGCATCGCGACGATGCCCATCACGCGACCCATGCGCTTGGGTCCGGCCACCTGGGCCATGATCAGCTGGCCGACCGGCATGATCATCCCGCCCCCGGCTCCTTGCAGCACGCGGAACACCACGAGCGAGGTCGTCGAGGCGGCGAGCGCGCAGAGCCCCGAGCCGACCGTGAAGAGCACCAGCGAGACCATGTACACGCGCTTCGCGCCGTAGCGGCGCGCGGCCCAGCCGGTCACGGGGATGACCGCCGCGAGCGACAGCAGATAGCCGGTCACGACCCATTGAATCTGCGAGATCGAGCTGTGCAGGTCGTGTCCGAGCGTGCGCAGCGCGACGTTCACGATGGTCGTGTCGAGGATCGACATGATCATCCCCAGGATCACCACGCCCGCGATCTTCCACACGTATGGCTCGATGCGGTCCGACGCCTGCGGCGCAGCGCCGGGAGCGGAGGCCGCCGATGCGGAGTCGATTGTTGGCTCAGAAGTCATTCGGTACCTTAAGTTTAGGTACCTGAGCTTCTTGTTTCAAGACCCTGGACGAAATGCTGTCTAACGTCCTGTGGATAGGCCTCCTCGCGGACTATTCAACGCAGGCTGTTGCGTATGACTCGACACGAGCGGCGAGCCCATCGGTGCTCGGGCCGCTGCGGGCGGCGCTCGCCGATGCGCCCGGCCGGAAGCTGGCGGACCTCGGGGGCGGCACCGGAAACTACGCGCTCGCGCTGCGCGCCGAGGGGTGGCAGCCGCTCGTCGTCGATCGCTCGACCGAGATGCTCGCGCATGCGGCCGCCAAGGGTCTCGCGACGATGCTCGCCGATGCTCGTGCGCTTCCCATCGAGGCGGAGAGCTTCGATGCGGCGATGCTCGTCTCGATGCTCCACCACGTCGACGCGCCCGAGCAGGCGGTTGCCGAGGCGCGACGGATCATCCGGCCGCAAGGACGCCTGGCGGTGATGCTCTTCACGCGAGAGGACATCGCCGACGCGTGGTGCCTCGATTACTTCCCCAGCTCGCGCGCGTGGATGAACGAGACGCACATGCCGCTGGCGCAGCTGATGGAGGAGCTGCCCGGAGCGCGACGCATCCCGGTCGTCTACTCAGACCTGCAGGACGGCTCGATGGCGGCAATGCTCGGTCACCCCGTGCTCCTGCTCGACCGCGAGCGCCGCGCGCAGACCAGCTACTTCGAGCGGATGGAGCGCGACCATCCCGAGGAGCTGCGGGAAGGGCTGGACCGCGTGGAGCGCGAGCTGCGGAAAGGGACCGCGCCGCAGCGCGCCGGGCGCGCGAGCGTGGTCGCGTGGGTCAAGGAAGACGCCAGCGGGAGCTAAGGCTGGCCGGGGCGAACCCTCGACTTGCCTGCGCGCGGGAGCGGACCGAGGATCAAGCTGGCCAAGGACGCAGGGAGCGCCGCGTGCTTTGCACGCAAGCGACCGAGGACGCCGGCCAGCGCCGGTCATCGGTTCGCTCCTACCAGCGGTAGTGGGCGAAGGCCTTGTTGGCCTGCGCCATGCGGTAGATGTCGTCCTTGCGCTTGTAGGCGCCGCCCTGCTGGGCGAGCGCGTCGGTCAGCTCGTTGGCGAGCCGCTGGGCCATCGTCTTCTCGCGGCGCGAGCGTGCGAACTCGACGAGCCAGCGCACGGCGAGCGTGCGCGCGCGGCGCGAGGCGACCTCGACGGGCACCTGGTAGGTGGCGCCGCCGACGCGCCGGGATTTGACCTCGAGCGTGGGCGTGAGCGTTTTGATCGAGGCCTCGAGCGTCTCGATCGGGTCTTTGTCAGAGCGCTCGGCGATCAGCGCGAGCGCGTCGTAGACGATCCGCTCGGCGACCGACTTCTTGCCGTCGAGCATGACCTTGTTGATGACCTGCTGGACGAGCTTCGATCGATGGATCGGGTCCGCCTCGACGGGGCGGATCTGGGCGGCTGCGCGGCGGGGCATGCGTTCGCTATTTCTTCTTCACGCCGTACTGCGAGCGGGCCTTCTTGCGATCGCTCACGCCTGCCGCGTCGAGCGTGCCGCGCACGACCTTGTAACGGACGCCGGGCAGGTCCTTGACGCGTCCGCCGCGCACCAGCACGACGGAGTGCTCCTGCAGGTTGTGACCCTCGCCGGGGATGTACGCGGTGACCTCGATCGAGCCCGAGATGCGCACGCGCGCGACCTTGCGCAGCGCCGAGTTAGGCTTCTTGGGGGTGGTCGTGTAGACGCGCGTGCAGACGCCACGCCGCTGCGGCGCGGCTACCTTCTTCTTGCGCCCTGCCCCCGACTTCAAGCCCGGTGTGGCGAGCTTCTTCTTCGGGGCGACACGGCCCTTGCGCACGAGTTGCGAGGTGGTTGGCATCCGGGCGGTGATGCTAGCAGCGCTAGGCGCTTGCAGCAGCGCCGGCGGCGCGCACCGGTGCGGGCATCATCGCCGCGGCGATGATCACGGCCACGAAGGCGACCGCCTGCAGCGTGAGGCCGAGCGGGCTGCCGGCCATCGGATCGCCGAACACGAGGATGCCACCGGTTATCCCGGCGATGTTGGCGGCTGTGCCGGTGACGGCGATCACCGGTACGGCGTCGCCGTCCTGCAGGCCGCGAGCGGAGGCGTAGAAGGCGACGATCGAGGCGAGCACGGCGACGATCAGCCAGGGGCTGAGCAGCAGCCCGAGAAAGCCGTGCGCCCCGGTGATGCCGGTGAGCGCCTTGATCGCCGTGTCGGATACGCCGAAGAGGATTCCTGCGGCGGCGCCAAGCATGACGCCGTGGTGCTCGACCGGGCCGCCGATACGCGGGCCCATGATCAAGAGGCCGCCGAGCCCGAACAGGCCGGCCTCGAAGGCGATCATCGCGGCGACTGAGAACTGCGAGTGCGCGCCGTGCATCGTCGGCGCGGTTATACCGAGCACCGCCAGGCCGGCGGCCATCAGCGACAGCCCGATCCACTGGCGACGCCCGACCTCGAAGCCGAACAGCTTGTCGGCCATCACGGCGATGAACACGACGCCGGCGGCGAGCGCCACCTGGATCACCGACATTGGCGCCATCGCGAGCGCTGCGACGTGCAGGCCCCAGCTGATCGTGGCGGTGATCATGCCGATCGTGAACCACTTCGACGAGTACAGCGAGCGCGCCGCTGCAAACGGGTGGCGGACGTCGATCTTCGGCACGGAGTTGGCGCCGCGGTGCTTGTAGAAGAAGCCCAGGTTCGCGACAAACGCGCAGGCCAGGGCGAGGAGGATTCCTAGATCAAGGGTCATGTTCTAAAGGGGGAGTGATTACCTGGATCGACGAGATCCGCCGGCTGCTTTACTGCCTGAGCCCCACCTCGGCGGATCGGCCGTAGAGGCAGAGTACCCCCCATAACCTGTGCGCAATCTAAAGAACTCCTCAAAGGACGCTCATAGTTGCCAAGCGCTGATACGCACAAGCCGCTGCTGCTGGTGGACATCGACGGCGTGATCTCGCTGTTCGGCGGCGAGCTCGGGTCGCGAGAAGGCTCCTTCCATGCGATCGAGGGCATACCTCACTTTCTTTCGTCCACTGCCGCCGCTCACCTGCTCGCTCTCTCCTCGCTTTTCGATCTGGTCTGGGCAAGCGGCTGGGAAGAGAAGGCCGACGAACACCTCCCTCGGCTGCTCGGCCTGCCATCCGCACTGCCGTTCGTCTCCTTCTCCGTCGGCCCGGCCGCGACCGGGACGACGCCCGCCCACTGGAAGCTCGAGGCGATCGATCGATACGCCGGCGAGCTGCCGTTGGCGTGGGTCGATGACACCTTCAACGCGGCGTGCCACGACTGGGCGCGAGCTCGGCTGGCGCCGACGCTGCTCGTGGGCACCGCGCCCGAGGACGGTCTCACCGCGCGCGAGGCGCAGCTGCTCGCCGGCTGGGCGCGCGAGCAGTCACGGGCCGGTCGCCGGCAAAGCTGACAGGCCAACCTGCAGGCAACGCTCGCCAGGGCGAGGACGCGCCCCGGCGCTGCCGCTTACTTCTCCTCGGGCGCCTGCTCCTCCTCGGGAACCTCGAGGTCGGCCAGCTCCTCCACGAAGCCCGGGTCGGTGCCGCCGGCGCCGATTTTCTCGAGCGACGCCAGATCGGCGTCGAACTCCTGGCCGTAGCCGCCGTTGAAGCCCTCGCCGCCCGATAGCCCGAGCTCGGCCGCGATCTCGTCCTGGTCGAGCAGGCCGACGTCGTCGATCGCACGCGGCAGTGGCTCGGACGGTTCGATCTCGATCCGCCGGTAGCGCTTCAGGCCGGTGGCGGCCGGGATCAGCTTGCCGATGATCACGTTCTCCTTGAGCCCGTTCAACCGGTCGGTCTTGCCCTCGAGCGCCGCGTCGGTGAGCACCTTGGTGGTCTCCTGGAAGGAGGCCGCCGAGAGGAACGAGTCGGTGTTCAACGAGGCCTTCGTGATGCCGAGGATGATGTCCTCGAACTGCGCGGCCTCGCCCTTGTCCTTGATCACCGCGTCGTTGACCTTGGCGAATTCGAAGCGGTCGACGAACTGGCCCGGCAGGTAGTCGGTGTCGCCCTTCTGGTCGACGCGCACCTTCTTCAGCATCTGGCGAACGATCAGCTCGATGTGCTTGTCGTTGATGTCAACGCCCTGGGACTTGTAGACCTCCTGGACCTCCTTCACCAGATACTGCTCGGTGTCGGTCCGCCCACGGATCGCCAGCAGCTCGTGCGGGTACACCGACCCCTCGTTGAGCTGCCTACCTGCGCTGATCTTCTCGCCCGCGCCGACGAACAGCCGCGTGCGCCGCGGGAAGCTGTGGCGGTGCTCCTCGCCGGCCTCGTCGGTGATCACGACCGCCAGCGCCTTGTCGGTCTCCTCGATCGTCACGACGCCATCCTGCTCGGCGATCTTCGCCAGGCCCTTGGGCTTGCGCGCCTCGAACAGCTCGACCACGCGCGGCAGGCCGTGCGTGATGTCCGCGCCGGCCACTCCGCCGGTGTGGAAGGTGCGCATCGTCAGCTGCGTTCCCGGCTCGCCGATCGACTGGGCGGCGATGATCCCCACCGCGTCGCCGATCTGTGCGAGCGCCCCCGTGGCCATCGCCCGGCCGTAGCAGGCCTGGCATACGCCACTCTGGGCCTCGCACTTGAGCACCGAGCGCACCGCCGCGGTGGTCGCATTGCCCTTCTCGTGATCGTCGGCGAACGCCTCGGCCATGTCGGCCAGCTCCGCGCGTCCGATCTCAGCGCCCTGCTCGGCGAGCATGCGACCGCGCTTGGTCTTGATCGGCAGCGCGGCCACGCGTCCGACGAGGCCGTCGTTCGGCTCCCCGCCGTCCTTGAACACTCCCAGCTCGATGTGGTCCTCGGTGCCGCAGTCGGGCTCGCGGATGATCACATCCTGCGCGACGTCGACCAGGCGCCGAGTCAAATAGCCCGAGTCGGCGGTACGCAGGGCGGTGTCGGCCAGGCCCTTTCGTGCGCCGTGCGTGGAGATGAAGTACTCGAGCACCGACAGGCCCTCCATGAAGTTGGCCTTGATCGGGCGCTCGATGATTTCGCCCTTCGGGTTCGCCATCAGGCCGCGCATGCCGGCCAGCTGGCGGATCTGCTTGAAGGAGCCACGCGCGCCCGAGTTGGCCATCATGAAGATCGGGTTGAGCGTGTCGAGGTTTTCGACCATCGCCTCGGCGACGTCGTCGGTCGCCGCGTTCCACTTCTCGACAACCGCCTCGTGGCGCTCCTCCTGCGTGATCAGGCCCATGTCGTACTGGCCTGAGATCTCGCCGACCAGCTTGTCGTAGCTGTCGATGATCGACTGCTTCTCCGGCGGGACGACCACATCGTTCTTGGAGATCGTGATGCCGGCCTGCGTGGCGTACTTGAACCCGAGGTCCTTGAACGCGTCGAGCACCAGCGAGATCGTCGTCGCGCCGTATGTCTGCACGAGCATGTCGATCAGCCGCGTCGTGTCGCGCTTCTTCATCGACTGGTTGACGAACGTGTACTTGGAGGCGTCGAAGTCGTCGCCCAGCGCTTCGGCCAGCGCCCGCTCGATGCGGTCGTTGTAGATGATCCGCCCGATCGTCGTCAGCACGTGTCCGCCCTCGCGTCCATACGGACGGAACTCGGCGAGGTCGTGCAGCTTGACCACGCGGCCCTCGTAGGAGAGCTCCGCCTCCTGGGCGGTGCGGAACACGTGCGGGCGCGGCTCGTACGTCGCCCGGTCGATCTTCGCCAGCTCGTCCGCTTCCGGACCGTAGGTCAGGTAGTAGGCGCCCAGGATCATGTCCTGGGTGGGCGTCGCCAGCGGCGCCCCGTGAGCCGGCGAGAGGATGTTGTTGGAGGACAGCATGAGGATGCGTGCCTCGGCCTGCGCCTCCGCGGAGAGCGGCAGGTGAACGGCCATCTGGTCGCCGTCGAAGTCGGCGTTGAAGGCGTGGCAGACCAACGGGTGGACCTGGATCGCCTTGCCCTCGACGAGCAGCGGCTCGAACGCCTGGATGCCCAGGCGGTGCAGGGTCGGCGCGCGGTTGAGCAGCACCGGGTGCTCGTGGATGACCTCCTCGAGCACATCCCACACCTCGCCGATCATCGAGTCGACCATCTTCTTCGCCGCCTTGATGTTCTGCGCCGACTTGCGCTCGACCAGGCGGGCCATGATGAACGGCTTGAACAGCTCGAGCGCCATGATCTTCGGCAGCCCGCACTGGTGCAGTTTCAGGTAGGGGCCGGCGACGATCACCGAGCGCCCGGAGTAGTCCACGCGCTTGCCTAGCAGGTTCTGGCGGAAGCGCCCCTGCTTGCCCTTGAGCATGTCCGAGAGGCTCTTCAGCGGACGGTTGCCCGGACCGGTGACCGGACGGCCGCGGCGGCCGTTGTCGAACAGCGCGTCGACGGCCTCCTGCAGCATGCGCTTCTCGTTGTTGACGATGATCTCGGGCGCGCCGAGATCGAGCAGCCGCTTGAGGCGGTTGTTGCGGTTGATCACGCGCCGATAGAGGTCGTTGAGGTCCGAGGTCGCGAAGCGGCCGCCGTCGAGCTGCACCATCGGGCGCAGCTCCGGCGGGATCACCGGGACGGCGTCGAGCACCATCATCTCGGGCTTGTTGCCCGACTGGATGAAGGCGGAGACGACCTTCAGGCGCTTGACCGCGCGCGCCTGCTTCTGGCCTTTGCCGGTCTTCACCTGGTCCTCCAGCTCGACCCTTTCGGCCTGCAGGTCGACCTGCTGGAGCAGGTCGCGAACCGCTTCCGCGCCCATCCCGCCCCGGAAGTACTCGCCGAAGCCGTAGGAGGAGCCGAAGCGCTCCTTGAGCTCGCGGAAGGTCGCCTCGTCGTGCTCGATCTGCTTGGGCTCCATCGTCTTGAAGAGCTCCCACACGTTGCGCATCCGCTCGGCGGCGTCCTCGATGTAGGCTTCGGTGTCGGCGATGTCCGCCTCGAAGGCCTTGGTCAGCTCCTTGGTCAGCTTCTCGCGCTCCTCGTCGGAGATTTTCTGCAGGTTCACGTCGAGCGAGTCGGCCCACAGGTGGTCTTCGTCGTTGAAGTGCGTCTGTTTGCCGTTCTGCAGGTATTTTTCACGTCGCTTGAGCGACTCCTGAAGCTCCAGCACGCGCTCCTCGCGCTCTGCCGCGTAGGCGTCGAGGACCTTGTTGACCTCCTTCTCGAGGGAGTCCACGTCCTTCGTGCGCGCCTCCTCGTCGACCCACGTGACGATCGAGGCCGCGAAGTACAGGACCTTCTCCAGTTCCTTGGGCGCCATGTCGAGCAGGTAGCCGATACGGCTGGGGACGCCCTTGAAGAACCAGATGTGGCTGACGGGAGCGGCCAGGTCGACGTGGCCCATGCGCTCGCGACGGACCTTCGAGCGCGTGACCTCGACGCCGCAGCGCTCGCACACGATGCCCTTGTAGCGAACGCGCTTGTACTTGCCGCAGTAGCACTCCCAGTCCTTCGTCGGGCCGAAGATGCGCTCACAGAACAGCCCATCCTTCTCGGGCTTCAGCGTGCGGTAGTTGATGGTCTCCGGCTTGATCACCTCGCCCGAGCTCCAGCTGCGGATCTGCTTGGAGGAGGCGAGACTGATCTCGATGGCGTCGAAGTTATTGATGTCGATCATCTGGCTCTAGCTTTCGCTCGCGGGTGAAACGGACTTGCTGCTGGGTTACGCGGTACTGCCTGGGTGCTGCTGAAACCGCCTTCGGGGCCTGGCCCCTCTCGCCGCGGCGGTCTGCGGCGGATCGACTACGTCTCGGATGGCTCCTCGGCGAGCTCCTCGATGCCCTCGGGGTCGATCTCCCCCTCGGCCTCGGCCGCCGCCTCGGGGCCGCCGCCGTTGCTGGACTCCTCGTCGGTCGCGTCCTCTCCGTCGACCGCCTCGTCGGCAGCATCGCCGCTCAGCGCGCGAACGCCCGAGAGGTCAATGCCGAGCTCCTCGGCGGCGCGCAGCAGGTCGTCGTCTTCGTCGCGGATCTCCGCTCGCTGGCCCTCCTCGGAGACGACGTTGACGTCGAGCGCCAGCGACTGCATCTCCTTGAGCAGGACCTTGAAGGACTCGGGAATCGACGGCTCGGCGATGTTCTCGCCCTTGACGATCGCCTCGTAGGCCTTCACGCGGCCAACCGTGTCGTCGGACTTGATCGTGAGCATCTCCTGCAGCGTGTAGGCGGCGCCGAACGCCTCCAGCGCCCACACCTCCATCTCGCCGAAGCGCTGGCCGCCGAACTGCGCCTTACCGCCCAGCGGCTGCTGGGTGACCAGCGAGTAGGGCCCGGTCGAGCGGGCGTGGATCTTGTCGTCGACGAGGTGCAGGAGCTTGAGGATGTACATGTAGCCCACCGTCACCTGCTCCTCGAACGGCTCGCCCGTGCGGCCGTTGAACAGCGTCATCTTGCCGGACGCCTGCTCGCCGTCGCGGCGGGACTTGTCGACGTCCATGCGGATGCGGCCCGTGTGCGCGTCCTGCCACTTGACCAGCGCGTGGTCGACGTCGGCGACCGTCGCACCGTCGAACACCGGCGTGGCCACGTACACCTTGCCATTGCCGCCGTTGGTGTGCGCTTCCTTGTAGGCGTCTGTGCCGTCGTCGTACCAACCCTGTGCCGCGGCCCAGCCGAGGTGCGTCTCGAGGATCTGCCCGACGTTCATGCGCGAGGGCACGCCCAGCGGGTTGAGGATCACGTCGACCGGCGTGCCGTCCTCGAGGAACGGCATGTCCTGCTGGTCGACGATCTTCGAGATCACACCCTTGTTGCCGTGGCGGCCCGCGAGCTTGTCGCCCTCGGAGATCTTGCGCTTCTTGGCCACGAACACGCGCACCAGGTCGTTGACGCCCGGCGGCAGGTCGTCCCCCGCATCGCGGCTGAACGTCTTGACGTCGATCACCACGCCGCCCTCGCCGTGCGGCACCTTCAGCGAGGTGTCGCGCACCTCGCGCGCCTTCTCCTTGAAGATCGCGCGGATCAGCTTCTCCTCGGCGGTCAGCTCCGTCTCGCCCTTCGGCGTGACCTTGCCGACCAGCAGGTCGCCCGAGATGACCTCGGCGCCGACGCGCACGATGCCGCGATCGTCGAGGTTGCGCAGCGACTCCTCCGAGCGGTTTGGGATGTCGCGTGTGATCTCCTCCTCGCCGAGCTTCGTCGTGCGGGCGTCGATCTCGTACTCCTCGATGTGGATCGAGGTCAGCTCGTCGTCCTGCACGAGGCGCTTGGAGAGGATGATCGCGTCCTCGAAGTTGTAGCCCTCCCAGGACATGAACGCGACCATCAGGTTCTTGCCCAGCGCCATCTCGCCGCGGTCGGTCGAGGAGCCGTCGGCGAGCACGTCGCCGGCCTTGATCTTCTGCGCGGTTTTCACGCGCGGCTTGTGGTGGATCAACGTGCCCTGGTTGGAGCGCATGAACTTCTGCAGCTCGTACTCTTCCTTCTTGCCGCTCGAGCCCTGTACGACGATCTGATCGGCGTCGACGTACTCGACGGTGCCGGCGCCCTTGCTCAGCAGCACGTCGCCGGTGTCGAGCGCCGCGCGCCGCTCCATGCCGGTGCCGACCAGCGGCGCGTCGGTCTTCAGGAGCGGCACGGCCTGGCGCTGCATGTTCGAGCCCATCAGCGCGCGGTTGGCGTCGTCGTGCTCGAGGAACGGGATCATCGCCGTCGCGACCGACCAGATCTGCTCGGGCGAGACGTCCACCAGGTCGACCTCCTTCGGACCGACGGTCACGTACTGGCCGGCCTGCGTGCGACAGAGGATCTCCGAGCCCTTGAGTTTGCCCGTCTTTGGGTCGACCGGCGTGTTCGCCTGCGCGATCACCAACTCCTCTTCCTGCGTGGCGTCGAGGCGCACGACCTCGTCGGTCACCACGCCGTCCTTGACGACCCTGTAGGGCGTCGTCACGAAGCCGTACTCGGACACCTCGGCGAACGAGGACAGCGAGCCGATCAGGCCGATGTTCGGTCCCTCGGGAGTCTCGATCGGGCACATGCGCCCGTAGTGCGTGGGGTGCACGTCGCGCACCTCGATCGGCGCGCGCTCGCGTGTCAGGCCACCGGCTCCCAGCGCCGACAGGCGCCGGCGGTGCGTCAGCCCGGCGAGCGAGTTGGTCTGGTCCATGAACTGCGACAGCTGGCTGGAGCCGAAGAACTCCTTCAACGCGGCCACCACCGGGCGGATGTTGATGATCGTCTGCGGTGTGATCGTGTCGGCGTCCTCGGTCGTCAGGCGCTCGCGCACGACGCGCTCCATGCGGTAGAGGCCGATGCGGAAGGCCTCCTGGATCAGCTCGCCGACGGTCCGCAGGCGGCGGTTGCCGAAGTGCTCGTACTCGTCGAGGTGCTCCGCGACGGGCTCGCGCGGCATGCTCATGGCCTCCGCCGCGTAGTCCTTGATCTCGACCTCGCCGTCCTCCGGCAGGCCGAGGCGCTTGGGCAGCGATACCAGCTCGCGCACGAGCGCCAGGATGTCGTCCTGGGTCAGCGTGCGCGTGTCGATGTCGACGTCCAGGCCGAGGCGCGAGTTGAGCTTGTAGCGACCGACGCGCGTGAGGTCGTAGCGCTTGGGGTCGAAGAACAGCTGGTTGAGCAGCGCCTTGGCGTTGTCGACGCTCGGCGGCTCGCCCGGGCGCTGCTTCTTGAACAGCTCGATCAGCGCGCCCTCTTCGGTGCGCGTGACCTCCGTGTCGGCCTCGATCGTGTTGCGGATGTACAGCGAGTTCTCGAACAGCCGCAGGATCTCCTCATCCGAGGCGTAGCCCATCGCCCGCAGCAGCACCGTCACGGGCAGCTTGCGCTTGCGGTCGATGCGCACGAAGACCTTGCCCTTCTTGTCGATCTCCAGCTCCAGCCACGATCCGCGTGCGGGCATCAGGTTGGCGATGAAGACCTGCTTCTCGCGATCCTTGGGCTCCATCAGGTAGGCGCCCGGCGAGCGCACGAGCTGCGTCACGACGACGCGCTCGGTGCCGTTGATGACGAATGTGCCGCGCTCTGTCATCCACGGGAAGTCGCCCATGAACACCGACTGCTCGCGGATCTCGCCCGTCTCGCGGTTGATGAACGCGACGGTGACCGTCAGCGGGCGGGCGTAGGTGAGGTCCTTCTCGCGGCACTGCTCGAGCGACGCGACCGGCTCATCGAAGACGAACTCGCCGAACTGGACGGCGAGGTTGCCTGTGTAGTCCTCGATCGGCGAGATATCGTCGATCGTCTCGCGCAGGCCACCCTTGCTTGGGTCTGTGAGCCAGGCAAACGAGCGGCGCTGGATGTCGATCAGGTTGGGGACGTCAACGGTCTTGTTGAGGCGCGCGAAATTACGGCGCGTCCGGAGAGCATCTACAGCGGCCAAGAAACGACTCCTTCGGAGAGCGAGAGACGGGCAGAGGAGCGCGCCGAAGCGCGACTAGCAAAGATAGCACAGACTATCGGCGCCCTGAAGGGCAGCCGACGCTCACGGACCCCACCCTCGACGATCCGCGTATGTGGCGCGGCGCCATGCTCTCCGGGTGGCTACGGCTATTGGTCAGCCCCGGGGACTTTACCGGAAAATCGGCGAAATTGTTAGGCGCAGATAAAGAGAGGGCCCCGCCGGAGCGAGGCCCTCTGTGACGGCCCGGCGGCGCGACGCGGTCGCTACTTGACCTCGACCTGGCCGCCGGCCTCCTCGAGTTCCTGCTTGAGCTTGTCGGCCTCCTCTTTTTCGATGCCCTCCTTGACCGGCTTGGGAGCCTCGTCGACGAGCGCCTTGGCCTCTTTCAGGCCGAGACCCGTCGCGGCGCGCACGACCTTGATCACCTGGATCTTCTTGTCGCCGGCCCCGGCGAGGATCACGTCGACCGTGCCGCTCTCTTCCTCGTCGGCCCCGGCGCCGTCGCCCGCGGCGCCGCCGGCGGCGGCAACGGGCGCGGCCACGGCAG
>Ga0193729_1001347_pt1 | contig 12633 bp, 23 predicted proteins | sample U1c2metaG_FD_143036 | JGI IMG/M metagenome (GOLD analysis project Ga0193729, IMG submission 143036) | Soil microbial communities from a riparian zone of the East river system, Colorado, United States - U1c2 | ecosystem: Environmental > Terrestrial > Soil > Riparian zone | place: USA: East River... | reverse complement strand
AACTCTGATGAAACGTTTCTCTCTCGCAATGCTTTTGCTCTGTGCTTTCGCAGCTCGAGCGGCAGACGTGCGGATTCGCGGCGCAGCGGTCTATCAGACAATCGGGCGCGGCCTCACGTGGGCCTCGGGCGTGAATCAGAATTTCATTTTGGATGTTATCTCTCCCTCAACCGGCATGTGCTTAAACGTCCGTAATACGGACGTGAGCACTCACACGTACACAGTAACTCCGGTGATAAGTTCCGACTTAGCGGTTCTCACTTTCACGGGGAATACTGGTGCCTGGACAAGCACGCAAATCTCTCCCAGCAACTCCGGTTCAACGTTGGCGAATAGCACAGACAATTTCTTTATAAATACGTCCGGCGCGGCGCATGTGGTGATTTCGATTTCCGGAGGATCGGGCGCGGGCGCGGCGGATATCTCGATTGCACAAACCTCAAATCAGTGTGGAACGGGCGGCGTTGGTTCCATCGGGCAAGCGGTGAGCTGCAATAAAGATGCAAGCGTAATTGTGGTCACGGCAACGACAAGCGTATTGGTGGCGAGTCCACCAGCGGGGCAATTTATCCACGTGTGCGCTTACACGGTGAGCGGTGCATCAGCAACCGGCGCAACTCACCAGTTCGCAACGGGATCGGCGGGCGCATGTGCCTCGAGCACGGCGCTGTGGGCGTTGTCGTCTTCGTCAACCTCGAATCCTATGCAGTTTGCACTCGGGGCCGGCATCGGGCAATTGTTTCAAACGCATACGGCGGCGCAACCGCTGTGCTTTACTAACGGCGGATCGGGCGCGGGCCTGATTGCAAATGTGAGTTATACGATTTTCTAAAGCGGGAAAGAAGTACAAAATTAGAACCGGCGCTGACTTTGGCTAGGCAGCGCCGGCTTAGAACTGGTGGTCACTTTGGCAGCTCCCACCGACAATCGCGAGCTTAGCAAAAATCGGAACCGAAGGCAAACCACAAAATCTAGTGGCTTGCGGGATTCCGGTGCTTGCTCTTGTGGGCGGTCGGGGCAAACCTATTCAGTGCCCGCTCTGCTGTGGTTGGCACCCCTTGCAACGGGCGACTTAAACGGGCAGTGCTCCGACTGCTCTCCCTCAAATTCTTACCCTACGGGGCCAGCTCCTCGAGCTGCGCCGGCGCCGGCCGCGGCCGCGGGCCTCGAGATCCTCGAGCGTTGGTCAAGCTTTCCGCTTGCGTCCAAGGTACAACGTCCGCACTCGATCTCCGTCTCTCCAAGTCAAATACTGATATTCGCCGGCCTTTGTGCGGATATGCGCCTTAGCGAATTGACTCCGCCAATGGGCCTTGTTTTCTACTTTCACAAATATCTCGGGCGGCTTTGTCCTACTTTCTGCGATCGCCTTGCTCCTCGAGTTTTTTCTCATGTTTCGGATCGTATCTCGAGTGTAGGGCAAAACGAAAGGGATTCTCGCACTCATACGCGGGCGGGCCTGGTGAACCATCTGCCCGGTAAGGGGGGAAAGGGGGTGCCCGGTGAGATTGAGAGGCAGAGCCTTTCATGCCGGCGCGGGGTGTGCGCCGGCGATCTTCCCTTGTACTCCCGAATAAGTGTATCCGGAGGGGTGAGCGATGGTGACTTTTGAGCGGGCGCAAAGGGAGTTGAAATCGGAACGGTGTCGATGTGGGGCGGCGAAGTCTGCCGGCGATGCGTTTTGTAAACGTTGCTGGTTGGCGCTTCCCGTTAAATTTCGCGTGATCCTGGTGCATTTCTGCCGGCAAACGCGGGCCTCGAGGTTTATGGGGCGAGATCGCAAACGGCTTATCTATTGGCGGTGCCTGGTCGAGCTGGGCCTCACCGTAAAAACCGCAGAGCAATTCCAACCAAATGAATCGAGGGAGGGTGACTCGTGTTTACAAAGTGCCTGATCGTGTCTGCGTTTGCTGTGGTTCTGTTCTACGGTCTGCGGCCTCGAGGTGCGGTTGCTGGGCCGGAAGTGCCTCCCGCGCTCGCCGGCAAGCTCCTGCGGCCTCCTATGCGCGGGAATCATCGGTTTAAGCGGCCTCCGCCTGGTAAAAACTCCCAGTCCGCGCACTCGATGGATCAGCGCCGATGGGTGGTGCGCCTATGAGCACGCAACCGATAGACTGGAAAAATCCCTTCGATCTCACTACATGGCGGGCAACGCGAAAAAAAAGCTTGGAAAAAGTTTGGGGCGATAACTTCCAACCGTTGCTCATGGGAGTTCCGCTCGCGGCGGAGCGCGGCGCTCCGCTCGCCGGCAAATTGCTTTCGGGGCCGATCCTCCGCGATCTGCAAGATGACGGCGAGAGTCTAACCTCGAGGGGCCGGCGTTTGGATGCGGAGGAGGTTCAATCCTCCTCTAAAAAATCCTGGTCCGTTGTTAACCTGGTCGGGAGGAATGACGCCGGCGAGATTGTTTTCTCCGCATCGGGGCGGCGGGCCTCCAAGTGGAAAAAGGGAAAGGGAATCCCGATGGGTGAATCCGGCCTGCTCAAAAAAGCAAATCGCGAGATCGCCTGCGATCTGATCGGCGGGCCGGTGCATTGTAAAACTGGTCATCGGTTCCACGTGAGTTATGAGTGCGGGAATCGCTATTGCCCGAAGTGCGGGCCGAAAGGGGCGCGGGAGTTGTTTGCTCGCACCTTGGGGCCTCTCAAGCTCGCGGCGGCGCATTTGATGGAGTGCGGCGATCCGCATTGCAAGGAGTGCTATTGGTTCCGGCGCGAGCAAACCAAAACCGATGCTGGCGCGGAGGTTGTTACTCCGCACTGGCCTCCGCCAAAGGGCGAGCGTCCGGCGCGAGTTGTGGCGATGCTCGATTTCACAATGAGCAATCCTCTCAAGGGTAAAAAACTCGAGTGCTCAGAATTGGAGATGCTGCGTTTGATGTTCAAGTTTTTCAATCATCAGATAAAGCGGTTCATGCGGGCGCTCGAGCGTCAAACCGGAATGACTCGAGACGATTACGGGCTAATGTGGTGCGATGAGCTGGGCGCAAATAACAGCAACGTTCATGCTCACGGCATTTACTGCGGTCCCTGGTTGCCTCAGAAAAACCGCGAGCTTTCAAAGCTCTGGGAAAAAATCACAGGCGGCGCGGGGCGGATCGTGTTTGTAAAATATGTCGAGTCGATAGATCGGGCGCTCTACCATGCGCTCAAATATCCGGCGAAGTATGCGAGCGAGGAAAAAACCTCACCAGAGCGGGCGGCGCATCTGGAAATAATCTTCCATCGGGTGCGGAGGATTCATGCGCTCGCGAGTTTCTACAATATGCCAAAACCGAAAGACGATCTCGAGAAGGATGGTCTGTTTAATAAGTGCCCGCTCTGCGGGGATCAGCTCTCTCCGCCTGATTTCCGGTTTCTGCTCTCTGATCTCCGCGCTATGGGATCGCGAGACGTGACGGCGCTTCAACGCGAGATCGGGCGGGCGAGAGTGCTTGCGGGAGGAGCGGGCGGGGCCTCGCCTATAAGTACGGATAACTGTGCTCGGATCGTCTCTCAGTTTACGGGGTGATCTGGGCCGGCATCGTGAATAAAAAGCTCGATCATTTGTTGCTGCTCTTTCAGATTGCGAAAAACTTCCGGTTTGGTGAGCACTGCATCCCATTCCTGAGCGGTCGGGCGGCGGAGTGTGTCTTTGTCGAGCACCAGAATGTAAGCGCACCCCATGCAAATCACAAATAGTAATGCGTTCTCGCTGGTGAGCGCATCGGCGTCTTTCAATGCAGATTGTCTCAGTACGGTTGCAAACCGGCAGTGTGGGCAGCGGAGTTGAGTGTCAACATACTTGTTTTCGTTTGGCTCTTGATTCATAATCGGCCTCGGAGGTTAAGAGATGGAAAATCCGCGAGCGTTGGTTTCTGAGATTCAAAAGCAACTCTCAGGCATGAGGGAAAAACTCCTCGAGAATCGAGACGAAAAAAAGCAATTGCTCAAACTTTCAAAGGCGCTGAATACTTCGTTGCGCATGATGGGCGAGGGAGAGGCACCAAAAAAGAAAACCAAAGTGCGCCGGCGTACTAGCAGAAAACATTCTGCTCCTGCTACGGCGTCCGCGTGAAACCCTGGCTCACGTTCGGGATTCAGTTCCGGCGCATCAGGCATTGCAGAGGGGTGTGGTTGACTCCTGTTTGGTGCGCCGGCGTATTTTGCGGACACCGAATGTCCTACGTCTGCCCGCTCTGATCCGGAGGTTTTACGAGTTTGATGTGATCTGCGATAATCTCCGCGATCTGTAAAGCTTCCCATTCTCTAAACTCCTCCTCGTTTGGAACGGCTTTCAGTTTCTCCATCCATTGCTCACTGCCGCTAAAATATTGAATCTTGCGGGCGATGGTGACGAACAGTTCCGCGATCATGCTCCTCCGCCGATCAGGGGCACAAACAAGGTTTCTCCGTTGGGGCAGAGCATCCCATCATGTGCCCACCAAATCTCATAGCATGTTGCGCACTGCGTTTTGCCGTTGAAAGCATCTTTCGCGACGGCGCGGGCCTGCTCGATCTCGCGTTGCGGGAGGCGCGACGTGAAAGTCTCCATGCACGGCGTTCCCTTTTTCCAACCTTTCGCGATCTCGAAAGCGCAGACGATGCACCCCTCGTTTTTGATATGCCTGGTGCGGAAGTGCCCGCAGCTCGGGCAGTGTACGGTGATTACCTTTTGCGTTTGAACTAGAGTCACGATGCTGGGCCTCCTCCTCGAATTTCCTCCGTTATGACGAATCCGGTTTGCTTCGCTTTTGCACTTACGTCAAACTCGTTAATGCCCATTTCGAGCAGAGCTTGTCTAGCGTTGGCGCGTCCCTCCTCCGATGGTAGGAATAGAGAACATGCTTTTTTGAAGCACAGATCAGAGCAGATCGGGCTTTCTATGTAATTTCCACGGGGTGAGAATCCTCCGATCCATATTTTTTTCCGAGTACGTTTCCCGCAAACCATGCAAAAGGCTCTGCGCTTTTTAATCATTTGCTTATCGGCCTCCCTTAGACGTATGCTTTCAACCTATGAAAAATCTCCGGTACTTTCTGATCCTCTTAGGCTTGCTCGGGATTCTCGCGGGCCTCACTTCAACCTCAACAATAGTCCTAGCAGACGGTTCCGATCCTATGCCGCTGTGTAAGCTCCCGAAAACGCAGTGTCCTATGGTCGAGACAAAATAAACTCATCCTTTGGAGCGAAACAACGGATCGTAAGTTTTGAGAAGCAACTCTCGCTCGAGCGATCCGTTCTCTCCGATCACGCAATTTTTCATCGTGTTTCCGCAGTTCTCGCATTCATCCAAGCAAACGCCATCGGCTGCGATCAGTTGCAGGCAACTACAACAAAAGTAATCAAACTTTCCTTCAACAAATAGAGTTGTGCGATAAAGGCTCATTCGGCCTCCCTTGTGCGGATCGTAAAATTTTCGGGCAGTTTCGGGATCGCCGGTTTCCTGGTGCGCCGGCGTTTGCGTTTGCGAGCTGGCGGGATCGGTTCGAGGAGGCGTTTCATTCCGAACGTGATATTCGGGAAATCGCGGCGTGCATCGCGGAGTGCCTGTTTCGCAGCTCGCTTTGTCCGGCGCATCAGAAAAACGCAACTCTCCATGTTTACCCAAATTGCGAACCAAATTTTGTAAGTCATTTGAGAAACGGCAAAGTCACCGTCGCGAGTTCTTTTCCGTCATGGTCGATCATGGTCACTTTGTCTCCCACCAAGGCAAAGCAAATTAACACGTGTCCGGCGTCATCGGAAAGATAGAGTCTGCCGGCTTTGGGGAGGGCGGCTTTGAGCATGAGCATCAGCGCGAATCCGTTCATGCGTTTGTTGACTCATGGAAACGGATTGACCCAAGCAAAAACATCCTCTGTTCTTTCGTCATCTTCTTTCCGAATTTGACGAATCCATTATGTGCGCGTCCGGCCTCGCTGAGATCGCCTATGTAAAACTCGAGATCGCCTCCCGCACCTTGGAGCACGATAAAAACGGTTTCGATTTCGTCTCCGTCCATTTTGTTTGCCTCCTCCTCCTGAAAAAGTTTCGCGGGAGAGAGGCGGCGCACCCCTCGGTTGTGCGCCGGCGCGGGGAAAGGCTCTCTCCCGCGTTCTGCTCTACGCAAAAGCACTTGCGGAGCAGAAAGTTAAAACGGTAATCCCGCATTCTGAATTTCCTCCCAAATTGCAACGATGCTTTCGGCGGCGATTCCTAAAATTCGATCTCGAGTGCCTGAATCGAGGATTGCAAAGTTTCTGTGACCGGCGAGCGTTGCTTTGAATTGTTTGGCGCAGCTCGGGCAGATATAAATGGTTTCCGCTCCTGTGCTGATGCGCTCTGCAACGTGAAGGGATCGCGCCGAAAGTGAAATTGCGATATGCGGGCGGATTCCTGCTCCGCAGGGGCAAACCTGTTTAACCTTCCCGCTTTTCGGCATTGCGCATCTTTCTCCATTGGATCAGGTATTTTTTCTTCTCTTGCATTAGAGCTTGGGCCTCCGCCTCGGTCGAATCAAACTCACCAGCTCGCACACGGTCTGCAAATCCGAACATTCCGGCCTTTTCGAGATCATCTATTAGAGCGATTTTCGGAAACGGGAAAACAGATTGGAAATCATCATAATAAGCGAGCATCGCACGGCACCAAATATCATGCGGTGCGAGGGCATCTTGTAATGCGTTTGCGAGTCTGATCCGTGCGTTCTCCATATAAGAGACACGATGCCGGCATACTACCTTGAATGTGTACAATCCGGCAACCGGAAAGATATCCACAAAAGAAACCCTAGGGGAATCGAGTTGATTACCATTCGGTAACTGTATTGTTTTGTAAACTCCTGATCTCATGCTGCGCAAGGCTTGGAACCCTGGTGACTCGCAACTCAAGGCGCGAACGTTTGAGATTTTCATCGAGCACGGCGAGTTGCGGCCTAATGAATGGGCCATGCTCGCGGATTTTCGCCCGATTTCCTCCGCCTGGTCTTATCTGAAACGGCAACAACGTTGGGGCAATCTTTTGCGCGGGCGGGATCGGCGCGGGCGGATCGTTTATCGGATTTCCTCGAGTGGTGCGCGTTGGCTTTTGTGGTGGAAAGCTCAAGGCTACCGTGTTAAGGTGCGCTCATTATGACTAGAATCATTCGCCCGAAAACGGATGCGGGGCCGGTGCCTCCCGCTCCTGGTGCAACTCCCGAACCATCGCCGGAAGCTCGCCGGCGTCCGCTGGTGCCTCCGCGTGCGCCGTCATCCGCGAAAACTCGCGGCAAAGTTTTGTTGAGTGTCGCAGATGGCAAAATCGAGTGGGACAAGATGACCAGCGAATCGCGCAAAGCATTCGAGGAAATGTTTCGCGATCCTGATTTTCTCCGCGAGTTCGGTTTGACGGGAAAAGAGAATTTCGATCCCGAACAAATGAAAGCGATTTTTGACGGCCTGAGCATGGTTTATCAAACGGCGGTCGGTTTCTTTCTGCGTTGGCCGATTGAAGCTCTCCGGTTGCTCGCTTATACAGAGGAGCAAAAAAATATGCTCAAGGGGCCGACTGCAAAGTTCGCTGACAAGTTTGCGCCGAAGCTCCTCCGCGATAATCAGGAGTTGGTTATTTTCTTCGCGATCTTCAGCGCCATTACGCAGAAAAATTTCCTCGCTGCTACTGCCGAAGTGAAAAAGCTCGAGGCGGAGAAAAAGCGGCCTCCTGGTGCTGCTCCTGCTGGGCCTCGAGTTGCTCCTGCTCCTGCGGATCGTCCTGCTCCTAAGTTTGCGGTTCCGTTTGAAGTGCCGGAGGGTTTCGCGGAGGGTGCCTCCCTTGGGTGAAATTCGCACGATAGCGATCTGCGACGTTTGCCGATTGCTTGACGGCGATTTTTCGCAAAAACCGTGTCAATACTGTTCGATCTGCAGGGCGTGGATATGTGACGCCGATCTCCCGAACATCAAGAGACGCGCAAAAGCGATGATATTGAAACATCTTTCCGAATGAATCCGATCTCCGATCTGCGGGTAGAAATCCGGCGCGTGAAAGAGATCATCGCGTTTTGTGAGTGTGAACCAAGCAAAACCTATATCGCATTCGGTTTGCGGGCGCTGATCGCTCGGAGCGAGGAGGCAATTAAGCGGCACGATTACACGGAGATTGCAATTTGTATGGATCAGTTCCGCGAGGTTAAACATGCGCAACGTTGAACAGCTCGCGGAACTACTGAGACGGAATGGTTGCGTGGTTGTGATTTCTCCTCGCCATACTGCGGGCCTCCCTTGTATCCATTGCGGGATGAAATTGGAGTTGTGCAAGAAGTTTCAAAACAAGCTTGGGCGATGCTGTCCTAAATGCGGTCAGAACGGAAAGGATTCGCACAGATAAATGCCCAACGTTGAACAGCAAAATCGAATCATCGCGTGCGCTGGTCGAAAGGGATCAGGAAAAAGCACGATGGCGAAACAAATCCTCCCGCAGTGCTCGAGATTGTTTATTCACGACACGATGGGGGAGCACAGATGGGTGCCGGACACGTTCGAGGATTTAGACAAAGCGGTGATCTATCTGATGGAGTCTTATCAGTATGAATCTTTTATGGGGCGCTACGTCTCAGAGTCGGATGATGAGGAGGCGGATTTTGCGGAAATCTGCGCCGTTGTTTACGATCAGGGGAATATGATGTTTGCAATCGAAGAAGTAGTTATGCTCGGTTGCTCTCCGAATTACGCTCCTCCCAAATTCAAAAAAATCATTCGCCTGGGCCGGCATCGCAATATTGACATGCTCTACACGACTCAGCGGTTGGGCGAGTGCCCGCGTATGCTCACGGCGGCAACCGATGTTTTTATTCTGTTCGCACATTCGGAACCGCTCGATCTGGATCGTATCCGCGAGCGTTGCGGCGCTGAGGTTGCGCGAAAGGTTGCAGGATTTCAGGACCATCAGTTTTTGATTTTTGATGTTGCCACGAAAAAAGAGGTTGCGAAGGTCGATTGCGGGAGTATCATTGCGTCAATCGCAGTTCCCAGCCAAAGGTAAAACCAAAAAAATAATTCAAAGGGAGACTCTATGCCTGGTGACGAAGTAACGCTAGATGAGATTTATCTCGAGGTTGATAAACGCATCAAAACCGCTGTAGATGCACTCAAAACGGAATTGCTCGCGGAGATCGCGAAGAAAGAAACCGCGAAAAAACCTTTCAGCATCAGACGGCAAGCGAGCTGAGGAATCAAGTTAGATACTTTACTTTTCGGTGACTAGCATCGTTTGCTGGTCACTGGCAAGCTACCGGAGGGTTGCTCAATGGCAAAGCTTTTTGATGGTGATCCGAAAACCGGCATAGGGTTTGCGGGATGGGTTGCTCTGGGCGGGATCGCGGCTTTGGTTGCGCTCCTCGCCGGTTCAATGGTTCCCTCAATTATGCCGGCGCGGGCAAGTCAATCGCGGCTCTAGGTTTTCGGGGCCGCGATTTTTTTGTCTGTGAAATCAGGAATCGGAAAGGGGAGGCAATGGATAACACCGATCTCGCTTTAATTGTGGTGGCGCTCGCGGGCGGCGTGATTGGCGGTTTTGTGATCTGGACGTATCTCGCGCCTATGATCGCCGGCGCACCAGCTCCAACCGCAGCGTAAACGGTTTGAAAGTTTGAAACGCACGCGCAAATTCGAGTTTAACGGGGAGTTTCGACACGCCGGCAAAGCGCGGCGCAAGAAACGGGAAATCGCAGACGGCTTCATCGTGCGGCGCAAAGTAGACGGGGAAATGCGATTCGCGGTGATGAGCAAAAAACATAAAGGGAGAGGGAGCAAATGAGAAATTCTTGGAGCGGCGGTGAGACGAGAAAATTTTATCGCAACATGGAATATGAGCGCAGCTCGAGACAGATTGCGCTCGTTTTATTGGCGTTCATGCCGTTGCTACTTCCTATTGTGGCGCTGGTGGCGCTGGTGATGGTTTTCTCGCATCATGGGCAGAGTCATTATCTCGCGGCGGCGGCGGCTGCTCCTGCGATTGCGCAAACTCCGCAATCGAAAGCAAACCTCCATGCGCTGCTCGCTCGCGCAACTCGAGATCAGGGGCCGGAATTTGAACAGTCGTTGGCCTGGGCGAATACGGGCGTACTCACGACTCCGACAAGTTTGCGCACGGATCGGAAAATTTCTTTTTTCGATGTCCACGTGCGCGGACGTTTGACAAACACCGCTGCTCCTACTTATCGAACGGGGCCGGTGCTCCTCGGCACTCCATTATTTTCGCTGATTCAGCAAGTCACATTGCGGGGCCAGCATTTCCGGTACGGTGCGCAGAATCCAATTCAAATGTCGGGCGAGACGGCGGCGGAGTATATGGCGCTGACTTATCCGAATTATGCGCCAACCTTTGCCGTTTCTGATAACGGCGGCGCGTTGGTGAAATCCGGACAATTGGTTAATACGATTGCTCACACGCTCGATTTTGATTTTGTGCTTCCGATCCCGCTTTATCCTCCGGATATTAGCGGCGGCGATGTTCCGTTTTATTGCTTGCATGGGCCTGACTGGGCCGGCAATCTGTATATGGATATCAAAACCGCTGATCCTACGGCGCTGGGCGCAACGCTCGCGCAGGTTGCGACGGTCACGGCGTTTGGTTCGTCAACGGGTGTCGGATCGGTCGAGATCAATTCCGAACGTCCGCTGATCTCTAAAGATTTCATGGCGAAGATTCGGCCTGCGATCTGTTTTCGCACGACTAATGCGCAGCAACCAACCGCAACCGTAAGCGGCGTGAGCGGTTCCGGTTTGAAGCTTGCGGATTTAACGGTCGGAAAAGACACGACCAGAATTTTCTGTAAGTTCGGAACGCAGCTCGCCGCAACAACGGGCGGCGTAGTTACTTTCGGATCGCTCTCCGATCTGATTGCGACTCGCACATTTTTTTCGATGGATGTGCGCGGCTTGCGATTTCAGGGGCCGAACGGCGATTCGGTTTTGCAGGATTATCTCGGGCGCAAATATGGGCGCACGATTCCTGCCGGATATCGGGTCATGGAGTTTGTGAGCACGATGGGGCCATCGCCGGCGAATCCGAAAGCGGCGTTTCCCTCCTCCAAGCTCACGGCTGCTAGAAAGTTCGAGTTAGATGCGGACGTGACGGCGGCGGCAAACCAGATTTCGGAAGTGGTTCAGGAAATGCTTTTGGGCCGGCCTGGTCTATCGGCTTAACATCTACAACGTGGTGAGGAGTGCAAGGCTCTCAGCGCCGGCCTAATCGCCGGCGCTGAGGGTTATATCTCGAGGTTGCAACCGTGGATGATTTTTCGCTAGACGACAATATGGGCGAGAGTCTAGGCGAGGGCCTGGACAGTTCCGCGATTGGATCATCGGGCGTTGATGCAATGTCGCTCGATTTTTTGGGCGAAGCTCCGTTGCAAGGGTCGAATGTTGCACTCGATTTTTCGGACGGCCTCGCGAGCAATGCGAGTATAAGCGAACTATCCGGTTTAGATGATTTTGGTCACGATTTCAGTTTAAGCGGCGTTTCTGATCCTCCTCCGCATTTCAGTTTGGAGGAGGGCAGCTCATTCAACGGCGCGGGCTCTGCTGGGAGTCAATATGGTTCCGTCTCGAGAGATATTTCCGGTACGTCAAACCTGTTTGGTTCTGTGGCGAAGTTCGGAACGTCTCTCGGATCGCTCCTCGCGGGCAAGGGCATGATGCCGAATCCGGCAGCAATCGGTTCGGCAGTACAAGGCGGGAATCCGAACAAAGGGAGTTTCGCAAGCATCAGCGGATCGCACGTGACTTTGCTAGTTGTGGTTGTGGTCATTTTGGCGGGCGCGGTTCTGCTGGGAGGGCAAAGCAATGCCGGACGTTAGCTCAGATTCAGATTTCAGCATGGCGAGCGTGGATACAAATCCCACATTCGATCAGTTTGACGATGGCGGGTCGAGCGCGGATTTTGCTTCCATCGTTGGAACGGCCTCGAGCATCGGGATGGAGATCGCCGGCGCAATGACCGGGGCGCAGTCTCCCACTTACGCGCAAGCTTTGCCCCAAGCTCCGCGACCAGTGCAACCGAAAGTGAGTAACAACGCGCAAATTATCCTGGTGCTGGTGATCGCGGCGGGCGCAGTTTGGTATTTTATGTCAAGCTCGAGCGCATAGAGTTTCCTATGTCGATGATCTGGGGCGGCGTGGGCGCAGTTCATGGGAGGGGTGGCGCTTTGAAAAGTGCAATGATAATCGGCGGTTTTCTTCTGATCGCGGTCGGCCTCGCTGATCTTGCGCTGGGCAACACGAATCATCCAGTTCTGCCCGCTGCAATTGGGGACAATCTTACGCAGCAAAGTGATCTTGCGGTTCTCGCTGTGGGCGGCGGCGCTTTGTGGTTTGGATTCACGCAACTATGAGCATGTTTGACACATTTATGAGTGATACGGTTGGCGTTGCCTTTCGCGCAGCAACGGGGAGTGTCGATCCCTGGACAAAGCAGGAGTTGATAGACAATGCTGCGGCGGATCAGGTAAAGGCGGGCGCTGATCCTGCGACGGCGCAGGCGCAAGCGGAGCAGGATGTTACAGACACGCTCTCGAGTTTTACGCTGGGCGGTGATGATCCTGTGGGCGCTGATCCTAGTCAAGCGAAGCTCTCGATTCCCAGCGGTCAATCTATGTCGGACACGTTCAAATCACTTACGAACGATAACGGCACAG
>Ga0193729_1001345_pt1 | contig 12639 bp, 10 predicted proteins | sample U1c2metaG_FD_143036 | JGI IMG/M metagenome (GOLD analysis project Ga0193729, IMG submission 143036) | Soil microbial communities from a riparian zone of the East river system, Colorado, United States - U1c2 | ecosystem: Environmental > Terrestrial > Soil > Riparian zone | place: USA: East River... | reverse complement strand
AGACCCGAGCAGATCCTGGCGTGCTACCCGCAGTTCAAGCAATTTCTCGGTCTGAAAACAAAGTACGATCCCTCTGAACGCTTTCAGAGCGACTGGTATCGATATTATCGGAAGCTTTTCGCGGGGTCGTAAATTCTCTGTCATGTTGAGCGAAGCACTGCAACGAAATGCGAAGCATGAGGCCAGGCTTTCAAACAGCTCTGAATATTTCAGTTGGTTTGGACTCCAAGTACGAACTGAGATTGAAAGCCTGGCCTCGCGGACTCCGTCCGCTGCGTTGCAGCTTCGCTCCGCTGAGAATGACATACTAGGATGGCTTTTATGCAGCCGTTCGCCATTATCGCTTTGCTTTTAATTCTCGCGCGCGCAATTGCTGAACTTTGGTTGAGCCGACTGAACCAACGTCACGTGCGCGCGTACGCGAATGAACTGCCGCCTGCATTTCACGGAATCATTGATGAGGCGACGTATCGCTGTTCGGTTGATTACACCCTGGCCAAGAGTCGCTTTGCAGACACCACCGGCGTATTCGATGTCGTGGTGCTCATCGTACTGCTTTTCAGCGGCGTGTTGCCGTGGGCGTTTGGAAGGTTCACCGCGAGCTTCGGCAGATCCATCTGGGCGATGGCTGGTTTCCTCTTCTTTATAGGCATCGCGTTGAGCATGCTTGCATTGCCGTTTGCCTGGTACGCCCAATTCAAACTGGAAGAGAGATTCGGTTTCAACACCGCGACGATCAAGACGTGGGTGCTCGATCGTGTGAAAGGATTTCTGCTCGCGTTGCTGCTCGGCTACCCGTTGCTCGCGCTGGTCCTGAAAATCATAGAATGGACTGGCGCGACCTGGTGGCTCTGGGCTGCAGGGATTGTCGTCGCGTTTCAATTGCTCCTAATGTTGATCGCGCCGGCGGTCATCATGCCGCTCTTCAACAAATTCACGCCGCTATCGGAAGGAGCGTTGCGCCAGCGCCTTTTCGCTCTGGCGCAACGCGCCGGTTTTCCCACACGCAGCATTGAGGTGATGGACGGCAGCAAACGATCGCGCCACTCCAACGCCTTCTTTACCGGGTTCGGACGTTTTCGAAAGATCGTCCTCTTCGACACACTAATCGCGCAGCTCAGCGAGCGTGAACTTGAATCTGTACTCGCGCATGAAATTGGCCATTACAAAAAGCGCCACGTAGTAAAATTGCTCGGATTTTCCATCGCTGGCGTGTTTGCAGCGTTCGCCGCGATCGCGTGGCTGGCGCGTCAGGAATGGTTCTGTCGCGCGTTTGGTTTCGAGTATCAGCCAAGCTTCGGCGTCGTGAATATCGCGCTCGCGATGCTGCTATTCGGGTTGCTGGCGGGGACGATCAGCTTCTGGCTTTCGCCGTTCTTTCACGCCTGGTCGCGCCGTTTCGAATATCAGGCCGATGCATTTGCACGTGCGACAATGGGAGAGGCGCAGTCACTGATTCAAGCGCTGCGCAAATTGAATGAGAAAAATCTAAGCAATCTGATGCCGCACCCGCTCTACAGCGGTTTCTATTATTCGCATCCGACGCTGCTCGAACGCGAATGTGCGCTGGGAATTAAGTCTTACTGCAGGCATCGAGTTTGAAACCCCAGGCGCGAAAGGTAGGGCGGGCAGTCCTCTGCCCGCCGAGTGCCGTGCCCGAACGACGGCGCGCACAGAGTGACGCGCCCTACCGAGACGCGCGCTTGACACAACCGCCGCTACAACCCCGAATGCTTCCGGAGCTGTTGTAACATGTCGAGAATCATCGTTGTTGGCGCAGGGATTAACGGCGTCACCGCCGCAATCGAATTAAAGAAGCGCGGGCACGATGTCGTTCTCGTTGATCCCGGGCCGTTGCCGCATCCGCTTGCGGCGTCAACGGATATCAGCAAGGCGGTACGCGCGGCTTACGGCGCAGATGAAGATTACACAGCGCTCGCCGAACGCTCGATCAAGCTCTGGCGCAAATGGAATCAAGAATTCGATACTCAGCTTTACAACGAAGTTGGCGTGATGTTCGTGCGCCAGCGGGAACTAAAGCCGGGCGATTTCGAGTATGAGAGTTTCAAAACGTTGGAACATCGCGGACACAAAGTCGAGCGGATCAACTCAGCGCGATCCTGGAAACGTTTCCCGGCATGGAATCCGGAACTTTATCTGGATGGGGTTCTGGAGTTGGAGGCTGGCTACGCTGAAAGCGGTCGCGTTGTGGCAACATTAATTCGCCGCGCCAAATCGCTGGGCATTGAATTACTTGAGGACGCCAGATTTTCCAAGTTGGATGAGAGAGATCACGGCGTCAGCGGAATCGTGCTGAGTAACGGAGAACGGATTGCCAGCGATCTTGTTGTCATGACGGTTGGCGCGTGGACGCCGTATCTGCTGCCTTTTGCAAAAAAATTCTTTCGTGCCAGCGGCCAGCCCGTCTTTCACCTGCAGCCTCGGCAACCCGAACTGTTCGCGCCCGAGTGTTTCCCGGTTTTCGGCGCAGACATTACAACCACCGGTTACTACGGATTTCCAATCAATCGCGATGGCGTGATGAAGATCGCAAATCACGGTTCCGGCCGCGAGATGTCACCGGAACCTTCGAAACGCGCTGTCACTCCCGAGGAAGAAAAGAATCTGCGTGAGTTTTTATCATCCACGTTCCCGGCGCTCGCAGACGCACCGATTGTTTACTCTCACGTGTGTATGTATTGCGATACGCACGATGGGCATTTTTGGATCGCGCGCGATCCGGACCGCCGAGGATTAATAATTGCTGCGGGTGATTGTGGCCATGGATTTAAGTTTGCGCCGGTGCTCGGCGAAATCATCGCCGACGCCGTAGAGGAGAAACCGAATCCGATCCTGGAAAAATTTCGCTGGCGGCCAGAGGTGCGCGCGGGAAGCGGTACGGACGTAGCACGGTTTAATCCACAAACGCCCAGCACTGAACGGCGAGCATCCAACTTCGAAATCAGAGGCAGTTAGGAGATGGCCTTTCGCTGCGAGGCTGTCTCCCTCTTTGGCTGGCGTTTAATTAAAGTGATTTGCTTAATCCGCGCCGAGTCGGAGGGACTCCAAGTCGCAACGTCGGGATCATCTTTAAAGGCGTTGTGGACGAGACGCCGCTCATAAGAATTCATCGGTTCAAGCTGAAGGGCACGGCCCGTGATGCGCACGCGGTCAGCCAATTCTCGCACACGTTGCACAATGCGATCTTCGCGCATGGAGCGATAGTGCTCGCAATCGACGATGACTTTCTCAGCGTCTTTGTCCCTGGCTTGAAGCAGCCGATTAAGCAAAAACTGAATGGCTTCGAGCGTTTCGCCATTGCGTCCGATGAGGCGCCGGCTTTCCTCGGTGTAAATTTGCAATGTCGGGTTGCCGCCTTCATTCATGGTTTCCTCGATTTGCACAACGAAGCCGAGATAACCGAGCATGGTGTCGAGCAGATCTTTCGGTGTCATCATCGCTTTCGTTTTCCGGCAGGAGCAACTTTTTCGAGAGTCGGCATCGGTTGTCGTCTGTTCTGATAAAATTGCAAAATGCTAAAAAGATTTTGTGCAGTGTAATATAATGCCAGAGCTGCGGCAAAATTGTAGCAGATAAATAGAAAGATCAGCGGCATGAACATGGCGATGCGCCGCTGCGTGGGGTCGCCCGTTTTTGGCGTCATCGCCATGAGCCAGACCTGCGTCGCAGCCATGCACAGCGGAATGATATTAATTGGCCAACCGAGCAGCGGCAGATGCGCCACGGTATCCGGCTGAGAGAGATCTTTTACCCAAAGAAACTTCGCGTTCCGCAATTCCACCGCCTGGCCAAGCATTTTAAAAAGACCAAAGAAGATCGGAATTTGAATCATCATCGGCAAACAACCGCCGACCGGATTAATGCCGTATTGCTTGTAGAGCTTCATCACCTCCTGGTTCATCCGAGTTGGATCATCTTTGTATTTGTCGCGCAGCTCCTGGATTTTTGGCGAGAGCGCAGCCATCTGGCGCATGGAGCGATTGGCTTTATTTTGAATTGGCCAAAGCGCGAGTTTGATGATCGTGGTAAGAGCTAAAATCGCGAGGCCATAGTCGTGCAACCAACTGTTCAGCAGGTTCATGAAATTCAGCAGCAACTGGCAGACTATTTTGAACATTCCGAAGTCCATGACCTCGGCTTCATTGTGCGGCAGCTGCGCGAGACGATGATAAAGTTTCGGACCAACGTAGATTTCGAAACGCGCGTTGTATGTTTGGCCGGGCTGCAACTGAAATCCCGGCATCCCAAGTGCCCCTTCAACGGCGAGTAGCTTTTGGTCCGGCGCGTAATCGATATCGAAGCTCCGGCCCCACACACCTGTTGCCTTGCCAGTTAGCGGCGCCATTAAGGTAGTGAAAAACTGATTGCTCACCGCAACCCATTCCGCGCCTGCGATGTTCTCCTGATAATAGGGCCGGGCGGCGCGCTGCCCCAGACCCAGAAAACCGCTGCTGCTTCCGAACCAGCCGACATCAATTCCCTTCGCTCTGCCATCAATGCACCAGACCAGGCGGGTGTACGAAGGATAGTCCTTCGGGTGAATTGGAGCCGCCGACCCAAGCGCTACAAAATAACCACCGCTTTGATATGGCTTGTCTCCTCTGTTCTCGAGGTCAACATCCATTTCGATCACGTAGTTGTCCTTGTTCTCTGGAGATTTTTCGAAGAAGAACTTTTTCCGGATGACGACTTGCTCGGGGGTCGTGCTTTCAAATCGTACAGCAGAATCCGATTCTGGAGATGCGGTAAACTCAGCGAGCGTCGCTGAGGATGGTTGCTCGAAGAGTGCACCGATCGGTGCACTCTTATCTGAATTCAAAATAACGGGCTGCCCTTTTTCGGCTACTTGCTTGAGCAGGACCGCTTCCTTAATTCCGCCGCCGCGGTTTGTCAGACGCAGCTCGACGTCTGAATTGCGCAGCGTTTCGATCTTCTCGGCGAAGCTCGGAGCCGACTCGCCACTGCTTGGTGTAGCTTCCGCGACGGGAGTCGGCGAAGGCGCGAGAATTGCCGGAGTTATCGTGGGGGAGCTCTGTCCGGGCGCAACACCGACTGGAGCGGGTCTGGGCGGCGGCGTTTGTTTTACTAGATAGATTTCCCATACGACGAGCCCGACTACGCAAAGGGCGACGACAATCCAGGCAGTTCGATCCATAAATCGTAAATCGCGCTCGCAGCCTACTCGGCGCGCTTGGCCCCAACCGTAAATGGCGATCCTAAACGTTCCATGCTCGACGCCGGATTTTTCGGTTCCGGTACAGGGTCACAGCCGGAACCACCCCAAGGCTGGCATCGAGCGAGGCGTTTCAATCCGAGCCAGCTTCCGTGTAGAACGCCGTGCGCCTCAACCGCTTCCAAAAAATATGCCGAACAGGTCGGCGTAAATCGGCAGCCGGAATTAGGACCGCACAGCAAACGGAGGAACGGCGAGAGCGTCCACTGATAAATGCGAATCAAAAGACGAACTAATCGGAGCATCAAAGCAGAATAGAAGCGCGCTTCGCGAGACGCAACCATTCATGTTCCAGCGCACAATAGCTCGAGTCGGCTGCGTCGCGTCTGGCAACGAGCACAATCCAAAAACCTTCTCGCAATTCGTGCTGGTGCTGGCGCACAATCTCTCGCAGACGGCGCCGAACGCGGTTGCGAACAACTGCGCCGCCGATGCGACGTGAAGCAATAAACCCTGCGCGGCACGGGCCAGAATTCTCCACCGCCACCACATTGAGCATTAGAAGTTTGCCGCGTCGGGCAAAGCCCTCTCGTTTCACTTGCTCGTATTCTGAGGCCTTCGTCAGGCGCCGACTTTTTGGAAAGGAGAAGGAACCTGTTGGCGCCATGTCGTTTTCGATGCTGCTACCAATAGGAAGCCCCACTTTCAGAAGTGGCGTAAGCGTACAACAGAAGTCTTCCCCCGGATGCGACCGGAGGAAGACTTCTCAAGAAAAAGGACTGCCCCAGATTTTACTGACTGGGCGGTGGCTGGGTCGGAGATCCAGTTGTTGCGTCGGGAGATTCAGTGGTTGTCGCCGGACTGCTTACTCCGGTCGCTGCCGCCGGCGGAGTAGTAGGCGTCGGGGTTGCCGCCGGTTCGGTTGTCTCGGTCTTTTGCTCGCACGCCGCGAGAAGGGCGGCACTGGCCAGAATGCAGATGTATTTTTTCATAGTGCTAGTTCGAAACGGGACATTGCTGTAATTAAATAACCGGAGCAAGGCAGTTTTTGGACGGATTGCGATTATTTTGAGCGCCATGTGCTTGGCACGCGTTTGTTTAGAGCGGAGGCTCGTATTTGAGACCATGCGCTTCAGCTACTGCGTGGCAAGTGAGCCGCCCGTCCCGGGTGTTGATGCCACCAATCAGCGCTGGTTGCTTTTCGCATGCGCCTTCCAAGCCGAAATCGGCGAGTAATTCCACATAGCGATACGTCGCATTGGTAAGGGCCTGTGTAGCAGTGCGCGCGTACGCTGCCGGCATGTTTGCCACGCAATAATGCGTGACGCTTTCCTCCACGTAAACTGGATCGAGGTGCGTCGTTGGTCGCGATGTTTCCGCGCAGCCACCCTGGTCAATGGAGATATCTACGAGCACGCTGCCGCGCTTCATTTTGCGCAACATCGCGCGCGTGATCAGCTTTGGCGCTTTCGCTCCAGGCAATAGCACTGCGCCAATCAGCAGGTCGCAATCAGGCATCAACTCCATCAAATTCGCGTCGCTCGAATACAGCGTATGCAAATTGTCCATCGCCAGATCGAGAAAGCGCAAGCGTTCAACATCGATATCGAGAATCGTTACGTCTGCGCGCAGACCTTTTGCCATTCGCATGGCGTTCACCCCCGAGGTCCCGCCGCCAACGACGACGACGTTTCCCGGCAAAACTCCCGGCACTCCTCCAAGCAGCACTCCGCTGCCACCATTGTACTTCGCCAGAAAATACGCGCCCATCACCACCGACATCCGTCCCGCGATCTCGCTCATCGGTTCGAGTAACGGCAGGCGGTTGTTTACCTGAATCGTTTCGTACGCGATCCCGGTCACGCCAGATTTCAGCAACGCTTCGGTCAATTCTCTGCTGGCGGCCAGATGCAAATACGTGAAGAGAATCTGGCCTTTGCGCAAAAGCGAGAATTCTGCCTTGAGCGGTTCTTTTACTTTCACAATCATGTCGGCGCGCGCGAAAACCTCTTTCGCTGTATCGGCGATCTCTGCACCGGCTTTGACGTATTCTTCGTCGGCATAACCGGAGCCGATTCCGGCATTTTTTTCCACGAGCACCGAATGACCATGCCGGATCAGCTGATTCGCAGCCGACGGCAGCAGGGCGACGCGTTGCTCCTGTTCCTTAATTTCTTTCGGGACGCCAATGACCATATGAAAAGTGAGAAGTGATTAGTGAGAAGTGAGCCGTAGAATCAAGCTAAATCACTTCTCAGGTCTCGCCCTCCCGCTTCTCATATCAATTCAGTGAGGGATCGTCGGGTGCCGCGGCGAGCATTTTGTACCATGGTCCCAAGCTGCGCATAATCTCGAACCAGAGGTTTGGGAGACGATCAATCTTAAGCAGCGAAGGATTGGCTTTTTGAAGCAGCCACGCTTTCTGCTTCACCTCGGTTTCGAGCTGACCCGCTCCCCAGCCTGCATAACCGACAAACGCACAAATTGTAACCAGCTTTTTCTCTCCAGCCGCGGCGGTGGGTGATTCCAAAGCAACGTTGTGACTAAGTTTAACTCCATCGCCCTTCTTCCATTCAAACGCGGCAAACATCAGTTGACTTTTTCCAACTGGCCCGCCAAGGAACACAGGCACGTCCGCGAGGCCCGCCGGTGGTGTTTCCGTCACCAGATCGGCCACTTGTCTGTCGAGCGGACGATTTATAATGACCCCCAGGGCACCTTCGTTCGGGTCATGCTGGGAAATGAAAAGCACGGTGCGGCGGAAATTTGGATCGAGCATGTTGGGATGTGCGACCAGCAACGAACCGGCAAGGCTGCCCGAGGATGGTTCGTCATCCAGGTTACGCATATGAAACTAGAAACCGCGGCGCAGGCTCGTGCAACCCCGTCTCGCCTGCGCTTTTCGTCGCCACGCCTCCTGTTCTAACTTATTTGTTGATTTCTTTCGACGATTGATTTCTTGTGTTTGACGTATCGTGACAATCGTGGAAACGGGTCAAAAATTTTTTGCATAAAGTTGTTGCCATCGGCTCGAAGCTCGTTTAGTAGCGTCGAAGTTTTTGACGATTGTTCTGGGGGGAACAGCCGCCCTTCACGCCCATCGGGTGTGGGGGGCGGTAATTTTTTGATGGCGAAATCCAATCACGAATGATGAAGTTCTGACGGCAGTCGAAATCCGAATATCAAATCTGATTCCTCAGTCAGCAGTTGTGCTTCGTCATTAATTCGACATTCGTCATTCGTGCTTCGTCATTCCCGATCGACCCTGACGCGGATCTTCTGGCCACTTGCTTTTACACTGATCGCGCTGTTCATCGCCGCGGTCGTGTTGATCATTTTTTTGCGCCTGGAAAGCTGGCCAGCGCGCACGGCGCGGCAAAGCACCGGCGAACTCGAGAGACTGGGGAAGGATGTGCGCGCTGCGTTCTTCGACGTCGCGCACTTGCAGCCACGCATTACCATCAACAACCGCGTCTACATGGAACAAACTACGCCCGTAAGCGAGTTGGTCGTCCTATCAAGACGCATCGAAGTCGAACACGAACTGCTCCATACCTGGGTCGGCAGCTCGAAGCGCGTGAAATTACATGGCACTTTCAACGCCAAAGCCGGATTCGATCTGCAACAGGATCTCTCGATCGATATTCGCCCTGACGAAATTATTGTTCAGCTTCCACATGCTCAAATTCTCGGTGTTGAGCAGGAACAGGTAGACGTCCTCGAATTTGAAAATGGTCTGTGGAACCGAATTTCCGGGCAGGATCTTCAAAGCGAATTGTCGATCCTGCCCCACCTAGCCTCAAAAAAAGCGGCAGAAAGCGGCTTGCCCGCTGAAGCAGAGCGTACACTGCAGCGACAACTCGGCGAACGAATTCATCCGTCGCAGCCATTGCATTTGGTCTTCAAAGACGGAAAGAAACGTGAATAGTGCCGAGTGCTCAGTGAACGGTGAACGGCGCTCGATCGGGACACGCACTCTTGACAGCCAATCGCCGATCACTGGTCACTGATCACCTGCCCTTGTTTCATCCAATGCCGTCAAAGAATCGCTTATTTCTCCTGAGCGGGCTGGTCGTGCTTGTGGTGGTTTTAGCGATCGCATTTGCGCCATTTGCCGTTTCCAATGGCATTCGCTTGTGGATCTCGTGGGCCGCAAAGCAGGAAGGCTTCATCGCTACCATCGACCAAATCGATGCGTCATTTCTCCGTCCGGTTGTAATTCGGCAGCTTCACCTGAAAAGCATGCGTGAGAATACACTTCGCGTCGATCTAACTGCCACGGACGCGAGCGTTGGTTTGAACTTCAAACACATCCTCCTGCACATGGGCGGCCGCATCATTCACAGCCTTTCCATTCGGGAATTGCGTGTGGAGGTGCACCGCACCAACCCGAACATGCGAGCCATAACCCGGCGCGGCTGGGCGACGTTGCAGCGATTGCTGCCAGAAAATCTGAGCATCGCCAACTCAGAGATGCGCGTTGAGAACGGCCCCACATTAATCCTGTTGCGACGCGGCATTTTGTCCGCAAGCGAGACCGAAGCCGGCCGGTTTAGCGCTGCCGAGATCATGATTGCGTCGCCGTGGTTGCGCCAAACTTTTTCGCAATTGCGCGGCGGAACTCACTGGGAAGCCAACCGTCTAACAGTCGGCGGACTTACCTTGAGCCGCGGTCTCGACCTGCAGTCAGCCACAGCGGACTTCTCGCGTTTGGGGAAACAACGTGTGGGAGTGCAGTTCGACGTTGACGTTTTTGGAGGAAAAATTCGCGGGAACATTTCACATGAATGGCGCTCTAAGCATTCCAACTGGAAAATTGCAGGCGGCGCGAGTGACATTTCCATGGGACAAACCTCTGACGCATTCGGGTTCGCCGACCGGGTTGATGGTTTGCTTCATGCTGCCAACTTCACTTTTCGCGGAAACCTCGCTGAGCCGGACCATATAACTGCGTCGCTCTGGAGTGAATTGACCGGGCTCACCTGGCGCAATCGCACAGCCGAAGCAATCATGCTCGGCGCCGCGGTTTACAATCGTCAGATTGAGCTTCAACAGCTTTATATTCGACAGAAGAACAACCAGTTGGTCTTAAGCGGCGAGGCCGCATTCCCCACTAACGCCTCCGGCTGGCTTAGTCCGGATTTTCGCGGCAACATTTCTGCATCGATCGATCAGCTTGGTGATTTCGTCGCTCTATTTGGTGCAGACCCTGACGATTTTGCAGGGAAGATCACCATCGAGGGAGCAATGGACACGCGTGATCGGAAATTTGGCGGACATCTCGCGGTTGAGGGTGCCTCTCTCACATTCTTCAAAACCGCTATCGATAGTTTGACAGCGGAGCTGAACCTCAGACCAGCCGAGCTGGAGGTCGAACAATTGGAGATCAAACGCAAGAACGACTTACTCAGCGGACAAGGCAAAATCGACTTGTCCGGCGCTCACAACTACTCAGGAACACTCGAAGCCCGAGCCGATAATCTCTTCGATTATTTTGCCAGCTTTCGTGTACCTGCCGGAAAAACAGTAAACCGTGTTCCGGTAGATGTTCAGGCTACTGTTAACTCTGGCAAGTGGGATGCCCGCGGCGCCATCCAGGTGCCAAATTCGAGCCCGATCAGTTTCACAGCGAGTTTTTCCTTGCCCATTGGAACCGACTGGAACGCCTTCCAGTTGTCTCCGCTCAACGTAACCATCGATTTTCCCTCAGTCTTTCTGGCAAAGGCGCCGCAGCTCTTTCATCCCGCAATTTTCCAAGACGGCATTTTGAGCGGAAGCATTTCTCTTTCTGAAACGTTGCAACACCCGCGCATCGGCGGCGACGTTCAGCTCATAAACGGAAAGTTGTCAGGCGACGGCTGGACTTCTTTTGGCTTTACTGAAGCAGGCAGCCGCATCGCCTTTGCAGGAAATCGAGCGTCAGTGGAGTTTCTTAACGTCGCGACCAAGGACGTGGATCTTTCATTGCGCGGCGAAATTGATTTTGAAGACATCAACGATCTGACGATTAGAATAAGCGGCGCGACACCAATCTTCGATCTGACATCAACGCAAGTCGATTGCGTCAACAAAATCAAAATTGTGCCAGCCGTGTTGATGCTCGCGCCGGCCGTAGCAGAATTCGAGTTGCGCGGTGGCGTTTTTAAATCCGGCTGGACGGCCAGTCTGCATGAAGCCACCGACTTTGAGTCGTTGGCGATGTCGGACCCGGACGGCGCTGCTCGCAAATTTCCGCTCTGCCTGGGTACAAGCCCCGAGGAGAAAACACTGCTGCTCGGCGCCCTTCCGCGTTCGGAAACAGGCGCGGAAACGTCACGCCCGAAAAAACAAGAGAAGCGGCAATAGCGCCTCGGGACAGCCGATTCCAGCAGCGGTGTTACCGTTTCCCCGTCACGAGCCAGCGCGAAAGCTTTTCTTCCACGTCCGGGGTAAGATTCACGCGGAAATCCGTACCCGCGTCCAAACGCAACCAATTGCCGTTTGCGCGGTCAAACAACAATTGAACCGGCCGCCTGCCGGGTGAGCTTACTAAAATCTGGTGCACCTGGCGGAGCTCATCGCCTGTCGCAGCGGAAGAAAATTGGAGGAGCACCGGGTGTTCCTGCCGCGTGTCTGTCGATTGCTCGTTCGCCCCATTGGTTTTTCCGGGTGCAAGCAATTTGATTTCCGTAGCCATCGCGCGAAGGACTTCCTCTCGTTTGTCTAGCGTTCCCCTTATCTCGATAACGCGTCCCGCAGCGAGCGAATCCGAGATTTTAAGATAAACTTCATTCCACACGACGACCTCCAGCATGTCCGTGAGGTCTTCGACCCAAACGACTGCGAACGGTTTGCCCTCTTTTCTGGTAAACTTTTTTTCCACCTGCACAATTGCGCCGGCGATTTTGAACGGCGCTCGATCGTCGAGCTCGCCTAACGAGTTAATCGAACGATAATTCTTTGCTGCAATTACCCCTGCGTACGCGTCGAGGGGATGCCCGCTGACGTAAAAACCGAGAAGCTCTTTCTCATATGACAGCTTTTCATGGTCACTCCACCGGCTGGCAAGTCTCTTCCTCGAAGTTGTCGGAGCAGTTGCCTCATCGAACAGCGAAACCTGGCCAGCCAGCCGGTCCCGCTGCGCTGCAACCGATGCACTAACTGCGTCGTCAATGCAGCCAAACAGTTCGGCACGGTCTTTGCCAACAAAATCAAACGCGCCCGACTTTACCAGGCTTTCGAGCATCTTCCGATTTGCAATACGGGAGTCCAGACGCGCGCAGAAATCCTCCAGTGAAATGAATTCGCCTCGCTCTTCGCGCTCCCGAATTACGGATTCCATGGCTGTTTCACCGACGTGCTTGATCGCAGCGAGGCCGTACCGAATGGCTTTGTAGCCGGGATCGGTGATCCCGGCGCCGGCATCATCAATGGCAGCTACAGTTTCCGGCATAAACTTTAATCCG
>Ga0193729_1001343_pt1 | contig 12640 bp, 11 predicted proteins | sample U1c2metaG_FD_143036 | JGI IMG/M metagenome (GOLD analysis project Ga0193729, IMG submission 143036) | Soil microbial communities from a riparian zone of the East river system, Colorado, United States - U1c2 | ecosystem: Environmental > Terrestrial > Soil > Riparian zone | place: USA: East River... | reverse complement strand
CCGGCTAATCATCGATAACACGTTCGCCTCCCCATATCTTTGCCAGCCGCTAAAGCATGGAGCGGATCTGGTAGTACACAGCGCGACAAAGTTTCTGGGCGGACATGCCGACGCGATGGGCGGGGTGACGATCTCGCGCGATGAAATCGACAGCGCCGCGTTGATTGGCGTGATGAAACTTGTCGGCGGGGTGTTAAGTCCATGGGAAGCGCATGAGATTTCGCGCGGAGTGAAGACGCTGGCCGTGCGCATGGATCGTCATTGTGACAACGCCCGCACAACGGCTGAGCGACTGAAGGATCATCCGCGCATTGGCCGGGTTTACTTTCCGGGTCTCGCCTCCGCCGAGCATCGCGCCATCGCCGGGCGAATGCTGCGCGCGCCCCATGCCGGCGCTCTGGTTGCCATTGAATTGAAAGACAACACGCGTCAAGACGCTTTTCGATTTATGGACGGGCTGAAGCTCTGCATAAGATCGACCAGTCTGGGAGATGTATTTACCAGCGTGCTGCATCCGGCAACTGCTTCGCATCGCGATCTATCGCCGGCGCGACGACGTGAATTGGGAATTGGCGACGGGCTAATTCGAATTTCCGTGGGCATTGAGAACGTCAATGACATTATCGCGGACATCGAACAGGCATTGTCGGCAGAAGTTGCCACAGAGGCACAGAGTCACGGAGCATAGATAAGGACTGGTTGCTATGTGTCTTCGCATCTCTGCGGCAAACAGTTTAAAGGTCTAATTTGATCGCACTTGAAGAACAACACAAAGATGAGATGCGCGCGCACGGCGAGCGCGACTATCCGTTTGAGTGCTGCGGTTTGATGCTCGGACGATTCGATAAAGGGCGGAAGCAGGTTGTCGAGACTTACCCTATTTCAAACGCGCGTGAGGAAGCAGCGAAACGAAATCGTTTTTTGATTCGCCCGGAAGAACTGATGCGCGGCGAGAAATACGCGCGCGAAAAAGGTTTGGACGTCGTGGGCTTTTATCATTCACACCCCGACGACCGCGCCGTGCCTTCGCAATACGATCTGGAACACGCGTGGCCGACTTATTCATACATCGTGATCGCAGTTGAAAAAGGTCAGGCCGCTGATTTGCAGTCATGGGAGATGGAACCCGACCGATCGCGATTTAATGAAGAAGAGATAATGACTCCCTCTCCCTCTGGGAGGGTAATAACATAATGGACTCATCCGGTCCGTTCGTGTGGATTGGTCTTGTGTTCGTGGTTCTTCGTGGTGTGCTTTGCAGATGACTTAACGAGAACCAAACCACGAAATCACACGAACCAGGAATCACGAAAAGACACGAAGGTTTAGTTGATGAGTTGAGATGTTATTAACCTTTGGGAGAGGGAACAAAACGAGGAACACAACAATGCCAGTAACGATCACTATACCGACACCGCTGCGACAATTCACCGGTGGACAATCTGAAATTCAAGTCGAGGCCGGCACCGCCGGCGAGGCTTTAGATCAATTGACAGCGACGCACACTGAGTTGCGTCGGCATCTTTTTAACGATCAAAACACGATGCGCAACTTCGTCAACGTTTATGTGAATGATGAAGATATTCGTCACGTCAGTGGCCCGGCGACTCCGGTGAAAGACGGCGATACGATTTTGATTGTGCCTTCGATCGCGGGCGGCGCGGCGGTGCTTGATGAAACAACCGGCAAGGATGCCGGTGCACCGCAGTCCCGAACGGTCGGGACTGCGCTCCGGAACGAACTTCCAATGCTGTCGAACGAAGAAGTTGCGCGCTACAGCCGTCACTTGATCATGCCCGAAGTCGGCATGACCGGTCAGCGAAAATTGAAAGCCTCGAGCGTGTTGATGATTGGCACGGGTGGTTTGGGGGCGCCGGTCGGAATGTATCTGGCGGCCGCCGGCGTGGGGCGCATGGGTTTGGTTGATTTTGACGTGGTTGATGCCTCAAACCTGCAACGACAGATCATTCACGGCACCAAAGACGTCGGACGTCCAAAGATTGCCTCGGCGCGCGATCGCATCCAGGACATCAATCCGCACGTCGAGATCGAAACTCACGAAACCAGACTGACCAGCGAGAACGCGCTCCGCCTTTTCGTTAACTACGATGTAATCGTCGACGGCACTGATAATTTTCCGACTCGCTATCTGGTCAACGACGCCTGCGTACTCACCGGTAAACCAAACGTGTATGGTTCGATCTTTCGTTTCGAAGGACAGGCGAGCGTCTTTTGGGCCGAACGTGGGCCATGCTATCGTTGCCTCTATCCTGAACCACCGCCGCCGGGGCTGGTGCCGTCATGTGCCGAAGGTGGCGTGCTCGGCGTGCTGCCCGGAATCATCGGCGCGATTCAGGCGAACGAGACTATTAAGATCATTCTCGGCGCGCCGGATATCATGGTGAACCGGCTGCTGCTGTTCGACGCGTGGCGCATGCGCTTTCGCGAATTGAAGCTGCGCAAGAACCCTGATTGCCCGGTGTGCGGTGACAATCCAACGATCACAGAGCTAATTGATTACGAACAATTTTGCGGTATCACTCAACCAACAGAGACGAAATCAACTATGGAAGAAATCACGGCAACTCAACTGAAACAACGACTTGATCAGGGCGACGACATTCAAATCATCGACGTGCGCGAACCGCACGAGTATGAAATCGGCCAGATTCCCAACTCGAAACTAATTCCGCTGGGCCAGGTGCTCAACCGCATGAATGAGATCGATCCCGATCGCGAGACCGTCGTGCACTGTAAGATGGGCGGCCGCAGCGCCAAAGCGATCGATGCCCTGCAACGCTCAGGCTTTCCCGGCAAGCTGGCAAATCTAAAGGGCGGCATCACTGCCTGGTCCGACGAAGTCGATCCGCGCGTGCCGAAGTACTAACCTGAACTAAGTCAGCTTCTTCAGAGCTTTCGCGACGCGTTTCTTTTGTGACTCGCGCTCGAGTTCCTGCATTCGCGTCTCAATCACCTGCCGAAACCTTTTTCTATTGTCCGGGTCGATCACCGGTGCGCTCAGCTCGACGTACATCGCAAATTGATTGTTGGGGCAACGCATTAACTGCTCGATCAACAGCGCGACGCAATCTCGTTTGTAAGATTTGAAAGTCGCCAGCTTGGCCAGGATCCCGACCGCATGATCTCTGGCGATTACTGAACCGCTGTTGTCAGCGACCTCAAGGATCTTCGATAGCATGCCATGCACGTCTTTTGATTGCTTCAGGGCAATTGTGTCCAGGGCCATCATGGCGCCCCAGACCAGACGACGGTTCTGACTATAGAGCAGCTTGCCGAACTGCTTGTAATAACTCGCAACTAAATCGGGATTGGCAGCGCCTATTTCGTACAGCGTCTTAATGCAATCGTTTTGAATTCCTCTGTCCTTGTGGCCCAGGTTCTCCACGAGCTCGCGGACGTCGGCCGCATTGCCTTCGCGCACGATCCGGCGAGCCAACTCCTGGTTGGGCACTTCATCCCGGCAGCCAAGCGCCGTCGCTAATTCTTCCAAAACACTCACTGGGTTCTCTCTCCCTAACTGAATAATCAGGTCGCTTTCTTTGTGGCGCAACAGGTGCGATGGTCATTCTAGGTGTTTTCCGCTCGTCTTGCAGATATGCCGCTGGCTGGTGTGACTGGGATCACTCCAGGCCAAAGTTTGCCCCATCGCGGCGGCTGCGTCCTCCTCCTTCTCGGTGTATGATTAGGAGCCCTTAATCCCTGCACGAGGTAACGACGAACTGTGACTGAAGCAACTTTGGAAGCGAACGAAACAGACGAAGCAATCGACTCGCCTTCACAACAACACAAGTGGGTTTATCTTTTCGAAGAAGGCAGCGGCGATAACAAGCCCCTCTTCGGCGGCAAAGGCGCCGGCCTCTGTGAGATGACACAGGCGGGCTTGCCTGTTCCTCCGGGATTGATTGTCACCACTGAAGCCTGCAACGCTTTCTACGCCAACGAAAAACAGTTTCCCGAAGGCATGTGGGAACAGGTTGTCGAAGCTCTGCATCAGGTGGAAGAGAAAGTCGGCAAGAAGTTCGGCGACGCCAAAAATCCACTGCTGGTATCTGTCCGTTCAGGTGCGGCGTTTTCGATGCCGGGAATGATGGATACGGTTTTGAATCTTGGTTTGAATCAGGAAACTGTGCAGGGTCTCGCTGAGCAAACCGGCGACATGCGTTTCGCGCTCGACGCTTACCGACGCTTTGCTTCGCTATTCGGTGAAATTGTCATTGGCGTGGCCCATGAAAAATTCGAACGCGTGATGGACCGCTTCAAAGCGCAGACGAAAGGCGGCAAAGATACAGATCTGAAAACGAAGGAGCTAAGCGGGATCATCGAAGCCCAGAAAGACATTATGCGGGCTGAGCATCACGCCATTCCCGACGATCCGTACGAGCAACTTCGCGTGACGATTGCCGCCGTGTTCAATTCATGGATGGGGCGGCGCGCGCGCGACTATCGCCGCATCAATCGTATTCCGGACGACCTGGGCACGGCCGTCAATGTGCAGGCGATGGTCTTTGGCAACATGGGGGCGAACTCAGGCACCGGGGTCGCTTTCACGCGCAATCCCTCGACCGGCAAGAAAGAGCTGTACGGCGAATATCTTTTGAACGCCCAGGGCGAGGACGTTGTTGCCGGGACGCGTACTCCCAATCCGATCAGCCAACTCAAAAAAGAATTGCCGAAAGTCTACGAAGAGTTCAATGCGATCACGCAGTTGCTTGAAAAGCATTATCACGACATGCAGGACTGCGAATTCACAATCGAGCGCGGCAAGCTCTGGATGTTGCAGACGCGCACCGGCAAACGCACGGGAGCGGCTTCCGTTCGCATCGCGGTTGATATGGCCAGCGAGAAGTTGATCGACCGCGCGACCGCAGTGCAACGCGTCACTCCCGAGCACCTCGATCAATTGCTGCATCCGACCGTCGATCCAAAAACCGATGCCCGCGTGCTCGCAACTGGTTTGCCTGCCAGCCCGGGCGCGGCGCAAGGCCAGGTAGTCTTTAGTCCGGATGAAGCTGAAGAGATGGCCAAGGAAGGCGCGCAGGTGGTGCTCGTCCGACAAGAGACCAGCCCCGATGATTTTCACGGCATGGTTGCCGCGCAGGCGATCGTCACTGCGCGTGGTGGCATGACGAGTCACGCTGCTGTCGTCGCGCGCGGCATGGGTAAGACTTGTGTCTGCGGCGCCTCGACAATCGAAGTTGATTACAGTCAGCAACAGTTTAGTGTCGATGACGAAGTCGTGACGAAGGGTGAATGGATCACGGTCGATGGATCGACGGGGCGAGTTTTTCTCGGGAAAGTTCCGACGATTCAGCCTTCACTGGGAACAGACTTTCACGAACTGATGAAGTGGGCCGACAAGTTTCGCCGGCTCGGCGTGCGCGCCAATGCTGACACCCCGCTGGACGCCAAGACGGCCCGCGGCTTTGGCGCTGAAGGCATCGGCCTCTGTCGCACGGAGCACATGTTCTTTGGGGATCAGAGACTAGCGGCAATGCGCGAGATGATTTTGGCCGACGGCGTCGGCGCCAGAGAAAAGGCCCTCGACAAACTGCTGCCGCTCCAGCGCGGCGACTTCATCGGCATCTTTCGCGAGATGGCCGGCTTTCCCGTCACGATTCGTTTGCTCGATCCGCCGCTGCACGAGTTTCTGCCGAACGTCGATGAGTTGCTCAGCGAATTGGCCGAACTGAAGATGGGTTTGAAGCAGGCCAAGACGATGGTTGATATGGACCACCTGCTGGATGAAATCGATGAGAAGCGAAACCTGCTGAATCACGTCAACAAAATCCGTGAAGCAAACCCGATGCTCGGTTTTCGCGGTTGTCGTTTGGGCCTGCTCTACCCCGAAGTCACCCGCATGCAGTGTCGCGCTATTTTTGAGGCCGCCTGCCAGGTAAAAGGCGAGCGCAAACAGGTGACTTTGGAAATCATGGTGCCGTTGGTTTCGATCAGTGAAGAGCTGCGACAACAGGCCGAACTCATCGACGAGGTCGCCCGCGAAGTCACTGGCGAACACGGCATGAAGATCGATTACCTCGTCGGCACGATGATCGAATTACCGCGCGCGGCTTTGACTGCCGACAAGATCGCCCAACACGCATCGTTTTTCTCGTTCGGCACCAACGATCTGACGCAGACGACCTTTGGATTGAGCCGTGATGACTCAGGCCGCTTCTTACCTTCCTATGTCGATCGAAAAATTCTTGCCGACGATCCATTTCAGGTGCTCGATCGCGAAGGCGTTGGCGAACTGGTGCGGATCGGCGCCGAACGCGGCCGCAGCGTCAAGCCCGATCTGAAGATTGGAATTTGCGGCGAGCACGGCGGCGATCCGCAATCGATCGCTTTCTGTAACGAGATCGGATTGAACTATGTGAGCTGCTCTCCTTATCGAGTTCCCGTGGCGCGACTGGCGGCCGCGCAGGCGGCGCTGGACGCAGAAGCGAAGGCCAAAGCTGAAGCTGTTGCGGTGGCCGCGGCAGACGAAGATGCAAAGTCGCGCGAGGCGATTGGGGCGTCACAGAAGTAACGACAAGATGAACAAGATTACGGCGGTAACGGCTAGTGACGACTTTTCTCTCGACCTACAGTTTGACGATGGCAGTTTGAAAAGATTCGACGCGAAGCCCTATCTGGATTATGAAGTCTTTCGCGAACTGAAAGACCTGAATTATTTCAAGCAGGTTGATATCGCCTTCGGCACCGTTCAATGGCCCCACGAGCAAGACATCAGTCCGGAAACCTTGTATATCGAAGGCGTATCAGTCTCTTGGAACAGCAACAACCATGGCTAAATCAGAACTCCACGATTGGGGTAAAGCGGAATACAAACGATCCGATCTTGGACAGTTGGTTCGCGGCAAGTATGCGAAGCTCTCAGAAGCAGACCGAGAGAAAGTAGAATCCGAATACCACCGTATGAAGCCAGAGGATTTTGACGAAGCAATGTCTCGGGTAAACCCACATACGCCCGCCGCTGTTTCGAGATCGAAGCGCAACAGTAAGTGAACTGAAAGGACGCCGCTTTGACCGAACGGCGGACCTTGTCCCAACCTCATCCGCAGTTAACTCCTTTGATGCAATGCCCGCGAGTGCCCAACCTGCGCTCCAAAGTCCCGGAGGGACGAAATATTTATAGAACAAACAGCACACACCATTAGTCTTGAGCCCATTTATGGGCGGCAGAACATTTCGCTCCTCACGGAGCTTTGAAATCTCTGGAGAGTTGCTGGTTCTATTAACATTTCGCCGCTACGCGGCGCCAAGCTACGCTGTTATACTGACCTCCTGTCCGAAGCCAATGACGTCAACTAATCACTTCTTGGAGCCACAAGATGGCCGACGAAAAGCACTTGGATTACCTCAAACAAGGCGCCGAAGTATGGAACGAGTGGAGAGAGGAAGAGTTCTATACGAGACCACAACTCCGTAACGTAGATTTTCGAGAAATCGATCTCACACAAATGAGTCTCTGGGAGGCCGATCTCAGCGGCGCGAATTTCAGTGGGAAAGATCTTAGCGGACGCGATCTGATGGATGTTGACCTCACTGGCGCAAACCTAACGGGTGCCGATTTGAGTAATGCGCGACTTGTTAGTTCGAATCTCTATCTGGCAGATCTCGTTGAGGCGAATCTTTTCCGTGCGGATCTTCAAGCTGTGGATTTTCGAAACGCGAACGTTAGCAACGTTGACCTCCGAGAAACCTATCTCGGAGGTGCGAATTTCACTGGAGCGCTCCTAAACAAATCCAGATTCGACAAAGCTTTGTTTAATGCCACTATTTTTGGTAATAACGATTTGAGTGCAACCACTGGGCTCGAATCCGTGAATCACAATGGCCCATCAATAATTGGGATCGACACGCTGTACAGATCGAGGGGCCGCATTCCAACAATTTTCCTACGCGGTTGCGGCGTGTCCGACGAATTCATCGCTGATGTGCCCTCACTAATCGCTACCCAGCAATCACAGATGTTTGATTCTTGCTTTATCAGCTACAGCCATAGGGATGAAGAGTTCGGCAAACACATGGTCGCTAGAATGCGTGAGGCTAATGTCCGCGTTTGGTTCGCGTCAGAAGATGTGGTTGGTGGCAAGAAAACAATAGAGCAGATTCAGCAGCAGATCGAGGCTCACGATAGAATACTAGTCGTCTTGTCGCATGACAGTCTAAACAGCGAATGGGTTAACACTGAGATAGGGATCGCAGCGAAGCTCGAGAAATTGCAAGGACGGAATAAGCTCTTCCCAGTTCGCTTAATCGAGATGGATGCGATTGACGCATGGAGTTGCTTCGACGCTGATATCGGAAAAGATCTGGCTAAGGAAGTACGTGCATACCCCATACCTAACTTCGCCACGTGGAATCAAGATGCGACCGTTTTCGAGACTGAATTTGAAAAACTGGTACGAGCTCTCCGAAAGGAATCGGACAAGGAACGAAATAAATGAATCTTCCTCGTCTCGTACCCTACCTTTGAAAGGATGCCAACTGTGCGACTTCTATTCGCATTTCCCTTATTCTTGGTGATCGGTTTGGTTTCTCCTATGAATCAATTGGCCCAAGCCCAAACACCCAAGCCACCCGACACGGTCTATCTGCTCAAACCGGCGCACATCTTCGATGGCGAGTCGGCGCAATTGCATGATGGTTGGGTGGTGCTGGTCCATGGACAGAAAATCGAAGCAGTTGGTCCGGCGGGTGAAATCAAGGCTCCAGCGGACGCGAAAGTGATCGATCTCCCTGGCCTGACGTTGATGCCCGGACTGATCGAAGCGCACTCGCACATCCTGCTGCATCCGTACAGTGAAACTGTATGGAACGATCAAGTGGCGCGCGAACCGTTGAGCCTGCGCGTGGCGCGCGCGACGAATCATTTGCGCAGCGAGTTGATGGCCGGCTTCACCACGATTCGCGATCTCGGTACGGAAGGCGCCGGCTTCGCAGATGTTGGTTTGAAGCAGGCAGTGCAACAAGGAATCATTCCCGGGCCGCGCATGGTCGTCGCCACGCGCGCGATCGTTGCCACCGGCAGTTACGGGCCGAAGGGTTATGCGCCCGAATGGAATGTACCGCAAGGCGCGGAAGAAGCCAGCGGTCCGGAAGAGTTAACCAGAGTTGTGCGCGAACAAATCGGAAAAGGCGCAGACTGGGTCAAGCTCTATGCGGATTACCGCTGGGGCGCGGGCGGTGGGGCACATGCAACTTTCACTTTAGAAGAAATGAAAGTTGCGGTTGAAGTTGCCAGGAGCGCCGGCATCCCGGTGTCCGCACACTCGACGAGCACCGAAGGCGCCCGCCGCGCAATTCTCGCCGGCGTGGAAACAATCGAGCATGGCGATGGTTTGACGCCCGAACTTTTCCGGCTGATGAAAGAAAAGGGCATCGCTCTGTGTCCAACTCTGGCAGTCGCCAGTGGTCCCGCTATCGAGCGCAAGAAAGTTGTATTCAAGCAAGCCCTGGAAGCCGGAGTCACAATCGCCAGCGGCAGTGACGTCGGCGTCTTCGCGCATGGCGACAACGCCAAAGAGATCGAGTTGATGGTCGCCTGGGGAATGCCGAACATCGATGCGCTGCGATCGGCAACTTCTGTCAATGCACGCGTGCTGCATATGGAAGAGCGCGTTGGCCGCGTCAAGAATGGATTGTTTGGCGATCTAATCGCGGTCGAAGGCGATCCCACAAAAGATATTTCCGCCCTGCGCCGCGTGCGGTTCGTGATGAAGGACGGCATGATTTACAAGCAACCTTAAGAATTCGGGTTCGCACTGAACTCGCCTTGACCTCCGATCGTTCCGGGCGATGACAATCCGTCTGTGCATAATTTCCCGCTAATTTTGTAAACATCTATCCTGCTCTTGACTTCTACGTTTAGGTGGAATAAAGGATAACCGCCTTACCAGCTTAATAGAGGAGTCTCATCCCATGGCTTCGACGTCGAGCCGCTTCCTTCCCCGTGCCAACAGCGCGAACCATATCGCCCGTCTGCAAAAGTTCGGTCGTGAGTGTCTGGAGGTGTAACTATGAAAGACCAAGACCAAGACGCCGGTGCTTCAACACCGCAGACGAACCCAGAAACACCTAAAGGCGAGGAATCATCCAAAGCCAGTTTTATCCGTATTGCGCAATTCAGAAATCGGACCTGGATGCTGTCGCTGATGGTGACGATTGTCCTCGTCCCGCTAATGATGCTCGCGATTAGTTTGGCGTGGCAGAGCGAGCATAGCTGGTACTACATTATTCCAATCGTACTCGCAGGCGCCGCGGTAGTGTTGTTTCTAATCTGGAAGGTTCCTAAGTGGCAGGTTGATCACTATCGCGAAAAGTTGGAGCCGAAAGATCAGGTTGAACTCGAAATTCAGGCGCGTTCCACTCTGATCCAAATCATCGGCGGCGTTGCGGTGATAGCGAGCATTGCGTTCACGGCTGCCAACCTACAGCTAACCGCGAAAAACGTTGCATCTGCCGAGGAAAACTTTAAGTCCACGAATGAGCTGGCGCGCTTCACCCAAATAACGGACCGCTACAGCAACGCCGTTCAACAACTTCAGAATCCTAGTATGGAAGTGAGATTAGCCGGCATTTATTCCCTCGGCATTCTGGCCCAGGAAACTTCCGATTTATCGAAGCCTGATCCGCAGACGCAACCTACGCTCGTTCATCGAGCAAACGAATATCACAAACTGATCCTGCTGGTGCTTGCAGCGCATGTGCGCAGTAGCGCAGCCCGCCGGGAGCGCGGCGCGGAAGCTGGCAATCTGAAAGAACCAGCGAAGGGCGTCGCAGCGCAGAGCGCGAGTGACAGCATTCCGCAAGATGTCCAAACGATCCTAACTGTCATAGGTGGGCGCGACGTACAATCCGAGGACAAAGATCTCGTGATCGATTTGGAAGGATCGGATCTACACGGTGCGGATATGTCAGGTGGTAATTTCAAACGAGTCAACTTCACCCAGTGCAATCTTAGCGGAGCTGCTCTAACCAGCGCGAATTTGAAAGAAGCTAAACTAAAAGAAGTTGACTTAACCGGAAGTGATCTCTCAAAGACTGACATGGAATCAGCCGACCTTCAAGGGGCAAAGCTAAACAATACCAATTTCGAAGCGGCTCATATGAAGAACGCAAAACTGATCCTCGCGAAGATTTCTTCTTCTAACTTCCACGATGCGGAATTCGACGGCGTCGATTTGGAAAATGCACAGGCAAATGACAGCCACTTTACCGCGGCACAATTAAAAGTGGCTCTTAACGTGCCGCCCGAATGGTTAGCACGGGAGCAGGTCGCGAATTGAGGTGTACACGCCCTGCAAGCAGCAGGCTCATTTCGGAACCTCGAATGAAAGCACGGGGTGCAATTCAAACCCGTTTGGGGCTGCGCCCGCCTGGCCCCGGAACACGTCGAAAAAGCCCACCCCGGTAACGTTCACGAGCACGTCCCAGTTCGGCCGCGTCAGACCAATACGTGGCGAGCCCAATATCTGAATCAGTTGGCCCCGTGCCGATTGATATTCCTCAGCATGCCCCGAAGAGCCCGCCCCATCGCACTGAGGGTCGGGAATCTCCACGATCAACGTTTGCGTGCGATCGTTCTTCTCGGCGATGACGACGTGAAAATCTCCGTCGGATTCGAGTTTGTACCCGATGACGTACCCCTGCACAAGAAAAGTCCTGTATTCCATGGGTGCGAACCGTGTGTCGGGAGGCGTGCCGCCTTTGCGAATTGGGTTCTTTAGCTGCGCGAGATCCCTAATCGACCAATACTCGGGTTTAAGATTTACTCTTTTGCCGCCGGAATCTGACAGGGTCTTCACCGACCACCTCTCTGTGCCACATCTTTTCGTTTCTGGCGTCGGCATAGTGGTCACTGATGAACCGCTTGAAAGGACGAACAGGACAAGCAGCGGGAAGAATCGAAGGGTATTCATGGGGTGGCCTCCCGTCTTACAAGTATAGAGAGAGTATTGACCGATAGGTTTGTAGCCCCGAAAGCACCGGTTGTCAATGTTTGTTGCCTGATTGTTGGTTCGGAACTTCCGTGGATCTTTGTGACGGCGAGAGGTTGGAAATCCGGTCAAGTCGTCGCGTGAAAAACCGGATTGTTTGGCGATCTAATCGCGGTCGAAGGCGATCCGACAAAAGACATTTCCGCCCTTCGCCGCGTGCGGTTCGTGATGAAGGACGGTTTACAAGCAGCCGTGACTATCTAGCCGGAGCCATATGCGTTGAAGACTGGAGCGCGACGGTCTCGGTAGCAGGTATCACGGATCGCAAGCGGGGATGCTTACGCCGCAATCGATCACTTACCCCGGGTCAAAAACATCCCCCACGCCGCCACGGACATAAGTATGGTGGTGGTCCATCCGAGAAAGTTTGTCAGCTTTCCATTGACGCGCTTGCCCATCACTTTCTTATTGTTCGAGACCAGCATGATCACCACGAGCAATGGAGGGGCCGGCACTCCATTGATCACCCCCCATCCCGCTGACCATTCCAATTTTGGCGCAGATGAACTGAACCGCAGCCATCATCGGCAGCGTCACGACCGCGGTCCAGAGTGTTGCCAGACCGAGCGAAGCGCCTGCCATCGTATAGGTTCCTATGCCTGACGGATCGTCGT
>Ga0193729_1001342_pt1 | contig 12644 bp, 11 predicted proteins | sample U1c2metaG_FD_143036 | JGI IMG/M metagenome (GOLD analysis project Ga0193729, IMG submission 143036) | Soil microbial communities from a riparian zone of the East river system, Colorado, United States - U1c2 | ecosystem: Environmental > Terrestrial > Soil > Riparian zone | place: USA: East River... | reverse complement strand
CCCAGGGCGGAACGCTACCGGTCTACTACAATCCGACAAACCGGAAATCGACCATGGTCGCGACTAACGACATCGGCGCGGAGGTCGTAACCCTTTTGACCGGGCCAGCGTGGTCAGGGCAGCGCGTCGTCGAGCTTGGTTCGATGGTCACCGCCGATGAAGTCGCGGAGCAATTGGGTGAAGTCCTGAATCTCGACGTGAAAGCCTTTGCAGTCCCGCGTGCAGGGTGGGCGAAAGCGTTCGAGCAATTCGGCATCCCGAAGGGCCACACTGGACCTGCCGAAGAAATGTTTGAGGCCGTGCTGGGGCAACGGCCTTGCGCTATCCTGAGCGTTTTCCGAGCGACCTTTTTCGATCATATGAACTTGAGCCCGACGCAGGGCTTCGGCTTTTGGTAGGTGGTCGTGCCAAAGCAAATCATAGAATTTGACCATTAGGTCTTTGGTCGCCAGATCGTTGACACGCCAAAGTCCGGCCACCACTGTGCGCGCACCTGCCATTAGAAACGTTCGCCGCAGGCCGAAGCTTCCCTCCCCTGCGATATCGACACCGCGCGCGGTCTCACAGGCCGAAAGCACGACCAATTCGACTTGGCTGAGATTTAGGCCAGAGATCTCTTCAGCGCTGAGCAGGCCGTCGTTTATCCGGATGGTGCCTTGTTCGAATGTCGGGTCGAGGTTGGCTCCGGAAAGTACGAGTCCGTTTCGAAGAAGTGGGCTACGCTGTGATCTTGAACTAAGGGCGCTCAGGAATTCTGTTCCGGCATCGACGACGTTACGCTTGGGCTGCGAAGCCTGCGCAAAGTAACCATGCGTCGCGAAATGGACAAATCGAGTATTCGGAATCGCCTGCTCCACAGCAATCTCCGTCGCCCGATCGTCGCGCAATACGCTGACGGGGCCAGCCTGGCGAGCGAGTGGTTCGATAGCAGCCATCTCGGCGCGAGCCCCTTGAAGAGTCGTCCAAATACCATCGGAGGTCGTCCCGACGTAGATCTCTCTCGTCTGACCAGGAACTGCATTTCCGAAATTGAGATCACCGACCAGCAGAGCGCCAGTGCCTATGGTTTGATCTCGTCGGCGAGCGGCTTCTCCCACGGATTCCACACTGAGCTCGGTGACAAAGTTGTACCCGTCTTCAATCAAGAACCGGTCATTTGTGGAGCTCCGCAAGGCGACCCAAGGCATGACATTGAACACTCCGTCGGGCACGATGAGGATATTGCGAGCACCGTGCAACTCGCGCGCCAGGAGGTTCCAAAGGTGCTGGCGAATCCAATCGGCTTCGACGCCTTCGCTGGCTGGATCGGCCGATCGATCGCTCAACAAAGCAAGCCAACGGGTGACATGGTGGTCGGTGTCTGTCCGGGGACCCAGGTCGACGGTGGAGACCGATAACGCACCCGGACCGCTCTTGGAAATGACAAACGCATAATAGCGGGTCACGTGCTGAAGCTGTCCTCGACCGTCATCGCCTTTGGTCCAGATTTTGGAGGCCACGATATCCACGAGCGCTTCGCCGTCGCCGATTCCATCCAGCAATGCCTTCAAGTCGACTGGTGAATTTGACGACTCCAATGTCTCGAACTCACGATTGGCGATCTCTCTCTGCAGCTTCTTTTTCTTGCGTTATGAGGCCTAGAACCGTGGGTATGCGCTCGTCTCGTGCTAGAGTGCCATTCGGGCAGCTTCGGTTCTCGACGTTCCTGTTGTAAATCAAGCGTGTCGACTTGCAGCCTGTCGTTGCCGAGGGGCGGGACATATGGCTCGCCTGCGACACGGGATCTCGCCCAGTTTACGATATGGGCCGCGCAACCGGGTTCGTTGTAGAGCGCATGGCGAAACCCTGCCGAGGGCACTGTCCTCTTACGGACCAGCGTTTGGACGCTTACTGATCCGGGAGCGTCCGGTACTGAGTTTGTGCTTATCTGCGGGTTGTAGAAGCTCAAAAAAAGCTCCCTGCCAAAAACGGCCAAGCACATCGCGGACGCCACGGACGAGATGACGTAGGCTATTATTGCAGCGGCCATGACGCCAGAGATGATGCCGAACCCGGGCATGAGATATTGATCGATGTAGTAATCCATGAACGGTCTTAAGAAGAACCAATGAATCATCAGGAAAATAATTCCGAATATAAGGATCCCGAACATGTACCCCATAGCGGCTTGCGAAAAGCTGGCATTCATTGATGCCAGCCTCCTCCCCAGGGCGCCAGCCGCAATTGACAATGCTGCCTCATCGTCAACTCCGCGCAAGATAAGAAGTTCGGCCAGACCCTTCTGAAGTCCAACATGCGACGTATATCGTACAAGCACCTTACCCCATGGAGCAGCACGAAAGCGTCGGCGTTTCTCCTCAAGCCCATTTAGGAGGCCAATTGGTATAATCATTATCCAGAAATACAACGTGTAGAACGATGACGGTAGGCGGTGCTGGACGATCAGGTAGTACGATGCAGCGCAAGAAACGAGAAATAAGCAAACAAGCCTAAAGATCCACGAGAATGACAGGTGTTCCTGAGTGTGCCGGAACATTTCGAGGAAGGGTGTGGCAAGGGTCGCGATCAGTAGCTTGCTCTCGGTGTCGTCCAGGTGCGCGAGCGCGCGAACAGCAATGTTTCCGCCATGGCTATGGGCGATGACAAGTTGCAATGCACCGGGGTTCAAGGACCTCTGTGCGGTTAGCTGGCTGGCAAGTTGGCGAGCGGCACGCTCCCTGGCCACAATTGAATTGGCTCCCGACCAGTTGCACACCTCAATTTTGGCGAACGGAATGTGTAGAGCTTCCAATTCCTGGGCGAACTCATGCCGGAACTTGGAGCCATCCTCAAACCACCGCGGAGGTTTGCCCGGTTTATCAGAGCTGAAGAAGCCACGTCCCCAAGTGCCATGAACGAGCGTGACGATCCAACCAGCCTCGGGAGATGGCGTAGCCATATTGCACCCTGTGCAGCGTCCGATTGCACCCTGTGCAGCGTCCGGATTCATTTTGTCCAGTAAATCGAGTGTTGGCAAGGGCGCTTGCGTTTGCCTGTTTTGCCACGCATGCCTGCTCGGAAAGGTCGCGAGGATCAAGCAGGGACGTCGCGGCTTAGCAGAAAATGGAGAATGGAGCGGCGCGAAGTAAGGACAATGCTGCGCACGTAAACGCGAAGCTAAGGTGGCTTGAGCATCCGGCGTCTCGCAATTCCGGAAAGTATTCCGGGGCGCCCTGGCCGCAATGGGAGATAGCCCCACAACGGGAATAGCTCCCGAGACGCAACAGGAGCCGATCTAAAGCGGTTTTGGGTATGAGAGGCAGAAAACCGGGGGGACCGGTTGATTGTCGTGGCCTTGCGAGGATGAGTTCGACGTTGAATCCTTTGCCGTCATCGTGGGGCCACGCCGCGCCAATCTTGGTCCAGAAGGCGCTCTCTCCTTCGCCTGTGATGACGAAGGCCTCATGGGTAGGTCTCTTGGCTCTGGGTTTAGTAGGCCATTGCATTCTCCCGTTGGATGTTGTTGCCGCGGGCGGCGCGATCCAGACAGAAGATGAAAACGTTTCCTGTGCCGGTCGTTACCGGCAAGCGGTTGACCGAAAGTTCGCACATGGTTGCGGGCTCGCCAACGGCGTCAAATTCGATTTTGCCGCGTGACTACTCAGATATTAACAAAGCAGTATGCTGCACTTCCACCGGGAGTTTACGATGACACTGGTTGTCGACCAAATGGCCAGGGACATAGCGCTTACACGATGGGCGTTGCCTGAAAGCCTTCACGTGCCGATTGCTGCTGTCAGCGAGGATGCCATCCAGGCCTACGTCGGGGAGGTGGAGCGGGTTGTATCAGGTCGAGGCTTGGGGAAAGCGCTGCTCGTTACCATACCCGAACCTGCACAGATCGACCCGCTGCTTCCAATCAGCGAACATCCCAATGTCGGCATTTTGCATGCCCGCCAGCAAGTATGGGTGCATATCGCGTATCGCCCATACCGGCCCGCCTATCGAAGGGCATTTCCTGACGAAAATATTGACGGCAGGATACTGAGCCACGCAATGTACCGACGGACGGCGGCTCATAAGGGGTTCGACTTCGTTAGAATTACGCCGGTATCCGGTATCGCTAACGTGAGCAGTGCGTTTTCGGAGAACTGGGCGGTAGCACTGCATGGATCAAACGAGCAAGTTGGGAAGCGGCGTCCTGGTCCGCCGTACATTCAATATGCAGACCTATCCGATCTCATGTTGATGCTCGATATGATGCTCGGCGGCGGTGTGATGGATGCCGTTAATGAAGGTCAAAAGTTGCTCGAGCGGAGGAATGCCCTCACGGGGGACATTCGCAATCCTAATATATAGCCGCAGGAGCATCAGCATGGCGCCGTGAAGCGGGACGCGGGACCGACTGCGGCCGGCCAAGGGTTCGATAGTGGTTTGAGGGACTTGCGTGAAGGATCGTCACGCACTGCACTGCTTTCGCGACTACAGATCGTTGCAAATCTCATATTTCTGATTCAAGCTTGGCGCACTGAGGCGAAGCTTAATACGACGCCCGCCCGGCCTTTACCGAAAGCGCTGAAAACCAATGACATCCAACTCATTCCATGTTTATGGACAATTTCCGATCGACAGGAAGAACGTTTTTGCCAGTAAATGGCAATCAGAGGCGGGGGATTGGTCGATGAACAAGAACACGGCCTCCCTCGCGAAATCCGTCCTCCGAACCCACGGTCAAAAGCTACGGTTTGCGCGGTGACTAGGGGTAACATCGCGGAACTAGCCGCAACAGCCTTCGTCGCGCTACTCGTTGTTTTTGCTGTCGATTCGAACAATCGGATACAGTGGAGAACAGTGTAGTGGCGGAGAGGGAGTCCGACGAACGACTATCCCTATGCGTTCGTCCGCGACCGCTAAGGCTCTAAATACGTTAACAGTTTCTTGACCGAAAACGTCAAGTTGTCCGTGGCCATCCGGCGCTGTTCACCGCTAACCGCGTCTCACTTGGGGACTGAATTGTGGACCGGCTGCCCGACGCGGCGGAGGGGCGGCCCCATTATGACTAGGCTCATCCAGACCTGGGGACCGTATAGGACCCCCATCATGGCCGGCCACCTTAACGCTCGAAAAGTCGAAACTGCCAAGCCGGGAAAATACGGCGACGGCGCCAACCTTTACCTTGTTGTTTCCAAGACTGGTGCCAGGAAATGGGTGCTGCGCTTTACATTTAGAGGCAAGGCCAAGGAAATGGGCCTTGGGAGCGCCGCCAGCGTCCCCCTCGCTGATGCTCGTGAGAAAGCCGCGAGTGCACGCCGGAAGATTGCCCGGGGCCTGAACCCTATTGATGAACGCAAGCATGGCGGCGGCATTCCAACGTTCGGCGCTATGGCCGACGACGTACGTGAAACGCTTGCTGCGGGGTTCCGGAACGAAAAGCACAAAGCACAGTGGAAATCGACGCTGGCGACCTATGCGCTCCCCTTGCATGCAAAGCCAGTAGACACCGTAACCACAGACGACGTTTTGGCGGTCCTCAAGCCCATCTGGACAACCAAGGCGGAAACCGCATCAAGAGTGCGTGGCCGGATCGAAAAGGTGCTCGATGCCGCAAAAGCGAAGGGCTTCCGCCATGGGGAGAACCCCGCTCGTTGGCGTGGTCATCTAGATCACCTCTTGCCGCGTCTCTCACAATTGTCGCGTGGCCATCACGCCGCAATGCCCTATGAAGAAGTTGGCAGCTTCATCGCAAAGCTCCGGATGCGCGAGGCAACCGCAGCGCTGGCGTTGGAACTGTGCATCCTGACTGCCGCACGCTCGGGCGAAATCTTGGGAATATCGTGGGCCGAAATTGACTTCGACAAGAGGATCTGGACGGTGCCGGCCATCCGCATGAAAGCAGGTCGCGAACACCGTGTGCCATTATCCCCCCGCGCTGACGCCATTTTGCGGCAACTACAGAAAGTGAAAACTGGTGACTTCGTGTTTCCCGGGCAGGCGCACAATAAGCCGCTGTCCAATATGGCCATGGAGATGATGCTACGCCGGATGAATATAGTTAGCGCAACCGTTCACGGGTTCCGTTCTAGCTTTCGTGACTGGGCAGGAAACGCGTCAAACTTCCCACGCGAACTGATCGAGACAGCGCTGGCTCACGTGATTGGCGACAAAGCCGAACAGGCTTACCGCCGGCGCGACGCTTTGGAAAAGCGTCGCAAGCTAATGGACGCCTGGGCGGCTTATTGCACGACTTCGAATACCGCCAAGGTCATTTCGTTTCGTCAATAAGTGCAACTGCAGCCATTTTGCAGCAGCGGCGAACAGCCGATTGAGCTTGGCATTATACCCAAAAGCTCTACAAACGGCTTTTCCGACGCTACTGAATGCCCACGGCCAGTCCGCGTTCATACTCTGTAAATCAAATATTAATTTCTGCTTAACCCTCCCGAGGTTCTATTCAGCGATGTTCGCACGGACGCGTGCGCGTCCCGAGAAGTTATGGAGGTGAACATGAGGTGGACGGCGGCTCAGGCTCTATCCTGGATCATCCAACAGAAACCGCTGGATTTGCGGGAATGGACTTCCGATATGGGTCCGCAGCTCAAGGATGCCCAAAGAAAGCTTGCCAGTGAAATAACCAGCGGCACTGTGCAAGCGTGGGGCAGAAAACAACCGCATGGGTTGGCCGAGCAAATGCCACGCGATCCATTTCGCATTCCGAGCCTTACTGTGGCCGTCGGAATTTATGGGGAAATGATCACGTTGACTGCACGCGCTCATCAACCATTTAGTTCGTATGAAGGACCTCGCTGGCATTCAATCGAGTTTGATGCAGTCGAGATTGAGCGAGCGTGGCCCAAGCCGCCCCCATCGCCTGCCGTGGATTGGATGCTGCGGGCGGCTGAGCAGATGCTCAAAGATACCGGCCATCTTGCCAAGCGTCATGATCTTATAGACCGGTGTAGGACAGAGACCAAATGTACGCGGCGGGAGGCCGAAGCCGCTCATGGAATGCTGCCTGAGCAATTCAAGGGCGGTCGCGGAAGAAGGAGGATCCACTCGTAAAAATAGTCCAAGACGGTCTGGGTGCTCGTTGGTTGTTGGTTTATTTTTTAGCTGCCGATTATTTCACATACATCTTCACCGAAGTTCACCGGAACTATCCCGGCCAACAACGGAGAAGAACGATGGAAAGCTCACTAGCATTTAGCATCGCAGAAGCGTGTACGCGATCGGGCATCGGTCGCACTGCAATCTACGACATGATCAACTCGGGCAAGCTGATCGCGCGCAAACGCGGGCGACGAACGCTGATACTCGCCGATGACTTACGGCGATGCTTGGAACTGCTTCCGCCGATCAAAGCAAAACCAGATCGCGCCCGGGAGAAATTGTCATGACCCGCTCAAAAATGAACCGCGAAATGGATGAGGCGGAACGGGCCATGATCGCGATGGACCGCGTTCTCGAATACCTGTGGAAGAAAGACCGCGATTGGACTGCTCAGATCGCGATGAGAGTGATGTATCGATTGGCCTTGATATGGAAAATTGAAAGGGACTACAGGCTCATCCGAGACCCAAACGATCCAAGACTTGCCGTCCAGATAAGCGACCGGCACGTGTTCCGCGTTCACGATATGGTTGCCGCGCTTCCTCCGCCATCGCAGTCAGACGTCCTGGCTGAATACGACGTTATGACATTGTTGGCTGAGTTCGAGCCCGATCGCGCGTGGTTAACTTCGACCCAGATTTACAACGAAATGGCAGGAAGGGCGCATAGCCAGTACCCCTTCGTCTCCGCCTAGTAGCGCCCGACCGTCCACTAGTACGAGGGCGAGTCGCCAGTTTTTAGCAGAAGCGACATGACAATTTTTGTAACAAATCCTACGCCTCAACCGAACCGACCGCCAATCACAGGCGGCCTTCTCGCTGCGGCTGATGCAATCGATCTGATGAATGCTTGGTTCTTCGTGAGCGAGATCAATGGCGAGGTCAGCATCTCCCGTATCGAAGACGATGGCACCCTGACCCACTTCGGATTGGATGACCTACAACTGCTCTTATCCAATACTTGCGTCCAGCTTGGAAATCGACAAATGCCGATTAGCAAGTTTTGGCTGGCTCATCACCGCCGCCGCCAATTCAAGATCGTCTTCAAACCAAAAGGTACCTTGGAAGTTGACGAATACAATCAGTTTCGAGGGTTCGCGATAACTCCGGTGGCTGGATATCAAAAACAGCGAAGATTTCTTCGACATCTTTGGCGGATCATCTGCAAGCGCGACAAAATAAAATTCAGATACCTTATGCGGTGGCTCGCGTGGTGTATTCAGAACCCGGATCGCCGAGCCGAAGTCATTGTGGTGCTGATGAGCGAAGCGGAGGGGTGCGGCAAGTCAACTGTCGGCCAAGTCATGCTCGACATCTTTGGTCAAGGAAAGGGGCGCCATGGCCTGCTGGTCGAAGACAAGGAACAGTTACTGGGCAAGTTCAACAGCCATCTTGAGACAACTTGCTTCGTGCTCGGCGAGGAGGTGCTGTGGGCCGGCGACTATTCAACGGCAGACGCCCTGAAGTCACGGATTACGGCCAGTACCATTCCGATCGAGGAAAAATATCGTGCTCGGAGGTCGGCACCCAATCGCTTGCACGTCATGCTCACGACTAACCACTCCTGGGCAATTCCCGCTGGTGTAAATGCTAGGCGCTACTTTGTCGCTGAGATATCCGACGAGGTGGCGCAGGACAAAGCGTGGTTCGATCCCCTCTATCAAGACCTTAGAGACGGCGGCACTGAGGAGTTCCTCGATCTCGCTCTAACCTTGAAGCTGGGAGATTGGCATCCACGCGACGTTCCAAAAACCGCTGAGTTGGCGCAACAACAGGTCCTTAGCGCAGGATCCACTGAACAATGGTTGCTTGCATGCGCAGAAATGGAGGGAGTGATTGGGAGTGGCCCAGCGCCAGCCGCCCAACTGGGCACCTTAGTTTCTACTCAGGAACTGTATGGTGCATATTCTGACTTCACGAGGCGCCGGAGTGCTCGCGTTGATGGCCTGCCAAACTTTGGGCGAGTGCTAACGAAAATCTGTGGGCCCTCCAGGCGCCTACCGGTAAGTCGAAGTCCCCATCGTTCACCTGGCTATTCCATTCCCAATGCGAGCCAACTCACCAAGCTCGTGCACAGTCACCTGAAGGCGGGGGTATGAGGGCAGAGTGACGGTCATGGTGGCCGGAATGAGAGTAGGTGGTTGTAAGATGCTTTAGCAGGGTTGTCAGGGATGTCAGGGTTGGAAGAAAAAGATTAAAGGAAGCGCTCTGCAGGAAGCGCTCTGCGCCTTTTTTTCCCATGCACCCTGACCTCCATGACATCGGGGCCAAGGCTAGCCGTTTCTTAGTTTGTTTGGGGGTAGACCGTGGGTCATTGTGAGCCGGAAACGCCCACCAATCCGCATTAAATATTAAGATCTTCATTGGAATTGGTTGAGACGGATAATCTTACCGCGAGACTGCGCTTCGACCCAATCACAGGAGAACAAGGTGTCACTGCTAGGAAAACTAAAAGAGGCTAGGGCCGAACTTGAGGCGCCCGCCGATCCATGGCTGGCACCGTTGCAGCGTGTCCATGGCAAGGTCGAGTTTGACGGCCTGGAGCGTGTCAGCAGCCAGACCCTTCTGGACATGCTTGAGGTGCCCCAGCGCAGCCGCACAGCAGGCACCTACCGGCGTCTGGCGAAGCTCATGTCGGAGCTTGGGTGGACCGCTGTACGGGTCCGTGACCTCACGCGAGGCGGTTACAAGGAACAGGTTCGTGGCTACGTTCGCGACATCCGTCCTTCAAACAAACCTAATTGAGAACGCGAGCCCGCTGCCGCGCGAACTTAAACCGCATCAAGCAACAGTCCTGCCAGTGAGATCTAGCAAAGGGTAGAACGCCCTCCCCGCGTCAAATCAAAAAGCGGCGCATTCAGCGCATCGGATCAATCGGCGTAGCTAAGCCTAGGCGAGCCTCAATGGCCTCGGCTGCTTCAAGGCACAGGTCTTCACGCAGCCGTGGGCCGGTGATCAGGACCCCAATGGGCAATCCCGTACCCTCGTCACGTCCAGCCGGCACGCATGCCGAAGGCAGTCCCAATAGATTGGCTGGGACCACTGGGCGCATCAGCTCTTTGGTCGCCGCCGTTCCGGCTGGCGTGGCTGAATCGAAGCCATGCTCGAAGGGCAACTGTGTCCAGGTAGGCGACAGCAGCAACGGCCTGTCCGCCATGAAGATCGACCACGCCCGCGCAATGCCATCGCGCTCGACCATCAGATGCGACCACGCCGCCACGTCGGCTAAGGGCGGCACGGCCTGGTTGAAGTTGTTCAGGAAGGCCGTCGCTTCAGGGCCCATCATCGGGGATAGCAGACCGAGCACCGATCCGAAGTCGCCCATGATCAGACGGGTCCAGCAGCTCACCGCGTCTTCGTAGCGCGGGGGGCAGGCTTCTTCCACGACGTAACCGGCGTCGGCCAGCGCCTGTGAGGCACGTCGCGCAACGGCCGCCACTTTTGGATCGGTGCTCCCGCCAGGTGGCTCTGGCAGCACGGCCACGCGGATCGGCCGGGACAGCGGCGGGCCATCGAACGGGGCGTCGACGGACCACGGGTCGCGTGGGTGCGCACCCATCAATACGCGCAGACCTAGGCGCACGTCAGCGACACGCCGGGCCATCGGACCCTGGACGTTCATCAGCTGCACAGCGAGCAATCTATCTTCGGCCGGTACATAACCCGCATCGGGTACGCGACCGGCAGATGGACGGATTGACGCAATGCCGCAAGCGTTAGCCGGATTGCGCAGCGAGCCGCCGATGTCGTTGCCCAGGCCGATCGGACTCATGCCGCTGGCCGGCGCCGCAGCTTCGCCGCCGCTAGAGCCGCCGGCGGAGCGACCGGGGTGCCAGGGATTTCGTGTCAGACCGTGAAGCGAACTGAAGGTGTGCACACGCAGCGCCATGTCCGGCAGATTGGTGCGCCCGATCGGTATCGCTCCGGCGGCGCGCATGCGTTCGACGACCGGCGCATCCGCTGGCACCACCGCCTGGGCTAACGCCGGCACCCCCCAAGTGGTCGGCAGACCGGCCATGTCAATATTTTCCTTCACCGTGAAGGGGACGCCATGTAGGGGCCCAACCGTCTCGCCGGCGGCCAGCCTCTTGTCAGCCAAGACCGCGCCAGCGCGGGCCTCGTCAGCAAGGACACGCACAACGGCGTTCAGCGCTGGGTTCACGGCTTCGATGCGAGTTAGGTGCGCATCTACCACTTCCACCGAGCTGAGCTGTCGACGCGCAATGCGCTGCGCTAGTTCAGCGGCGGAGAGTTGCCAAATCTCGCTCATCATGGACTCCTAAATGAAGTGTTCAAAGCGAACTACGCGCAAGGCACCCGCCAGTTAGTCAGGCGGCTCTCAGAATAGCACTGCGCCTGGCTAATGTCTCACTATGGGTCAATCGGCGAATAAGCGGAATATCCACGCGATCCACATCCTGCAAAGGTAGAACGCTTTGCCCGCGCGAAACTTGGATTTGTTAACTTAGACAGTCATAACGCCGAAAAGTTTTCACCTTTTGAGAGTCCCGTTGTCCGGCTCGATCGAGGGCCAAGGCGCAAGGGCGCTCGTGGTCAACCTTTGGCAACGTCCGTTTTGCCCTCAGGAGCAGACATCGTCGGCCTGCCCCGGCATGTCCGTTTGGTGCCAAACGCGGAAGTGTTTAGCCTCGCTTGGGGAACAGCTTGTCGCGGATATAACGAGAGCTAGGTGTTAACCGGATGCCCCGCGGTTTACACCACGTCGCCTTATCTATTTCCTTCTTGTCACCGATGGCGAGATGACCGGAGGCTTTATTAGCGATGCGGAGCCGGTCATCGGGCGCCGCTACGCGCCGACCCGTTGGCGCATCCCGGAATGACAAACAAGAGCGGCGCGTCTCGCGCCTGCGAGACGCCTGCATCCTTCGGCTAACGCGACCACTCCTCAGGGAACGTTTGTTTCGCTACGGCGTTCCAACTCATGAGGAGGAACTCGCCATGAAACTGAGAGGATTGTTTATCGCAGCAGCCGTGCTGCTGATGCCGACCGCCGCACTGGCGGCGCCGGGCATCGTCACCACCACGGTCAGCCTAAGGGCAGGGCCCGGTGAAGGCTTTCCGACGGTCGACCGCATTCCCGGCGGCGCCCGTGTCAACATCCATGGGTGTCTCAGAGGCACCGCCTGGTGCGATGTGAGTTGGTCGGATGATCGTGGCTGGGTGTCGTCGCAATATCTCGAATATCTTTACCGCAACCGCTACGTCTATCTGCCCGACTATGTCGACGAGATCGACGTTTCCGTCGTGCCGTTCGTGCTGACCTCGTACTGGTCGAGCTACTATGCGGGACGTCCCTGGTATCACCGCCGCGCCTACTGGAGCGGCTACTGGCAATCGCATGAGCGTTTCGCGACGCGGTTGACGATCGACCGCTCGGCGGCCCGGATCGGCCGCGCGGCGGCAGCGCGCGACGCTGCGCTCCCCGAGGCAAAGGCGCGTGTCGGTGTCGAGGAGAGGTCGCGTGCCCGTGTCGAGGAACGGACGCGCGCCGGTGTGACGGAACGCGTGACGCGGGAGAAAGACATTGCTACGCGTAGC
>Ga0193729_1001341_pt1 | contig 12646 bp, 14 predicted proteins | sample U1c2metaG_FD_143036 | JGI IMG/M metagenome (GOLD analysis project Ga0193729, IMG submission 143036) | Soil microbial communities from a riparian zone of the East river system, Colorado, United States - U1c2 | ecosystem: Environmental > Terrestrial > Soil > Riparian zone | place: USA: East River... | reverse complement strand
GTCATGCGCAATGAAACCAGGGGCTCAGCGTCCTGCTGGTCGGCTAAGTGAGTGTGACAGTCAACGAGCCCCGGCAGCACCGTCATCTTCGACAGATCGATGACCGTGACACCATCGGGTATCTTAATATTGGAGCCAACCGCTTCGATTTTGGCGTCGTGAACCAGGATGATTTGATTCGTGAGTACCTTTCCGGTATGCACATCAATGAATTTTCCCGCGCGTATGGCGGTGACACTCGGCGCTGCCGAGTCAACTGGCTGCGCCAGACAAATTGCTGGTGCCAATGCCAAACACAGGGCCCGCATAATCATTATTGTCACGGCAGTCCTTGAGGGTGAATCACAGGATCGATTGGCTGCAGCTGTAACTGCAACCGGCGGCGATGAGTTAATGTCGATCACGTACTGCGACTTGAGCCTGCGCTGCGCCCGAAGTCAAGAATCTGGGTGTAGCGGTCGTGGTGGGGTGGAAATCGATTATTCAATTGTTGTCGCTCCAACTGAATTCCTGTAACGGCGAATAAATTCAGTACGTTAGAGCGCCCCCGCCGAGGGAGCGCCCTTTGGCACCCTGAATGATACTATCTCATTGATAATAAGTACTTACGTCATTATCCTCGAAATTGGAACTTCAGATTTCTGCTCAGGTTGACACTCAACCTAGGTTGAAGGTAATGGTAACTGAGACAAGGATGTCCGGTGATCGCACCGCGCGGCCGGACCAATTCATCAGTCACCAAGGCATCTTCAATTTTCGCAACCGCTTTCAATGCAAATCGACGGATGTGGGCAATTCTCTTCGTGGATGGAAGTGCCGTGGGACCGCGGGCTTTTTATCCGCGCTTCTCACTAAAATCCCGTTGGAACTCCCGTTTTGCGATGCTCGAACCGCCCCCAAACTACTACGAACATCAGGAGCAGAACAATGACGAATAGGTCATTAAAACTGAGAATTTCTACTGCATTCGCATTGTTGTCGTCGACAGCCGCCTTCGCCTCAGACAGCGTAGTGATCCACGACATCGTCTTTGCCACGTCAATCCCCGACGATCAGCGCGACGTGACTGTGAAGGCAGTCCGAGCGTTCTACGATTTCTGGAATACGGGTGACCAGGCCTTGCTGGAAAAAGCCATCGCACTATCCTTTACCGACCGCACCTTGCCTCCGGGGCGGCCGCAGGGACCGGTCGGGCCCGCCTTTGCATCACGGCAGTTCCGCGCGGCCGTACCTGACTTAAAAGTGGTGGTGGAGAAAATGATTGTCGCCGGCGATTACGTGACGGTGCACATGAAGTTCACCGGCCACTTCACCGGCAAATTCGGCCAAGCGCAGGGCAGTGGTCAGGCCATTGCCTTCATCGCCACTGATCTCCTCAAGGTCGAGAGCGGCCGAATCACCGACAACTGGCATATCGAGGACAATCTGACGCTGCTGCGGCAGATGGGCGTCGCCAAGGTCGCTGATTGAACGCTAGGCCGATGGAAGTTGCCGCAGATCGGCGTCCGCGAGCGTCAATCTCACAGAAGTGGCATTGAGAATGAACGTAGCTCGCAGACTCGACGTCAAATCGTGCCAAGCTCTTGAATGAAGGGGCGAAGTCAGTCTCACGAATAGTGGCACGGTGTCACCAGTTGTGAGACGCGATAGACAATATGTCGCGCCAACGGAGATGGCGGCCAGTCTCCCACCAATAGATAGCCTCGGCCGAAGGACGTTTTCAGCGTTCCGCGATCAGGCCCAGCGCCTTGCGCGCTGTGGATATGTGAACCTCGAGCGCACCATCTCTAAGCTCCGTCAATGGCTTGATACACGCGAACGCTGCCAATCGCATTGCCGCCAGAAAGCTTACAACCGCCGAGCAATGATGAGCCTTGGCGACTTGAATCCAATTGCGGCGGCCAGCGATTTGGCGTCAGGATTTCAGTTTGAGGGCGTGCGTATACCGCTGATAAATCCACAACGCGGTATTTTCAAGCCGACACAGATGAAATACCTCTTGTCGATCAAGACGGTATTCCAGGGAATGTGTTAATGGCGTGGCTGCATTCGAGCACAATTGCCACAAGGACGTGGCAACGGAGCCAAGAACGCTTCGTTCGAGATCCGGAAGGCGGACCGGAGTCGCGCCTCTGGTCCGCCGATGCCGGGCGCGTACAAGGACGTACGAACAGTCCGGCCGTCGAAGAGGGGCAAACAGATCTAAGAAGGAGTAAAGGCAATCGGAATCAAGCCGTGCCGTGCAAGCGTGACGCCTTGCTACAGGAAGTAGCAACGGACGACAGTCCGTGAGGCGAGTTAGAGGCGTGGCGGTCTCAAGTGGTCAGCGAAACACCTCGATTGTAATCTGAAGCCGAGAGGTGATCGCTATGAGACGAGGACGCGGTCGGATATTCACAGGCACTGAGTGTGTTGATCTTTGGCGCCGATATAAGGGATGGCGAGTCGATTCTCAGCATCGCACATGCGCTGGGCCGCCGCGATTCGTCGGTCCATAAAATACTCCGGTATCGCACCTGCGGAACGATACCGAGCCTCGAGAGTCCTGAGCCTCGTTGAGCGCGAGGAGGTTTCCCGAGGTCTCGCCGCGGGCTACACGATCCGCGCAATCGCCAGGAGGCTGAACCGAGCCGCTTCCACGGTGAGTCAGGAGGGTATCACGGCATGGTGGGCGTGAGCTTTATCGGGCCGCGGAAGCCGATCTGGCAGCCTGGGAGTCCGCGCGTCGTCCAAAGCTGTGCCTGCTTGCCAAGAACCAGGACTTGCAACGAATCGTTGCGGTTAAACTGAAGCAGGATTGGGCTCCACAGCAGATCGCCGGCTGGCTCAAAGACGAGTACCCAAAGAATCCGGAGTTATGGGTGTCACACGAGACGATCTATCGAAGCTTGTTTGTGCAGGCCCGCGGCGCGCTGAAGAAAGAGCTAATTGGGCATTTGCGCTCAAAGCGACGCATCCGTCGCTCGCGCCACGCCACTCATTGCGGTGGCGGCCGAGGCGAGATCATCGATGCGGTCTCAATCCGGCAGCGGCCCGCGGAAATTGAGGATCGCGCGATCCCGGGGCACTGGGAAGGAATCTAGGTAGCGGGCTCCAGGGGAACCTTCATCGCGACGCTGGTGGAGCGGCAATCGCGCTTCGTCATTCTCATCAAGCTCGCCAATAAGCGAACGGAAAATGTCGTCGCAGCGCTCATCAAGGCGGTGCGCAAGCTGCCTGTGGCCTTACGTCGATCGCTGACCTGGGACCGAGGAATGGAGCTCGCGAGTCACGCTCAATTCACCGTTGCTACCCGACGTGCAGGTATATTTTTGTGACCCCTCGAGTCCTTGGCAGAGAGGGAGCAATGAGAATACGAACGGGCTGCTGCGACAGTACTATCCCAAGGGCGCAGATCTCTCAGTTGTGAGCCAAGCCCAATTAGACACTGTAGCTAGGAAGCTAAATACACGACCACGAGAAACCCTGCACTGGAAGACGCCAGCGTATACGCTTGACGCAAGTGTTTCGATGACCCACTGAGACGGCTGTGACTCTATCTCGCCGGAAATCACCAACATCGCGGCCGCCAGCAACCATCGGACCGACTAACTTGTGTAAGCGCGCATCTAGAGTTCGCGCAAATACGCCAGCAGAGACGGGATCTCATCGGGAGTCGGCGGACGATCGGGATTCTTGCCATCGGTGGATATCGCCGGCGGCAGCGGCTTGCCCGTCGGCACGTTCAACAGCACCCGGGTGAAGAATGCTGTGTAATGCTCCACGACCTCCTCGAGCGTATCGGCGCTGTTGTTGTGGAAGTAGGGAGCGGTTTTGCTAATGCCGCGCAGGCTCGGCACATCGAGCTTGTTCCAGTCGTCGGTGGCGGGCGGGGCCGGCGGCGGCAGCACGAAGCCTGTCAGGAGCGCGCGGCCCGGATCGGAACTGGTGCGGGTGACGGTGGTGTGGCCATCGGGCAGCGTGAACACATAGGTACGTATGTTGCCGGCCAATTTTGTTGGACAAGGCTTGAACACGAAGCGTGGCGCCGGGCCCGGATCTACCGGCCGCGGACAGGTGGTGCTGATGTCGTGGTAACGAACAGCAGGCGGCTGCGGGGTGGATTGCCCGGGGCCACCATGACACTGACCGCAGGCGCGCGCGAAGACCACTTTGCCGGCCTGTTCCAACTCGTTCAACGGCGGATCCGGATCGGGCAACGGCGAAACGCCAGCATCGATCGCTTCGGATAATTCGCGCACGCCACGCGAAGAGAAGAGTACGCTCTGAAAGGCGCTCAAATCATCAAGAAAGAGTTGCGGAGGCGCTACCTGAATTTCGGCGTGTGCTTGCAAGGCGCCGAGCGCTTGCTCCTGCAGGGAGCCAAAGCGCGCGTCCAACTGATACCCGCCAGACAGATTAGGGTCTCGTGCCCAGGGATTGAGGGCATCAGGACCGGTCAATTTCACGTTAATGACCGTGGGAACCGCCCGCCACACATCCACCGACCGCTCGCTCGAGGGCTGACCCGTCGAGGGGTCGATGAGCTGCACGTTGCCGGGCAGCGGCAGGGTCACGCGGATCAGTGCGTGCTCGCGTAAATTCGTGTAGTCAGTTGCGTTGTCGCCGTTCACGCGATAGTCGTTGGCGTCGACGGGGCGAAACAACGGATCGTCGGCCCGTGGATTCTTAAGTCGTCGCTGTTGGAGGGCTTGGTAGCGCGCCTCCGCACTGGCCGGCGAGAGCTGGAAACGGCCCCCCGCCATGTGACAATCGGCGCAGGCTCGGCCATTGCCCTGAAGCCCGTGCAGGCGGCGGTCGAAAAAGTCGAACAGGCCGCGCGCAACGGCAATGCACCGTTCTGCACCGCACTCCTCGCGAGCCATCACTCCGGCCATATCATCGTCTGGCTTCCGATCTTCAGCGGTGGCGATCGAGCCTGCGCCTGGGGCCACAGTCATCAAGCCTATCAACCATGAGACCTTGATTAGTGTCATTGAGGAGTCCTCGGTTTGAAGTCTGATTTGCGCCTTTAGCGAGCCATGCCTTCGCTTTCGAGCGTGACTGTCCGCTCGCAGTGGGCCAAACTCCTTGCCAGATTGCTGAGAAACTCTGATGTTTTCTGAAAAAGAGTATGGATAGCGCGAAACGCACCGTTTACGAGTTCGGCGACTTCGTTCTCGATGGCGGGCGGCGGCGACTGCTGCGCCGCGGTAGCGATGATGCATTGGCGCTGACGGGGAAAGCCTTCGATACATTGCTCTATTTGGTCGAGCATCGTGGCGAGACGCTCGACAAAGACACGCTTCTCCATGTCATTTGGCCTGGAGTGATCGTCGAAGAGAATAGCCTGACGCAGGGTATCTCAATGCTTCGCCAGGCTCTTGGGGAAGCACCCGGAGAAAATCGGTACATTGCCACCGTGCCGCGCAAGGGCTATCGATTCGTTGCCGAGGTGACTGAACCCTCACAGGGCGCTAACTTGCCATCGACCGGAAAGATCGCCGCTGCGCCGAAGCGATCACAATGGCTGGCATGGATAGGCGCGGCAGCGGTCGTGTTGCTGGCGGTTGGGGCTTACCTTCAGAGCGGCGTGGGCCGCGGCACCCCCTCCGCAATTCACACGGTGGCAGTGCTGCCATTCAAGCCGCTGCTCCCCGGTGAGCGAGATGAATCATTGGAACTCGGAATGACCGAATCGATGATCGCGAGCATAGGTGCACGAGGCGGCCTTAATGTCAGCCCGTTAAGCTCTGTTCGCCGCCGCGGCGCGATCGACCAGGACCCGCTCAGGGTGGGGCGAGCGCTGCATACAGGATCCGTGCTTGCCGGCTCGCTGCAACACCGTGGCGATCAGCTTCAGGTATCCGTGCGGTTGCTGCGTGTCGCCGATGGGCGCGAGCTCTGGGCCAATCAGTACGAAGGAAATATTTCCAGCATCTTCGGCATTCAGGAACAGATATCCGCCAAAGTGGCTGAGACTCTCTCAGGGAAAAGTACTGCTGCAGGTACTGCCGCACCGCAAATCGTCGGTGGCACAAGAGATGCGACAGCCTATCTTCGCTACGCCAACGGCCGCTACGCCTTGGCTCGATCCACCGAGGAAAGCCTTGCGCTCGCTATCGGATATTTTGAGCAGGCACTGGAGCGCGATCCGCAATTCGCGCTGGCCCATATGGGATTTGCCGAAAGCTACATGATCCTGGGTATCTTCGGCATGCGGCCGCCCGTTGAAACAATGCCACGCGCGCGCGATGCGGTGTTAAAGGCACTGCGGATTGAGCCACGGCTTGCGAGCGCCTACTCGACGCTCGGACAGATCAAGTTGGAGTATGACCGCGATTGGGACGGCGCCGCGTCGGACTTCGCGCGCGCCATTGAGCTCGATCCTTCGAACTCTGAGGCCCATCTGCGTTGGGGCGTGTTGCTCGGCATGCGCGGTGAACTCGATCGCGGCCTCGAAGAGCTGAAACAGGCGCAGCAACTTGAACCATTGCTGACGCTTCCGAAGACGCGGGCGGGATCGCTGCTATATTTTGCGCATCGCTACGATGAGGCGCTAGCGCAGATCACCGAGAGTCTTGCACTCGATGACCGCCCGGGCATCGCGCACGCTTTGCTTGGCCGGGTATATTTGCGCATAGCCCGTTACGATCTCGCGCTGGCGGAATTTGCTAACAATCCCGGGCCGACGCCGGGGAGCTTTGGAGACGTGGGTCAAGCACTCGCCCTTTCCGGCCGTCGCGCAGAAGCTCTGGCCGAACTCGATCGCGTATTGAAGCTGTCGACCCAGCGCTACGTACCGGCAGGGGATATCGCCTCGATCTACGCCAGCCTAGGGGATACTGAAAATGGGCTGATCTGGCTCGATCGCGCGTTACAACAGCGCGCCCCGGTGCTGGGCTTCTTGGCGCAGAACCCCGCCTTCGACGGGCTGCACGGCGACCCACGATTTGCAGCGATTGTCGATCGGATCGGCATCTGGAAGCGGCCGCTGGCGAAGTGATGGTCGGATCGCCCGGATCGAAGTGCACGTGCAACCGCTGACGATACATGGCGTTCGACTGACCGTGTTCTTCGCCCTCGGCGGCATCTGCGGCTCGATCCTCGCGCCCAGTGCACGATCGAACGCCGAAGTGGTCAGCAATCCTACCCCGGAACTTGACGTCATCGTCGTGACGGCGCGCAAACGTCAAGAAAATTCTCAAGACGTACCGATTTCAATCATCGCCATGAATGGCCAGCTGGACCGCAGCCATACCCACTTTCTGACCGAGTTTGTGCAATTGATTCCGAACATGCAATTGCAATTCATCAACCCGCGTCAAACCGCCTTCTCGATACGCGGGTTAGGTAACAATCCGGCGAGCGAAGGACTCGAAACCAGCGTAGGTCTATATCTCGATGGTGTATACATCTCTCGCCCTGGCATGCTCACATCCGACTTGGACGACATTGAACAGATTACCGTGCTGCGCGGTCCGCAGGGCACCCTATTCGGCAGGAACACCACGGCTGGCGCGCTCAGCATCAGCATCCGCAAGCCCGAGCGCACATTTAATTCCAACGTTGAATTTTCCGCCGGAAATTTTGGCTTGAAACAGGCGCGCGGTAGCGTTACCGGACCTTTGAATACGATGCTCTCCGGTCGCCTATCTGCCTTCTATACCGGCCGCGATGGCACCTTCGAGAATATCGGCACACATTCGGATCTCAACAACCAGAATAGGTATGGTACTCGCGCCCAGCTCTATTTCCAGCCCAGCCACGCTTTCGATCTGCGCCTTACTGCGGACATCAGTCGTCAGCAGGAGAATTCCGGCGCGCAAACGCTTGTCGACCCCGGCCTTACTCTCGCCAATGGCAGCACACGGCTCAACAATATTTTTGTACGATCTGCGCGCTTTGACTATTCACCCACATTCGATCCGTTCTCAGGCCAACTAAACATAAATCGGCGGTGGGAAATCGAGACGACTAATGTGGGGACATCTGTGGAAGCCAATTGGAACCTTTCCGGATACACGTTCACATCCATTTCGGCTTGGCGTCGATGGGAATTTCTTCCGGGCACTGACTTGGACTATCTGCCGCTCGATATCCAGCACACCGGCGGGAACGACATTTGGAATCAGCAGTGGTCCCAGGAAGTTCGAATCGCCTCGCCCATCCATCGCAGCGTTGATTTCGTCGCCGGCGTATTTCTTTATGGGCAGCGACTCGAAACGGCCAGCGTTCCTGGTGCAACCTATGGTGCCGATGCGGCCAAATTCTATTCACAACCCACTCTGATACTACCGGCATATGCTCTGGCGGGTCTTACGAATTACACGCATGCGGACGCGGATACCGATAGCGAGGCGGTGTTCGGCGAGATTGCATGGCATGTGGACGACAATTGGGAACTTACCATCGGAGCGCGCAGCAACTGGGATCACAAATCGGCCGTGGTGAGCCGCAGGCGCAGCGGTGGTTCCGTACTCAATCCGGCCGATCCCTACTTCGCTGCGGCCACGGCAGCGCGCAATCAATTGGCCCCGGGCGATGCCACCGCCGATAACGGGTCGTCGGGCAACACGCTGTCGGGCTCGCTATCCCTCAGTTACCGGCCCACTGACATCCTGCTGCTCTATGGTTCGCTCTCCCGCGGCGTGAAAGCCGCTGGTCTGAACACCATCATTCTGCCGGTGGGCGCAGATCCGGTCATCAAGCCCGAAGTCGCCAATAATATTGAATTGGGTATAAAGAGCAGCTTGCTCAACCATCGTCTGGAGATTAATGGCGACTTGTTCTACGCGAATATCCGCAATTACCAGACAACAGTACGGGATCGGGTGTTAATCACTTCCTATCTGGCCAATGCCGAATCCGCTCGCACCCGTGGCGCCGAACTCGAATTACGCTGGGCCGTTCTGGCCGGATTGCATATGAGTACCGCTGTCGGCTATGACGAGGCCACTTATACCTCGTTCCACAGCGCTCCCTGCGGCACGGAGTGGACCGGCATAGCGACAAGCTGCGATCTGACCGGCAGACCCATCTCCGGCGCGCCCCGCTGGTCGGGCGTTGCGCATGTCGAGTACAGCCATGGACTGACGAGTAATTTGCAGAGTACCAGCGGGATTGAGTACACATTCCGGTCCAGCAGTTACTACAATTCCGACGACTCCGCTTACTCGCTGATCCGTGGGTACGGTCTCTTGAACATACATATGAGCGCGGGGCCGCCCTCGGAGCACTGGCAAATTTCATTGTGGGCCAGGAATGTTCTCAACAAGGAATATTTCTCCGCGCTCTCCGCCGGAGGAGTGTTCGGCGCGGGTTATGTGGCAGGATCGATCGGCGATCCACGTACCTATGGCGCTACGCTACGCTTGCAGTTCTAAACCGCTCTTCGCCCGCGGGCCGGAGTCCGCGATAGATGAGCCACAGCGTCGCCTGATCACGTCTCCAATAACGCCGGACCCATGAATAGCCGCGGACGCATCGCAGCTTGCCAGTCAACGGGCCTTTAGGGGTGGGTGTGGTTTGCGAGGCTTGATTCGAGCTCCAATTGCGACATGGATGTCGCAACGGATCGAAGGGCGGCTTCGACCATGTCCGATACACCAGCCTGGAAGGTGACGCAGGCGGATGATCGCGCAATTTCGAGGCTGGGCACCGCTGATAGCACTGCAGATCGAATATTCACTAGTTCAACGAACGGTGGAAGGTGAGCTGATTCCTGCCGCGCAAGAGCTCATGCTAGGACTGGCATCGTTTGCTCCGCTCAAGGGTGGCCTACTGTCTGGCAAGTACACCCGGGAGAATCTGGGCACTATGAAGCCAGACCGCGGCGCTCTGGTTGCGACGCCGACCGAGAAGCAACTCACGATTTTGGATCAGCTCAAACTGATCGCCGAAGAGCTCAACACCACGGTCGCAGCCGTGGCGCTGGCCTGGGTGCGAAGCCGTCCGGGCGTTACCTCCATAATTATTGGCGCTCGCCGTATGGACCAGCTAAATGCCAACTTAGCCGCTCTCGATATCACTCTCACGGCTGATCAAGTCGCCTCACTCGACGCGCTCACCCAGCCCACGCTGAACTTTCCGGCTGACCTTCTGAAGAATTTGTCGCTAAACCTGGCCCACGCGGGCGCGACAGTAAACGGTGAGCCGTCGGTTCGTTTACCTTCGTTCTTGCCCTCCAAAGCTGAGGAAGTCTACTAACCGGCTGCATACAGAGGCCGTTGGTCGTGCCGGGGCCAGTCGCTTGTTGTTGACGATGTCGGCCTGGCGAATCTGGCTCAACCGATCAAAGGCGGAGTAGGGGAGTTCTCGCCCTTCATAGCGGATCATGAAGCGCCCGTCCGGATAATCGAACACGGTGACGTTACGTCTCCATTCTGGTACTCACCGTCTCGCGATCATCATCGGCTCGCTGCAACGCGGTCCACAGGCGTCCCGCGTGGGCGCATGCGTACGCATAGCGGTACGTGAGGACGCATTTCTATCGTCGTCTATCTTCCGACTAGTCTTGTTTCCACGGCCGCAGGATGCGGGAGGGGACAGCTTTCGGTGCACCAAATCCTCATGCGGTCGCCTGCGGCGCGAAGATCTCCACGATCCCTTGAGCCTCCTCTGGGTGTGCATCGAACCACGCCCTCGTCTCTGCAACTACCTGGGCACGGAAAGTGCCATCGGTAAGCGCTCGCTCGCGAGCGCGAACTTCGGAGAGACTCGCATCGATCTGTGTGAGGGCCGCCCGCACCTGGGTATGAATGTCTTTGAGCATCGCGCGCGAAACCACCTCTTCTTTGAGCTCGGTGAGAATGTTCCCGGGTGTGTATGCCTCGATGGCCCGTCGCGCGAGTTCACCCGCGGAGACGCCCTCACGTCGGCTCATCTCGCGAAGCTTCTTCACGTTCTTGCGCGGCACCAGGTATTGCTGGCGCATGAGATCTCTTTTGGTCCGTAGGGTCATTTTCGATTCGCTTTTGTCCGTAGGGGCATTTTGTAGAAACTCACGACGATTGTGCGACACTCCTACGGATGAAGTCGAATGCCCGGGATCGACCACCCGGAGCTGCCTGTGGCCACCGGCAGGTATCGGGCAGCCCGATCAGGTCGTGTGATAAGCCACCGCCACAGGACTGGCGCCGTCGACGCACGCCGGTCGTGATCTACTGCGTTTATCGTGCACGATCGCTACACGGTGGGTGTCGAGCCGCCATCGATGCGGAAACTCGTGCCGGTCATGAAGTCGGTTAGCGGGCTGGCTAGGAAGCAAACCGCGGCTGCAATATCCATAGGCTGCCCAAGCCTACTGACGGTCTGGTGCACGATGTTCTTGAGAACATGCTGCTTGCCAAACTCCGGGTCGTCACTCCCTTGCCTTTGCGCGGTCTCGACGAAAAACTTGTCCAATTGCGGTGTGTAGATCAGGCCGGGCATGATCCCGTTAGATGTGACTCCAGTTCCAGCCAGTTCCTTAGAGTGGCTGAGGGTCACGTTGTTGAGCGCTGCACACGTACAACACGACCCCGCATTGCTTCCGTTTTCATTGGGCTTTGAAGGTCATGGTATTTTGCATCCATCGTGCAAGTGGACGGACCTCGAGTTCGAAATTGACCGGTTAACGCGCGAAAACCCTTCGCCACTGAAACTCGTACTAAGGCCGCACAATCGCGGTTTGTGTGATCTGATCTGGCAAGCGCTTTGGAACGGAGAACCCAGCCCGCGTATCACGGACGCACATCTGCGTGGATATCATCGATCTGAACCTGGATGGATTGCCGGTCGCATTTCCTGCCTCATCGTTGCCACCGAAATCGCCAGAATGGCGTCTGACCAGAAGCCGGCTTTTAGCGTCGCAAGGACCTTGCTTGAGGCCCATCCAGCCGCACGCCGTTTGGTCCATGATTGGAGAATTCTTAGATCTCACAATTCCTGTCAATTTAGCGCGGAAGCCGAAAACTTCCGGCCCGATGCAGTTGGCGAGCAATCTCACTCAATATTGATAAAGTGAGGAAATCCAGACTCACAATTTTTGGCAGGGTGCCAATAATTCTGAGACGCGACATTTCTCCACTTTGCTAACCAACGTCGGAACTTGACATAATATACATTATGCGAAGTGTGCGTGTAGCAGCCAAGTTCAGATGTCCTGTCGCATCTCACGGATTCCGAGACTGTCGCACTTTTCCTGAGATGGAACGTTTCTATCGAATCAAAGGCTTGCACTTCGTCGGCCGGTAGCGATGGCTCAATCTGCTCGCTGTATCTGCGTGAAAGTCTCACGAATGCTGATCACGGATCGGCAAAATCTCAATTTTGATGAGATGGAGAGAATCAGCTGTGATGCTTATTCAGCAGGAGCACTGCTTGCCGTAACACCTCGATTCGATTTTCAATCAGCACTGGGATGTTTATCCGCGCCGGTCGCTGCTCAGATGGTTGCCAGGACTCCAGCACTCGACTGAGTGCTCCCTTCGCGAGTTCGTCACTTTGATTGGTAAGGCGTTCCAAGGACGACAGAAATAGTCGATCCTCGCAATCCATCTGAGGCTTGGCTGTCCGGTTCCAAATGCGCTCTGAGTGAAGAATGCGCTTTTGTATTCCCAATGCGTCGCGCCAATTTCGCTTTGATGCCCAAACATCTTCCCAGCTTATGAAACCAAATCTATCT
>Ga0193729_1001340_pt1 | contig 12646 bp, 13 predicted proteins | sample U1c2metaG_FD_143036 | JGI IMG/M metagenome (GOLD analysis project Ga0193729, IMG submission 143036) | Soil microbial communities from a riparian zone of the East river system, Colorado, United States - U1c2 | ecosystem: Environmental > Terrestrial > Soil > Riparian zone | place: USA: East River... | reverse complement strand
GTGCCTATCGGTATGTCCCGCTTCGGGTACGGCACCGTGACTCGACCTTTTTTAGTGGGGTGTTTAAATTGCTTGTGATTTCCTTCGTGATTATCCTCATACCAGCCATCGTCGGTTAAACGCCGTACGATCTCCCGGCTGTTCACAAGTTACTTACACACTTTTTACACACTTCATAAGCATAGGTTATTGGTTGCGGACCGTCAAGAGGAGACACACGACCAAGCTAAAATGGAGCTCACCTGCTTGTTTGAAAAGCCGTTCACGCGCTTACGACTACAAATTGATGTGCCCATAGCGGCGTGCCACAGACCGTGCGGCGGAAGCCAGCGAGCGTCCCGTGCCCCTGCGTTGCCAAACACCAGGAATCGCTAATCCACAACTCGGGCAAGCCCCGTTCTTCAAATTATTTTCCAAAACGTTGTGCCACGACCGCCGTATCAACAGCTCGCCGCAACTCGGGCAAGCGGTGTTCGCCCCTTCGCTGAAAATGTTGCCTTCATAAACGTAGTGTAGCCCCGCATCAACCGCAATTTTCCTGGCGCGATGCAAAGTCTCCGGAGGCGTAGCCGGCTTATCCCGCAGCTTGAAATCCGGATGAAAAGCCGTGAAGTGCAGCGGCACATCCGGCCCCAAATGCTGCATCACCCATTCCGACAACTTCCCAATTTCCTCGGCGCCATCATTCAACGTCGGAATCAACAAATTAGTCAGCTCGAACCACACCGAAGTCTCATTCTTCAGCCACTGCAGCGTGTCCAGCACCGGCTGCAGATGCGTCAGCGTGATCCTTCCATAAAAATTTTCCGTGAACGCTTTAAGGTCGATGTTGGCGGCATCGACGTGATCGTAAATGTCGTGGAACGCTTCGCGCGTAATATACCCATTGGAAACCATCACGGTTTTCAAGCCGTGATCCTTCGCCGCTTTACAAATATCTATGACGTACTCGCCCCAGATGGTCGGTTCGTTATAAGTAAAAGCAATCGATTCGCAACCATGCTCGATCGCCAGCTGCGGCACATCTTCAGGCGCAACGCGTTGCGAATGCACTTGGTCCTGCCGCGATTTGGAAATGTCCCAGTTCTGACAAAAAAAACACCCCATGTTGCAGCCCGCCGTGCCCATGCTGAACACCCGGCTGCCTGGCAAAAAATGGCTCAACGGTTTTTTTTCGATGGGATCAATCTGCAACGCAGCAGGCGAGCCGTAGCCCAGGCTATAGAGCTTCCCTCCGCGATTCACGCGGATGAAGCAAAACCCGGCCTGCCCCGCATGTATGTGGCAATGACGCGGACAAAGGTAGCAGTGCAACCGGCCGCCCGGCTCCGCTTCCCACCAACTCGCTTCGTGAAGTTGTTCGGTTTCCTGGAGGATGGCTAACTCTTTCACGGCGCCCCCTTCCAGCAATGATTATAGCGCGTCTATCAGCCGTTGTTTGTGCGCATAGCGTGCCCGTTAGCCGTTGTTCACGCCAGCGAAATTAATTAGCGATGGACGCGTTGCTCCCGCCGCCGCTGTCCCACCCACTCGATGAATTCTTCCATCTGCGCTCGATATTTCCATGACAACTGGCAAAATTTGCGAGCATCCAATGGCGCTGCCTCAGGCCCAAAGAAAGTTTCAAATCTCCACCGAATGTACGGACTGTTCCACGGATTCAGCCGATATCCGCGGGCAATCATCCAGTAGTAGCGAAGCGCCTCAATCATTTAGTTTGTTGTCCTACTCCCGAAGCGCCATCCACTATCCTAATTCCCAGCCATCGGGACTGACACATGTTCATGCACCAGCAGCCAATTCGAACCGCGCTTTTCCCAAATGCTCGTGTACCGCAGCTCCGCCTCCATCACTTTGCCATCTTTGGTCTTCTCATAGAAGTGCATCGGCACGGTCGTCCATGTCACATTGCTGCGTCGTGTGACTTTCAGATCTTTTCCGGCGGTTAGTTTTACTTCCGCAGCGCTATCCAACAGCGCTTTGTGCACCCCAGGGACGTACTCTTTCCAACCGTGATAGGAGAACGGTGTCACGTCGTAAAAAATCAGATCGTTATCTTGCGCGTAGAATTTCGCAGCATTGTCGGTGTTCCCAGTGCTCCACGCTGCGCAGTAGTCATCTGTCAATTTTCGGAAGATAGCATCGTCATCGCCTCGCTTTTGCGCGCGCGCCACCCCAAATGTAAGCAGCACGACACCTAGCGCAAATCCCGCGCATAACAACAAACGAGCCCGTGGCCCTTGGCTGGAACGAACCGGTAATGAATTGCGTGCAATAAACATGAGCATCCTCCGCGGACGGCGCTCATCGAGGAAAAACGCCGTGTGAATTGCGAATAACCTAATGCGCTAGGATGAATTTTGCAAGGGGGACGTGAAGGCCAGGTGAGATAGTCAGCAGAAAGTCAGGCAGTCAGACGTCGCACCCAGATGCGCGTGGTGGCAGGCTTACCAAGGTGCAGTTTCTTATTGTTGGCGCGCAGCGTCATAGTCTCGTCGTACTCGCGCTTTAAAACATCCACCCTGGTCGAAGGCCGCAAATGCAATCCCTCAAGAAATTCCAGGAATTGCCGGTCCTTCTCATAAACACAAACAATTTCTCCAGACTCCGTGGCCCGCAGTTCCGCCAGCAGCACCGCGCCATGTTGCCGGAGCTTGGCAATCCCGCCGCGCATCGGCACTCCGTGAGGGCAACTCTTCTTATTCCCAAAACGCTTCAGCAACAGCGCCTCCACCTCCGGAGAAATGGCATGCTCCATGCGCTCCGCTTCATCGTGCGCTTTGGCCCACGATAACCCGATCACTTCGGTAAGCAGCATCTCCGCAAGCTGATGCCGCAACGCTAGCCGCTCCGCCACCGCGCGCCCCTTGCGTGTCAGGTCAATCCGCCCGCTGCGCTCCACTCGCACGTGCCCGTCGCGTGTCATCCGCTTTAGCGCCGCCGTCACCGCCGGTGGAGTAACCCGCAGATCTTCCGCCAACCGCGCACTGATCGGCGTCTGGGCTTCCTCGAGCATCTCCCAGATCGATTTCAGATAATCTTCCTGCGATACGCTGGTTTTATCCCGCCGCATTTATTTCCCGTGATCCCGGCTAACTTTGCCGCCAGACTTTAGCACCGCATCTCCCAACTCCGCACCTCTCAAACGCGCCGCCAACTCCGAAACCCGCCGCTGTATTTCTTCATAGATTGTCTGATAAAGAACCGGATCGCTGCCATAGGGATCCTGCACATCCCAGTCTTCCACTTTTCCGTAATCCATAAACGCGCGCTCTTTAGCTAAGCCACTCATGTTTATCACCATGTCCGCGCTATCCCACACCGCGCGCGTGATAGGCGTGGAAGACAAACCGTCGATGGAATAACCGTTCGCCGCCAATGTCTGCATCGTAAGCATGGGCACGTACCCCAGAGGCGAAAGCCCGGCGCTGCATGACTCGACCACATCCGCAGCATCACGTCGCGCAATCGATTCCGCCATCGGGCTGCGGCAAGCGTTGCCCAGACAGACAAAAAGAACTTTCTTCCTGCGGGATTTTTCCTTTGAGGTCGGCTGTACCGCGGGCTTCTTCACGTGGAAGACTTTGCAGTCGTTAATTCTCGCTTGCTGCGCTCCGGTTTAGCTACCTTTGGTTTCGCGCCATTCGCTTTACTTGAATCATGACCGGATTCCGCGGCAAGTTTCAAAAAATATTCATGCACCGTAGTGTCAGAAGTCAGTTCAGGATGAAAAGTAGTGGCCAGCAATCGTCCCTTTTGCACGATCGCGGGGTTTCCCGCATGTTTGGCCAGGATTTCAATCCCCGGCCCGGTGCGCTCGATGATCGGCCCCCGAATAAAAACCATCTCCAGCGGTTCATCCTTCAGCGTGGACTTTGCGGAAAAAACGTCGCTCGCGATCTGCCGCCCGTAACCGTTGCGCAAAACGGTCATGTCCAGCAATCCAAGTGAGTCCTGCTTCGGATTCTCCACTTCGCTGGCCAGCAAAATCGCCCCCGCACAGGTCCCAAACACCGCGTGTCCATCCGCGACAAATTTCTTGATCGTTTCGGCAAGCCCTTCTTCCTGCAAAAATTGCAATTGCGTGGTGCTTTCCCCGCCAGGAAGAATCAGCCCGTCGCACCCGTCCATGTCGGCGGGCGTGCGCACTTCCACCGTCTCTATGCCCATGCCCTCAAGCATCGCAGCATGCGCCGCAAAATCGCCCTGAACCGCCAGAATCCCGATTTTCACTCTCTAATCCCCGATGCTTCTGATCGCCGATGCGCGAATCGCGCTGATGTACTAATCGCCGAATGATAATTTTTGCCGTCCGTCGCAACGTGCCTCACCACCCGCGCGTAGACATCATGTCTTTTTCTTCCATCTGCCGAATGTCCAGACCCTTCATCGCCTCGCCCAATTCCTCGTGCGCTTCAAGCACCGCCTTGGGGTCGTCGAAGTGCGTGGTCGCTTTAACCACTGCTTTCGCGCGAGCCTCCGGATCACTCGACTTGAAAATCCCAGAACCCACGAACACCGCCTCAGCACCCAGCCGCCGAACCAGCGCCGCATCCGCAGGCGTAGCAATCCCGCCGGCAGAAAAATTCGGCACCGGCAGCTTCCCGGTCTTCGCAATCTGTCGGATCAAATCCAGCGGAGCGCCCAGCTCCTTAGCCTCATGCATCAATTCGTCGTCGCGCAGGGTAGTCAATTTCTTCATCTGCGCAACAATCGTACGCATGTGCCGCACCGCTTCCACCACGTTGCCCGATCCCGCCTCGCCCTTGGTGCGAATCATCGCCGCCCCTTCCGCAATTCGCCGTAGCGCTTCGCCAAGATTCCTCGCGCCACACACAAAAGGTACCCGGTAATCGTGCTTCCAGATGTGATTCTCTTCGTCCGCTGGAGTCAGCACTTCGCTCTCGTCAATAAAATCCACTTCCAGCGCCTGCAGCACATCCGCCTCCGCGAAGTGCCCGATGCGTACCTTGGCCATCACCGGAATCGTCACGGTAGCCATAATCTCGCGAATCACTTTGATGGACGCCATGCGCGCCACGCCGCCCTCTTTGCGAATGTCCGACGGCACCCGTTCCAGCGCCATCACCGCGCACGCCCCAGCCTTCTCCGCGATCCTCGCCTGATCGGCAGTGGTGACGTCCATGATCACGCCGCCCTTCAACATCTCCGCCAGCCCCACCTTCACCCGCCATTCCTTGGGTCCGACGTTTCCGTTGGCGCTACCGTTCACCTTTTTCGCATCCATAAACTTCTCCTCTCACTCGCCATAATTTAGATGGCTGCAAAGTAACATTCGACCGGCCGCTAGTTTCTGCATTTCTAACCTCGAAGATCGAATCTCTAACTTCTAAGAATTACAAACCTTGCCGTCCCGCGCGCCAAAACATCACCCGCGGCATTCCGAATCTCCCCACTCTGAAAAATATTTCGCCCTACGAAATTCGTCTCATGCGCTTCCACGATAATTTCCTCATCCACGCGCACCGGCTTCAAAAATTGAATCGACATCTCCGCCGTCACTGCCCGCGCCTCGCGAAACCTGCAAACTTTCCCCATCGCCTCATCGAGCAGGGTAGCGATAATTCCGCCGTGTCCCATGCCGCCCCCACCCTGATACCGCGGCCCCAGAACAAATCGTCCAACAATCCGCCGCCCGACATTGTCCTGCGTAAACGTCAACTTCATCCCGCCATCATTCGCCCCGCCACATCCGAAACACTTATTTTCCGGATTCGGCGCTAAAATTATCTCGTCGCTCAAATTAACCCGAGCCTTCCCTAACAAAGAATCAAACCAGCGCCACACGACTGCGTTCCGCGCGTCGCACACCCCGCTGTCTCTTGCGCATCTCCACGCGCAGCATATCCGCGAGCGTCGTTACTCCACGCGCAATCTGCTTTTCATCCAGACTCGCAAATCCCAGTCGCAACGTATTCGGCAGCGGATTCTGTACATAAAAATATCGCCCCGGCGCAAACAGCACGCCCCGTTCTTTCACATGAATCAGCAGTTCGCTCGCATCAAATCCTGGAGGCAGCTCCAGCCACAAGCACATTCCGCCTTCTGGAGGCGTCCACCGCGTCCCGTCCGGCATATGCTTCCTCAGCGCCTGGTCCAGCGCCTCCAGCCGCGCCGAATAAACCTTCCGCATCTTCGCCAGGTGTTTGGTAAACAGCCCGCGCCGCAGAAATTCCGCCAACGTCGCTTGTGCCAGTTGATCGGTATGCAGATCGGTCGTCTGCTTTACCAGTCGCAGCCGCTCCACAGCCGCCGCGGGAGCCACAATCCACCCCACACGCAATCCCGGAAACGCCACCTTCGCGAAGCTGTCGATATGAATCACCAGATTCGCGCGGTCCAGTTGCTTCAGCGATGGCACCCGCTCTTCCCGCAAGTGCAATCGCGCATAAATATGATCCTCGACAATCGGCACCTGATGCCGCGCCGCCAATTCCAAAACTCTTCGTCGCGATGCCAGCGACATCGACGTCCCCGTCGGATTATGAAAATCCGGCGTCAGAATAATCAACTTCACGCGATTAGCCGCCAGCGTCGCCTCCAGAGCTTCTACATCCACGCCCAGCTCGCTATTCGGCTCCGCGTGCGTCTTCACCGGCACCGCCAGGCACCGCGCCCGCGCTCCATGAAAAATCGCTACCGCCCCCGGATAGGTTGGATTCTCCAGAATCACCGAATCGCCCGGCCGCACGAACGCTTTGCTGATCAAATCCAGCGATTGCTGGCATCCATCCGTGATCAGCAAATTCTCATCCTTAGCCGCAATCCCTTCGCGTCCGAGCATGTCCAGCAACGCCAGCTTCAACGGCGCGTATCCATCCGATGGCCCAAGATTCAGCACATCCGTAGCTTCATTGCGAAGCACCGCATTCACGCAATGTTGCAATTCATCCACAGGAAAAAATTCCTGCGCCGGCCGCGCCATCACAAACGACAACGCATCCATCGGCGCGCTGGCCGTCAGTCGGCTCAAAATCTCTTCTCCGCGCTCATCCGCAAACAGCAACTCCCACCGTATCCCGTGGTTGCCATTCAGCACCGGTGGGGCAGGGGGGGTAATCTTCAACCCATTCCCATTCCGCTTAATAAACGTCCCGCGCCCCACATGCCCCTGAATCAACCCCTCGGACTCCAGCTCGGCATAAGCATTCGCCACCGTAGTGCGATGCACGCCCAGCATATTGGCCAGCTCGCGGCTCGCCGGAATCCTGTCGCCATGCCGCAAATCGCCCGCATGCACCAGCGCCCGCAGTTGATCGCGCAGCTGTATGTATAGGGGAACGTGACTTTCAGATTGGAGATGAAGAGGAAGCATTGTCTCTCACCCTGAGCCAATTCTACCACCCATTGGCCTAGCACAAGAGCCAATATGTCTCCGACAAGTCGCCACCCTGTCTGTCGGCCGCCTCTTTGTAGGTCGCCGCTTTAGCCGCGACCTAAACGAACCGCCCACGCGGGGCTTTAGAGTCGGTGTGAAGACTCGCTGGCCGTCCGATTTTGAAGCCCTGAGAATTGCACTTATGTCGATGACTCCTAAATTCGTGGATGCGACGTCGAGTGCGGCGGTGTTATAGGGCGCGCCACATGCGCGTCAGGTTGTGCGCGGTGGTGGTCGGCGTCCACTCCGCCGCAACATTCTGCAATCGGCAGCGACGAAAACGCCGCTTGCCGCGCTGCCCTTTCAACACTCCGTTCACCGGTTCGACGATGGCCTTGCGCCGCCGATACATCGCGCGCCCCGCGGGGTCTCGCAATTTCCGCCGCATGCGCCGGGTCTTTCGCGCGCGACCGCAGGCGACCGCCGCGATTCAGCCAGCGGGCCAGATTCGAGTCCGGAACATAGCCGTCAATGCTGCGTTCCTCCAGAGCACGCAAATTGTCCAACGAGAAGAATCCGGTATCGGCGCTGGCCCGCTGGGGTTTCTCACCGCACTGCTGCTCCACCAACTCAACCATGGGCAGCAGCAATTCATTGTCGTTGGTCTCCTGCGTTACGCGCTGTGCCACAATCAAGTGATCTTCGCTGACCGCCAGCGCGGCGGTGTAGCCCAGCGTGAACCCGCCGCGCTCGCACAGAAAACGACTGTCCGGATCGGTCCGCGAGAGTTTCTTCAGACCCGATTTGCGCAACCGCTCGAACCGTTCAGGAATCGCGGCAAGTTGCTGTTCCAGCCGCGCGATCACTTCACTGTCCACTTCGCAGCCCGCTCCTTCGTTCGGATCGTCGGCATCACACTGCCGCTGCCAACGGCGAATATCTCGCCGAACTCGCGCGCGCATCCCGCAGCGCCTGCTCGGTGTCCAGGCGGTCCCGCGAAGCGTTCGCCGCGAAGCGCGTCGAATCAATCGCCACATGGCCAAGCTTGCCCATGTTCGCTTTCCGCGCCAGTTCCACCACTTGTGTGAACAAATCATTCAGTCCCTTGGCGTGCCGTCGCCGGAACGCCTTCAGTGTCCAGTGATCCGGCGCGGCCCCGCCCGCCAAATAGCGAAATCCCAAATCCTCGCGAATGCGCTGTTCCAATCTTAGGCGAACTGGTCACTCCCAGCGCGTAGGCGTACAGCCAAACCGAAGCCAACATCTCCGGTGCATAGGCCGGGCCGCCCTCCTCTCCGTACTCGTTCCGCAAAGCCGATAAATTGAGTTTGGCCATCACGCGTCGGACCAAGAAACACAGATGACCCGAGCCCAACACATCGCAGACACTCGGCGGCAGCAGATAAGCTTGCTCCGGGTTGTAATCGAAAAATTTCGCCATCGCGTCTCCTCTCGTGTGCAGTATAAGAGACGCGTCAACTCGAGTTCTCACGCAGATTCTTTAGGCCCAGAAGGCGCAACCATGAGCCGAATTGTTAGGCTGGTCCATCAACCGGCGTTTACTTCGTGACCACACAGACCTGGCAACGTCGCGAATTATTTCGAAAGGCCGCCCTTCCTTTTTCAGAGCGGCTTCTCGCCGTTGCCGATTCAGGACTTGCGGCTCCCACCGCCATGCAAAACCGCAAATGCTCAGTTTCGCTAAGCCTTCTCAGCCTGCGCCACCCGCGCCCTCACCATTTTCTCAATCAATGTCGTCGGCAGCGCCTTGTTCGTTGGAAACTGCACAGTCCCTTTTGACATCGTAAATCCCGCAAGCTCATCCCTAAACTCTTCGATCACTGACGCGGTAGGGAACAAGCTGCAATGCTTCGAAAACCCCGCGTACCACACCAGCACCTTCTTCGCCTTGAACGCCGGAATCTGGTAACTGATTATCTCCACAGCTTCTGCAGGCACCGCCGAGCGAATCGCCACGCGCATCTCCTTCAATCTGCTCCGCGCCGGCTCCGGCACACGCGCAATATATTTATCCACATCTTTCGGAGCACCTTTGCCGGTACCCGAAACTTTCTTACCCCGGCCAGCGACCCGCTTACCCTTAGCCGAAGCACGCACACCTTTACCCGCGGATCTACCAACGCCAGCTTTCCCCTTCTTCATTCGCGCCATGTTCCTAACACTCCTTCTTCAAGTCCACGGTTCGTTCTGGTCCTTCCATCCTTATGGTGTTTTTCATGGCTTTCCTGCCTGTGCCTTGGCAATGGCCTGCTCCACCCCGCTCAGAAAAACGGCCTGACTCATGTGGTCGAAGGCGCCCATTTGTTCGTCATCAAGAGGATGGACCTCAGAAGTGTATTGCGCCTCCCCCTCGCGACACGACTATTTGCTCTCCGACTGCAAGACTCGCAGAGGTGTCTTGCTTGAGGACCCGGTCAACCCGAACTTGATAGTCAGGATAAACGTATGTACGATCGCTGCTTACGAATGCCTTCCCTCTCAGAACCGTCCCGATCACAATGGCCGCAGCCGGCGCTACCGGGAAAGGGTCCAGTGGTGCAGCGCAGTCACTGATCTGGACTACATAGTCTTCGCTCGGCTCCTGAGCAGTGCTATTGGCCGGGTCCGTGATCTCCGCATAAGTGCCTTTGTAGCGGCTCTCCCTCACCACTCGTCGCTGTTGATCGGAACCAAGTTCATTGGAATTATTTTCAAATTCGCCTTTGGCCGGAACGTCGGAATATTTGGTCGGCTTCTTAAGGCGCTCCGCTTCTACTTTCTTCGAGTCGCTTTGTTGATCTCGCACAACCTCTTGTTGTGGCACGGCCCCCATAGACCCGGGAAGCGCGATATAGAAAAAGCTGAACGCCGCCGCGACGATAGTCTTCATGTCCCACCCACCCCCGAATCTACTCGTTCAAGGTTCGCCCTTGAACTTTCTGAAAAAAATTTTATAATCAAATTAGTCGACACTCCAGTTGACTAAGGAGGTGATCCCTGAGGTACACGAAAATTTGATCTGTAAAAAAGAACGGCGCGTGTGAGTCCCCCACGCGCCTCTTTTTTTATGCCGAAAACAACTCCAGGCATAGCGATAGGTGAACGCACGGGTAAAGCGTATCATCTAGAAATGAAGCGAGACCTGCCTGTTACCTGTTGTACCGAGTGTGGTGGTGTTGGTTACAACATGAGGGTCGCCAACGGTCGTTGCAGCAAAACCATCGGCGAACAACGTTGCAGTGGTACTAACGCAATTGCCGCCAAACCGTCTGACTGGATCGAATGTACGCACTGCCAAGCAACCGGATATTACCGCAATAAAGAATGCCCAAGCTGCAAAGGTGCTGGCTATCTATTCGTGGGCCTGCGGGATAAAGCAGCGGTTTAAACGCGCGCTTCCAAGCACTATTTCTTTTCCAACATAACTTCTGTGGATTTGATTACCGCTGAAACCGTGTCGCCAATCTTCAACTTCATCTCTTCTGCGCTACGTCTGGTTATCACGCTTTCGATGAGATTGTCGCCCACGCGAATCACTACATGAGCCATAACACCACCGAGCTGAAGTTCTTCAATTTTCCCTTCGAGTCGATTGCGCGCTGAGAGAGTCATAGCATGAAGCATACTTATATAACGCGCATCGGTCCACTCCCGTTCGAATGTTTCACCCTGGCCCTGCCGCTTACAAGATTATTCGTCGAGTAATCGAATTTACTTGTCAGCCTGAAGCGCCGCGCGCACCGAGCCGGAACTATTCGTATCGCAGTGCCGCCATCGGATCGACCCGCGTGGCGCGGCGGGCGGGAACGTAGCTCGCTGCGAGAGCCGCCAGCACTAGTAGCACCGCCGCAGCCGTTAACGTCGCCGGATCCGTAGTACCAATTCCGAAAAGTTGGCTCGCGATCATTCTTGTGGAAGCTAGCGCAATCGGCGCGCCGGTTCAACAGTGTCACCCTAGTTACAACTAGCCTCCCCGAAACCTCCGCCACGGCTGCGCGAATCTGACCCGGCATTGCTGTCGGATTCCCACTCACCCGCACTGCTACGTCTTCCGCATATCCTGAGCTGTGCGAACCTTGATCCGGAATCTGAAATGCCGCGCAGAATTCCATGGCCGGGACCGGATCGCGCAGAGAGTAATAACGAGCGTCCGCAGCCACTCCGACGATAGTCATGGCCTCTTCCTCATTGAATGGTGAACCAAGCGAAAATCTTTGCCCAACGGGATTGACGCCCGGAAAGAATTTACGCGCCATAGTTTGGTTGACTACCGTGACCAACGGCGTACCCGGGCGGTCCTCAGGCCCGATATCTCGCCCAAGAAGAATCGGAATACCCTCGGTTTTGAAATAGTGCGGTCCGACAAGTTCTTTGTGAACCATCATCGGCGCAGTTGGCATGCTCCGTGATCCTTCGATCGAGAAATTGCTCGTCCACGCGCTGCCGCTGAACGGCTCGGAGTAATCAACAGTCGCAGAAAGAACTCCCGGAATCGCCTCCATGCGCTCTATCAACGCCTGATAAAGGGCGGGTGTCTCGGTGCGATTGTAGCCTGCCGCCTCTGGATTAATCCGTGCCACGAAAATATGCGCTTCATCAAATCCGCGCTCTTGCTCCGCCAGCTTTTGCAACGTCCGCACAAACAGCCCTGCGCCGAATAGCAGCACTAGGCTTGCGACGATTTGAAAAGCAACAAGTCCATTTGCGAAACCGAAGCCCAGCCGTGCGCGGGCCGAACCCTTCACTTGTGTTGCGAGCTCGATACCGGTGGAGCGCAGCGCCGGAACAAGCCCAAACAATATTCCAGACAATATCGAAACGCTCCCCGTGAACAGCAGCACGCGCGCGTCGACCGAACCTTTCACCACCGAGCTGCTACCCGTCATCAGAGAAGCGAGAAACTCGACGCCCCAGCGCGCGGCCAGTATTCCAAGCGCGCCTCCCAACCCTGCCAGCAGCATGCTCTCCGTCAGAAGCTGCCGGATGAGTCTGCTGCGGCTTGCGCCCATCGCCAGCCGGATTGAAATTTCCTTCTCGCGGGCGGACGACCGTGAAAGAAGCAGATTGGCGATGTTCGCACACGCGATCAGCAGCACGATTCCAGCTATTCCTGCGAGGATTTCAAGCGCTTCTAAGTATGTGACGCGGCTAGCTGAACATACGAGTTCGCAATTTGTTGGGTTGTTTCCTGGTGCGCCTGGGTGGCAAGGATCTGCTTCAGCTGGCTGTTGACGACTGTCTCGGCTTGTCGAAGCGTAACTCCTCGCTTGAGCCGACCCATAATGTTCAGCCAATACATCTGGGGAT
>Ga0193729_1001339_pt1 | contig 12648 bp, 18 predicted proteins | sample U1c2metaG_FD_143036 | JGI IMG/M metagenome (GOLD analysis project Ga0193729, IMG submission 143036) | Soil microbial communities from a riparian zone of the East river system, Colorado, United States - U1c2 | ecosystem: Environmental > Terrestrial > Soil > Riparian zone | place: USA: East River... | reverse complement strand
GTTCGTCCATCGCAGCGGGTAAGAATTTCGTGGGCGGTTTGGTTCAGTTCGAGAATGCCTTCGGGAAAAAGCAGCACGCCTTCGCCGGTCGTGCGGTCAATCTGCAACCGGACTCCGGGCGCGAGCCGCGGATGCACCTTGTCAGCGATTTGTGGTTTCGTAGGCATGATGAATTGCATCGAGCATGGACCAAAGAACATCGCATTTGAACTCGATCGCGCGAATTGCATCGCGCTGGAGCTCGGGTGTGTTGCAATATTCCAGCGTTATCGCGAGCGCTTCGTCGGAATCGCGTCGCGCCTGCGTAACGCGGCGACGGAAATAATCGAGACCGGCCCGTTCAATCCAGGGATAAAACTTTTCGAACGCAGCGAGCCGCGCCACCATCAGATCAGGTGCGAAGAGTTCGGTAAGTGATGAAGCGATTGCCAGGGGCCACGGCTGAGTGCGTGCGAAATTCAAGTAGGCATCCACTGCGAATCGTACGCCCGGTTGCACATATCGATCCTGGATCAATTCGTAGTGCGACAATTCACACGCTTCGCCCAACCACAGCCAGGCTTCGATGCCACCTTCGTTTTCGAGGCTGCCGTCATGGTCGATGACGCGATGAATCCAGACGCGTCGCACTTCGCGCCGCGGGCAATTGGAGAGAATCGCGGCGTCCTTCAGCGGGATGTTGCGCTGATAATAGAAGCGGTTCGCAACCCAGCCACGCAACGCTTCGGGCGAAAGCCGGCCGTCATTCATCGCGACGTGGAACGGATGTTTGTCGTGATAAGCGCGCCCGCCGACCTCTCGCAAGTTCGCGATAAAGGTTTCATGATCCCACAATCCCGTGGTCATAAAATGATTTCTAATCCATCGCAGGCGATCTCGATTCCGGCTTGTTGAACGAGTGCGCGCTCGCGCGAGCCGGGCATCAAAATCGGGTTTGTATTGTTAATGTGCATGTAAATTTTCCGGCGCGCTGGCGAATGACGCAACAAAGCGAGGCTGCTGTCGCTGATGGGCAGATGATTCATCTCGCGTGCGCTGCGCGCGCCCCGGCGAACGGCACGTAACTCATCGTCATTCCAAAATGTGCCGTCAAACAAGATCACATCCGACGTATCGACTGCATCGCGCAATTCAGCGGTTAATTCGCCGACTACGGGTGCGATCAGCGCCGCTTGGCCCGAAACTTCATCTCGTAATTGAAACGCGTTGCTCTTGTGCAATTCAATCGCACGAAACGCCAGTACGTTGCTCAGGGAATTGAAATCGCCAGATGCGGTACGCCAGTTAGTTCCACCAAACGGGCGGAGAAGCAGTTCGAGCCAATCAAGTGCGCTGCGCGTGGCGTCGCTTGCATAAACCAGAACTGGAGTTTGCTGTTGACGCAGCAGCAACAGGCCCAGGGTATGGTCGAGATCGGCATTTGTCAGAAGAATGCCTGCAATAGGACTGTTGCGCAGCGATCCCGGCTGCGGTTGCAAAGCCGGCGTGCTTTCAATTTGCCGTGGCAAGTCAGGCGAGGCGTTGACGAGAAACCAGCCCTGATCATCCGCGCTAACAGCAACACTGGATTGTGTCTGTGGCGCAATCTCGCCTTTGCGCGCCGCAGCGCAGTTCGCGCAGAGACAGTTCCATTGCGGCAGTCCGCCGCCGGCCGCGCTACCCAGAATGCGGATGCGGATCAATCAGCTGGGCTTAATCAGATCGCACCAGCGTAAAAGGTGCACTCGAAAAATACCGGTAATGTTTTTAAGGTCGGTTTGATCCACCGCTTTTTTGTTCGTTTCATAGCGTTGCGTCGTTTGAGGAAGTCTCATTGCTTATATCAGAAGCTCGCGCCCGTCAACTTTATTTCTTCGCCTCGGCCGACTGTGGGCAGTCGTGCAGGTTTGACCAGCATGCGTCTCATAAGTCTCATGCGTCATATGTGCCACATTGGTCGAGTTACTTCTTGATAAAGCTGATGTCGCCGCTGCGTTCCACGCGGGCGAGTCGAACTTTCGAAAGGTCATCGAGATGTCCATTGAGGCGCATATCCTCCTCCAAGTCATGCAGGGAGACGTGGTTGCGCCGCATCATGGGAAAGTCACATTCGCCCTCGCGCACGATGGTGTCGGGCGCCCCTTTGACTAAAATTCCAAACCGATGTGAATGATATGCCAAGTAGGCGAAGAGCCGATGTAGCAGGACCAGAACCACGCCTCCTCCGAGTGTGGGGAAAAAAGGTGCCGAACCGTTAATCGCGCGTGAAAGCACCGCGGCGAGAATGACGAGCAGAACGGCGTCGAATGGGGTTTTGCGCGCGAGCGAGCGCTTATGCCCGAGGCGGATCATGATTAATGTCGCAAGGAAAACGATTATCCCGCGCAGAGAGATTTGAACAAACGTCAAATCCTTGGGTTCCACGCTCAAACCGACCAACGTTTCGAAAGAGTTCCAGAATGCATTCATAGATAAGATTGTATCGCCGGAAGAAACTTTGTCGCGCGCATGCCGATCTTTAGGCAGCTAAACAAGCCCAAGCCGCAGGCGATATCCGGTTAGGTTGCGATTACGTCCCGTTTGCCATGCTTGCGCGACAAACCTTCGCGTGGCATAAGACGACGCTCGCCCTGTTTAGATCGACTGAGCGTATAACTTAATTTATGCCGACAGCTCCACCTCCTTCTCGCGACGCAGCCCTTGAAACACTCGTGTTTTGGGAGCGCTTCAAGAATGAGATCATCGGGGCGCTCATTGTCGTCCTGCTCGCCGTCATCGGTTTTACCGGTTATCGCTTTTATTCCGATCGCCAGGCCGCAGCGGCATCGGCCTTGTTAGCGAGCGCAAAGAGCGCGCAAGAGTATCAACAGGTAATTACTCATTACCCGAACACGCCTGCCAGCGCCGATGCTTATCTTTTCCTCGCTGAAGCTGAGCGTGGTGAAAAGAGATTCGCAGAAGCGAACGCAACTCTTCAGGCCTTCATCACGAAGAACCCGAATCACGAATTCGTGAGCACAGCGCGGATGGCGATGGCAGCCAATCTGGAATCGATGGGAAAGAGCGACGAGGCGTTGTCGATGTACCAACAAATCGCATCCACTTATCCGAATAGTTTCAACGCGCCGCTGGCCCTGCTTTCACAGGTGTACATTCTGAAGGCGAAAAACCGAACCGAGGAAGCGCGCCGGATCTGCGAGGCGATCTTGACCCAGCACCGGACGAGCTTTTGGGCTGGCGAGGCCATGCAGGAATTGCGTTTGTTGAAACCGAGTGGGCCATCGGAAGCAGCGCCAGCCTCGACAATTCCGCCACTCTTGACAGCGCCAGCTCCAAAGTCCCCGGCAACGATTATTCCAAAGCCTGCGCCGACGCCAGCCGCGACTGCAAAGCCATAAACCGTAGTTGGAGTGGCGGGCATGCGCCCGCAGATTGTTGAAAGCGGCTGACACGACCGCCTCTACAGCAATTATCGTTTCGAGAACTGGAAACGCTTCCGCGCGCCAGGTTGCCCCGATTTCTTTCGCTCTTTCATGCGCGGATCCCGGCGCAGCAAACCTTCGGCCTTCAACGTGCCGCGCAAATTGCCATCTACTTGAAGAAGCGCGCGCGCAATGGCGAGCTGAACGGCGCCTGCCTGTCCCGTTGCGCCACCGCCGCTCGCGTTGATCGACAGATCGTAGGCGTTCACGGCCTTTGCAGTTTGAAGCGGTAGCAGCACCACATTCTGCAATGGCGCGGTCGGAAAATAATCGTCAAAGCTACGACCATTGATGTCGATCTTTCCACTGCCTGGCATCATACGAATGCGCGCGACCGATGTCTTCCGGCGACCTGTAGCGGTAAATTCCTGAGTTTCCGGCATAAGAATTACTTGTAGGCAAGTTTGACTGCCTGCGGCTGTTGCGCGGTATGCGGATGAGAATTGCCGCAATAAACTTTCAACTTTCGATAAACGGCGCGGCCGAGCCGATTGTGTGGAATCATTCCGCGCACGGCCCGCTCGACAAGTAACTCCGGGTGGCGCACGCGACGCGCTCGGACGTTCTCGGATTTGTGACCACCCACGTATCCTGAAAAACTCATGTAGCTCTTCTGCTCCTCTTTTTTGCCGGTCAGTCGCACTTTATCGGCATTGATGACAATCACAAAATCACCCGTATCGACGTGCGACGTGAAAATCGTCTTCTCTTTGCCGCGTAATAAGGTAGCGGCCTTGACCGCAACCTGACCCAGCACCTGGCCCTTCGCGTCGATTACCCACCACTGGCGCGAGACTTCGCTGGCTTTGGCAGAAAAGGTTTTCATACGGGCGGAAAAGGCACGAAAACTACGGGACGTGCCACGGAGTGTCAAATTTCCGCCTAAGATATGTCTTTGTCATCTCGAGCGTTCGGGCTTGATTCGTCATTTTTCAAAATCACAATCGCGGCTCGCCATTTTCTCAGCTCAGGCTTAATTCCTTTCTCCATGTCCAACCCGCCTTCCGCTAGAACCGCGATCACACCCCGGCGCGACGAAGACTTTCCTGAATGGTATCAACAAGTCATCCGCGCGGCGGAGCTGGCTGAACCGTCTGATGTGCGCGGCTGCATGGTGATCCGTCCGTGGGGGTACGGCATTTGGGAGAACATGCAGCGGCGGCTTGACGCGATGTTCCGTGCGACGGGGCACCGTAACGCTTACTTCCCGCTTTTCATTCCGCTGAGTTATTTCGCAAAGGAAGCGGAGCACGTCCAGGGCTTCGCCAAGGAATGCGCGGTGGTCACGCACAGCCGGCTAGAAGTGGATGCGGATGGAAAATTAAAGCCGGCTAGCGCCCTTACTGAACCGCTGGTAGTCCGGCCGACGTCGGAGACAATTATCGGAGCGAGCTACGCAAAATGGGTGCAGTCGTATCGCGATCTTCCCATCCTGATCAATCAGTGGGCAAACGTTGTCCGCTGGGAAATGCGGCCACGCCTGTTTTTGCGCACGACCGAATTTCTCTGGCAGGAAGGTCATACCGTCCACGAAACCGAGGCGGAGGCGCGTGCTGAGACGAAGCAAATGCTAGACGTTTACGAGCGTTTCGCGCGCGACCATCTCGCCATTCCTGTTTTTAGTGGCGAAAAATCGGAAAGCGAGCGTTTTCCCGGAGCGGTGCAGACTTTATCGATTGAAGCGATGGTGCAGGACCGGAAAGCGATCCAGGCCGGCACCTCACATTTTCTCGGGCAAAATTTTGCCCGCGCGAGCGGCATTCAATTTCAGAACCGCGAAGGCAAGCAGGAGTTCGGCTGGACCACCAGTTGGGGCGCGAGTGCCCGACTCGTCGGCACGGTTGTGATGATGCATGCAGACGATGACGGCATTGTCTTGCCGCCACGTATCGCACCAACGCAGATCGTAATTCTACCAGTAACGCCAAAGGAAGAAACGCGCGCGGCGGTGCTGGAAGCTTGCGACAAACTCGCGAAAGAATTGCGCGAGGCTCGATATGTCGATCTTCCGATCGAGGTCGAAGTGGATCGCCGCGATCTCGGTGGCGGCGTAAAGAATTGGGAATGGATCAAAAAAGGCGTGCCTCTTCGCGTCGAAATTGGCCCGCGCGACATCGCATCGGGCAACGCGATGGTGAGCCGGCGCGACCGGCCGGTGAAGGCAAAAGAGTTGATGTCGATTCAGGAATTGGTTTTCAGCGCAGCCGAAATTCTTGCCTCGATTCAGCAGAATCTTTTCGAGCGTGCAAAGAAATTCCGTGACGAGAACACGTGCATTATTAACTCGAGAGAGGAATTCTACGATTTCTTCACCCCGAAAAATCCCGCCAAACCGGAGATCCACGGCGGTTTCGCTGTCGCGCATTGGAACGGGTCTCGCGAAGTCGAGGAACAAATTAAAGACGACCTCAAAGTGACTATTCGCGTTATTCCCTTTGATTCTTCCGCCGAGCCCGGCCAATGCATCTTCACGGGTGAACCGAGTTCACGCAAAGTGGTTTGGGCGAAGTCGTACTGAAACTGCCGCCTGTCAGGTTGACGTGCTCAGAAGAGACTGTTTATTCCCGCAGCAACCGTGGAATTGAAGCTTTACAGTCGCGAATGGTGCTCGTGGTGCATTGACGCGAAGGAATATCTCACCGAGAAAGGTTACCGCTTCAATATTGTAGATGTTGGCAAGGATCGACAAGCGTACGAAGAGATGAAAAAGCTTTCAGAGCAGACTTATGTCCCGACGTTTGTAGCGGGCGCCCGGGTCCTGGCCAATTTCGATACCGATCAGCTCCAGAAATTTCTCAGCGAGCACCAGATCAATCCCTAATGCTCTTTGGCCTCTTTCTAACCCTCGGCGTCGCGGTGCTCAGCATCGCTCTGCGCAGTTTTCAGAATTCGTACTCACAGAGAGCGGGTGCGCTCGGTATTCTCCTCGCCAGTTTTCTCGCTATTTATTTTATTACCGGCAACTGGGTGCTGGGCTTGGCCGCTGCGCTGAGCTGGCTCTTCCTGCCGTGGCTCGAAATTCTAACCCGGATTCGCTCGCTTCGGCTACCGAAGGAAAAACAGCTCCGGCCGAAAACTCCGCCGTCGTACGATACTTTCCCCGCGCTGAGCGAGATCACGCGCGAGATCGAGGACGAAGGATTCGTGCATGTGGGCGACGCCGGGTGGGACTGGGAGGATTATCGCCAGTTTTTCCGATTGTTTTACAAGGAGGAAGATCGAGCACAGGCCGCGATTTGCCTGAACGAACAGCATGATCTTTCGTTTTATTATCTGCGGATTTCATCGCGCGCGAAAGACGGCACGGCTTGGACGACATGGAATTATCCGCTCTCCTACGGTTTAAAGCTCACCCCCCAGTTCCGCATCAATCGCCAGCGAGCCGATCAATCATTCTGGCAACTTTATCAAAGCCACCGCGATTTTCTTCGCCGAAACGGTGTAAACGCGGACATGATCGATGCGCTCGACGAAGAGCGGATTCAAATGGAAATGGAGAACGATCTGCGCGACCAAATTTCGCATAACATCCACAAGGGCGTTCTCAAACAGACCGCGGCAGGGGATGTAAAATATTCCTGGCGCGGGATGATTTATCTTTGGTGCCAGTTCCTGGTCGATCTGGTGCGGCTGTAAATCTTCCGCTTCCTCTTTGTCCTAATCTTCGTTCTGTAGGAGAGAGCAGAGTAAGACTAAGAGGAAGAGGGACAGGTAGATTAGAAATCGTTACACCTTCATGATCTCAGTTTCTTTGTGCTTGAGATGATCGTCCACGGATTTGACGAAGCGATCTGTCAGCTTTTGCACTTCGGTTTCCAAATCGTGCAATCCATCTTCGCTTAATTCGCCTGCGGCTTTGAGTTTCTTCGCTTCGTCGAGCGCCGTGCGCCGATTGTTGCGCACGCGGACGCGCGCTTCTTCCGCCATTTTGCCGAGTGAACGCACCAGATCCTTGCGCCGCTCTTCGGATAGTTCCGGAATCGGCAGCCGAATAATCTTTCCATCAACCGCCGGCATGATGCCGATTTTCGATTCCTTGAGCGCCCGCTCGATGTCCTGCACCGTGCCCGCGTCGAACGGCTGAACAACGAGCAGGCGCGGCTCCGGTGTTGTGATCAACGCGAGTTGCTTCAGCTTCATGGTCGAGCCATACGCCTGGACATCGACGTTTTCCACGAGTCCAGGCGAAGCTTTGCCGGTGCGCACCGCCGCAAATTCGTGCACCATGTAGTCGACGCTTTTTTCCATCGACATCTCGGCCTCCAGAAGAATGTCGTCTTTGCTCATGCTGCTGAAGTTTTACGTCGGTTGCGGTTCATCGCAAACGAGGGTGCCGACTTTTCGGCCGAGCACAGCGTCGCGAATGTTGCTCGACTTGTTCATATCGAAAATCACAATCGGGATCCTATTGTCCATGCAAAGGCTGAATGCCGTCGAATCCATGATCTGCAACCGTTTCGTGAGGGCTTCAGTGAATGTGAGGCGATCGTAGAATCGCGCGTCTGCGTGGGTATTTGGATCCCGATCATAGACGCCAGCGACTTTAGTGGCTTTCAGGATGACGTCGGCGCGAATTTCGCTCGCGCGCAGCGCCGCAGTCGTGTCAGTCGAAAAGTAGGGGTTACCGGTGCCGCCGGCGAAAATAACAACGCGCCCAAGTTCCAGATGGCGGATGGCGCGGCCAAGGATAAACGGTTCGGCCACATTTTTCATTTCGATAGCCGTTTGCACGCGCGTTTCAATGCCCATCTGGTCGAGCGTGCTGCGCAATGCCAGCGCGTTGATCACAGTGGCGAGCATGCCCATGTAATCGGCCGTGGTGCGATCCATGCCCCGATGGGACGCAGAGAGACCGCGCCAGATATTTCCCCCGCCAATCACGACCGCCACCTGCACGCCGAGATCGCGCACCTCTTTGATGCGTTCGCCAATCTCATGCACAACTGCCGGCGAAATATTGTCGCGGCCGCCGCGCTCTTGGAGCGCTTCGCCGCTCAACTTCAGTACGATACGTTTATAAGCGGGCGTTTCCGTTTGCATGACTCGACCTAAGATAAAACAAGACGCGCCGATCTTTGGAAAGCAAAATGGTGTAGTCGCCGACCTCTGCGCGGCGCCCTGGGCGCGTGCCAATCACCTCAGCGCCACGCTTTGCAGAGCGAAACGGCTACGGTAGGTGCGAGCGAAACAGCTACACCTTGATCGCATGCCCGCGCAGAAATTCGCTCGCGCTCATCCGCCGTTTTCCTTCTAATTGGACTTCACCCAATGACAACGCGCCTTTGCCCGCGGCGATAACTAACTCATTTTGGCTTCTCAGGATTTCGCCGGGTTTTCCTCCAAAATCGACAACGGTCGCCGAGAAAATTTTCAAATTGCGCGTCCCGTTTGTTGAGATGGTGATAAACGCGCCCGGCCATGGATTGAATGCCCGGATTTTTCTCTCAATTATTTCGGCGGGCTCCGACCAGTCGATTTTACCGTCGTCGCGAGTCAGTTTCGGCGCGTAAGTAGCGCCCACATTGTCTTGCGGAATGCGCGGCGCATTGCCTTTCGCAAGCATTTGCAAAGCGTCGAGCAATGCCTCCGGCGCAATCTGCGCCAGTCGGTCATGTAATGATCCGCCCGTGTCCGCGGGCAAGATCTCGATCTTGCGCTGCAATAAGATGTCGCCAGTGTCGAGGCCTTCAGCCATGTACATCACTGTGATCCCAGTCTCGGGATCGCCCGCGGCGATGGCCGCCTGGATTGGCGCGGCTCCGCGCCAGCGCGGCAGAAGGGATGCATGCAAATTTAAACAAGCGACAGGCGGAATCTCGAGTAAATCACGCGGCAGAATTTGCCCATAAGCCATCACCACAATCGCCTCCGGTCGCAGCGCGCGCACCTCTTCGATCGCCTCTCGACCTTTAATCCGCATCGGTTGCACGATCGACATCTTCGTTCCCGCGAGCGCCCTTTTGACAGGCGGCGGCTCGATTTGCTGAGTGCGTCCCACCGGTTTCTCCGGCTGGGTAACGACTCCAGTGAGTCGATGCTCGCTCGATCGCAGTAAAGCTTGCAGCGTCGGCACGCCGATTTCGCCCGCGCCGATGAAAACGATGCGCATGCCGGATTACGGCGTCAGCTGATGAACTGCCGCGGATCCACGCCGGCGCCGTCCAGTCACCGCTTGCGCCATCAATTTTTCGCCGGCAGTGATCTCACGCCGGCCCACCGACGATGCGCAGCCGGTGCACAGATAATCGTAAATTTCCCGGTCTGGAAGGACTAAAAGCAATCGCTCACGCACCGGCATCGCAGCTTTGCATTTTTCGCAGTAAAGGCTCGAAGCGGTGAAATTTTCAAACTGCTGCTGGTTCATACACGCCGTCGTTCACGCTCTCCAGGATCTCGAGCAGAACTTTGGCGGGCGGCTGAGTCGCGTCAACTACCGTAATCAGCTCTTGCGGATAATGCGAGAGCACCGGCTTCGATTCGGTTTCGTAAGTATCAAGGCGGCGCTGGATGACCTGGTCGTTTGCGTCGTCGAGACGGTTATCTTTCAGGGCGCGCTTTTTAAGCCGGGAAAACAGCGTTTCGTGGCTCGGGCACGAGAGATGAAACACTTTTTTCACATCGATCATTTCCTCCATGATTTTGGCTTGGCCGACATTCCGCGGAATCCCGTCAAGGACGAGCGTATCGATGTCTGGTTTAAACTTGTGCGCATCTACCGCCGCATCGATCGCCTCCCGCCAGAGTTCAACTGTGATCTCATCCGGCACCAGTTGCCCTTTGCTCGAGTATTCGAGGAACGCTTTGCCAACCTTCGTGCGCGTGTCGATGGAGCGGAATACGTCGCCGCAGGCGCAGTGATAATAGCGCGGGATTGTCCCCAGAGTTTTGCCCTGCGTCCCTTTTCCACTGCCAGGCGCACCAAAGAGAATAAAGGTGTTGTATCTCATCAGCGAAATCGGTTTATATCGCAGCCGGGCCGAACCCGGAAAGCAGAATCGACCAGCTATTTTCCGGCGGTGACAGGATCGACATTTACTCGTCGCCCCGCCCGATCGAAGCGCACGTTGCCATCGATCAGCGCGAAAATCGTGTAATCGCGACCGAGTCCAACATTTCTTCCCGGTAAAAACTTCGTCCCGCGCTGACGCACAATGATGTTGCCCGCGACGACTATCTCGCTGCCGAATTTTTTTACGCCCAGCCGTTTGCTGACGCTGTCGCGACCGTTCTTAACGCTGCCTTGTCCTTTTTTGTGAGCCATGACGAAAGTTGGTTGGTAGTTGATGGACGGCGGCTGCTTTATTCCTCGCTCTTTTTCGCCGCAGTTTTCTTCGCCCCGATACTGATGCTTTTGATCTTCACCCGCGTCAATTTTCGGCGATGTCCGACGGTGCGATGATAACCTTTACGCCGCTTAAATTTGAACGCGATTACTTTCTTGTCTTTCCGCTGCTCGACGACTTCGCCGGTAACTTTCGCACCTGAGATGAGCGGCGTTCCGTGCGTGAGGTTTTCCCCGTCCGCATACATCAAGACATCGCCGAACGTCGCGGTTTTACCAGCTTCGATGGCAAGAAGATCGACATCGATCGTGTCGCCTTCCGCGATGCGATACTGCCGCCCGCCAGTCTTGATAATTGCGTAAGCCATAAGCGCGCTTCCCCGGAGAAAAGCCGCGCAAAATCCCACGGAACCGCCGCCTTGACAAGCGGAAATGCTGTAGCCGCCGGCTCCGGGCGGCGCGGCGCCAGGGTTTTAAACGGCTCAGCGCCACGCTTCGCAGAGCGAAGCATCTTACAATTGCGAAATCACCAGCACGATCTCGCCCTTTGGCGGATGCGCCTCATAGTGGGCAAGAAGCTCGCTAGCGATGCCGTGGCGGAATTCTTCGAATTTTTTCGTGAGCTCGCGTGCGACGCAGAGTTGTCGATCCGGCATGATGCCGGTACATACTGCAAGTGTTTTGGTCAGCCGATAAGGAGATTCAAAGAAGACCGTGGTTTCGCCACGCTCAGCCGTTGCGCGTAATTTGCGCTCGCGTTGGCCGCTTTTGACTGGAAGAAATCCACCGAAGTAAAATCTCTCAGTTGAAAACCCGGAGCCGACTAGCGCGGCCAGAATTGATGACGGCCCGGGAATGATCGTGAGAGGGAGTCCGCGCTCGATGCATGCATGAATGAGGCGCGCACCCGGGTCGGATAGTGCCGGCGTTCCGGCGTCCGTGATTAGTGCGACATTTTCGTCCGCGGCGAGGCGTTCAACCAGTTGCGCGGTGCGCATCGCTTCATTGTGCTCATGATAGCTGAGCAACGGCTTTTTGATTTGAAAGTGCTTCAGTAACATCCCGGAATGCCGCGTGTCTTCAGCCGCGACCACATCGACCGATTTCAGTACCTCCAGCGCGCGCAACGTCATGTCACCCAGGTTGCCGATCGGTGTGGCGACGACGTAAAGCATCCCATATCATCGAATCAAAATCGGTCTTCCGCTATCGAATGCAGGCGGGGCTTTAATTTCTGACAAAGCCGAGTCTTTGGTGCAAAACGAATCCGTAAGGGAGGCGTAACATGAAAAGAAGCTCTTATCTATTGGTGTTGGTTCCATTAGCATTGGTCGGCTGCGCGGCGGAACCGACGACGGTGACGACGACAACGACTACTCAAGAAGTCACGACGACCGGTCCAGCCCGCGAGGTGGTGGTGGCCAGGACTCCGCCGACAGTTCGCGTGGAAGCCCAAACCGTGGCGCCCGGGACCGGATATATTTGGACGAGGGGTTACTGGCGATGGACCGGAGCCGACTATGTGTGGGTGCCAGGGACTTGGGTGGTGCGGCCCAGGCCGACCGCGGTGTGGGTGGAAAGCCATTGGGTGCGTCGCCCCGGCGGCTGGGTGTTGATTGCGGGTCATTGGCAGTAGTCGTTAACCGAGTAAAAACGAATGACGGCAGACTCCTCCCGAGGAGTCTTTAAATTGTTGTCTGTGTAATCGAAGTTCCGAACGCCGTTTCACTAGAATAAATCTCCTCGGTCGCGAACGCGTCGCGAGACGTTGTCTCATCGAATTTGTGTCCATTGGTATTCATTCGTGGTTTAAAACGTCAATTCCTGTGGCATTGTGTGGAACGATCCACGGTAGTGTTCACAGACTATGAAACCAACGGGTCCGTTCGCTGCTGGCAGGAAGCG
>Ga0193729_1001338_pt1 | contig 12649 bp, 12 predicted proteins | sample U1c2metaG_FD_143036 | JGI IMG/M metagenome (GOLD analysis project Ga0193729, IMG submission 143036) | Soil microbial communities from a riparian zone of the East river system, Colorado, United States - U1c2 | ecosystem: Environmental > Terrestrial > Soil > Riparian zone | place: USA: East River... | reverse complement strand
TCGGCAAAGGCTGGACGCGATTCAATTTTGAAAAAGCCTTTGGCAAACCGGTGCGTGTTATTAACGACGCCGCCATGCAAGCGCTCGGCAGTTATCGCGGCGGGCGAATGCTCTTCATCGGGCTTGGGACTGGCTTTGGTTCAGCGCTGGTCTGGAATGACGCTGTTCTTCCCCTCGAGCTAAGCGAACTACCTTATCTTGCCAAAGGCACCATGGAAGATCGCGTCGGCAAGACAGGATTGAAACAAATTGGAAGGAAAGACTGGGAGGAAGATGTCGAGCGAATCCTTACCCAACTACAGCGCGCTTTTGTCGTTGATTACATCATCCTCGGAGGCGGCAACGCGAAATTGCTCGAGCACTTGCCCCCCGGCATCGAACTTGGTCACAATCGCAACGCGTACCTCGGCGGCCAGCGCGTCTGGCAAAATGATCCTCGCACCCGCCGCCCAAAGTGGACAATTTTGTGAGAAACGATGGTTACAGCAATATTGTAGGGTGGCCATTCCTGGCCGCCATTGATTCGAGATGGCAGGCGGAACGCCTGCCCTACAATTTTCTCGTCCTTTTACTCTTAATCTTAATCCTCAATCATGAAACTTTGCTTCCTCCGCCACGGTGAAGCCGATTGGCCAAATTGGGACAAGCCAGATAACGAGCGGCCGCTAACGGAACGTGGACGCAAAGAAATGAAACGCGTCGCGAAATTCCTCGATCGTCTCAAATTGTCGGCGGACGCGATTTTAACCAGCCCGCTCCCCCGTGCCTCGCAAACGGCCGAGATCGTGGCCAAGCGCCTCGGGATTGAATTAAAAACCGATCCCGCCCTGGCCCACGGATTCAACGTCGAACGATTGCGCCGCCTGCTTGGCAAGGCCGACGCCGACTGCGTTATGGTAGTTGGTCACGAGCCAGCGTTTTCCGAAGTGATCAAGGAGCTCACCGGCGGAGAAGTGAAGTTATCAAAGGCCGGCGTAGCGCTGCTGGAGGTAAATCGCGGATGTACTTCCGGCAAATTGCTCTGGCTTTTTCCACCCAAGATCGCCAAAGCAGCGCTGTAGCACAGCCATCTTGGCTGTGGGGCCAACGGGCATCTTGCCCGTTGAATTGTTGTAGCTGCCGCCGTCACTGGCGGCAGACTTCAATTTCGCTCCAGCTTCTCTGCCGCCGGTGACGGCGGCAGCTACAACCTCATCCACAAACACAAGCAGTGGTCGCGCACTTTTTCCCCTCTAAAGACGCGACCGGCATCCCGGCATTCTGAGCGATTAGCATTAATCAGCGCGGCTTAGCAGCGTTGGTTTCTCCTGGGGTAGCAGCTCATCGATTGCTTTTTCGCTAGTGGTGACGTGCATACCGATGTGGACGCGATCATAAAGCGCAATGACGTCGCCCGAACGCATGCGAATGCAACCGAAGCTCGCAGCTCTGCCAACGCGGCGTTCTTCCGGTGTTCCATGAATGTAAATGCAACGATCGTGCGCGGCCAGGTTTTGCCTTTCCATTCCGCGCAACCAGATCACGCGCGAGACGATGGCGTCTTCAGCGCTCACTGGTATCTGTGTGGGCGCGGGAATCATGGCTATCGCCGGAATCGTGTTTTTTCGCGAGCCCGCGTACTGGCAACGTCTTGCTGGTATCACACTAGCAATTGTTGGCCTTTTTCTGCTGCGAAAGTAATGATTCTTGGGCTCGGGGTGATTGTGTCTTCGCATTTTGACTCGCCTCGCGGCGCGCACGACACTGAGCCTATGAAGAACTACACTAAAATTCTGTTCTCGATTCTGGTTGCCACGATGTGCACCGTCTCTTTTGCGGCGGACAAGCCAGCTGGCTGCAAAAAGAGCGGCAAGAACTGTCCGATGAACGACAACAAGGAATGTAACTGCGGGAAGGCGTGCGATTGCAAGGCCCCAAGTACGCCCAAGTAAAGCGAACGTTTCGCAAGATTGACAATCGCGCGCGCGGCTGAGCCGTCACAACTTTGCCGCACGGAGCCGAAGCGCGTTTGCGATCACTGAAACCGAACTGAGGCTCATTGCAGCCCCGGCGATCATCGGACTGAGGAGCCAGCCGAAGAGCGGGTAGAGGGCACCGGCAGCGATGGGAATGCCAAGCGCGTTGTAAATAAAAGCGAAGAAAAGATTCTGCCGGATGTTGCGCATCATCGCGCGACTGAGCCGGATCGCTTTCTCGATTCCGCGCAAATCGCCTTTCACCAAAGTAACTCCGGCGCTTTCCATCGCGACATCGGTGCCCGTCCCCATCGCGATTCCAACATCCGCCGCGGCTAGTGCTGGCGCGTCGTTAATCCCGTCACCAGCCATGGCGACGATTCGGCCTTGCTCATGTAATTGTCGCACACGCTCGTTTTTCCGTTGCGGTACCACGCCGGCTTCCACTTCATCAATGCCGAGTTTTCTCGCGACGGCGTTGGCCGTCCGCTCATTATCCCCGGTGAGCATGATGATCTTGATGCCAAGCTTGTGCAGATGCCGAATGGCATCCACGCTCGATTCCTTGATCGGATCGGATACGGCCATAATACCAGCGGCGCGGCGGTCGACAGCAGCGAACACCACAGTTTGTCCCTGCGCCTGAAGTTCACCGGCCTGTTTTTCTAGCGGTTCGATGCCGCTCACATTTTGCGCGCGCAAAAACTGCGGCTTTCCAATAAGGATTTCGTGTCCGTCCACGCGGCCGATCACGCCGCCGCCGGTGGTTGATTGAAAATCTGTCACGCTGGCGAGCGCCACATGTCGATCTTTCGCACCGCGGACGATTGATGCGGCGAGAGGATGTTCGCTCTGCTGTTCGACGGCAGCAGCGGCGGCAAGCAGTTGGTTTTCGTCGAGTGAGTTCGAAGCAACGATACTCGTAAGGCGCGGCCTGCCTTCAGTAAGGGTCCCAGTTTTGTCCACCACTAACGTATCGACTTTCTCCAAGCGTTCCATCGCCTCGGCTTGTTTGATCAAAACTCCCGCCTGCGCGCCACGACCAACGCCGACCATGATTGACATCGGCGTGGCGAGTCCGAGCGCGCACGGACAAGCGATGATCAGCACTGCAACCGCGTTCACAATGGCGTGCGCAAAGCGCGGCTCAGGCCCAAGTGTCGACCAGACGATGAACGTGAGCGCGGCCGCGGCGATAACTGCGGGGACGAACCAGCTCGCAACTTTGTCCGCGAGTCCCTGGATCGGCGCGCGGCTTCGTTGCGCTTGTGCGACCATTTCGACAATTCGCGAGAGGACCGTGTCGGCGCCGACCTTCTCCGTGCTCATCAAGAAACTTCCCGTCTGGTTGATTGTTCCTCCGGTGACGCGATCGCCAATCGTTTTCTCGACGGGCATCGGCTCGCCCGTGAGCATCGCTTCATCAACGCTGGTCCTACCCTCAGTGATTTTGCCATCTACTGGAATTTTCTCGCCGGGTCGCACGCGCAACTTGTCGCCAGGATGCACTTGATCCAATGCAACATCGCGCTCCTCATTGTCGCGCACGACGCGAGCTGTCGTTGGTGCTAATCCGAGAAGTGCGCGAATAGCGCTGCCAGTGCGACTCCGCGCGCGAAGTTCCAATACTTGGCCGAGCAAGACAAGCACGGTGATAATCGCCGCTGCTTCGAAATAAACGCCGATTTTGCCGTGCTCTTGAAAAGATGCGGGGAAGATGCTCGGCGCGACCATCACGACGGCGCTATATATATACGCAACGCCGACGCCCATCGCGATGAGCGTAAACATGTTGGGCGACCGGTTGCGGATCGATTGCCATCCGCGCACAAAAAACGGCCAGCCGCACCAAAGCACCACCGGCGTGCTCAAGAGAAATTGCAGCCAACGCGACCCATCGCTTGCCACCCAGATCGGCGCATTCGGAAAAACATGCGCCATGCCGAGCACAAAGACCGGCAACGCCAGGACCGCGCCGATCCAGAACCGACGGGTCATGTCGCGCAGCTCGGCATTCTCTTCTTCGTTGCCCGCAATTTGAGTTTTCGGCTCAAGCGTCATGCCGCAGATTGGGCAATTGCCCGGATGATCCTGTTCGATCTGCGGATGCATTGGACACGTGTAGATCATTTGATTTCGTCGCTCTTGTTTGCGTGACTCGACCAGTGAATCGCGCGAATGCGCCATCCCGAATTGTCCTTCGTCAACACCATTAGCTCGACGCCTGTGCTGTCGATCTTACGGCCCTTGAAAGTTCCCGTCGTTTTACTAGTCGCTGTCGTCCAAGCGGCATCACCTTCTTTTCCGATCATCAAAGGTAAACGCTCAGTTTTCGTCGCACTGACGAACGCGATGTCTTCGGCAAGATGATGTTTCTTGTAATCCTCGCGAGTCTGACTGACGCCACTCTCGAGAACGACCGCATCAGGCGCGAGCAACTCCATTGCCGCTTTGCCATCGCCGCGCTGAAGTGCAGCGTGAAACGCATCTACTACGGCGGCGATAGGCGCTGACTCTTCGGTCGAGGCTTCGCTGACAAGCGCGGACACCAGTGCTAACAAGACTGCTAGCCTCGTCAATCTTGGTAACGTGATCTGCACCGTTTTTATTTCAGTTCTTAGTCGAGCTGTGCAGCCATCTTTTCATGCATGGCTTTGCGTTGCTCGACCAGTTTGTTCAAGACGGCGATGATCGCATCGACGCGCTTTTCGCCGGTGGCTGCGTTCATCTCCGCCATTAGTTTGTCGATTTCGGCGTCCTGCACCTTTTGTTCTTCCATCATCTTTGCGTGCATCGGCATCATCTCGCGATGCTTCTGCTTATCCATCCCTTGCATCGGGCTCGGGTCCTCGGCGAACAATGTTGCGCCTTGAAGCAGGCCCCGATTACGACTGCTGCTATGCGTGTTGATTTCATCGTTTTTATCTCCGTTTTCGTTTTTCGTGGTTCAGATGTGCGATTTTTAAAAGGATTATTGGATTCTCGTCAATCAGTGGTGGTTTCTTTATGCGGCATTTGACCGACTGGCGGACCTTCGCGCTGCCATGGCAATTTTCCTTCAATCTCCAGTTGTAATGACAAACTGAGGAATGTGCGGATGAGAACGATTAGCCCCAGCACCAGCACGTTTTGCAGTGTCGGTGCCACAACGACCGTACGGATGATGGGCTTATAGTCAGCGTTATGACGGAGAGCAATTTGGGAAGGCTGAACATGAATGGGTGGATTTTCATTGGGTTATTTCTTGTTAACCGGAGTGTTGATGCTCTGGGGGAAGCTCCTTTGTGGGTGAAACGTTGACCTTGATGCCATCGCGCGAAAGTTGATCAGTGCTAGCGAGCGCCGCGACTGTTCCTTCTGGATTTTTATACCAGCCGGGGTCGTCATACGTTTGGAGACCGTCCCGGATTTTGAGGACGGTGAACATGCCCCCCATCGCGATGTAATCGAAGGGTCCTGGACCGCCCATCATCGGGAGACTGTTTCGCGGCATGGGCATTCCCATCGTTCCCATGTCGGCCATGCCGGTCTGGCCCATGCTCATGTATCCAGGCAACAGCGATGCGCGTACTTTTTTATCCAGGTCGCCGCTCTTGACGCCGATCATATTCGGAAATTTATCGCCCATTTGAGTCATGGTGTGATGAGTCATGTGGCAATGCAGTGGCCAATCTCCGGGATTGTCGGCGATGAACTCGATAGTCCGCGCGCTCCCCACTTGAACGAGCACAGTCGATTCGATCTGCTGCGCGGACTCGGGAATTTGCCCGCCATCCGTTTCAACAACGCGAAAGCTATGCCCGTGAATGTGCATCGGGTGGTGATCCATCGCGCTCAAGTTGACGAGCCGGATTCGGACGCGGTCGCCGAGCTTAGCCACCATCGGTTCTGTTCCGGGGAAAATGCGCGCGTTCATCGAGAAGACGTTGAAGGCCGTCATTTCACTTGGATTAGGACGCATAGTTCCAGTATCGATGCGCCATTCGCTCAACATGAAAGCGAAGTCGCGATCGATGCGATACTTCGGATTGCGCGGATGAATAACGAACAGTCCCATCAGGCCAAGCGCCATCTGCGTCATCTCATCATGATGGGAGTGATACATGTGCGTGCCGTGCTGCCGGAGAGTGAACTCATACTTGAACGTCTCACCCGGCTTGATCGGCGGTTGCGTGAGGCCGCTGACGCCATCCATTCCGTTCGGCAGAATGATTCCATGCCAATGAATGCTCGTGGCGGCGGGTAATTTGTTTGTGACATAAATTCGCACCCGATCGCCTTCGACCGCTTCGATTGTCGGGCCGTGGACGCGACCGTTGAATCCCCAGCAATACGCTTCAAGACCCGGAGCGAACTCGTGCTTCACCTCTTCGGCGACGAGATGATAAACCTTCGCGCCGTCAACGATCTTCCACGGCAGCGAAACGTTGTTGGGAGTAATGACCGGGGTGTAATCGCGACCCGGTTGCGCAAGTGGAACTGGCGTCGCAGTCGTTGAAATTGTCTGTGCCGACGCCGGAACAATACTGCGCAAAAGTGAAACGCCGCCAGCCGCGGCTGCTGTCCCGCTTAAGAATTTTCGTCGTGTAATCATACGTTTATCTCCCGTGCACGGTTTCTTTGCTCTCAGAGAGCTGAAGTAATTTTCCGTTTAGCGAACCACCGACTGCTTGCTCCAATTCGGCGCGTGCGACCCAGTAATCGCGCTGCGCTTCGACGGACTGGCGCGCGGCGTTCACTTCCTCCTGTTTGACTCGTAGCAGATCGAACAAACTGATTTGCATCGCGTTGTATTGAAGTTGCGATTCTTCGATAATTCGGTGACGCAGAGGCAACACCGTTGATCGCGAATAATCGACCATCGCGCGCGCATTCAGCATCCGATCGCGCGCCAAGCGCACCTCCGAACGAATTTGCACGGCGAGACCGAGGTAACGTTGTTGAAGTTGGCGCACCTTAGCTTCAGTGCGCGCCTTAACGCCTTGTCCGAAATTAAAAAGCGGAATGGGGATTCTTATGATCGGTCCGGTCGAATGCTCGTTCTGAATTTCGTGAACATAACGGCCACCAATTTCAAATTGCTGCCCGATTTCTTGAAAGCGCGCGAACCCGAGACCTTGCGCCTGGCCCAGCGCTTCGAATCGCAACGCGGCAAGATCGAGACGCTGCTCGATCGCGCGAGACTCCAAGCTGCCTGTTTTGACTTCGCTTTTTGGCGGATCGGGCAAACGCGGCGCGATCGTCCAATTGGTTTGCTCGCCCCACACTCCCATCAAGCTGTTTAATTTCTCGCGACTCTCGATTGCCAATGCCTGTCCTTTCGACAGATCGAGTTTTGCCTGCACATGCAACGCTTCCTCGCTCGCAAGATCGACATCGCGCGTGTTGCCAGCCTGGTGAAGTTGCAATGCCGCTTCCGCGGATGCCGCGGCGGCCTTTTCCACTTCAACTCCGAGATCTCCCAGCTGGAGATTACCCTGATGTTCGTAAAACGCGGCGCGGACTTCCCCGACGATTTTCAGGACTTCGTTTCCAACACGCGACTTTGCTGCTTCCAATTGCGCTTTCGCCGCGCGCTTCCGCATCGGCAGAAAGAGAATGTCGATGAACTGCGTAACTAATTCCGCTTCCAACGCCTGGCCCGGAAAACGTCGCTCAATGGAAAAAAGCGGATTCCTGAGCAATCCCGCTTCGATCACATCGGCCTGCGCAATTCCGATCTCCTCATAGGTCGCCTGCAAGTCGTGATTGTTGAGCAGCGCAATTTGAACTGCAGAATTCGGCGTCAGCGACCGGTTCAAGAGCGCGCGAACGTAACGTTCCGCTTCGGCGTGTTGCGCAGTGCCACGATTCCATTGCACGCGTTTGCCCGTGCGCGACAAAACGGTGTTGGAAACATCGCCGAAGGATTGGTCCAGAGATGCTGCCGGGCACACGCTCGCTGCGAGAAACAAGGTCAGACAGAGAATTGCTTTCATTGGGGCGGCGTCCCTTCCTTCTTCGGGGTTTGCTTTTCTGACTGCTGTTTCATGCGTCCGAGGTTCGCTTCATTTCATCCGAAGTTTTCTTCATCTCATCAGCGAGCACTTTCTTTTCCGCCTCAACATCAGTTGGTTTCGCCTGCTGATCCTGCATCTGCATCTCGCCGTGCTGCATCCCTGGCATGCTGCCGTGATTCATGTGTTGCATGTTCTCCGCATTTTTCGCGTTGCTCGCGGTCTGACTCAGTTCGCTTTGAATCGCAACCGTTGTCTCGTCGTGCACCAGCAAGTTATTAGGCGTCCGCACTGGAACGCGCACTGTTGCATCGGCAGGATTACCCGGTGGAAAAGGCAGCGGAGTTGTCGCTGCGCATCCGGCCAATAATCCCGCGCCAATAATTGCGCAGACTAGTTTCGTGCGATCAATGCGGGTGTTCATCATGCTTGTGTTGAGGCGATGCCGAGGAACTCGCACTCGGACTAGCCGATGGACTTGCTCCGCCGCTGGCTTCTAATTGTTTGCGGCTTGCTTCGAGCTGCAGCCTGCTCGCTTCCAATTGCAATCGACTCGCTTCGAGTTGCTTCTTTTCTTCGTCGGTCTTTGATTGTTCGGCACCATTTGGCGTTTTGTCATGATCGGCGTGTTCCATCTGCGACTGTGCCGATTCAGCTGGTGACTCTTCGGGGGCGTGCTGATGCGAATCGGCCGCGTGTTGCTCGTCGCCATGATGATGTTCTTCAACGCGTGACGGTGGCGGAGATTCGAACCGGAATTCCTTGTGCCGGACGTGACCGCCTGCGTACGAAATCCAGCCACCAATTCCAAGCGTGGTGAAACCCAGAACAAGAGTTGTTGTCGCAAGCGGCGTTGCCGTCCGCGGCCTTTTGATCGGCACAATCATTCCAGCGATTGCCAATCCTGCGAGAACATAAAAGGCATAGATCAACTTCTCACCGCGCGCCATGTGCTCATCGAGCCACTGCTCGCCGGCCGGATCGGACATCGATTTGACTCGATCGTAGGCGGCTTGCCCATACGACAAGACCGGCCACGCTGAGATGCCGCTGATGAACACCAGCGCCAGCGCGATGATAATCGCAGGGCGACTGCGAAAAATCAGCGCGAGCGCTAATCCAATCACCGCGATCGCAAGTCCGTCAACGGGCAACGGATTAAGCAACACGTGCATGTATTCCGGATCGCTCAGGTGTTTGAAGAAAATGTTCATCGCTCGTCATTCACTGACGGTCTGTCGGGGCGAATGGTTAGGCAGGACCAAACCAGGATTGCGCCCAGTCCTTAAGCTGCTTGATCTCCGCCTGCTGATCTTTCGCCATTGTCGCAGCCAATTCCTTTAGCTCAGGATGCGTTGCTTTCTTCTCGGCTTGTTCGGCCATTTCGACCGCGGCGTGATGATGCTTTGGCATCATCTCAAGAAACGCCTTGTCGAAGTCCGAGTCTTTCTTTCCGCTCAACATCGACATATGCATCTTCATGTCCTTGTCGGCAGCTTCGTTCGCGACTTCTTTCGGGGAAGCGTTGTACCAGCTCTTGAGCCAGCCGGTCATCTTGTCGATCTCCGCTTGCTGCTTTGAGATCATCTTTTCTGCGAACTGCCGCAATTCGGCTCGCGATGTGTGATCGCTTGCGAGTTTCGCTATCTCAATCCCGCTGCGATGATGCTGACTCATCTGCTGCAAAAAGCTTTGCTCGAACTCCGCGCCTTTTAACTTCTCAAGCGAAGCGTTCATCGGATCAGCTTTTCCACCTGGATTGTGCGCATAGACGCCGGTTGTATTGCTTAGCATCAGCGCGGCGATGAGCGGCAAGACGCTTTGTAGTTTGTTTCTCATGTTATTTCTGAATTTCTCCGCAGCCGACCATGTCTTTGCCGCCGTACGGATTGGCAGTTGTGGTTGATGTTTGGACCCAATCCTTTTTGAGCATTGGGCAGCGATAGATGTGGTAACCGGATTGTCCGGCCGCCAGTTCCTTTGCCTTGGCGCTGAGTTTCTCGAACGCGACACGCGCGTCCTTCAGGGAACTACTTTTGAACAACTCAGCGCCTTCGGTGCCGAGATCGCTGGCTGCTTGTTTGGCACCAGCGAAATCATCCGCAACCAGTGCGTGATGCACCTTTTCATAGGCGGCGAGGAATTGCTTGTTTTGGTCGGTTAACTGCGCCGCGTAGGCCGGAGCAGCAAAGAGGCTGAGCACAAAGGCGCTCAGTGAGAGCGTGAATGCGAGTTTCTTAATTTTCATGTGGTAATGGTTTGGATTGTTGATGGATTGCCAGCGGCGCATTTGCGCAGCCGCAGTGAGAACGCCCAGCGACGGGCGAAGCCGTTGCGGACCGGCGGGTTTGAGCTAACGACTATGGATCCCGCGACTGCGGGTCTCAGTCGTTAGGCGAGAAACGGAGGAGCGTGAGCGAGAATGCTCCGCTGCAAAACAGATTCAGCAAACGATTCGTAAAGTGGCGGCCCGGTATCCAGTTCCAGTGGGCGAAGCGAAGATAAGTGGTCTGCTAAAATGATGAGCCCGGCGAGGTCAGGTTGCAGCGAAAAGTTGGAGGAGTCGTAAGCAACCAGCGGTTTGGAGAGTTCGATGGTGGCACGCAGCACTTTGCAGCACGGTGCCTGATCGCTGTCAGACTTGCCCGGCGCATGCGGAACTCCATGGCACGCGGGCGGTGCTACTATCGCCTTTGCGCTTCCAACCATCCCGAGCACGCAATGATTCGAAATCGCAAGCCAGCCGAATGCCGCGATCAGCACGATCAACAGCCGCAGGGCAGGATGTCGGAGACTCTTCACGACAAGGATTAGTCGCTCAGGTCAGGATAATGTTCAAATTGTCGATGGCCCGGCCCATTCTGCTGCACCATTTTCGTCGATATAGTAAAACTGTACAAAGCCGATGCTAACCGCCATTCCGACCTCAGATCACCCGGGCCTGCGGCGATCGGTACTTGACTCAGAAATCGATTCTGGGCAGAAACAGCTTTGATTGTGAAATGTCTTCGGTGGCTGCGGAGAAAGAGTCACAGAAATAAGCAACGTCACTGCAACGGCATCGGAGCGCTGAATTGTGTCGCGACCTTGGTGCTATTGTTGCCTGCATATTCCGCCCAAGCCCAATCTCTCAATTCCGATGTAACGCCGCGCAGCGGCGAAGCGACTCATGATCTAACCGGCTTGAGCCTCGAAGAACTGTATAACCTCGACATCATTCAACTAAATGTCATCGGCGGCCATACACATCCGGCTCACGAAATAATGTTCGGCTATGAATTCATGTTTATGGATATGGGCGGCCATCTGAGCGGAACGCGCGATGTCAGCGAGGCAGAGATTTTGAAACATTTCCCTTCCGCTTCTACGGGAATGACGGTCGAGGAGCACATGGTCGAAGTAATGTATGCTCCGACCAACAAACTGACGCTCATGGCAATGTTGCCGATCAAGCACATTGACATGGATATGGTAATGGACGGGTTCCATTTCACCGAGCACTCGGCAGGGGTCGGCGACCTTCAAGTCCTCGCGCTTTACACCGTGCTAGGAAGCGTAACGAAGGGAAACCGGCTGATCATCAATTTGGGAATGAGTTTCCCGACGGGTTCTATCGATGAGAAGAATACTATCATGGGCCAGACGTTTACGCTCGAATACCCCATGCAGCTGGGATCGGGCACTTATGATTTCAGGCCGGGATTGACTTATTTGGGTGAATCCAAGAAATGGGCGTGGGGCGCCGAAACGCGAACGGCTCTACGCTTTGGGCGCAACGGCAGCGGCTATCGACTTGGCAATGAGTATGAGCTAACCGGCTGGGTTGGCTACGCGGTGACGGACTGGTTTGCGCCGTCGCTCAGAATTAACGGTCGCCTATGGGGAAATGTACATGGCGCCGACCCTAACATCGATCCGACCTTTGACCCGGAGGGTGATCCGCACCGGCAGGGTGGCCGGCGCGTGGATTTTCTGATGGGCGTAAACTTTTTTGTACCGGAAGGAATCTTCAAAAGAACGCGAGTGAACGTCGAGGCCGGTTTCCCGATTTATGAGGATTTAGATGGTCCGCAATTAAGCACTCGCTGGTTACTGTCAGCCGGATTAACCTACTCTTTCTGAGAGCCGATGCGAAATGCCGACCGACAATTACTACTGGCGCGGATTCTCGGCGCCCGGAAAGTTTTTTGGCGAGGCGCTTTGCTGGGCGTCGCTTACATTTGCTTCCAAGTCCCGCATCAAGCCCCGGCACAAAGTTTCTCTTCGCGGGAGTACGAAATCAAAGCCGCCTACCTGTATAACTTCATCAAGTATGTCGATTGGCCCAGCTATGGCGACACTATCTCGATTGGCGTGTTGGGCAATGATCCGTTCGGGACAGCACTGGCTCCGCTTAACGGCAAGATAGTCAAAGGCCGGCGACTTCTCATCAAACACCTCGACTCCGTGCGCGAAGCGCAACAGTGTCAAATCATCTTCGTCAGCTCCTCGGAGAGACAGCGGCTCCAGGAGATATTTGAAAGCTTGAGATCTGCGCGTGTTCTAACCGTTGGCGAAACGCAAGGCTTTGCGGACGGAGGCGGCATCATCAATTTCATTGAGGAGAATAATAAAGTTCGATTTGAAATTAACGCGGAGGCGGCGCGCCGCACCGGATTGAATATTAGCTCAGAATTGCTCAAACTGGCGAGATTAGTG
>Ga0193729_1001337_pt1 | contig 12651 bp, 14 predicted proteins | sample U1c2metaG_FD_143036 | JGI IMG/M metagenome (GOLD analysis project Ga0193729, IMG submission 143036) | Soil microbial communities from a riparian zone of the East river system, Colorado, United States - U1c2 | ecosystem: Environmental > Terrestrial > Soil > Riparian zone | place: USA: East River... | reverse complement strand
CAGCTATTTTCGCAGTACGGGAAGATCGACACCGAGAAAATCAAACGGTGTATCGCCGTTAACCCACCCATGGTTGGTGTTAGGTTGAAAAACGATGATATCGTCTGGCTTATAGGTAATATCACCGATCGTTTCGCCCTTACTGTCATTCAAGGTCAGTTTCCCGGTGCCGCCGATGACATAGAGGATGTATTGCTGCTTTCCGTCGTGAACCGCGATCGTGCCCTTCGCATCGACGTGTCCGCGGGCGATCTGAATTGCTGCCCCGGGCAATTCGAAAGCTGTGGCGTAGGAAAATCCCTTGTTCGGTTTTCCCTCACCCATATTCAGTACGTCCGCGGGCGTGAAACTATCCTTTTTCACGATGACCGGCTTCTTGCCTTGACTGTATTCCATGACGTAGACGTCGCCGGCCCAGGCAGGGACCGCCACCGCAAACGCTACGAACGAACCTAGCAAGGCACATCGTAAATCACCCATCTCCGTCCTCCTCATTTGTATTGCTGGAAGCAAGAAATTGCGTCGGACATTGCCGCCCTATGCACCGCTGACCGCGCCCAGGAAGATCTGGGTGAAAGGCTTGGCCAGCACCGGCTCGAGCTTCGGGACGATTTCCTTGATATGCGGCGTGGTCATATGGACCTGGAGCGCAGCCTTGTCGGTCCATCTTTCGTAGGTCAGGAAGCGGCCAGGCTCCGATTCAACTTCAAGCAATGTGTAGAGCTTGCAACCCGGTTCGGTGCGCGATTTTTCGGCGAACGGAACCAGCAGCGCGCGAAGCGCGTCCGCGCTTCCGGGTTTAGCGACAATCTCCGCGATCACGAAGTAGTCGCCCGGGCCTGCGGCCTGGGCGGACGGTATGGCGAGGACGGCGGCAGTCAGCACACCGCCGACAGCCTTCTGAACGAACGTGCGGCGATCCAAACTTTCCATGGTGGTCTCCTCCCTAAGATTTGTTTCCCGTGAACAATTTCTAGCCGTGCAGATTGCACCGGCGTAGCTGCGTTCCGCGCGATAAAACTAGATCACACGCCGGTATGGTTGAAAAGAAATAATCGAGCGAGCGCTCGATTTATTTTTGCAGAAGTCTAGTGACGCAAACGTGCGTTGGCTTGTCACGGCCAAACACACTGCTGCAACCGCGCATCACCTGGCGATCGCCAATATTCACCATCCATCGACGTATGAGAGGGTGTGCGGTCGACACCAACTCAAATGCCTACGCGGCCTCCCGCCCCACTTCCGGACGAACATCGAATCCGGCGCGCGGAAAGTGAAGGTTGACGCGGCCGACGGAAGGGTCCTCGTGACGGATGACGACCTCGTCGGCCTTCCAGGCCAGGAGGCGCCCGTGCACCGGATTTCCATAGTCGTCCGGCGTGACGCTGACCCAATCGCCTGGCTTGAGGCCGACGTTTTCACCCTCCGGCGACCAATCCTTCGGCTCGCTCGGCTGCGCTTTCTTCGCGATCTCGACTGCCTCGTCGGGCGTCATCTCGGTTACGTTGCCATGCCCGATCGCGGTTACCCGGTCGTACCAGGGCCCTATCATCGCAATCGGCAACAGCGCCTCGATCTCGGGTCCGCCGTTTTGTCTGGTGAACCAGATAGGGTGATAGGCGGCAAGGTCGGCGGCGCTCGGCTGTTGTCCAAGAATGAACTGCCGGCCGTCAGCCAACATCTCGCCGAGCCAATGTATGTGGGCATTGACACGCTGCAGATAGGTGCCGCGTTTGGGGAGCAGTACGCCCGGGTCAAGGTTGACGCCGAACAGCGGCAGGCGCTCGTCGATCAGCTCCTGCGGCAGCTTGCCAGCCATATTGCCGATGGTCAGACACACCGCGTTCATGAACGAACTCTTCTCGATCCACCAGCAGAGGGCTTTCGCCGTTCCTTCCTGGCGCGCCGGATAAAGGCTCTTTGACGAACCAAGCTCCTCGATGACACTCAGGATTAGAAGAGTATCGCAGTAAAATTCCGCGCCGATTTGCAGGATCGGCGTCCGGCGATAGCCGCCGGTCATCGGGGTCAGCTTCGGACGCGGCGTCCAGACCGGAATCTCGACCGAGCGCCAGATCAACCCCTTGAGGCCGAGCGCGAGGCGAATCTTCTCCGAGTACGGAGACAGTTGATAATGATGCAGGATCGTCTCTGGCATCTTTTTCCTCCTCTTTCCTCGTTCTGTCCGCGCCTTCTTCGGGCGCTATCTTGTCAATTCAAGCCGCCTCCGATTCCGTCTCTCCGGCCATGCGCACGAAACGGCGAAGCCGGTCCTTGAGGTCGAAAAGCTCCTCCAGAGGCATGTTCAGGAAGCAGTAGAATTCGCCCAGCATCTGCTGCGTCCGCTTGCGAAGCGCCTGGCCTTTGGGCGTGAGAGAAACAAGGACCCGCCGCTCGTCGGCCGGCTCGCGCCGACGCGCCACCAGTCCCTTTTTTTCGATCCGCTTGAGCATCGGCGAGAGCGTGCCGAGATCCATCCCCAAGGTGGAGGCGAGATCGCCGACTCCCTGGGAGCCTCGCTCCCAAAGCGCGACGAGGACGAGGTACTGCGGATATGTCACCCCGAGTTTTTTCAGGAACGGCACGAAAATGCGCGTCATGTGGTTACTTGCGGCGTAGAGCGCAAAGCAAAGATGGTTGTCGAGGCCCGGCATCTCGGCGAGCGGCGCGGCGGGTTGGAAAGTACGGCGTCTCATATAAGCGTGTCCAATTATTTTGTACGCGATCTTATGATACACAGCAAGGGTTTGTCAATCGCATTGGCGCGCGGGATCGATCTAAGGCGCCGCAAGCGCGGAACGCCTGTGCGATGGCGTCGACCATCTTCGAAACGCCAGATAGGATTCAGCTAAAGCGATCGTGTTCGAGACGACCATCCGCGATCCTACATTGGCGTAGTACGCGGGAATACGCTGCGGCCGGCATCCGCTTGATGGCTTTCCCCGCGGCCAGATGAAAGCCCATTGGAGATCGATGCGCCTGCGGTCTTTATTCATGGCGTAATCGACCTTATGTTTGCTGCATGAGCACTGAACCACAACAACTTCCCGCTGATTGCCGCCGGGCCGGAGACATCCTGGCGCGGCTCGGTGACAAATGGACAATCCTGCTTCTGATGGTGCTCGGCGACCGGCGGATGCGCTTCACGGAATTGCACCGGACGATCCATGGCATCTCCCAGCGCATGTTGACCGTTACGCTGCGAAATCTCGAGCATGACGGGATTCTGATCCGAACGGTCTACCCCACGATTCCGCCGCGGGTTGAATACGAGCTCTCCGACCGCGGGCGCTCGCTCAAGCTTGCGCTGGCCCCGATCGGTAACTGGGTGATAGAGAACCAGAACGACATCGAAGAGGCGCGCGAGCGATTCCGGGAGCAATCCCCCCAGGATAGCGCCGACGTCGGTGATTAAAGCCGCGACCTCACTTACTGGCGGGTAAGTCACTGCGGAAAAAGTGCCGTCTTGCGCACGTCAAAGTTACCATCATATCGTTGCTTACCAATCGCAAGTGTATGGGAAAGCAGCGATGCAAAAGCGACCCAAAATCGGAATCATCATCAGCACAACCCGTCCCGGGCGGTTCGCCGATATTCCGACGAACTGGCTGTTCAATATCGCCAAGGAGCGCAATGACGCCGATTTCGAGATTGTCGATCTGCGCGATTATCCCATGCCGTTCTTCCAGGAAAAGGTGCCACTGCACGTTGCGCCGCCGCAGAACGAGGTGGCGCTGCGCTGGGGCGAGAAGGTCGCAAGCCTCGACGGCTACATCTTCGTCACGGCGGAATACAACCACAGCATCCCGGCCGTGCTGAAGAATGCCCTCGACTATCTCACCTCCCAGATCAATCGCAAGCCGGCGACGTTCCTCGGCTATGGCGGCGGCGGCGCGGCCCGCGCCGTCGAGCATTTGCGGAATATCCTCGCCACGGCGCAAGTGGCCTCGCTCCCGCGCACCATTCATATCGGTATGATCGAGATGATGGGCATGATGCGCGAGGGCAAGTCCATGGCGGACTATCCCTACCTCGACGACTACGCCAAGCCGATGCTGGACGAGCTCGTCTGGTGGGCCAACACGCTCAAGGAAGGCCGCTCCGGCGACAGGGTCGCCGAGGCAGCCTGAGTTCCGGTGTACCGCGGGATCGGCAAAAAAGTGGGCTACTACTTGCCGATCCCGGTATATGGCTCCGTTCTCGGCGGCTATCTGTCTTTCAGTGTCTGAGCTTTGCTACGGGGACACGCAACACCCGACTCTTGCGGTTGGTCGAATAGGCGATTCCCTTGCTCGGCGCATAGCAATGTTTACTATGGTGCGAATCCCTCCACGTCCTACATCTCTTCGAATCTGCGATATAGCGCGATATCCTGCGACGCAGCCGCCGACGGGTTCGGATTGACGTCACATTGGTCACCGATGCTACGGCGGCGTTCGTCTCGGAGGGGATGAAAGCGGCCGCGACGAACGCCCCGGATGTTCGCACACCCCACCGAAGCATTGATGTCACCTCCCACTGTGAACCGCTAAGCGCCCCCTCCCCGAGCCTGATTCCAAACTGATAGACTCTTACTTATTCTTATCCGTCACGGGATGCTGTTTGCGTACGAACGGCCGCTTTGCGTGGCTGAAAATTCTCAGGACCGCTGGTGCGTCTCCCTGGCTTCGATGTGAGGGACCACATCAATTGCCGCAAAAACGATCGCTGGCCCTCGCATCGATTCTGCAGAGCCTTGCAGCGGTTGAAATCGTCAATGCGCTACATTTGCGAGATTTTCGGAATCTCGCGATTTTCGAGTTTTTCAACACAATCCGCCACAAGCAGACAATTTCTGTTGGCATCTCTCAACAGCCAAAACCAGACATTCACACGCAGATGAAGACCGCTCGTTCAGCGTCATTCGCCCGGATGCAACGCTCTTTCGGCTGCTCTGGTTTCCAAGCGAGCCACGAGGGCGAGGTGCGGCCGATCGCGAGCAGCAGCAGCAAGACGATCCGACGGTTGCCGCCCCGAGGCTCCCCGTGCATGGAGCCGAAGATTTATCATCTTTGGCGGTCGGAAGCGATAACGTCTGCACAAAGCCGGCAGGTCGCAAAAACGGGAGGACCAGGCTAGGCTACGCGGGTATATTCCAAATACCCCAACGAGCTGGGCAGCTGTATCGGATAGGGTCACCGGAGGTCCACAACCGGTCCTGGCTACCCCCCAATGGCGGGCGGCGCAACTCTCGGTTTCACTCTGCCCAGCGAAATGGGAGGTGTATCTATGACCTATGCTAAGCCTGCCCTGATCACCATACCCACGGAGCCAATTGGCAGCATTCCGAGGCCTCTTGATCTCATCCAGAAACTCGCCCAAGTCGATAGCGAGGATCCCGTCCTTGCCCCTCTCTACGAAGATGCAGTTCGAGACACCATCGAACGGTTCGAAGCCACGGGATCTCTGGTCGTCACGGACGGCGAACAGAGCAAGTATCACAATTTCTTGACATACTGCGTACATGGGCTGCCGAACGCGTCCGCGGACGGGTTCAAAATCCCATTCTCGGACGGTCATACGCGCCGTATGTTGCGGCTCACGCACGGCCCGTTTCGTTATTTGCGCTACGCGGATTCGTACCTGGATGTGGCCATGCGCTATGCGCACGTGCCGGTCAAGCAGGCCGTGATATCGCCATCGGCCTTGAGCCTAATGTACCCAGCCGAAGGCATCCCGGACTATCCGCGGGAGCAATTCATCGAAGATCTGCTGCGCGAGCATGAAACCGAGATACGAAGTTGCCTACAAAAAGGAGCCCATAAAGTTCAGATAGACTTTACCGAAGCGCGGCTCGCCATGAAGATCGACCCCTCCGGGCAGCTCCTTGACAGTTTTATTGACCTCAACAATCTCGCGCTGTCGCGTTTCTCACCAGAAGAGCGCAGGCGTATCGGGGTTCATACGTGTCCCGGGGGCGATTTCCATGCGACGCACAGCGCGGAGGTCGATTACGCAGATTTGCTGCCCAGGTTCTTTGAGCTGAAGGCAGGAAATTTTTATGTTGCGCTTGCCTGCGAGCAGGACCGTCAGCGAGTTCTAAAGATCATCCGCAAATACCTGAAACCCAATCAGAGGATCTTTGTCGGCGTCATTGCCCCCATCCGCGCAAGCATTGAATCGGCGGAAGAAGTGCGCGACCGTGTACTGGAAGCGTCAGAGTACATACCGATCGAGCAACTCGGTACTACTGACGACTGCGGTTTCGCACCTTTCAGCGACGACACCTCGACGAGCCGCGATACCGCCTTTGCAAAGATTCGCGCCCGAGTATTGGGTACAGCACTGGCCGAGAATCTGATCGGAGGTGGCTCATCATGACACGGGATAACGAGGATCGCCTGCTGCGTTCGGTTGCCCAACAGAATGCCGAAAGCATTCGCGCCGTGCGTCTGCGTGCCGAGGAGCAGGCCGAAGCTACCCTGCGCGAGCAGGCGAGCCTGCTGAATCTCACGCATGACGCCATCTTCGTCCACGATATGAATGGAACCGTCAAGTACTGGAACCGCGGCGCAGAGGAATTGTACGGATGGCCGGCGGAGCAAGCAGTTGGCAGAGTCATTCGGGAGTTGCTCAAGACGATCTTCCAGGTACCCCTCGAGCAGATCGAGGAAGAAGTTATCGATGCAGGCCGCTGGGAAGGCGAGCTTGTGCAGACCAAGAAGGACGGCAGCCAGGTTGTCGTGGCCAGCCGGTGGTCTTTGCAGCGTGACGAGAGGACCGCGCCGGTTGCGATCCTGGTCATCAACAACGACATCACCAAGCGCAAGCGCGCCGAAGAGGTTGCCCGCAGGAGCGAAAAAGAGCTTCGCGACGTCGTCAACGCGGTTCCGGCGTTTGTCTGGAGCACGCTGCCCGACGGCGCCGTCGATTTTGTCAATGAGCGTTGGCTCGAGTACACGGGTTTGTCGCCGCAGGATGCATTGGGTTGGGAAGCCGCGGTTCATCCCGATGATCGGTCGAGGGCCGTCGCCGAGTGGCGCGCAGCACTAAAGAATGGGCGATCGACCGACGGTGAAATGCGGGTGCGGCGGGCGGACGGGGAATTTCGCTGGTGGTTCTTCCGCAACGTGCCGCTGCACGATGAAACGGGAAACATCGCGAAGTGGTATGGAACCGGTATTGATATCGAAGACCGCAAGCGCGCAGAATCCCTGATCGCCGCGGAGAAACGGATCCTCGAGATGGTGGCTAAAGGGGATTCGCTCACTGAAATACTTGATTGCCTATGCCGACTCGTGGAGGAACCAGCCAAGGGTGTCCTCGCGTCTATCTTGTTGTTGGACGGCGATCGTCTGCGGCATGGTGGCGCACCTAGCCTTCCAAAGGCCTATACCGATGCGATCAATGGCGCTGTGATTGGACCATCAGCCGGCTCCTGCGGGACAGCCGCATACCGCGGCGAACCGGTAATTGTGGAGGACATCGCGACCGACCCGTTGTGGGCGGACTATCGCGACTTGGCTTTGCCCCACTCTCTGTGCGCCTGTTGGTCCACACCGGTTTTCTCGTCGCAAGGCAAAGTGATTGCGACGTTCGCAATGTATTATCGCGAGCCGCGCCGACCGACCCAGCGCGATCAAGAGATCATTGACCAGATCACGCACCTCGCTGGTGTCGCGATCCAACAGAAATTGGCAGAGGAGAAGCTGCAACGAAGTGAGGCGTATCTGGCCGAAGCGGAGAAGCTGACGCACACGGGCAGTTGGGCTTGGGATGCCCGCACCCAAAAGGTGCTCTATTGCTCCGAGGAAATGTTCCGCGTTTTTGGATTGGATCTACGGGAGAGCTTACCGACTCGCGAACATTTTCGGCAGCGCGTCCACCCCGAGGATCGCGATTGGGTGGACAAGAGATTTGAGAAGTCGTTCCGCGAAAGAGTAGATAGCTTCAACGAGTATAGGATTCTTCTCCCTGACGGAACAGTTAGGCACATCAATTCCGCAGGCCATCCGGTTCTCGATGAAGACGGCGAACTCATCGAGTATGTTGCTACTGCTGTAGATGTGACAGAACGCAAACACGCTGAGCTCGAGCGTCGACGCTTGGCGTCATTGGTTGAGCAGGCCGCCGACCTTATGGCGATTGCCGACCTCGGCGGAGGGACGCCGGTCTACCTGAACAAGGCCGGGCTGAAAATGGTCGGATTCGACAGCTGGGAAGAAGCGAGGACGAGGCGCGGAATTCACTACATTTTCCCCGAGGACCGTCGGTTCGTGAATGAGGTCCTCTGGCCGACGGTGTTAGAGAAGGGTTCCTGGTCGGGAGAGATGCGTTTCCGCCATTTCAAGACCGGAGATCCGATCCCGGTCCTCTATTCGGCCTTTCGGATCGACGATCCTGAGACCGGGCAGCCTGTTAACGTCGGGAACGTGTGCCGCGATATCACCGACCGCAAGCGGGCGGAAGAGAAGCTGCGCGCTAGCGAACAGTGCCTCCTCGATGCCCAGATGGAGCTCGCGCACGTAACGCGCGTCACGATGCTGGGCGAGCTAACCGCCTCGATCGCCCATGAAATAAATCAGCCGCTCGCCGCCGTCGTCAATGCCGCGGCGGCTTGCCGGCGTTGGCTCGACGGCGGTAGCCCCAACCTGGACGAAGCGCGCAGCGCCGTCGATTGGATCGTCAAGGAAGGCAATCGGGCAAGTGAGGTGATCCGGCGCGTCCGAGCGCTGGCGAACAAAACCGACATTGAGAAGGCGCCGCTCGACATCAATGACGTCACTAGGGAGGTCATCGCGCTGGTGCAACGTGAGTTAACGAGCCACCAGGTGTCGTTGCGAATGGAATTGGCACCCGCTCTACCCATGATCCTGGGTGATCGGGTTCAACTGCAGCAGGTGATCATTAACTTGGTGATGAATGGCATTGAAGCCATGCGATCGGTCGCGGACCGGCCGCCCGAACTGGTGATCCTATCCCGTCAGGACGAGACACAGCAAGTGCTCGTAAGTGTGATGGATTGCGGCGTCGGGATCTTTGCCGAGAATGCGGACCGGCTGTTCAACCCCTTCTTCACCACCAAATCCGGCGGCATGGGTATGGGACTCTCGATCTGCCGTTCGATCATGGAAGCCCACGATGGCCGACTGTGGGCCACGGCGAACGTACCCCACGGTGCCACGTTTCATTTCACCCTGCCGGTGAATGCAGACACTGTGTCGTGAGGTTGCGCCCGTAAGCCGTCCCAAAGAACAGGCGGCCCGGCCCCGAGTTCGGCTCTGGGTCAAACTGAGAAGAACTCAGTGCGAGCATATGTTTTCCGCTTTGCACCTCAAACTTGGACATCGCTCGACGTAATCGGCATGTCTCAAACGTGCCAAAAGCGGGCCGCGCGGGGTGATGCCATGCTTCGGGCAAAAGGTATTTAATGTTTGGTGCAGTAGTTTGCCAGCCACGCCAGTCCCGCAATTGATCCGGGCAAAATCAGAAGCAATATGGTTTCCCGCCTAGCGTGATGAGCAAGAAAAACGCAGTCAGAAAGCAGCCGACCGAAATGCAGGCAATCCACCTATGGTCTATGAGCCTGAGCGTTCTCTTATTTCATCCTTGCCGCTTGGGTGACGTGCATTGCCCGTCGACTGCTCTTGTCACGATCGACCGTACCATCGAATGAGCACTAAGCGCCATGAAAATACGAACAATCCTTCCCGGAAAATCGTCACTTTACGGAATTCGTTGCTGAATTTTAGAAGAAGCTTGCAGGACCTATCGGCCTCCATTTTCTTAGCCAATACAATGGTCGTCGCATCAGTCGTAACCGGCATGAGGATCCACGTATGTAGTATTCAGCCAGTACGAGCGTAGCGGATCGGCATCCAGTATTGGCGCATGGCCTCGACGACCGCTGGAATATCGGTGTGGGCGTCGCGCAGAAATTCTTGGGTCTTGGGGCCCTTCCTTGCCGAGCACCGGACGCCTCTGATCGTCCACACAGTGGAACAGGATGGGCAGCAGCAGGCCGTGATTGATGTTGCGGGAGTTGAGCAGTGGCGCCCAAGCCGATAGTCGCGGCTGCATGGCGGCGTGGAATCCCAGGCACCAGGGACGTGGATCGAGGTCGCCGTTCGGCTTGCGCAGATGGATCGGCTCGAACCGCTTCGGGTTGTTCGAGAGGGTGTTGCTGATGGCGTTGTGGTGCTGCACGACGGCGGAGATCGCCGCGAACTCCGCGGTGCCGCCGTGGTTGAAGGCGTCGGCATCGACGGCGAGCAGCGACAGATCCAATCGAGCGGTCTGATCGACACCGGCCCAGCCACGATCGCGGCAACGTAGCCATCCAGCATCGGCATGCTGGTGGCGACAGGACGCCGCTCGGCGCGGTCCTGCAGCCATCGATCGAGCTCCGCGAGCGACGTGGCGTCGGTCGTCGTCGCCGCCTGCGCCGGATGGCGACGCCGGCTCATGCCGCCGCCTGCGCGATGCGCGGGTGGGCCGCCTTCCAGTTCCAGGCCAGAAGTTCGTGCAGTTAATGGCTTTTGGTCCGCCCGGAGACGATGCGCTCCAGCACGTCGGCCAAATAGGCCTGTGGGTCGAGTTCGTGTAGCTTTGCCGTGTTGACCAGCGATGCCAGGATCGCCCAGCTCTCGGCGCCGCCTTCGCTGCCGCTGAACAGCGAGTTGCGGCGGCCCATCGCAATCGGGCGCATTGAACGCTCGACGGTATTGGTGTCGACCTCGACGCGCCCGTCGCCGACGAACAACGTCAGCCCATCCCAGTGATTGAGCGCATAGTTGATGGCCCCGGCGAGCGGCGACTGGGAGAACAGCTGGCCGAGCATCGAGGTCAGTCGCGCCTTCATCGCCTCCATGAGCGGTGCGGTCCTGGTGCGGCGGGTGGCAAGCCGCTGCTCGGCGCTGCTGCCGCGGATCTCGGCCTCGATGGCGTAGACCGCCTGAAGGCGCTCGATCACCTCGTGTGCGAACGGCGACTGCGTGGTCTTGTACACCTCGACGAATTTGCGCCGGGCATGCGCCAGACAAAAAGCCAGCCGGATCGCGCCGCCATGACCGCGCGCCAGCGCCTTGTACGCGGCATAGCCGTCCACCTGCAGAATGCCGGAGAAGCCGGTCAATTGCCCGGCGATCTTGTCGGTGCCGCGACCGTCGGCGAACACTTAGGCGACCGCCGGCGGCGACGGGCCGCCCCACGGGCGATCATCCATCGCATGCGCCCAGAACTGGCAGGTCCGGGTGTGATGTCGCCCGGGATCGAGCACCGGCATCGGCGTCTCGTCGCAGAACAGCCGCGGCGAGGCCTGGATCGTCCGCAACTGCAGCTCATAGAGGCTCTTGAGCCACCATGCGGCACGCTTCGCCCAGCCGGCGAGCGTCGCGCGATCGAGATGGATGCCCTGGCCGGCCAGAATCTGCACCTGCCGACACAGCGGCAGATACCAGGCGAACTTCGACACCACCACGTGGGTCACGAGCGCCGTCGAAGCCATGCCGCTCTCGATCAGTCGCGGCAACACCTTCGCCTGCACCACGCCATCGGTGCAGCCGCGGCAGGCATATTTGGGACGGATCGTGCGCAGTACCCGCAGGATCGCCGGAATGACGTCCAGCACCTCGCTCACATCCTCGCCGATCTTGTGCAGACGGCCCTCGCAGCACGGGCACGCCGTCATGTCCGGCTCGAGCACCTGCTCGCAGCGCGGTAAGTGCTTGGGCAGCGCGCCGATGTTGCGCCTCGCCTTCTTGCGTGGGCTCGCGGGCGGCTTCGTCGCAGGCGCATCGTCGTTCGCCGGCAAAGGCGGCGTGACGCCGGTGACGAGATCGTCCAGCTCGAGCGCGAGCTGCTCGGCGACGATCGCCGCGAACCGCTCCGAACGCTTGCCGAAGATCATATCTTTGAGCGTCCGCATCGCCACGCGCAGCTTCTCATTCTCGGCGTCGAGCGCGAGCACCATCTCGGTCAGAGCCACTGCGTCGGTCGGAAGAGTTTCGGGGCGAATCGCCATGTCTAAAAGATACATGCACTCACCATAGGCTCCAGTGAAATCCTCACGTCTCATCCGACAACAGCCGGTTGCCTCACAGGCTTTGGTGAGGCCCGCGTCCAATCCAAGCCATCGAGCAGCATCGTGAGCTGGGTCGCGCTCAGATGCACTACGCCGTCGCGGATTGGCGGCCAGGTGAAGCACCCCTGATGCAGCCACTTCGTCACCAGCACCATGCCGCTGCCGTCCCATGCCAGAAGCTTCACTCTGTCCGCACGCTTGGAGCGAAACACGAACACGTCGCCGCAATACGGGTTCGCGCGTAGTGCTTCGCTCACCAGCGCCGACAGCGTGTGCACCGACTTGCGAAAATCGACCGGCTGTGCCGCCACCACGACCTTGAGGTCGGCCCGCAGCGCGATCATCGGCCGCCCCGCAGCACCGACAGCACCGTCGAAAGCGTCGTCGGATCGACTCCCGGCTCGACCCGGATGCGCGCCCCGCTCACCTCGATCTCGATCAACCCGCGGAGCTTGTCTGGTGGCGATGCCATCTCCCGCAGCCCCGTGTACGCAGGCGCACCGCGGCCCGGCTCGCCGGCCGTCGCGGGGCTGCCCTCGGAAGCGATCCGGACCGGCACAAAGCCGGGCACGTTGACGCCTGCCGCTGCC
>Ga0193729_1001334_pt1 | contig 12661 bp, 11 predicted proteins | sample U1c2metaG_FD_143036 | JGI IMG/M metagenome (GOLD analysis project Ga0193729, IMG submission 143036) | Soil microbial communities from a riparian zone of the East river system, Colorado, United States - U1c2 | ecosystem: Environmental > Terrestrial > Soil > Riparian zone | place: USA: East River... | reverse complement strand
AGCGGACACAAGCTATGCCTCGCCATTTTCCACGAGGTCAGTTAAAACTTGACGGCTTAAAGCCGTCGAGTTTCAGGGATTGCCCGCGGGAATTCCGTTTGGGTCCTCGTTCAAAACATCCTTGAGCGACGGCTTCAATCGACGATGGGAACGTGCAGAGCGTTGTAGATAGGCATTCTTGCCTGCCATTCCGGCAAGCGGGAGCGCTTGCCCTACAAGCTCTCAACTCCCAGGTCAGAGGTCCGTGCGGCGTCGAAAACACGGAAATGCGCGGCGCGCGCGGCAAGCCCGCGCAAGATTAACGGATAACCAAGAACTGATAACTCGCGAGCGCCGTTTCAGATCGATCGATTTCCCCCATGCAATACAAGGACATCACGCCGCATTGCGCCGCCCATCAACGAAAACTTGACGGCTTAAAGCCGTCAAGTTACAACGCCACCGTGAGTTCTAAAAAGACGGTTCTTGATGTCTTGTTTCCCCGAGTGCGAGCCGAGCTTTTGCGGTTGCTTTTCGCGGAACCACAACAGCATCGCTACGTGCGGGAGCTGATGAACATGAGTGGTCTCGCCCTTCACACGATCCAAGACGAGCTGCGAAAGCTCAACGCACTCGGGCTTATCGTGACCTGGTCCAACGGTTACCACCGTTTCTATCGCGCCAACCAAGATCACCCTCTTTTCGAGTCCTTGCTTCACATCGTTCGGGGCAGCGTAAAGCTACCCTTGCCAAAACAAAGACTGCTACGTCAGCCGCGCCGTCCGCGTTCAGCAAAACAGCGAACGGGACAACGGGGGGTGCCGCTACCGAAAGATTGGCCCGGGAAATGGAACCTGTTCTCGAATCGACGGCAAACATGACGGCTTTAAGCCGTCATGTTTAGGCCGGCCAAGCGCAAAAATTGTGGACATTTGTTCCGTGTGCGGCGCGCAGCCAAATCGTGGAAAGCGCGATGCTTTGCGCTCCGCGTTGCGTAATTCGCAGGTTTTAATTTTTTAATTTCTAATTTTCACTTTTAATCTCAAATTCCTCCCCTATGCCATACAAAGACATCACGCCGCCGGCCGGGGACAAGATCACGCGAGGTCAAACTTTAAGCGTTCCCGATCACCCCGTGATTCCGTTCATTCGCGGCGACGGGACTGGGCCCGACATCTGGGCCGCGAGCGTGCGCGTGTTCGATGCCGCAGTCGAGAAAGCTTATGGCGGCAAAAAGAAAATCGCGTGGTTCGAAGTTTTTGCCGGCCAGGCGGCCAAGGACAAGGTTGATACCTGGCTTCCGGATGCCACGGTTGAAGCGTTTCGCGAATATCTTGTCGGCATTAAAGGCCCGCTAACGACGCCGGTCGGCGGTGGGATTCGATCGTTGAATGTCGCGCTACGGCAGCTTCTCGACCTGTATGTTTGTCTGCGGCCGGTGCAGTATTTTAAAGGCGTTCCCTCACCGGTAAAGCGCCCGGAAAAGGTCGACATGATTATCTTCCGCGAAAACACGGAAGATATTTACGCGGGGATCGAATATGCAGCCGGAACTCCGGAATCGAACAAGATACTCGATTTTCTGGCCAAGGAATTTCCCAAGGAGTTCGACAAGATTCGTTTCGGTACCCAGGAAAAAGCTAAGAAGTTCTGGAGCTCAGTCGGAGCAAAAGATTTCCCGACCGACGTTCGCGTCGGCATCGGGATCAAACCGGTGAGCTATTCCGGCAGCGTGCGGCTGATCCACAGCGCGATCAGCTACGCCATCCTCAACAACCGCAAGAGCGTGACCTTAGTACACAAGGGTAATATCATGAAGTTCACCGAAGGTGCGTTTCGCGATTGGGGTTATGAAGTGGCGAAGAATATGTTCGGTGCCGAAGAATTGGATGGCGGTCCGTGGTGCCGGATCCCAATGGGAAAACCGGGCGCCGGAATTGTCATCAAGGATGCGATCGCCGACATTACCTTGCAGCAGGTCCTGACCCGACCGGACGATTTCGATGTCATTGCGACATTAAACTTGAATGGCGACTACCTTAGTGACGCGCTGGCCGCGCAAGTCGGTGGTATCGGCATCGCACCCGGCGGGAATATTAACTACATCACTGGTCACGCTGTCTTCGAAGCTACTCACGGAACTGCGCCGAAATATGCCAACCTGGACAAGGTGAATCCCGGCTCCGTAGTTCTCTCCGGCGAAATGATGTTCCGTTACATGGGCTGGACGGAAGCGGCCGATTTGATCTTGAAAGGGTTAAACGGCGCTATCGCGAGCAAACGCGTCACCTACGATTTCGCGCGGTTGATGGAAGGAGCGACCGAGATCAAATGCTCGCAGTTCGGCGATAACATAATCGAGCATATGTGAGGGAGAATGACGAAATCCGTTGGAGGGACGGGCGCTGTCCCGTCCCAAATTTAGGGACGACACGGCGGTCGTCCCTCCAAAATATGGAAGAAATTGGTCGCAAACATCCGATTCATTTGGATGTCCACGATCGGCGCGATGCACCGATAATTGTATTCCTAACCGTCTGCACGAAAGACCGGAAGGCAATTCTGGCGAGTTCGGAATCGCAGGCGCTACTGATAGCCGCATGGGGCACGGCAAAAATGTGGCGGGTTGGGCGATATGTAATTATGCCTGATCATGTTCATCTATTTTGTGCGCCAGCGGAGTCGGAGACCCAGCCTTTGTTACAGTGGGTCAAATATTGGAAATCCGTCGCAGCGCGAACTTGGACAAACCCAGTTGAGTCTCCGATTTGGCAGCGCCATTTCTGGGATACGCAATTGCGCAGGAGTGAGAGTTACGATCAGAAATGGCAGTACGTTGTCGAGAATCCAGTTCGGGCCGGGTTGGTTGCAAGGTCGGAAGATTGGTGATTTCAGGGGGAGTTGAACGAACTACGTTGGTGACGACTTTGGAGGGACGGGCGCTGTCCCGTCCCAAACATAAACGTAAAGGCAGGTTGGAGGATGGCGCAGTTCATTCAAAGTTTGGGACGACACGGCGGTCGTCCCTCCAATTTCTTAAAAAGAGGTTGAATGCGTATTGCGATCGAAAGACGTCGATCCTCTTCGAGAAACCTAAACTGTGAAGCGATTTAACCTTTCAACGTCCCGCCGCAAACCGCGCTTTCGCCGATCGAAAATCCGAGTTAGCTCCAGCTGATGAACTCGCTTTGGCAGCGCTTCCAAAGGTATTTTCTGCGCTATAACGATATCGGTTTCACGATCGACATCAGTCGGATGCGATTTGCCGATGATTTTCTGCAATTGATGGGCGCGCGTGCCCAAAGGGCATTTTCGGAAATGCGGCAGCTCGAAGCCGGCGCGATCGCGAATGTGGATGAGCGCCGCATGGTTGGTCACTATTGGTTGCGCAATCCTGGATTGGCTCCGAGTGCCAGCTTGCGAAACGATATCGAAGAAACGAACGCGCGGATCAAAAAGTTTGCCGCTGAGATCCATGCCGGCGATATCGCGCCGTCGTCAGGAAAGTTTCGTCATCTTTTGCTCATCGGCATCGGCGGCTCGGCGCTCGGCCCGCAATTTGTCGCCGACGCCCTTGGGAACACCGGCGACCCGATGGACGCATTCTTCTTTGATAATACCGATCCGGATGGCTTCGATCGAGTGTGGGGAAAATTAAAGGACGCCCTTGAGGAAACGCTGGTAATCGTCATTTCAAAATCGGGTGGCACGAAAGAGACGCGCAACGGGATGGTGGAAGCGGAATTGCAGTATCGCGCCGGACGCTTGGACTTCGCCCGACATGCCGTAGCCGTGACTGGGGTTGGGAGCGAACTCGATCGACATGCGCAAGAAAATGACTGGCTGGCGCGTTTCCCGATGCATGATTGGGTTGGTGGGCGGACCTCGGTGATGAGCGCAGTCGGTCTGCTGCCGATGGCGTTGCTTGGATTTGAGATTGATCGATTTCTCGAGGGCGCGGCGGCAATGGACCAACTGACGCGAGTAGACGTCGTCGAAGAAAATGCCGCCATGTTACTGGCGCTAATGTGGTTTTACGCCGGGGAAGGCAAGGGTACGAAAGACATGGTCATTCTTCCCTACAAGGACCGGCTGGCACTATTCAGTAGATATTTGCAACAATTAGTCATGGAATCGTTAGGAAAGGAGAAAGATCGCGAAGGCAAAATTGTGCATCAGGGAATCGCGGTTTATGGCAACAAAGGATCGACCGATCAGCATGCCTATGTGCAACAATTGCGCGATGGCGTTCTGAATTTCTTTGTCACCTTCATTGAAGTGCAAAAGGATCGCACGGCCGCGCCTGTAAAGGTAGAAGACGATTTTACCAGTGGGGATTATTTGCACGGTTTTTTGCGCGGAACCCGCGAGGCTTTGTTCGAGAAACAACGCGAATCGATTACCATCGGAATGCCAAATGTGAGTGCGTTCTCAATTGGGGCCCTGATCGCGTTGTATGAACGCGCAGTTGGTTTTTATGGTTCGCTGGTAAACATCAACGCTTACAATCAACCGGGAGTTGAAGCGGGCAAGAAAGCGGCAACAGAACTGCTGCAATTGCAGACAAAAGTACGAGAGAAATTGAATCGAAATCCACAAACTGCCGACCAAATCGCGCGCGCGCTCGGCGTCGATCCCGAATCGGTCTATCATCTGCTCGTGCACCTGCAGGCGAACGACCCGACAGTGCAATCTGCGGTTGAGAAGGAAGCGGCAGCCGACAAGTTTTTCCTGGCGTGACGACGAAAGCAGAAGCGGCACCAGTAGCGTCGGATGGACATGTTCCGTGGGAAAATTTTGTAAAGTTCGTCCGCCAGCTCAGTCACGATCTGCGCAACCAATTGAACGCAGCCGAACTGCAGTCGGCCTTGATCGCTGAGTTGACGAACGATGCCGAACTAAAATCGGAGATTCGCCGGTTGCGCGAACTGGTTTCGCAACTCGGTATCACGCTGCAGAGCTTGTCGGCATTGGTGGCAGAGCCGCGGCCGACCGCGTTGCCCTACGCCGCGAAAGATTTTATTGCCGACATGCAAAAGAAGCTTGCGCAGGAGTTTCCGGAGAAAGGGCAGGCGGTGAAATGGGAAGTATTGCCAGCGAACGGGACGTTGAACATTGATCCGGAATTAACAGAGTGGGCGGCGGCGGAATTATTCCGGAACGCTTTTCGCCATGATCTGGCGGCCGATGAGGTACGGGCACAAGCTTCGGTCGAAGGTGATTGGTTCACTTTTTCCATTCTCGAAGCGAAAAAAGAAGAAATTGATCCGGCGCAATGGACGCAACCATTGCAGGAGGTGTCGCACGGTCATTATGGTCTCGGATTACGTCGGGCACGAAAGATCATCGCGGCGCAGGGTGGCGAGTTGTCGGCAAAATTTGATCCAGCTTCGAAAACGTTGACCAGCACGATCACGCTTCCTTGTTCCACGGAAAGTCCCTGAGTGGTATCATAGAGCAGCTGTGAGAGCGAATTCCGAAGCGCGCCGCATTCTCATCATCGATGATGAGCGTCCGATTCTAATGACGCTGGAAGCGTTGCTGACCCGTCACGGTTATCGAACGGAAACCGCCACGACGGCGACACTCGGATTGCGCGCGATGAAAACAAATCCCGCCGCGTTGGTGTTGCTTGATCTGCAATTGCCCGACGCCGATGGACTGGAAACACTCGAGCGGCTCAAGAAGGATTTCGGTGATTCGCAGGTCATCATTCTGACGGCGCATGATTCGCTGAACAACGCCATTGAATCGATCAAGCGCGGCGCATTTCATTTTATAAGTAAGCCGTATGCGCCCGAGGAATTGTTGAGCCTGGCGGAACAGGCGCTGGAGAAGCGATCGCTTTTGCAAGAGACGCAGGCGCTGCGCGAGAAAGCCGAGCAACTGGAGAAGCGGCTGGAGTTGGCGGAGACGCGGCTCGCCCCGGTATTCAAAAGCAAGGTGATGCAGGAAATGCAGGAGTTGATCGGGGCGATGGCGCCCTCGGATGCGAACGTGCTTATCACCGGCGAGAGCGGCGTCGGCAAGGAAGTGGTCGCGAATGTGATTCACTCCAAGAGCCGGCGCGCCGGCAAACCGCTGGTGAAGTTGAATTGCGCGGCTTTTCCGCAAACCATGATCGAGTCGGAGTTGTTCGGCTATGTTAAAGGCGCGTTCACCGGGGCAATGAACGATTTCCCGGGGATGATTGCGGAGGCACGCGGCGGCACGCTTTTTCTCGATGAGATTTCGGAAATGCCGGCGGACTTGCAGACGCGTTTTCTCCGGGTTTTGCAAGAACGGGAATATCGCTCCCTCGGCAGCACTCGGATGTTGAAGGCAGATTTTCGCGTTATCACCGCGACCAATCGACCGATTGCGCAAGCGCTGGCGGAAAATCGGTTGCGCTCAGATTTGTATTACCGAATCAATACCTTCCAGATTGAAGTTCCACCCTTACGGGAGCGGAAAGAAGATATCCCACCTCTCGTTAACACATTCGTGCAGCGGTTCGCCGAGCAATTGGGAAAAGCAGAACCGACAATTGCGCCGGAAGCGTTTCAGAAACTGCTGGACTATTCGTGGCCGGGAAATGTGCGGGAATTGCAAAACGCGATTGAGTATGCCGTCGTCCTGGCCCGGAACGACATTATTGGGATCAAAGAATTGCCGGCGGAAATTCAATTGCCACCGGCGCTGCAAACAACTCCTGCTCCCGTGCGCCGCAGCGGCGTGGCCAGTCTCGATGACATGGAGCGAGAGACGATTCTCCAGGCGCTGACCCAAACACACGGTAACAAGAAGAAAGCCGCCGAATTGCTCGGCATTCAGCGCCCGACCCTTTATAACAAGTTGAAGCGCTACGCCATCGAGATTTGATGGAGGGACGGGCGCTGTCCCGTCCCAAATTTAGGGACGACACGGCGGTCGTCCCTCCAGCCTGAATTAAAGAATTTGTTGTAGCGGCGGTCTGTGACCGCCGGCAATCTTACGGCACGTCGGGTTCGACGGTCATAGACCGCCGCTACAGAAGATTCTGCCGCCAGTGACGGCGGCAGCTACAACAACATAAACTACAGCGGTGGCAGGAAATATCGCCGTGCGTAAACTACTTTGATGTCGCGGCACCTCGAAAAAATCCTGGCCCATGCGGAGCGCGAACTGACTTCGGCGGGAGCGCAACGGCCGACCGACGTTCTTCCGGTCTATCGGAAGTTTTTGAAGATCGAGGAGCACCGTCTGCGCTTGCGCCAGCGCGCGGGCGACGGCGGGCGCGAAGTTTGTGCCCGTCGGGTTGATTTGATCGATGTGTTGCTGCGCCACGTCTTCGCCGCGGCCAGTCATGTCGTGAACTACCGCAACGGCACGTCGCCGATCGCACTGGTCGCTCTCGGTGGCTACGGCCGGCGTGAGTTGAACCCTTGTAGCGATGTCGACGTGATGTTTTTGCATCGCGAACAAGGTCGCAACGTATCGAAAGCGACTGGCCAAATCATTGAGCAAGTGTTGTATCTCCTCTGGGACATTGGCTTCAAGGTAGGCCACTCCACCCGCACGATTAAAGAAGCGATCGCAGCCGCCAACGCTGACATGGTGACGAAAACTGCCATGCTCGAATCACGCCTGGTTACGGGGGATCAGGAGCTGGAGGAAAAATTTCGCGCGCAGTTTCGGGCAAAATGCGTTGCCGGTTACGAACGTGAATACATCGAAATGCGAATGCGGGATCAGCAAGCACGCCATGCAAAATTTGGCAACAGCGTTTACCTGCAGGAACCGAACTTAAAAAGTGGCTGCGGTAGTTTGCGCGACTATCAGAATCTTCTTTGGATGACTTTCTTCAAGGAAGGCAGCCTGACCACGACCCATCTTGTCGGTAAGGACTGGCTGAGCGAACCGGACCGGCGTCGGATTGAAGCAGCCTATGATTTTCTCCTGCGAGTTCGAACCGAGCTGCATTATTTGCACAACCGCGCGACCGACGTTTTGCATCTCAACATGCAGGAAGCGATGGCGCAACGATTGCGTTATCCGCAGGAGCGAGCTCTGCTGCGAAGCGAATCGTTCATGAAAGATGTCTACGCGCACAGTCGAAACATTTTTCGAGTGACGGAACGAATCACGGCGCAGTTTGCCAGCGGCTATTCCTCGGCCAAAACGCGCTCACTTTTTGGATTTCTGCCGCGCGCGAAACCTGCGGCCGAGCATATCAATGGTTTCGTGATTCAAGACCGACAGCTGGATATCGAGGGGCCGGATCTCTTCACCAAGAATCCGGTCGAGATGATGCGCGCAATCGAGATTGCACAGGAGCGCCAACTGGAACCCAGTCCCGAGCTCGCGGACATGTTGAGCCGCAAAATCGGATTGATCACGCATCCGCTCCGCTACGCGAAAGAGCCGCGCGAGATTTTTCGCCGGATTTTATCGCGCAAGGGAGAAGTGGGGCGGGCTTTGCGGCTGATGCATCGGCTCGATTTCCTCGGTCAATACATTCCCGAGTTCGGCCAGCTCACTTGTCTGGTGCAGCATGAATTTTTTCACCGCTACACCGCGGACGAACACACGCTGGTCTGCATTGATAAGCTTGATGCGCTGGCACGAACCGAAGATCCCAAATTGATCCAGTACCGGAAACTTTTCGAGGAATTGCCAAATCCTTTTGTTCTTTATCTGGCGTTGCTGCTGCATGACACCGGCAAGGCCGTGGGGGCCCGGCCACATTCGGAAGCGAGCGCGGTCTTCGCGCAACGCGTCGCGCGCCGTCTTCAGCTCGATCCGCGTGAACGCAAGATGCTGATCCTGCTGGTAGACCATCACGTCACACTGTCGAATATTGCGCAGCGTCGGAACGTTGATGATCCCGTCACCGTAAGCGAATTCGCCGCGATCGTGAAGGACCAGAATAATCTCGATGCTCTGATGTTACTGACGCTGGCGGATGGCCAAGGCACGAGCGACGAAAACTGGTCGGACTGGAAGGAAACGCTGGTCTGGCAATTGTATCACGCGACCACTCAATATCTGGCGGATCGGCATTTGTTTTATGAACGCGCTAAAACGGCCCGGGAAGCGCGCGAGACTTTGGTGCAGGCCCGCCTCGGGCCCGATTATGCCGAGGAAATCGAGGCCCACTTCGACTTCATGCCGGACCATTATTTTCGCGCGTTCAAAGTTGCGGACATGGTGGCGCACGTGGAATTATTTCGGCGCTTTTATGACGCGACCTGTTTCGGGGAAATGCCGCTTACTCCGGTCTTCAGCTGGGAGCCGGTGCCAGCCCAAGGCCATACGGTTTTAACTCTTTGCAGCTGGGACCGTCAGCAGCTGCTCTCAAAAATCGCCGGTTCGATTTCACTCGTGCCATTGAACATTTTGAGCGCCGATATTTACACCCGCGGGGACAACGTGGCACTCGATGTTTTTCGCGTGAGCGATCTGCGCGGGCGCGCGGTCACGAATGAACGAGAGATGGCGCTGGTCGAATCAACCCTGCGGAGGGCTCTCGAAAGCGAAGCCTTCGATTTGAGCGCGCTGCTGGAACAGGCCAGAAGAAAAGGACGCCGTCCGGCGGTAGCAGATATGGAATTCCCCTCGCACGTCAGCATCGAAAACCAGGCCGATCCATACTTTACCTTGATCGAAATTCAGACGCCGGATCGAATCGGATTACTCCACGATCTGTTGCAATGCTTCAGCCGAAATGAAATTGACATCGCACTCGCTCGGATTAGCACCGAGAGCGGAGCGGCCATCGATACTTTTTATGTCACGGATCGTCGAGCGCACGCCAAGTTGGCTGGGACACAGCGGATGAACGCGCTGCATCGTGAATTGCATGAGGCGGCGTTTCGGACCTGACCATTTGCTGGCGCGCACTTCAACCCCGTTTACACTGCGACCCTGATGAATGTTCTGATTCTCGCCGCCGGCTACGCCACCCGCCTTTATCCCCTCACCTTGAACAAGGCGAAGCCGCTTCTGGATGTTGCCGGAAAACCAATGGTCGAATGGGTGGTGGAAAACCTCCGAGGCGTCGCTGAAATTGAAACGATCTACATCGTCACCAACGCAAAGTTTTTCGCTGATTTCGAAACGTGGGCAAAGAAGTATCAGAGCGCGAATCCTGAGTTCCAATTCAAGGTCATCAATGATGGCTCGAGCACTGACGACAACAAACTCGGTGCGATTGGCGACATCAACCTGGTGCTGACGCGAGAGAGCGCCGCTGACTCCGACCTGCTCGTAATCGCGGGCGACAATTTATTTCGCGAATCGCTGGCAGGGTTTGTCGATTACGCCAGGAAAACCGAGGCAACCGTCGGTGTGCATCACGTGGCCGATGGCGAAGCAATCAAGAAGTACGGCGTCGTTACCGTCGATGCCGACGGAGTCATCACTCACTTCGAAGAAAAACCGAAGGAACCAAAAAGCAGTTTGGCGGCAATCGCGTTGTATTTTTATTCGAAAGATGTGTTGCCACTTTTCACAACGTACATCGCGGCGGGGAATAATCCCGATCAGCCCGGTCTTTTTTTGCAATGGCTCTATCCGCGTAAGCCCGTAAATACGTTTCAAATTACCGGCCAATGGCTCGATATCGGAAGCAAGGAAACGCTGGAGGAGGCGAATAGGATTTTCGCGGAGCGTTGAAGCGGCGGGGGTAGGAACACAGGTCTAGAGACCTGTGTGGCGCACAGGCTTTCAAGCCTGTGTTCCCATCGTCGAATGATCAGAGTAGTTCGCGCTTGCGGTGGCGTTGCACACTGTTCCCAAGACTGGTTGCGAATTTTGTAGGGCAAGCGCTCCCGCTTGCCGGCAGGCTCTCATTAACACCCTGCTTTAGCCGGGCGTTAAACAGGCGTGAGAGAGTCCAAACCGCTTCAGCGGTTTTGTCATTGAACAGGTAAACCGCTAAAGCGGTTGTGGTAGGAGATTCGGCCATGCACCTCGCTGAAGCGAGGTGTTAATGAAATGGGATTAGCACGGCAAAGCTAAAAACGGGCGCGTCTCGCAGGCACGCACTTACTTCAACCGTCCCTCGCCGAACTCGATCAGATCGAAATAAGTCTTAATATCTTTGCGCCCGGCACCGCCTGATGCTTTCAGGAAATGATTAAAGCGCGCACGTTTGGCGGCGGTATCTGGATGCCGCGAGATCATTTCCTGGTTCCAATGTTCGATCGCATCGGGCGAATGTTTCGTTCCATTCTTATCGACCCAACCGAGGACCTCGGCATCGTCGTCAAAACGATTGGCGATTTCTTCAAAGTCGTCGCCGTTAAGCTTGAGAAAGGCGAGAAGATGTTTATCGAAGCCGACCGTTTTGTAGTTATAGCCGTTAAGCAACCCTTTGCGATGAAAACGGGCCTTGTCGATCAAACGCGGCAAATGAACATAGCCGCCGAGCTTCTCGTAGGGACTGCGCGGTCGCAGCTTCTGCATGAAGCGATCTACGTCGCAGGCAAGGGCGGCGCAAGACTGATCGATTCTTCCGTCGGTTTCGACACCGTCGGACTCTCATTTGGAAGCAACTCGGTTTGCTGCAAAGCTTGTCTCCCGACCACAACCTGACCGGAAAAGGTCCCGCCTTTCTCAACGTTGATCGCTTTCGCGGTAACGTTGCCTTCCAACACCCCGTTTTTGCGAATTGTCACCATTCCGTCCGCGACAACCTCGCCCGACATCCGGCCGCGAATCTCAATATTGCTTACGCGGACGCAGCGAAAAAATTGCACTTCACATCGTTTTTCGACGACGATTTCAGAAGCGGACAGCTTGCCCAAAATCTTGCCCGAAGTGTTGATGACAATCGTCCCGGCGCAGTCCAAATTCCCCCGCAATCTCCCTTCGATGAGGGCGCGCCGGCAGCGAACACTGCTGCTGCTCAGATCACCTTTGGTGGTCACATGCACTTCGCCTTTGGTGCGAATGGAACGGCTAAAGCTGGTGGTGATTTTGTAGTCGCTTAGATCGATGTGAGCGCTGCACGACGGGCAAATAGTCGACGTAGCAGCACCGCTGACTTCCTGTTTCCGCTGGCAATCGAAGCATTCGATGACGTTGGTGCGCTTGCTTTTCCACAACCCCCCAAACCGCTGCATCAGGGAAGCAGCGGCGGTGGGACTCTCTGTCCGAGGCTCCGGCTGCGCTCGTTGCATTACAATTGGGGCACGTCGCGGAGCGGCCGGTGCAAAATGAGCGCCGCACTGTCGACACATCGTGCTCTTGGCGGCGGCATACTCATGCTGTTTAAAGCCGCAGTGTGGACATTCCACACTGACTTTAACAGGCGACGACTTTGCCACGGTCTCGCTTAAAAAAGGTTACCTTATGCCCGTGCCCCGAACGCTGCCGTCTTTACCGGCTCCTGTTGACGAATTACGTCCGGACGCGCGTGGGCTGCCTTGGCCGCCTGGGAATTTCCCCCAAGCGAGGTGCCACTAGTGACTTCCGATTTCCCGATGAACGTCGCCCCTTCCTCAATAACGAGGCGCGCCGCTTTCAAATCACCCTGCAAAGTGCAGCGCGACTTGAGCTCGCAGCGCTCGCCCACCGTGATGTTGCCCTGAACTTTCCCGTACACCGTGATCGACTTGGTTTTGATTTCGCCACGGATGTCTGCGTTCTCCCCAATGGTCAGGACCCCATCGGAATTAATCTCGCCCTCCACCTTCCCGTCGATCAGAAGTTCCTTCTG
>Ga0193729_1001333_pt1 | contig 12666 bp, 9 predicted proteins | sample U1c2metaG_FD_143036 | JGI IMG/M metagenome (GOLD analysis project Ga0193729, IMG submission 143036) | Soil microbial communities from a riparian zone of the East river system, Colorado, United States - U1c2 | ecosystem: Environmental > Terrestrial > Soil > Riparian zone | place: USA: East River... | reverse complement strand
CGGCCGACTTTAACGGCGACGGTTTCCCGGATTATGTACTGTTCAATGCGACGACTCATCAAACAGCGATCTGGTATCTGAACAACAACGTTTACGTCGGCGGCGGCTACGGGCCAACTCTTCCGGTCGGCTGGAACCTGGTCGGAGTAGCGGATTTTGATGCCGACGCCCGGAAAGATTATCTGTTGTTCAATTCCGGTAATCACCAAACGGCAATCTGGTATCTATCAGGACGAACATTCCTCAGAGGCGCCTACGGGCCGACCATTCCCAGTGGGTGGGCGTTAGTGGGTACGGCCGACTTTAACGGAGACTTGAAGCCAGACTACCTGCTTTACAATGCTGGGACACGGCAAACAGCCATCTGGTATATGAACGACAACGTTTTCGTGAGCGCTGCATTTGGCCCGACTCTTCCGGCCGGCTGGAGCCTGGTCGGGCAGTAACACCGACGCGCGCACTTAATGTTGGATTGCATCTACTCCTCCTTCTACCGTTGGAAGCCTTGTCCACAAGATCGAGGAAAGCTCAACCCTCACCCTCCCCCTCTCCCTGGCTCAGGGAGAGGCGTCCCTCACACGCAGCTGGCACGAGATCTTTCTTTGTTTCGTGTGCTCCCGGTGATTGAGCAGACATCCGTTTATTACGCGGCAATCCGATCAGAATTGAAGGCAGGCCGCTCTCCAATTCCCGCCAACGACGCGTGGATTGCCGCCCTCGCCCGACAACCCCGGATGCCCATCGTTACTCGTGACATCCATTTCGACAGGGTGAAAAATATCGAGCGGCTTGCCTGGTGACCAAAGCGGTGGAACACCGCCGCACTCTAAAGCGCCTCGCGCAAAACGACCTGATCCGCCTTAACGCTTCAACCCTTCAACTTTTAACCTTTTAACCACGGGCGAAGCCCTACTTCTTATACGCCGGCACTTCCGGCAAAGCTGGGGGTAGCAGACCTTCCTCCTCTTCTTCTTCAGGGTTGAATGCGAGCCCAGCCGGAGTGATCACTCGGGCGGTGACGAAAATGACGAGATTTCGTTTAATGTGTTGATCAACATTCGTGCGAAAGAGGCGGCCGACCAATGGAATATCGCCAATGATGGGCGTCTTATCTTCGGTCTTCTGCACATCCTCTCGCATCAACCCGCCCAATACCACGGTTTGCCCATCATAAACGCTCACGCTTGTAGTCACCTTACGGGTGCTGAACACGGGCTGGTTAATCACGTTCTGGGTGAGCAGAACGGGCACCGATGTTGATATGGCGCCACCGATCGTGTTGACCCCTACTGCATTGATTGGGCTCCCGTAATTGATGAATCCCTCGAACTCCACAACCTGAGGAACCAGGTTCAAATCGATCGTTGCCGCATCCTCTCCCACCACCGGCTCTACCTCCAAAGTCACCCCGGTGTTTCGCGTCTCCCAAGTTTGAGGCGTCGTGGGGGTCACAACAACGGGAACAGTTGTCGCTCCTCCGATAACTGTGTTTCCAGTGCTGCTGCTGATGGATGGAACCTGCGGCGGAGTAAACGTACTCGGATAACGAAATTCTCTTACTACTTCGATGATGGCGCGCTGACCGCTCTTGGTCGTCACCTTCGGCGCGGAAAGAAGATCGACACCTTTTTTCTGATTCAGCGCCCGAATGACAACCTGAAACTGCGGATCAGTGAACACACCGGCGAGTCCAAAAATTCCCGGAGCCACACCACTGGCGCCCGGAAACAGTAGTGCGTCAAGGGCATTGGCGCTGATCGCCAAACTGCCGCTGCGATTTCCGCCAGTCACTGGAAATTGACCAATAGGCTGTTGGGTCACGGGATCAACAAAGGGGAAATTAGCGGGATTAGCTGCTGCCGAATTTACCGACGTTCCGCCCGATCCGAAGGCTCCCTTGTTGCCAACCTTGAATGGCCCAAGCAGCCAGTCGAAGCCGAGTTCCTTGAGATTGTTTTGGGTGATCTCAATAAATTTCGATTCGATTTCAACCTGCTTGGGCTGTGAAAGGTTTGCCTGATCGACTAAGGCATCGACCATATCCAGATTATCTTGCGTGTTGCGAACGATCAGCACACCGGTGTGCGGCCAGAACGTCGCGCTGGCGATGTCGGCGCGGCCATCTGGCAGATTGATGGTCGGGAATTGAACTCCCATGCTCTGTAACATCGTTTTGGCGTCGGCCCGACCAACGAGTTGACGGTCGTTCAATAAGTGCTGCCTTGTAGTGCTGGTCCCCTGGAGGAGATTCGACTGGCTCGTTGCTCCCGCACCGGTGCCCACTCCGGAGGCGGTCTGGTAACTCACTGCCTCCTTCTGTATGATGTTCTCGGCAACGGGTGCAGGCTGTGCCGACCCACCCGCCCCCGTCTGGCCTGCTCCCAAGCTGCCTTCGATATAATAGCCCACGTCAAGTGGACCTCCGAAAAACTCCGGCGGGACGTGATACCTCTTCACGAGAAGATCACCGCTCTGTTCAGTTCTGGGGACGAGGGAAACGGCAAATGGTTCGACTTTTACCTTCAACCCAGCCTGATTTGCGATGTAGCGCAGCGCTTCCCCGAGCGGAATGTGATTTAACTCAATCGTTATGCTCCCCCTCTCCGCTGGAGGTGCCGGGGGTAGAGCGACTGCCTGCCCGGCGCCAACGGGAGGCGTGCCAGCCGGTGCTGTGCCAGGCGCAGCAGCGGCACCTGCAGGTGCTGGAGAAACGCCGGCGGGCGGCGGCGGCGGGCGTTGAATCAGGACCGAAGGAGGTAATACAATATTGATGCCTCTTTCTCCTTCAGTGGCAGGATCGTTCTCCACTGCTTGTTCCCGGAGAAAATTGACTGCTTCGCGAAGAGTCGCGTCGCGAAATTCAACACGCGGAATAATTATTGTGTTTAGCTTATTGTTTATTCTGGCTGTGTCGGTCAGGTTTTTCTGAATGCCAAACTTGGCCGGCTCGCCCGTCGCACCATAGCGGCGGACTGGTTGTTCCCAGCCTTTTTGCACCTGCCACAGCTGACGCGATCGTGTTTCGTTGTACGCTTCTTCACCGTAACGATATTTGGTGTTGTTGATTTTTTCCTGGCCTTTGCGCGCCGCAGTGTTGTACGGATCGAGCGCGAGGACCTGATCGTACCGTTTCATTGCCAGATCGTACCGGCCAGACTGGTAAAAACCGTCGGCCTCTGTGAGCAGTTGTTTCACTTGCTCGACCTTTTCGATGAAGGTCGGGCTCATCGTTTTGTTGAAATAACCGGGCTGCCGCAAATGCGCGTAGAGCTCCTGCGCCGGCCTGCACTTGGGATCATAGCGGACACTTAAGATTTCGCTCAGGATCGCCTCGGCATCGGCATATCTTCCTTCAGCGATGCGCGCTTCGGCCAAAACAACGCCGCTTTTGCAAAAACCTTCGACGGCTTCGTCGTGCGCTTTTCCGGACACGACTGCGTCGGGCAGATAGGTGACAGCAGTTCTGAATTCTTCGTGCGCGGCTGCATAGTCTTTTGCTTTCATCGCAGCCTGCCCACGCGCCAGGGCGGCTTCGCCTTGCGATATGCCGGTCTGACGCCGATGCACTTCGCGCTCGGCAACGCTGTCCGGGGTTTGCGCAAAACTCGATGCGCAAACAAGCGCCAGCCCTAAAAGCGATGCGAGGACGCATCGCACTCCAAAGCACTTCGTGCGAAATGCGTGGAAGTCGCCCGTTCCGTTTCGCGAAAGCTTTCGGAGTGCGCACGCGTCCTCGCGTCGCTTTTGCGAACTGCGCGTGAGATTACGCGCCACTATGGCTATGCGCCACGCTTCGGCGCAGCCGACACGGCTGGCTCTACTGCGGACAGATTGCGGGATAGTTTTCATAGGAGGAGTTATGGAGAGTGATTTTCATAGGAGTTAAGGCGGCGCAAAACCGACCTCGATCCGCGCATTTGGTTTTTGCGTATTCACGATTACGGCCTTGTTTGGTTGCACATCAACCAGCTTGTAATTGATCTCTTCTACGGGTTTCAAGGAAAATTCTTGGTCTTTTCTCACTTCGAATTCCCGGCGCCCGCCCCAGGTATAGACGAAAGTGGCCACAGATTGCGGCGAAGTAGCGACCTTTTCCTTCACCAGAGTCACCTGCACATGGGTCGCCTTGTGCTCGAGGAGCAACTCCGAAACATCCACCCTCGTGCCGTACTGATCGCGTTCGTGTTTTTCCGAGAACTTAATGATCTTAAAGTCAGTACCGCCGATAACGTCGCCTTTCTTTAAAAATTGCGTCGGCTCGCTTTGATCAATCGTGTTCAGCGCAAAGGTTCCGCCGACCCAGGATGAAAATATGAACCGGAACGGTTCCTCGGTGGCGGATATCAAATGTAATTTTGTAAGATAATCCGGATGCGAATCCTTGCTTGTTGGATCGGTGCCTCCCTGCCACTCGTCCAGATTTGTGAATCCGTCGCTGTCAGGATCCTGCTCGAGAACGTCGGCGTCCTGGATCGGTAAACCAGATTTTTCTATCCAATCATTGGGGACAGGCGCATGGACCTGCGTGTTTTGCAGTGTCGCAGGAAATCCATTAGCGCCGATGAAATGTTTTTCCGGAACAAAAAGTCCGGAGCGAGTACTGGATTTCCATTGCGAAGGATGCTGAAGACGCTCCGCGGCGCGATCGAGCTCCGTTGCTACCGGCGGCGGTGACGCATTTTTCGGCGGCGGTCCGGTCTGCGCAACCAAACGATTCCCGAACTGAATGGCGTTCCACCAAATGTAGATGGCTGACAGGAAAAGGATTATCCCAGCGGCAATAAGCGCGACCCGATCGTAATGCGCCTTAAGCCAGTCGGTCTTCGCCATGCTTAATCACCACGGCGCGCATTTAACCACGAATGGACACGAATGAACACGAATTTATTAATGACGAAGCTCGAATGTCGAATGACGAAAGAATGACGAAGAGAGAAGCCCGCGAATCACACGAATAGACGCGAAAGAAAAATCCCGGAAAAGAAAATCATTCGCGTTACTTCGCCTCATTCCGGCAAACCTGGTTTCTGTGCTTCATTTATGTTCATTCGTGTTGATTCGTGGTTAAGATCCAAATCTCAGCATTTCGATCGTGGCCGAGACTTCGATGTGTTCGTTGCCCACTATGAAATTTAGCGGGGCAGCTGCGCCCGGCTGGGGCGAAGCGGTCTGTGGTGTTTGAGGCGGAGTTGGCTCGGTTCTTTGACGCGGAGGCCCTTTGTCCTTTTCGTTGTGCACATACAGGGTGCGAATAATGAAGAATTGCCCGCTGGAATTTGCGATTTCGTTCAAGACTTTGCGCGCTGCAGCGGGTGTGGCTTTAAAGGTCAGCTCGACAATGTTTCGCTGCAGTGATGCTGGCGGCGGCGTGCTTGTTTTGGCCGTTCGTCTGGCGGCTGGGGATGGCGTCGGAGTCGATGAAGACCTCCGTTCCTCGGGTAACAGCGCGCGATGAAAGGAAGTTACGCTGTCCACCTTCGCGTCCAGTAGAATGTTTATGAGCATCTGAACTTGAGAAAGTTCCTGCCCAAGGAGTGGCGTCACCGCTGTGTCTGGCAACCCTGTGGCGAACTCATCAAAGCCGAGCTCAAATTTATCCGGAAGTTTTACATTGTTAGTCTGTGCTCTGTTAACCGTGGCAACTGTCGCCAGACGCAGACGCGATTGAAATTCGTTGGGCGCGAGCGGTGGCGCCGGGACGACGCCGTTTTTTAGTTCGTCTTTGAATTTGTTCAGCGCAGCGTTGTATCGATCGAGGTAACCCTGCAGTTTCCGATAATTCACGTCATTGGGAAAAGGATCGAGCTGCTCGAGACGACTCCTCTCTGCTGCCGCTTGATCGAACGTTTGCCTGGCATCCCGCCAGGTCGCCCATCTCCAATAAAGAAGAACTCCGGCAAATAACGCGCAGATTCCAAACACAATCAGAAGTGTCCCGAGTGCCCTGTTTTGTTGAAACCACAATTTCATGGCATTAACCACGGATTACACGGATAACACGGATAAGAAATTCACGCATGAAGATCAGGGTTGTCGTGTTCGCTAGGTCCTTGTGGACGCAACACACGTTTCCATTCCAATCGCGCATTCTTGAAATTTATGAGAATGGCCAAGTCCAAGCCCGCGATGTTCAGATACCCGATCATCTGCGCAACATGCGTATCGGTGAAGCAGGAGACCACTTTGGGATCAACGATTACCGTATTATCGACAATCAGATCGGGAACGAGGTTGCCGATTAATTCCGTGCGATAGTAGACCGGGTACGAGCGTTGTACTGAAACAATATGTCCGCGGTATTTTAGTTCCATAAGCGTTGCGCGTTCGTAGAGTTTCTCATCCAGTCCCGGTTTTAGCTCGTTGAGTACTTCCATGGCGGCGCCAATTATTTCCCGGCTTAGCTCTTCATGAATCATGCTCTCATCTGTGTTATCCGTGTAATCCGTGGTTGATTTTAGAAACTCTCCATTCTTAAGACCAGTTCATGGCAATTTCACTGGCTTGCGCAGCGTGAGCTGGAGCTCGTAAGGGAACGCCCAGTCCGTGTCGTTTGGCACGGAATTCGACTTGATCACGCGCTCGGGAGTTTTTGGATCAACAACGAAAAACGGCGAACTCGCCAGGTTGCGCAAATAATCGACGACGATCTCCTGTTGTTTCGGATTATAAAGGTAAAGACCGCGCACCAGGATGCCGTCGATTGACTTTACGCCAGCAGCGACAGGTTTCGCTGCCGCTCCAGAAGCTGGCTGAGGAGGCGCAGGCGCAGTTTCTCCGGCGCGTTTTTCACCTGCGCCCAGAAGTTTTCCACCCGAAGTCGCACCGAGCTCAGTGATCCAGATGTCAGCCTCAGGGAGGCGCGCGTTTAAGTCGTCAAGAATTTGCGGCCAGAAGTCGCGATCATTGACTGCGGTAATAAGCGGAGTAGCGACGCTGTCGAGCGATGTGACCTGCTTTTTGAGTTTATCAAGCTGCGCTTCTGCTCCTCGCATGGAGGCATTCTTTTGCTGGATCACCTCGGCGGTCTCGTGCGTTACTTGCGCTGCTCGCGTGTAATAAAACGACCAGCCCAGCATGGCGAGGACCAGGCATGCGGCTGCCGCGATGAAGAACGGCCGACGCCGTTCCAATTCCTGCCTTCGAACAACGCTTGCCGGAAGCAAGCTCAATTCCATTGGACATGCCGTCACGCTACGCAGCGCGAGGCCAACTAATTCGCCAAGCAGATGGGCGGAGTGCGCGACACCCGACGCCGAGGCTGATTCCGATACAGCTACATTTCGAAGCGGATTAAAAAACTCGATCGGTAAATGGAATTTCTCGTGAAAAAACTCGCGCATGTAGGGCATACCCACGGCTCCGCCGCAAAGAAAGATCCGGTCCGGCCGACTTCCCCGCTGTTCCGCCCGATAATGACCGATCGAGCGCATCAACTCCGCGTGCAGTCGAGTCATGGTGCTGCGCGCCAGCTTCGAGACGCGGGCAATATCGTGGTCTGAGGGCTCGGCGTAAGCACCTCCCAGACTTACAAAGCCGTCTCGCTTTTTGCGAGTTTCTGCCGCCTCGAAAGATTCGCCAAATTCCCTGGCAATTGCTCCGGTGATCGAACTGCCGCCAATGGGAAGACTGCGCGAGAAAATTCTTCGAGGCTCGATAAAGAGCACATTGGTTGTGCGCGCCCCGATATCCACGAGCAACGAGCAGTCGTTGACGTTCGGGTAGCTATAGCGAAACGCATTGTAGAGTACCATCGGCGCCATATCGATAGTGGAAGTATGCAGCCCAGTTTCTTCCACAGCGCCGTTAACTCCATCGAGTAGATCGTGCTTAATCGCGACCAGGATTACTTGAATTTGCTCGTCCACCCCGCCTCCGACTACCTGATAATCCCAAACCACGTCGTCGATCGGGAACGGAACATTTTGTTGCGCCTCGAACGCGATGACTTTCTCCAGCTTTTCGTGTTCAAGGGATGGCAGTTTAACAAAACGCGCAAAAACCGATTGCGCGGGCAACGCGCAATTTACCGCGCCGTGTTTGATATGCAGCTCGCTCATCATTTCACGCAACGCGACAGCCGTTTCGTGCAATGCAGTGTGAGCCTCACGACGTTGGCCGGTCGCAGGATCGAGCGGCGCTTCTCGCAAACGATAATCCAGCAAGACCAGGCCACCGTGTGCCTGGACGCGGAACTCTGCCAGGCCAATGGTCTGGGACCCAAAATTGAGACTGATCAGGCGCGGTGAGATAGCCATGGGCTAAGAGCCTCTTGAAGAATTCAGCCGCGCCGCGCAAGCGCGGTTTGGGCTGGATGGCAAGGCGCGAGCGACGAGCATGTCCGTCCCGCGGTGGCGGGATGCGGAGCAAGCAACGCAGCCAGACAGCCCAAAACGCACTCGCCTTCCGGGTTGTGCCGCTTTTTCGTCTCTCCGGCGTTGCTCGTCGGTTATCCCGCCCGTGCGGGACGGATATGCTCCCTCCTCCCGCCTTGGAGAGACGAAAAATCGGCAACAACGCGGCATGGCTGAATCTTTCAACAGGCTCTTGAGATTTCCAAATCCCAAACCCAAATCCCAGACAAATTTCAAGCTCGAAATCTCAAATACGAAAAAACCAGGTGAACCTCGGTAGCGCTTGACGTGCGTTGTCGAGGTCGGGAAATCCGTATCAAATAATGCGATAATCTTTGAGTTCTTTAAAGAAGGTCTCGACCGCAGTTTTGACGACGACCACCGTTGGAATAGCGAATAACATACCCCATAAACCCATGATGAGAGAACCGGCGATGATCGCAATGACAACCACCAGTGGATGAACGTTCACTGCGCCACCCAGAACAAAGGGCTGAAAGACAACATCGTCCAGCACGTGCGCGATTACGACGAGAATCACTACATACAGCGCCAGGTCATTCGGATTGAGGCCCGGAATTAGCGGTCTCACGTCCTCCGCGATCAGCGCATAACTAACACCAATCACCAGAGCGATCACCGCGCCCAGAAACGGAATGGCGTTGAGAAGTCCGGACACTACGCCAATGGCCACAGCGATCCCCGGCGGAATCCCAAGGAGGATCAATCCGAGTGCAAGAGTCAGGCCGACCAGAAAACATTCTATCAATGTGCCACGCAAATACCTGCCGATAGCATCATCGAGTCTGTCGAGGACCGTGAGCGACAACTCAAAGTAGCGATTGGGCACGAGGCTAATAAAGAAGCGGCGAATCTGTCCGTTATCGAAACCGAGAAAAAGAAAAATCAACGGCGCCAAAATCCAGGCGGAAAATTTACTCTCCAGGCTCGTGCCTTCCTCTGCAGCCGGAGGCTGAGTCGGAGCAGCCGGGGCCGTGGGCGAAGCCGTACCCGCCGGAGTCTCTTCGGGGATTACATATTTCCCGGTTGTTTGATTCGCTCGAAAGTAATCAACGAACTTACTTTGAATCGGAGGTTTGCCGCTGTATCCGGCGGCATATTTCAAGAACAGATTGCGTTCCTCCGCGTTAAGTGTGAGCACCTGATTGATCTTGTCCATGAGCGGGCCAAGTTCTTTTTCCAGTAGCGCCGCCACCGCGTTTGATTTTCCCTCCGGCGATTTCGCCACCAGTTGCCGGTATCTGTCATTCAGTTTGTATTTCAGGCGGACCTTGAATTCCAGCTTCTGCTCTTCGTCGGGAATGTGTTTGCGAAAAGTATTGAAGGCGAAAAACAGGACAACACCGATGGCTGCGAAGGAACAAAGGACCTGGATCTCATGAGGTAACCATCGAATCCTGAAGCGCTCTTTCACTGGACGGAACGCCAAGGCCAATAAGCAGCCCACTATGATCGGCAGAATGAGACTGCTTAACTTCCAGAGTAGGAATCCTCCGAAAATCAACGCCAGCGTCGCAAATGTGAGATAAAAGACTTTGCGCCGAACCTTGCGCTCTCGCTCTTTTTCTTCGAAGTCCTGAACGTTACTCATCCTAATCCGGCTGTGTCGGCAGGAGTTTTCATTTGCACCAATTCATTGGTCGAACGAAGGCGATCGCCGATCATCGTTGCAAGGGAACGGTAAATTCGGCAGGCAGTTCTTGGATGCCGATAAACCAATCCGTTAAGGTCGTTCCGGTAAAGCGCCAGCGTCCGAGTCCGTTCCAGGGCCCGCGCGGTGGCAGAACGCGGCGTGTCATCGAGCAACGCCATCTCGCCGAAAAAGGCGCCTGTTTCCAAAACAGCCAGACGCGTCGTGCTGGTCTCGCGGCAAACTTCTATCGCAATTTTGCCATCTAAAATTAAAAAGAGCGCCGCTCCCGGTTGTCCCTCTTCAAAAATTAATTCATCGGTTTGATAGGTGCGTTCAAACGTGATATCAGAGACGCGCTTGAGCTGCCGATTCGAGAGCTGGTCGAAGAAGGGCACCGTCTTCAGGAACTGGATGCGATCCAATTCAGGGCTTGAACGTTTCCAGCGTCCCAGCGTTTCCCACAGCAATTTATCCGCGGCGAATTTTCGAGCCGACATCGGTATTAGTCCGTTGAAACGACTTTGGCCAGCGGGCTCAATTAGGAAGTTCTGTCCTGCCGGCGCGCCCATAGTAGGAAGGACTGATCGGCGATTTCAATCCAAAAAATCTCGCGCTCCTCGTCAATTCGAATTGCGGCAAGCACAGATCACCTGACGGAAAAGACAGTCGTCACTTTACCGCAGGTAATCATGCGCGTTACGAAGATAGAGAACCAGATCGTAGCCGTGGCCGCTCGGGAAGGGTTTCCCGTTGATTCTAAATCCACAGTCGAACGCGAAACTCAGGACGCGCTCATCGGCCCGGGTGGTAGCGAAGATATTCTCGTTCTTCGCGAAAGGAAGTAACTCGCCGACAATCCGAGTAGAGAGTCGCCGCCCTTGGTGCGATTGAGTCACGACGACCCAACCCAATTCAACAGGGTATTCGTCCGCTGAGGCAGTTGCTCGCGCATCGGCGAACACCTTACTTCGGTAGGCCGCACGGGGATGTTTCAACGCACCTACTCCGACGAGTTGATCATCTGACGCCCGAAGAAACAACAGGCGAGAGGCTTTACGGATCCGTTGCACCAGGCCTTGTGGATTCACTGCGCCGCCTTCAATGACAATCTTTTCAAAATCGGCTAAGGCCTGCGCTGTGCAATCCGAGGGCAAGAATATTGACGAAGTTAGCATCGCAGTGCCGAGTTACGAATGCAGACGGACGCTTGCGGCTATCTTGGAGCGGCGAATGAGCGGAACCGCAGGCCGCGGCCATTCCCACTCCATTCGTCGTATGACGCGCCAGCCGTGATCTGAAATTTGTCATTACCCACCGTGCCCACGATATACGTCTCCCACATATCGCCGCCGCCCTTACCGCTCCATCGGCCATATAACACACCCACTTCCCCGCCGTAATAGACAGGATCCAGCGATGAGCTCTGCATCTCGGCGGGCGAATCTTTTCCATCTGCTCCAAGATTCTTGCCATTGGAAGCATGGACCCCGCCAGCACTCGGTCTTTGCGCAGGTCGCTGGGGAGCGCTCAATAACGCAGCCGGAAAGAGATCCGACGACGTGAATCCCATCTGAACCCATTGACTCGCGAAGCTGTAGCCGGAGTCGATGGCCCCGGTACTCGCTTGCGCTCCGTCCAACCAAAGCGGCACCGAGCCCCTATGAAGCAAAAGCGAACTATCGGCCGCACCCGAATTTCTCGGTCGATAAAGGCTCAGCGACAAAGGGGCATTTAATACGCTGTTAGACCGCAATTCTTCGCGACTGATCGAACGATGCGCCTGTTGCGCAACAGTCGGCAACAACGCGCCGAACAAACCGAGGGCTACGCAAAGCGCGCGCTGAACCATGACACAATTCACATCTAAATGACCAGGAGCGCCAGTAAAATTTTATGGCACCTCAAGCTTTTAACGATTCTTTAAAATATTCGATCGTCGTCTTGATTCCTTCCTCGAAATCCACGAGCGGTTCCCACCCGAGGACTTCTTTTGCGCGGGCGATATCCGGTTGCCGCACTCTCGGGTCATCGACAGGCAACGGTTTATATTCAATTGCCGATTTTGCTCCGGTGATGCGAATGATTTCGTTCGCAAACTGCTTGATCGTCATTTCGCGCGGATTACCCAGGTTAACCGGCTCGTGGAAATCGCTCATGGCCAGCTTGAAAATTCCGTCGATCAAATCGGACACATAACAGAACGAGCGCGTTTGTGAACCGTCGCCAAAAACAGTTAGTGGCTGGCCATTCAACGCCTGCCCGATAAACGCCGGGACCACGCGCCCATCACGCAATCGCATCCGCGGTCCGTATGTGTTGAATATGCGCACGATCCTGGTGTCAACGCGATGATAACGATGATAGGCCATCGTCATCGCTTCTCCGAAACGTTTTGCCTCATCGTACACGCCGCGTGGTCCGATGGGGTTCACATTGCCCCAGTAATCCTCCTTTTGCGGATGTTCCAGAGGATCGCCGTACACCTCTGATGTTGAGGCAAGAATGAATGTGGCCTTTTTATCCTTGGCCAGGCCCAGCGTGTTGTGCGTGCCCAGCGCGCCTACTTTCAATGTGGGAATCGGGAGCTCAAGATAATCGATCGGACTGGCCGGGGAAGCGAAGTGAAAAACGTAATCGATTTTCTCTTCCGGAAGAAAAATG
>Ga0193729_1001332_pt1 | contig 12666 bp, 12 predicted proteins | sample U1c2metaG_FD_143036 | JGI IMG/M metagenome (GOLD analysis project Ga0193729, IMG submission 143036) | Soil microbial communities from a riparian zone of the East river system, Colorado, United States - U1c2 | ecosystem: Environmental > Terrestrial > Soil > Riparian zone | place: USA: East River... | reverse complement strand
GACCGGCCTTGGCCAGGACCTGCGCTTCGGTCAGCGGCCTGTCGAACCCCTGATTGGGGGTCGGGCTCTTGCCGATCAGCAGGTCGATCGCCGCCGCGTGGCGAGCCTCGATCTGCACGATGCTGCCCGCCGATGCGAGCACCTGCTTGCTCTTCAGTGACGGCCCGGCGCCGTTGTAAGCGCCGACGCCGGTATTCTCGAGCACCGAAGCGAGCCCGAGGAAGGCGCTTTCGCTCGAGCCGGGAAACACGAACGTCGGCTTCTTGACCGGCGTGCCGCCGAGCTGCTTGATCGCGGCCGTCAGCGCGGAGACGTGCTCGGCCTCCTCCGCGCCAAACTGCTTGGCGTACGCCTTCGCCTGGCCGCTGAGGCCGACCTGTTTGCCCTTCACGTTGTAGAAGTCGGCCTCGAGGTACTCCAGCGTGAGGGCGAAGTTGAGGATGTCAGCATCCCCGCCTCCGGTTGCGGCGAGCGCCTGCGAGACGAACGGAGCGACGGATGCGGTGCCGTAGAAGGCGCCGGCCGCAAGCGCGCCGCGCAGGATGAAGCTGGAGCGCGTCATGCCATGCACCTCGCACGCGGCCGACTCCGGGTTGATGGTCTCGATATCGGTCATCTTGGTTCCTTTCATGCCGGTCGTTGAACGGTTCAGGCCAGGAACGGCTTGACGGCCGCCAGGACCGTGGACATGTCAGCCGGTGTCGCGAAGGCGCCCTGCGGCGTGACGGACTTTTTGACGAGCGTGCCGAGCGTTGCCGCGTGGCGCGCCTCGACGGTGTGGATCGCGAGCGCAGCAGCTAGGACTTCCGCGTTCTGGATCTTCGCCGCCTGGCCGAGGTAGGCCGCGGCGCCGAGATTCTCGACGGTGTAGGCGAGCTCGGCGACCTGCGTGGCGGTGTTGATCGGGAACTTGCCCGCGGGCTTGGCAGCAGGGGTGCCACCCAGCTTTTCGACGGCGCCTTTGAGCGCTTCCACGTGCGTGGCCTCCTGGCTGCCGAAGTCCTTGATCAGGCTGCCGACCTTGCCTTTGAACAACCCCGAGGCCACGACCTTGGCGTAGAACTCGGTCTCCAGGTACTCCAGGGTGAGCGCGTAGTTGAGGATCGCGATATCGCCCGTTCTCGATGCCGTGGTGGCCGTCGTGCCCGCTGGCGCTGCCGTGTTGCTCGTACTTTTCCCACTGCTGCTGCTGCCTCCGCAGGCCGCGAGCATGAAGGCGCCGAAGCTCGCCGCCCCCGCGCTGCCAGCCATCTTCAGGAACCGCTTGCGATCGACATCGTCGCGCACGAGTCGCTCGACGATTCCGGCCGGCTGCGGCGCGGGCTCTTCGCCATTCGCTGGACTGGACATCAGGAACCTCCGTTTGGTGACTTTGGAGCAGACGCCCGGCGGGAATCTGCCGTGCGGATAGGACGGGACTGGCCGCCCCACCGTTCTGCTCCTACTACGCGACCGTCGACCGCTTGGATCACTTGCCGCTCAGCTGGACGCCAGCGCCGGACGAGGACTCGGCGGCCCGCGAGACCGCATGGCCCGCGGGCGGCGTCGAGCGAGTGGCGTCAGGCGACGATGAAGCCGGTGCCTTCAACCGCCTTGAGCACCTTGCCGGCGGGGAGCGGCGTGTCGAACGCGCCATCGGGCGTGATCGCTGTTCCGCTCGGGTCGTTGAGCAGGCCGATGACACTTGCGTGGCGCGCCTCGATCGTCAGGATCGAACCTGCGGCCTTCACATATGCGGGGTTCTTGATGTTCAAGACCTGACCGAGGTAGGCGTGCACGCCCGTGTTCTCCAGCACCTGGGCGGTCTTCATGAACATTTCCGCGTTCGTGTTGGTGCCTTTGAAGTCGAACTTCGGCGACTTCGCGGCCTTCGAGCCGAGCGCGCCCTTGAGGAACTTCACGTGAGTGTTCTCATCGACCGTGACGACCTTCAGGAAGGCGGCGGCCTGAGAGCTGAGCGGCAGGTTCGCCCCCGTGGCGCCGTTGTAGAACGCCGCCTCCAGGTACTCCAGGGTCAACGCGTAGTTCAGGATGCCTACGTCGCCCTTGCCGAATTTCGCCGGCGGACGTCCATTGCCGGGCGACGCGAGCGCCCTCGGAGCGAGCGCCGAGAGCACGGCGCCGCCGCTCACCATCGCGCCGCCCGCCAGGCCCGCCTTCTTCAGGAAGCCGAGGCGTGTATCGCCGGACGCCTCCTCGGCTGCGTCGCGGATCGCTCCGTCGACGTCGACCTCATCGAGATTGATCTGATAGCTCATAGATGCTCCTTGTCATGTTGCCGGACGACGACCGGCGGGGAGGGTTTTTCCGCGGGCCGCCGATGTCCCCTCTGTACGCAGCCGGGGTGGCGTTTGGATCAGCGAGCCGGGCGAGGTCCACCTGGCGGGAACCCAGTGATCCGCACAGGCCGCCCGCGCGTACAGTGAATCGATGACCCGCCTGCGGCGCCCGAGCGCAGATTCGAAGGACAAGCTCAGAAAGCTGGCCGATGAGGAGCTCATGCAGTTGGTCGTCGGGAACGACGCCGACGCCTTCGAGATCGTGCTCGAGCGACACGCTGACGTCGCCTTCTCGCTGGCCTATCGGATCTGCGGCAGGCGCGCGGTCGCAGAGGACGTAGTGCAGGAGGCCTTTCTGGCGTTGTGGCGCAGTGGAGCACGCTACGACCCTCGGCGTGGCAGCGTGCGCACCTGGGCACTGGGAATTGTGCACAATCGCGCCGTCGATGCCCTGCGGCGCAGCGGCGTGCACGAGCGCCGTCGCGTCAGCGACCAGGGAGTCGAGGAGAGCCTCGAAGCTCCCGAGCGGACAGACGCCCAGGCGATCGACAACGCGGCGTCGCACGAGATCCGCGGAGCGCTCGGCGAGCTTCCGCAGGAGCAGAGACGCGTCATCGAGCTCGCCTATTTCGGAGGATTCACGCACATCGAGATCGCCTCGATGCTCGACACGCCCGTGGGTACAGTCAAGGGGCGTATGCGCCTCGGCCTGCAGAAGCTCCGTGGCCATCTCGAGGGATGGGAGGCGCTCAGCGCATGAGTTCACGCGAGCCGCATGCTGACTGCCCGGTGAGCGTCGACGCGGCGCCGTACGTGCTTGGAGCGCTCGAGGACGCTGAGCTCCAGCGCTACCGCGAGCACCTCTCGGCGTGCACGAGCTGCCGCGCCGAGGTGGCCGAGCTGCAGTCGGTCGCCGATGAGCTGCCTGCCAGCGCCCCTCCGGTCCTGGCCTCGGCGGCCCTGCGCGAGCGCATCCTCGCGACGGTCCGCGCGGAGGCGGCGCTCCTCAGCGCCGCCGGCGATGAGGCCGACAGGCCGCCGCGGCAGGTCAGTCGCTGGCGTACCCGACGGTTCTCGCTGCTGGGCGCCGGCGCCGGCCTTGCGGGCGCGGTCGCGGTGCTCGTGGCGATCCTGATCGGCGTTGGCTCGGGCACGAGCGAATCCACGAAGGTCACGCGCGGAATCGTCGAAGCGAACGCGCCAGGCGCACGGGCATCCCTCCGTCAAAGCGACGGACGCGCCGAGCTGGTCGTCTCGCGAATGCCGCAGCCGGCGCTCGGCAAGATCTACGAGGTCTGGCTGAGCCGCGGCAAGGGCGATGCTCAGCCGACCGACGCGCTGTTCAGCGTGACGAGCGGCGGAAGCGGTTCGGTCGCTGTCCCCCACAGTCTGCGCGGCGTCAAGGAAGTGATGGTCACGAGCGAGCCACTTGGCGGGAGCCTGCACCCGACGAGCCAACCCGTCATACGCGTCGCGCTCAGCGCATGACGGCTCGCACGAGGCCGCGCTCGCACCGTCGCCGCGACCCCTGTGCCGATCGTTAGGCCGTCCCCGCGCGCGCGTTGCGCACGAGGCGGCGCATACCGGCGATCCACCGTTCGGGATCGGATCCCTTCAAGGCCATGTGCCGCGCGACCTGTTGATGGGGCAGGATCAGCAGTCGCTCCTCCTGGATGCCCTGCACGACCGTCGCTGCGACCTCGTCGGGCTCGAGCAGCCCGCCGGCGGCGAGCGCAGCCGCGCTCGCGGGCTCTGTCATCGCAAGCTCGAGCATCGGCGTGCGCACGCCCTGCGGGCAGATGCACGAGACGCGGATGCCCGCGTCGCCGTACTCGATCGCGAGCCACTCGGCGAGCGACACGGCCGCGTGCTTGGTGACGCTGTAGATCAACGAGGAGACCTGCGTGAGCAGCCCGGCGGCCGAGGCGGTGTTGATCAGATACCGATCGCCGCGGTCGAGCATGTCGGGCAGCAGCGCGCGGGCCGCCCACACGTGCGCCATCACGTTGACGTGCCAGGCCTCCTCCCATGCCTCGTCGGGAGCCTCGGGCCCGCCCATGTCGCCGGGCACCCCGGCGTTGGAGATGAAGATGTCGATCGGTCCGCCCGCCTCCGTGGCGCGAGCGATCAGCTCCCGCACGCTGCTCTCGCGCGCGGCATCGAACTGCAGCGCCGATCCGCCGACCTGCTCGGCGACCGCCTGCGCCGACGCGAGGTCGCGATCGGCGACAACGACCGTACGCGCGCCCTCTTCCGACAGTGCGCGCGCGAGCGCTCCGCCGATGCCCCCTCCCCCGCCCGTCACGACGACATGCCTATCGGCGAGCTCCATTGGGCGTACTCTATGGGAGTCATGACCGCTGAGGCCACCGCCACGGGGGCACCGGTCGCGCCTCTGTGGGGCGAGCTCCGCTACGGCGGCGAGCTCGCCCGGCTGCTGGCCGACCGCGAGTTTCGTGCGGTCGAGCGGCGGGCCGATGCCCAGCCGGTTCTGCTGATTCCCGGGTTCATGGCGGGCGATGCCTCGTTGACCGTGTTGCGCCAGTGGCTGCGGCGCCGCGGGCACCGCGTGCGCATGAGCGGCATGCGGGCGAACGTCGGCTGCGCGGAGCGGGTGGTGGGCAAGCTCGAGGACCAGCTGCTGGGGCTCGCCGCGGACTCCGGGCAGCCGGTCTTCCTGATCGGGCAGAGCCGTGGCGGCGCGCTCGCGCGTGCGCTGGCCGTGCGCAACCCGCGGGCGGTGGCGGGCCTGGTGATGCTGGGATCGCCGATCGGCGATGGGCTGGCCGTCTCCGAGCACGTCCTGCGAACGGTGCGCTGGGTGGCAAGGCTCGGCGACATCGGAATGCCGGGCGTGCTCTCGAGCGGCTGCAAGGACGGCGAGTGCTGCGCGGCGTTTCGCGCCGACCTGGAGGCGCCGCTCGCGCCGGGCACGGCGACGGCGCTCTACTCGCGCAGCGATGGGGTCGTCGACTGGCGCGCCTGCGTAGACCCTCACGCGGAGGCAGTCGAGGTCGACTCGAGCCACTGCGGGATGTCCGTCCACCCCGACGTCTACAGGGTGCTGGGCCGGGCGCTCGACGCCACTCGGGAGGCCGCATGGAATGGATGAGCCCGATCGACTCGTCGTTCCTGCACATCGAGAACGACACCACGCCGATGCACATCGGCGGGGTGAGCATCTTCGAGGGCCCGCCGCCGCCGTTCGATGACCTGCGGGCGATGGTCGCCAGAAAGCTCGAGCTGGTTCCGCGCTACCGACAGAAGGTCCGCTTCGTGCCGCTGGCCGCCGGACCGCCGGTGTGGATCGACGATCCACATTTCTCGCTCGACTACCACCTCCGACGCACGGCGATACCGGCTCCCGGCTCAGAGCAGCAGGTGCGCCAGATGGCCGCGCGCGTCTTCTCGCAGCATCTCGACAGGAACAAGCCGCTATGGGAGCTGTGGACGGTCGAGGGGATGCAGGACGGCCGCTGGGCGCTGCTCTCGAAGGTGCACCACTGCATGGTCGACGGCGTGGCCGCCACCGACCTGATGTCGGTTATGTTCTCCGACGACACGGCCGCGGAGCGCCAGGGGCGAGAATGGTCCGCGCCGCCGGAGCCTTCGGGTATCGAGGTGCTGCTGCGCACGGTCGTGCGCCGCGCGAGCCCGGCCGGGCAGCTGGAAACGCTCAAACAGGCGCTGCGCACACCGCGGGAAACGCTTCGTTCGCTCGCCGAGATCGCCCGTGCCGCGGCGTCGGCCGGCCCCAGCCTGCGCCCCGTCGCGGCCTCCTCGCTGACCGGCCCGATCGGGCCGCACCGGCGCTGGAGCTGGGGAAAGCTGCGCTTGGCCGATGTCAAGGCGGTGCGCAGCGGCTTGGGCGGCACCGTCAACGACGTCGTGCTGACGGTCATCACGGGCGGCTTTCGCGACCTCTTGCAGTCACGCGGCGAGCAGCCGCCGGAGGGCCAGGTGATCCGCACGATGGTGCCCGTATCGATCCGCAGGCGAGGTGAGAAAGGCGTCTACAACAACCGCGTCTCGGCGGTCTTCGCGGGGCTGCCGGTGGGTCTGAGCGACCCCGCGCGGCGCTTGCGGCAGATCCGTGCCGAGATGGACGGCGTCAAGCAGTCCAAGCAGGCCGTCGCCGGCGATGTGCTGAGCTCGCTGTCGGGCTTCGCGCCGCCGCTGCTGCTCGCGTTGGGCAGCCGCCTGGTGACGCTCTCGCCGCGGCTGAACATGCACACCGCCACGACCAACGTCCCGGGCCCCCAGCAGCCCGTGCAGACGCTCGGCCGGCGGATGCTCGAGTCCTATCCGTTCGTCCCCGTCGTCGGCTCGATCCGCATCGTCGTGGCGATCTTCTCCTACGACGGCGGGCTGTACTTTGGTGTGACGGGCGACTACGACGGCGCGCCCGACATCGACGTGCTGACGACCGGCATCGAGCGGGCGATGGACGAGCTGCTTGGGCTGCTCGAGCCGGCCAAGCCGGCAAAGCGCGTGCGAGGCGCCGGCGCCAAGGCAGCCGCCAAGGACGCGAAGCGCGCGGCCGCCAGCCGCCAGAACGGCACCAAGCGCGCATCGGCGGCCGGCCAGAACGGGCACAAGCCGGCCACCGCGCCGGTCAGGTAGCGGGTCAGAGTGTCGGCAGCGAGACCGTGAGGTTCGTTGCTTCGATCGCGAACGTTCCGTTGCTCGCGCGGTAGTAGGGCGCGTCGCGGCCGAGCAGCTGCAGCTTCACCGTGTCGCCCGCCGGGAATTCATAGCCGTTGCCGTGCAGCTGGAAGGTGATGTTGCCTTCCTGGTTGTCGTTCAGGCGATAGACGCCGCGGGTGACCAGGCGCTGTTCGCCGCTGGGCAGAACATCCCACAGGCGCGCGACAAGCTCGCCGAATGTGCTGACAGTTTTGACGGTCGCCGTCACGGTGGGCAGCCCCATCAGCGTGAAGCCTGGGCTGGTCAGCGTGTAGTTGGCGGTGTTCGGCTCGGTTTCGGCTTTTACTTCCTTGCATGCGTCCGAATTGGCGATCGGGTCGAATTCGGCCGCGATCGTCGCGTTGCCGCCGGCAGAGGTGAACAGCTGGCCGGCCGCAGAACCGAAGGCGACCGTGTGCGGATGCAGTTTCGACCACCGTTTCGCGCTGAACGGGCCACCGCCGGGAGCCCCCCGGGGGCATGTCTGCGTGTACGCCGTGACGCTGCCGTTTGCCGGCGCCGTCCCGGTGTGCTTCAACCGTTTTTCGAAGAAGCTCGCGCCCTGTTCTTGGAAGGCGTGATCGGTGTTTTCCTTGTTCGAGCCACGACTGTGTCCGAGGTCGCCGAACTGCAGTGCCGCGTAGCCTTTCAGCGCACGGACCGCGTTGTAGATTCGCAACGATTGCGAGGGCGGGAAGAGGTCATCGGTCCAACCGCTCTGCAGCAACATCGGCGCGGGCCTGCCGGGCATGCCGTAGCCCTGGTGGTAGGTGTAGATCTGTTTGGCGATCGCTTCGTCTTCGGGGTTGGCGGGCTCGCCGGCGTTCGTCGCCGCGAACCATTTCGTGAGGTCCGCTTCCGGATCGGCGCCCTCGGGAGCGATGAAGCCGCTCGCGTTGCCCAGCGCGTAAAGCCCTGTGACGTAGCTCTGGATCTCGACGCCGAACGGTTCGTAGCTCTGCGCGAACGGCGCCACTTCGGTATCGAGGAAGCGTCCGTTGGGCGTCAGCGCATCGACGAGGTCAGACCACGGCCAGCGCGGATAGGTCGCGGCGATGCGAAGTTTTTTGCCTTTCGGGCTGGTCCATGGGGCGAATTCGCCGTTGGGAAGACGGATCCGGTTCTTCAGATAGGCGAGCTCGATGCTCTGGCCGCCGCCGTAGGAGATGCCGGTCGTCCCGATCGCAAGCGGCTTGGTGATTTTTTCGTCCGCGAGCAGTCCCAGCAGGTATTGCGTGTCACGAGCCTCGTAGCGCTGGTCGGCCAGCCTGATCCAGCCTTCTTTGCAGCCGGGATCTTGGCGCGATGCGACCGCGCCGCACGAGTTGCCCCAGCCGCGCGCCGAGTAGGTGAGGACCGCGTAGCCGTGCTGCGCGTAATAGATGTTGTTGTAGTCGAACGTCTGGTTGCCGTCGCCCGTCGGCGAGCTCGACTCGAACGAGGTCTTGTTGCCGCCCCAGCCGTGGATCATCACGATCGTGGGAAACGGCCCCGTTCCTTCCGAGGGCAGCGTGACGTCGGCGTCGAGAGGGACTTCGTCGAACGTGGGCACCCGCTGGGCAAGCGTTTCCGTCGGGCAGAAGCGCACGCCGTTCTGTGCTTTGCATGCGTGCCCAAACGGGGCGGCTTCGGCTTTGGCCGTGGCGATTCCAGGCGCGGCCAGCGCCATCGCCACGGCCGCCAGACCGATGCCCATCATGCGCGCCCCACGCCATCCCCTCACAGGAACGTGGGTACCCGCGGTGTGATTTTTGTAAACGCTTAGGAGAAGTCGGTGATGTCGTACACCGGTCGCGCGATGCGCGTGGGAGCGTCGGCCCCATCGCCGGTGTGCACCGCGTACGGCTGCTCGCGCCCGTGGTCGAGGATCGCGACGACGAGGTCGCCGCCGTGCGGCAGCGGCCTGCCCACCTCGATCTCACAGTCGCTGCCCTCGAAGCGACAGTCCAGGCGGAAGATGCGTCGCTTGCGCGGCGCGCATCCGACAGCATCCTGCGAGCGCTCGCGCAGCTCCCTGTAGGCCGCCTCCATCCCCTCCTCGCTGTCGGACTCGCTGCCGGCGAGGAAGAACTGCGTCACCTGCGTTGGCCCTTGGAAGTCCCCTTGGACGGACGCGGGGGAAAGCGCTTGCGCTCCTGCGCCGTCATCTTCCGGATCTTCAGCGAGCCTTCTTTGAGCTGTCGCTGAATCTCCTCGAGCTTCACGCGGCGCTTCTCTGCGGCGCGATCTGCTTGTGTGATCATAGATACAAGGGTAGCGGGTTCGCCGCTCCGCCGGGCCGGTGAGTCGTGAGAGGATGCCGCCAACGCCGGCGCGCATGCCGGCGTGCGACCCACGTCCAAGGAGCCCCAACATGCCCGATATCGAGTTCCCCACCAGCGCCGGCCCGGCGCCCGGCTATCTGGCGGTGCCGGCCGGCGAGCAGGGCCCGGCGACGATCGTGCTGCAGGAGTGGTGGGGCATGGATGACCACATCCGCTCCGTATGCGACCGCCTTGCGACCGAGGGGTTCTTCGCGCTGGCCCCCGACCTGTTCGGCGGTGAGACGACCACCCAGCCGAGCGAGGCCCAACAGAAAACGATGGCGCTCTCGATGGACGAGGCCGAGCCGCAGATGTGCGGCGCGGCCGAGTACCTGTCACAGCAGCCGGGCTTCGAGGGCAACGGCGCCGGATCGCTCGGCTTCTGCCTCGGCGGCGGGCTGTCGCTGTGGGCCGCCGCTACGTGTCCCCAGATCACGGCGGCTGTCACTTACTACTACGTGATGCCACACGGCAAGCCGGACTTCTCGGGGATCAAAGGCCCCGTACTCGGGCACTTCGGCACGGCCGACGAATTCATCTCGCACGACGAAGCCAAGGCGCTCGAGGCGCAGCTGCGCGAGGCCGGCGTGAACGTCACGTTCCACTACTACGACGGCAAGGGCCACGCCTTCTTCGCCGACCACGATCGCCTCGGAACGTATGATCCCGACGCGGCCCAGCTCTCCTGGGAGCGCACGGTGAGCTTCCTGCGCAGCGCCCTCACGTCGGGCGCCTGATCAGAAGATCTGCTTGTAGATCAGGAACAGGTTGAGGAGCGTGATGGCCGCCGCGAGCGTCACGCCGATGAGCGTGGTCAGGCGGCGGTTGACGTGCACACCCATGACGTCGCGGCGCATCGTGAGCATCACGAGCGGGATCAGCGCCATGGGAATGCCGAACGACAGCACGACCTGGCTGAGCACGAGCGCGCTGGTCGGGTCGACGCCGATCGCCAGCACGATCAGCGCCGGCACCATCGTGACCGCGCGGCGCAGCAGCACCGAGATCCTCACGTTGATGAAGCCGCTCATGACGATCTGCCCGGCGTAGGTGCCGACGCTGGAGGAGGAGAGGCCCGAGGCCAGCAGCGCGACGGCGAAAGCCAGGGCGGCGAACCCGCCGACCTGATTGCCGAAGCCGTGGTATGCCTGCTGGACGCTCTCGACTTGGGCGTGACCGGTGGAGTGGAACAGCTTGGCCGCGACGGCCAGCATCGCCATGTTCACGAGGCCCGCGATGCTGAGCGCGATGATTATGTCGAGGCGCTCGAAGCGCAGCAGTCGCGAGCGCTCCCGGTCGTCGCGCGCGCGGACGCGGTTCTTCGTCAGCGCCGAGTGCAGGTAGATCGCATGCGGCATGACCGTCGCGCCGATGATCCCGACGGCCACGTACACGGCGTCAGTGCTGGTCAGGTGCGGCACCAACCCGCTCAGCGACCCGTGAACGGAGGGGCCGATCTTGAGCGTCTCGTAGAGGAACCCGAGGAAGATGATCCCCAGCAGCCCCGTGATCGCGAGCTCGAAGCGGCGAAAGCCGCGGGTCTGCAGCGCGAGGATGGCGAAGGCGACGACGCCAGTGATCGCGCCGGCCCACAGCATCGGCACGCCGAACAGCAGGTTCAGGCCCAGCGCGGCGCCGACGAACTCGGCGATGTCGGTCGACATCGCCGTGATCTCCGCCTGCAGCCACATAACCCTGCTCGCCGATCGCGGATAGTGCTCGCGAAACAGCTCCGGGAACGTGCGGTCGGTGGCGACGCCGACCTTTGCGGACAGGTACTGGATGAGCATCGCCATCAGGTTCGCCGCCAGTACGACCCACAGCAGCAGGTAGCCGAATTTCGCTCCGCCGGCGATGTTCGTCGCGAAGTTCCCGGGATCGACGTAGGCGATCGCCGCCACGAACGCCGGTCCGAGCATCGCCAGCGTGGCGCGCAGGCGGCCCTTGGCGAGCAGCAGCTCGAGGTGGCTCGGTCCGATCGCGACCTGCGCGCCGCTCGCCGGGGCGGCGCCCGCGCCCTCGAGCAGCGGTGCCGGGGGAAGCGGCGTCACGCGGAGACCTCCGTGCGCACGGCGTCCGCGGGCGCGCCCGCGGACTCATCGGTGATCCGCTCGCGCCGCGCGTGTGCGCCGCGCGCCGACTCGCGATCGAGCTGCACGCGCATCGCGCGCGCGAGCCGCCCGCCGATCGCATGCTCGGAGCCGCCGCCGGCGAAGCTCACGAGCAGCGGCCCGCCAAACGGCTGGCGCTCGCGCACGTGCAGGCGATCGCCCGGGGAGATGCCGCGCTCGGAGAGATATCTGAGCATCTCCGGGTCGGCGTCGGACATGCGCACGAACACGCCGCCGTCGCCCTCGGCGAGGCGCTCCAGCGGCGTGGTCTCCGGCTCGTGCAGCTCGAGCTCGGCGCTGGGAATCGGGTCGCCGTGGGGGTCGAGCGTGGGATCGCCGAGCTTCGCGGCGATCAACTGCTCGAGCTCCTCGGAGATCACGTGCTCGAGCACCTCGGCCTCGGCGTGCACGCGATCCCAGGGCATCTCCAGCGTCTCCGAGAGGAACAGCTCGATCAGGCGGTGGTGGCGGATCACCTCGAGCGCGACCTTGCGCCCGTCGGGCGTCAGCCGTACGCCGCGATAGGGGTGGTGCTCGATCAGCCCGAGCTCGCCCAGTCGCTTGAGCATCGCCGAGACGGAGCCCGGCGTGATGCCCAGCCGGTCGGCGAGCGGGTTCGTCGAGACGGGCTCCTCGGCACGCAACTCGAGCGTGAAGATCGCCTTGCAGTAGTCCTCGACGGCGGGCGAACGGGGATGCTCTCTGGCTGCCATGAAACTTATATTATGGCATGCCAAGTTTTTTGTCAAGGATCTGCTGGACTTCCATCCGGCCGGCCTTTAGGACAGGATGCACCGCGAATGGATCGGGATTACGAGCTGCAGACGCACCGCGCCGAGGACCGCCACTGGTGGTACCGGGGGAGACGCAGTGTGCTGGAGCGCGTGACCTCCGACCTGCACCTGCCGCCAGGCGCGCGCATCCTCGACGCGGGATGCGGCAGCGGGCGCAACATGGTCGAGTTCGCGCGCCACGGCGTCGTGACGGGCATCGAGCTTTCTGCGACGAGCGTGTGCCTTGCGCGCGAGCGCCAGGTCGGCGAGGTGATCGAAGGGTCGGTGCTGGACATGCCCTTCGACGCCGCCGCGTTCGACCTGGCGGCCTCGCTCGACGTGATCGAGCACCTCGAGGACGACCTGCGCGCGCTGCGCGAGCTGCGCCGGGTGGTCGCTCCGGGCGGCGCGCTGCTGGTGACGGTGCCCGCCTATCAGTGGCTGTGGAGCGGCCACGACGAGATCAACCACCACCATCGTCGCTACACGCGCCGTTCGCTGCAGCGGATTTGCG
>Ga0193729_1001331_pt1 | contig 12676 bp, 8 predicted proteins | sample U1c2metaG_FD_143036 | JGI IMG/M metagenome (GOLD analysis project Ga0193729, IMG submission 143036) | Soil microbial communities from a riparian zone of the East river system, Colorado, United States - U1c2 | ecosystem: Environmental > Terrestrial > Soil > Riparian zone | place: USA: East River... | reverse complement strand
GTGTTGTGAGGTTGCCGACAAACTTTCGCGGTGCGTCGCGCAATCTTGACGTCTGCACAATCACGGTATTTACCGCCCCACGTGTAGCATGGAAGTGTGCCCGGCAGACGAGGCGCCCAGGCCAGGATCATTCGGCTATCCACTCCGCCGGTCAAGGATAACCCGACGGACTGTTTCCCACGGAAATACTTGGGAAGAACCCGTGTCCACGTTTCTTTCAACTTTTCGTAGAAGTCACCTTCGCTTAGCTCTGGCTGACTTTCCCAAGTCTCGCGCTTAAAGTAAGCCTTTTTCTTCACTGGTTCTCCCCGGGGAAATACCCACGCCGCACCTGGCGGAAGCAGCGAGATCCCGGAGAAAAGGCTCCTATTCTCCAGAACGGCCTCGCAACTGAAAAGTTCGCCTAAGCTACGCAGATCAAGTTGACGGGTGGCGGGCAGGATTTTAAGAAGGGACTTCGCTTCAGAAGAAAAATAAAATCCAGCCTTGTCTTCGTGATAATAAATTCGATTTACGCCATACCGGTCGTTAAACAGAACGAATTTCTGCTCACGAAGGTCCAATAACACGCCGCTGAACGCCCCGTTGAGTCTCTCCAGGAACTGGCAACCCATTTCCTCGTACAGGTGGACGAGATAACTCGCGTCATCTGGGGCAAATTCGTGCCCGCGCATTCTCAGTGCGTCGACATCAGCTAGGTCGGCGAAATCCTCGCCTGAAAAAAGAAGGCAGATGTCCTTCTTTTCATTCCAGATGGGGATGCAGTCGGAGAAAGATCCTTCGTGATTGACCCAGCCCAGCCAAAGGCCGAGCTCCTCGTTAATATATGTACCGTCTGTATAAAACGGCTCGTGCATCAGGCATTGAACCATGGACTTCACGACAGCGTGGTTCTGCTCTGATGGCCTCTGACTAATTATTCCAACGATGCCGGGCATATGAACTTAACGGTTGATGGTTGATTATTGAGAGGGAAGGGCAACGCTCGCCTTTTTTAGAATAGTTGCGTAACCTGCTTTGAACTTATTCCCCCTGCGCAAGTTTCCTTTGTTCGAGTCCCCGGCGTCGTTCGCAAAAGCTCCGTGCTATATTCAGATTTGGCGGACAGGGGAAGGATTCGAACCTCCGATACGACTTGCGTCGTATAGCAACTCTTGCGAGCTGCTGCCTTAGACCACTCAGCCACCTGTCCTAAACTTTCTATTTTACTCAGTGTGCGCGAGCTCTGCAATATGGTTGCGGCCAGCTGAATAATTTGTGTGCGATAGCATCTTTGGGGGCAAAAGGTCTGGCTTCGGACCCCGCCGCACGACCCAATGCAGGACCTGAGTAACAGCCTGCGCCTTGGCGTCCCATGTCAGGCATTCTCGTACGTAAGCCATTCCTTGTCGACGTAGCTGCTCGAGCCGCTCCCGATTGTTTGCCAGTTCCGTCAGAATCTTTTCCATCTGTGCCACAATGTCATTCTCGGTCGTAAGAGCCACCTTGTACCCTACCTCTGAGTGAACGATATCTCCGGGGCCGCCGAAGTCCGCAACCACAGGTACAGTGCCAGTGCCGAGCGCTTCGAAAACAACGCCTGCACCATTGTCGCGAATAGATGGAAACACGAACACATCAGCAGATCGGAGGTGATTGAGGACTTCCGCATGACTGAGCCAGCCGCAAAAGAGAACAGCCTTCTCGATCCCAAGGGATCTCGCTAGCTGCTCGAGGCGGGTCCGCTCGGGGCCATCGCCCACGACGGTAAAATTGGCCAAATTGCTTCGCAAAAGAGGAGCAGCTGCACGCAAAGCAAGATCACAAGCCTTCCGGGGAACCAACCCACCAACGAAGATCAGCTCAAGTTTGGCCCCAGGCTCCGAAGTGCGCGAGTCAGCGACACACAGGGAGCGAGCGATGCCCGGCTCCGGGACAAAAAACAATTTGTCGCTATACTCGGCAAACTCGGAATACGTTTGGGACGAAGCAACGATGATCGCTGCCGCGTCACGATAGGTGGAGCGAGCGAAAGGCAGATATCGATACAGATTCCGCATGTTGGAGATCCATTCCTTTTGGTTCTCAAGTTGGCTAAACCCGGGAGGCCAGGGCAAACCACCATTAAGCGGACCGATCACGAACGGTATAGGCCCCTTGCGTAGGAAGAAAGCAAAAGGACTCGGCAGGACAGGTGTCATCGGCATAATGCGTAGAACAACATCGAACTCGCGCGCAAAGATGCGGCGGCGCAATTGTCGCCAGGCATACCATTCAAAGGCAACAGAAAACGGATAGCCGAAAGCGGTCAACACTTGAGTGTCATAGTTGTATTTGAAGATCCTACGCAAACTCCAGGCATAGAGGCGATCGAGCAATGGCATCCGGACGACTTCGATAGTGCGAAACGGTGCCTTTGCGCGGCGTACAGGCTCTTCACTGGGGGATCGAACAATCAAAGTGACGTCATGGAGCTGGGCAAGCGCTGCCGCATGTGAATAAGTAACATAAGGCATGCTGACTATCTCCGGATTACAGTCAGGCGCTAGCAGCAAAATACGTAATCGGTTCATGAATTTTCCTCAAAAAGCCTCTCTCAAGTCGAGACTGGACGGAATATTAATGCTCAAAGTAATGTAAGTGATCATCTGAAACAAATGCCTATCCCCCTTTTAGTCCGTAGGAGTTGATAACCCCTCAGCTTGAGCTTCACATTTGTTGGTCAGCCGGCATTGCAAGTCATACCACCGTCTTCTCAGTTTCTTGAGCGGTTTTCTAAGTGGCTTTGGAACAGCTTCCTTCCAACCGCGGTGAAGACCGAGCTTGAGGGCCAGCTTTCCTTTACCAGTTAGAGGCACGTAGTACCTCGGAAGATCAAATTTTTGAAAACCATTGCTGCGTTTGAAGTCGCCAAGGCTGTCCTCAAGCCAAAGCGCGTACACAAGATATGGCACGCCTTTCTCCGCACAACGTTCCACTGCTTTAGCCAAAAGCAGATTATTGGGGGCGAGATCGCGATGGGCTATCTTTGAGATGATCTGACCCAAGTATGCGTAATTTTCGGCATAGGCCAGCATAATGAAACCCACCAGTTCTTCGCCCAGATATGCGCCGAAAATCTCCTCCCGGAACAAGAACCGGCTGAACTGGCGTTTTATCGTTTCAAAATCTTTTCCATAGTGCAAGTAATGTCGTCCTTGCCGGATCGGAGTTTCGTTGAAAATCGATGTGATTCCACGGACGAAGCGATCGTCGAACGCAGCAGGCTTGACAACGACCCCGTTCTTTTGCGCTTTTCGAATTTTGTTTCGTGCTTTTCGATCGATTTGTTTCTCCCACCAAAGTGAGTAGCTCTTGATCGGGAGCGCCGCGATCGAATCCAGTTCCATGGGGTAGGAGTACTTAGGTTCTGTGTCCGGTAAACGTTGCCAGAAGGTCAAAATATCTGGCCTCGGTTCGCTCTTGCACAGCTGGTTTATCAAGGTCCTGGGATCCTCGACGTCCTCGTACCATTCCTGCTCCAGCCTGGCAATCCGCGGAATTTCGCCTTCAATTAGGATTCTTTTACCATCAACTTCCATTGTGGTGACACGATTTCTCGTAGATCTTTATGACCCCGCCATGGTTAATGTGCTGCTTGCAAGGACTGATTGCGCTTAAAGCAGCTAGTGATCACACAGCTAATGAATTTAGCCGTAAGGCTGGTCTTTCATTCGAGCGAACTCCGCGCAACCACTGCTCGATCATGACCAGGCTAAAGAGAAGCTTGTGGTTGTCCTGGCGCCCAGATTGGTGACTTTCGAGGAGCCTTCGCACGGGTTTGGGGTCAAGCAGACCAAACATAAGTGAGCTTTCATCTAGGAGCACTTCTGAAATCTCACCGTTAAGCGACGAGCGAAACCAATCGTCCACCACATTTACGGCGAAACCGCGCTTCTTTCGCCTCAAGAGATGAGAGGGCAAGTAACGTTCGCACACCCGGCGGTGGAGCCACTTTCGACTGCCATTACGAACCTTGAATCCTGCACCGAGCCGCTGCACGTACTCCACTATCGTGCGATCCAGATACGGGACACGGACTTCAAGGCTATGGGCCATGGAGAGCTTGTCCGCGTACATTAGCAGTTCGTCGGGCAGGGATGAGCGGATTTCGAGAAGCTGAAAACCACCTAGTTCGTCCGTGTGAGCCATCTGTGGAATGAGGCCGCGCCAGTAATCAACCAGGTCTTGGCTTTCTTGCTCAGGAAGCAAACCGTGGTGAAAGAGTCCGTCGATCGTCTGTGCCGGCGCCAGAGAAAAAACATTTTGATAGCGCTTCATTCTGTCCGACGTGCCCAGCGAAGAGACACCACGCTTCAATGTTTCGTTACGGGGTAACCGATCGATGGCGAAACCAATCATCGAGCGGAGGCCTGCTGGCAGTCCACGCCACCAATCTCCGTAATGAACTCCCAAATGCCGCTTGTAGCCGCCAAGCAATTCGTCCGGGCCCTGGCCGATCAGCGCCACCTTCACATCCTGCCGCGCGCGTTGCGAGACAAAATACATTGGCACGATTGAGGAAGCCGCAATTGGTTCTTCGAGCGATTCGACTATTTTTGGCAACGACCGCTCAAACTCACTCTGGTCGAGCCTTACTGTAATATGACGGGCACCTAGGAGAGATGCCGTCTCCGCGGCGTCGCGCAGCTCATCATCGGCGAAAGTTTCGCCGTACCCTATCGTGTATGCTGGCCATGGCCCACCTTGCTCATTCATTAAGGCCAGCAGCAAGCCCGAGTCAATCCCGCCGCTAAGAAGGATTCCTACCGGGACGTCACTCAGGAGATGTCGTCGAACGGCGTTCTTGTATAACTCCAGTAGTTCATGGGTAGCTTCTTTTGCTCCCTTTGGTCGGGAGAAAGGAGTAGGGCTAAACTTGTACCAGCGTTCCTCGCGACATTCACCGTTCTCTACAACCAGCATCGTGCCAGGTGCAAGCTTTCGAATGCCTTGAAATACCGTCAAAGGCGAGGGGGTATAGCGAAACCGGAGGAACAGGTTAAGCGCGACGGGATCGACTTCCGGTCTGGAATCCCCCGCGGCAAGAATAGCACGAATTTCCGATCCAAAGGTGAGCTGGCCGTTATCAATCTTATAGTAAATCAGTTTGATTCCCATAGCATCACGCGCCAGGACCAGGCGTTGGTGGACCACGTCCCATATGGCCAGACCGAACATGCCATTTAGATGATTGAATACGCCAGAGCCCCACTCTTTGTAGCCATGAATAATAACCTCGGTGTCCGAATTCGTTCTGAACTGGTAGCCCTTGCTTTGCAGCTCGGCTCGAAGTTCCCTGTAATTGTAAATCTCGCCATTAAAGATTATCCACACGGTTTCTTCTGCGTCCGACATCGGCTGGTGACCGCCGGCGAGATCGATGATCGATAGTCGCCGGAACCCCAAACCGACCGGTCCAGTGATGAAGAAGCCTTCGTCATCAGGTCCACGATGCGCGATCGAACGCGCCATGCGGACAATGGTCTCGCGCTCCACCGGTTCGCGTCGCTGAAAGTTAAACTGGCCTGCGATGCCGCACATTTTGTTATAGAGGTTGAGAGGCGAGGGACAAGAGTTGATTGGCCTTCTTGGCGCGATCTTTGTCACTTGACGCTCGATGCGCTTCGGACAGATAAAACGCGAGGCTCCGGAACATCTGCGACTGTCCCCAGCGGTGCATGGGAACGTTGTCCCAACCCAGGTGTAGCTTCCGGGAGCGGAAGGATCCATCCCGCTTTAGCCATGACTCCAGGATGTGAGCCACGACTTTCTCCAAGGTTGTCTCCAGTGCGGGATAGCAATCGCGCAGAAGCAGACAAAGGTTGATACACTCGGCGCAGTCGTACAGCTCGCGTTTGTAAACGGTTAGGCGGGGAGCTTTGGAAAAAGGTTTCGGGAGGCCGTTCTCGTCGAAGAGATTCTCAAGGTAATACTTAATCCCTTTCGAAAGCGCTTCCTTACAAGGCTCGTACCCAGTCAAGCCGTAAATCTTTGCCAGGGCTTTCATCACGAAGCATGTATGATAGTGATCGACAAAATCCCGTACTCCGTCGACAGCGTAAAACCACGAGCCGTCTGGATTTTGAGACTCCAGCACGAAATTCACATTTCGTTCTGCGATTCTCCAGTAGTCGTGATTGGATAAAACTTTAGATGCGCTCGTCAGTAAAAAGGCGCGATAAGCCGCAGCGTTAATAACTCCGCCTGCGTCGAAGGGAGTGTAGGAACAACTGCTGGCTTTTTCCGATGTTCTGAAATCCTTAATATCAACAGCGGCGTGCCGAGCAATCGATTCGAGAATCGCCTTCCACTCGTCGTGTGGATTCAGTTCGAAAAGTTGAAGGAACGCCTCATACGCGTAAGGCGTGGTGGTTATCAGCGGCGTCTGAGCTCCAATCACGCCGTTGCGAGTGACCCAGTTAAAGGGATAACCCCAGCAATATTCCTTGAACTTATGACACCGCGACATTTTGAGCTCGGTTAGAAATTGAATGGCGTTTTCCAGCTGCGAGGAATCTCCGGTTGCCTGGTAAAGGAACGCGAAGCCCATCGCGTAATGCGCGTCCGCAATTGGAAACCGAATACGGTGGTGAAATAGCCGTCGCGCCGTTGGCAGGAATGCTTCGCAGAAAATCATGGGAGCTACGGCTGCCGTCCCGATAAGTCCATGGCTATAATAGAGCGCCTTGGCGCGTCCGCCGACGGGTCCAGCAAAAAAACTTTGGTAATCCCACGATGTTTCGCCGTAGCTACCCAGCCATTGCACGAAGCTGCTCAGAACACGCGAAACTGCGTCCACGGGCTGGGGTTGCCCGGGCGAGCTCCATCTATGTTTGTGGTTCATTTCCAGTTCGTTCTCCTCTGGAACTCGAGCTACGACCTTGGCGGCGGTACCGCTCGTGGTCGTGGGCTGGGATGCTGTGTTGGTGAAGCAGCAGGCATAGGCGTTCGGGTTATGGCAGGCGTGGGAGTAACAACTTGTGACGGATGACGAAGGATAGCAGTCAGAGGTTATTTCAGGAAACTGGCGAGTCTCGACCTGGTAATCAGGAGATGATTGTCTCGGTGCATTTGAAAAGGTAAACGTGGTCCTCTTGACGACGGTGCCGGCTCAGGGCTTTCTCGCGTAAATCATCCGATGCCAACCCCAATGTCGGCCGATCCATTTTGCGACCGAATCGGGTAGAACTTTTCCGATAAACGGCCAATGTTCGACGTTAAATTCCCACACTTCTTGTCTCACATTCCCAAAGTCCTTGAAGAGAACGGCGGCCTCCCGCCGACTATAAACGCGCGCCAACGGACAAAACGGGCCGTCCGTATTCATACTGACCCATTGCTCCTTGGTGAGCTTCTTCTTTAGGAATTCCCGGTGACCTTCCAGTTTCCAACGATCGAAACCAGTAACAGAGGCGAGCAGTCCGGGCATGAACGCCGGCAGGAGACACCATCTGAAAATTCGTCTCAGAAACATGATCTCGATGTAGTAGTTTATAGAACTGCGGTTATATAACATCACGGTCAGCGTGCCGCCTGGTCTTAGCACGCGATGAATTTCATGGACGATCCTTTCCGGCACCGGTGAATGGTGAATCACCCCAAAGCTGTAAACATGGTCGAAGCTATTGTCAGGGAAGGGAAGACATTCCTCACCATTGGCAACTTCAAGTCTGCCCCCCACGCCGAACAAACCAAAGCGCTCCTTTGCGAGTTGTATGGACTTCGGCGTGAGGTCAACTCCGGTATATCGTGCTCCATTGCTCGCGAACTCGAGACCATCTGTGCCTATACCACACCCGATTTCCAAGACATCCTTCCCACGAAACGCTGTGAACCGAGCCACGGTTGGCACGTGCCAGTCGCGACCGCGATAACGTTTTCTGGTAATGTCTTCGAAATACCGACGGCGGTCCTGTTCAGAAGATAAATCCGATTGGCAGGGGTTCGCATTCCAGAACCCCTTCACCTCTGTGATGTCCGTTTGCTCCATAACGTGTTGTGAAAGCGTCTCTACTTTTAATACCTTCCCATTGAAGGCTGAGTTTGCAATCCGTGCTTGCGAACGACAGCTTACGGGTGCCCAGCAGTCAAACTCGACGACTGGCCGGGTCGCCATCGAGATAAAACTTCTCGATTTTCCTAAACTTGATAAGTGAGCCGAGCACACCTTTTAGCTTCGTCATTTGTTCCCGCCGGTGAAATCGCATCAGGTCGCGGGAAACGGGTCGCTCTTCGAACCGTAAAGCGGCCCAACAGAAGCCTGACAACAACGCCACCCCGCCCACCAGGAGTGGTCGTTTAGTCATCCGATAAGCTACGCGGAATAACTGCCAGCTGACGGACCCGCCCAGGTAGTAATCCTTCTTGCCATAAGCAAACATCGCGCCCACTGCTCCCCGTTCCGCAGTGCCCATCCGCCGATGGTGACGAAAGCGTCTCTCCGGGAAGTTCCGCGTTTTCCATCCTTTCATCCGGGCAGTTGTGACCGCGATCCAGTCGATGCCGCCTGCCCGGTTTGGCAAATATCCTCCGATTTCACTGAAGCACTGGCGCCGGAAAACTTGACACGCTCCATGAACCGAATTTTCACTCTCAAAACTATCTTTGGTAGAATCAAATCCTTCCTCACTGTAAGCCGTTCCTGTAACGCCCAAACTTGGATCCTCTATTAGCTTCTGCAGCAGAAACTCAAATTGATCAGGTCCAAAAGATATGTCCGCATCCAGGTTTCCGATGGCTTCGAACTCCAGGGAGCGGACTCGTTCGAACCCCACATTGAACGCGTGAACTTTTGCGGCAAAATTGCGGTCCTGTCGTTGCGGCAGACCGACGAGTTCAATCCAGGGATAGCGCGCTGCATAGCGATCGACAACTTCTGCGGTGTGGTCCGTTGACCCGTCATCCACGATGACCCAGCGCTCAGGCAAAATTGTCTGCGCAACCATGGAAGCGAGGGTCTTTTCAATGAAAGCTTCCTCATTGTGCGCTGGAGTGATGAGAACGTACTTCATAGTCTGGAGATCGAAGATCAGAGGTCAGATATCACGCTACTGAGGAAACTGGAATGTGGGAGGCAGGTGCTTCTGACGCCTGAGTTCTGCTCGGGTGGATCTGCGCGAAGATCTCATCCATGATTCGGGCCGTTAAGATGATTTCGCGATAAGGGATCGGAACCGGGCTCCCTTTTCGAACGCTGTTATAGAAGCGTTCAATCAACTCCTTCATCCCGAAGTCCTGATAAAGTCGCCGGCGGAGAAAATTGACTATATTGAGCCTTGCGTTTTTAAGATGTTCGAAACCATTTTTCACGGCTGGAATGAGATAGGTCAGGTAGCTTTTATAAGAACGGGTTTTCTGTCTTATTAGACTTCCCGTGATGATATCCGCGGTCACTGAATGGGATGGCCCGTGAACGCGTAATTGATTAAGGCCCCTGATTTGGGTCGAAAAACAAAAGAACGCTGTCGTGCCACTCTTGTCCCGAATCATGACCCTTAGCTCATCCATGACTTCTTCTGCACCGACGCTACGGAGTTGCTCGCTTTGATGTGCCGTAGCGACGATTTCGGTCACTTCGTCATCAAGGAATTCAGCCAGTTTAGCAATTCCATGGCTGATGATGTTATGAAATAATTGCCCCGGAAGTTGGCGAACCCAATGGTTGCGATTTCCAAGAAATGCACTGGCATATCTTAAATCTCCCATGTCGTACGACCAGTAGCTTTCCAGGTGGACCGGTCTTCCACCGAGAAACCCTTGCTTTACCAACCGGCGCATTTCGAGCATCTCGAGAGTAAACAGGTAGTTGTGACCAACGGTTATTTTTAGGCCACGGTGTTGAGCCAATTCAATTAACGCCTCAGTCTCACTGGCCGTAACAGTAAACGGTTTTTCCAAATAGACATGGCTGCCTGATTCGAGGCATTGTTTCGCAAGAGAATAATGACTGCGCGGAGGGGTGGTAATGTGAACGACGTCAGGAGAAACGGCGTGCAGCATTTCTTTCAGATCCGAGAAGCATTCAGCAATGCTGAAACGTTGAGCGATCTGCCTGGCCATAAGCGGTTCGGAATCGCAAACGGAAACAACTTCGCAGTCCGGGATCCGATGAATCGCCGCGATGTGCTGGTCCGCGACCTTGCCGCAGCCTACGAGAGCCACCCGCAACGTGCGCGAGGTTGATGGTTGAGTGTTAATGGTTCAGAGCCTTTGACATTAAGCGGTTGGTTAAACCCATCATTGATGGCGGACGTCAGATGACGGAGAAGTATCGCTAAGATTTTCCAGCGGTCCGTCCTCGATATTCCGCAATCCTTACTTGGCTGTCGCCATTTGATTCGAACTGCCCTAGAAACAAAGGCATCGCCTGCTCCATCGGTACCTTCGGTTTCCAGCCGAGCCGTTCTTTAAGCTTTTGATTGGAATAGCGATTTCCCTTCCATTCGGCGGCACAGCGGCGACGATTAAAAGCTGGAGGAAGCTGGTTTTTTGACCACTCGGCGTACTTCTCCCAGAGCAGGGACATGGCGTAACCGACGATATAAGGAACTCTGATTGATACAAAAGATTTCGCCTTCCTTTTGTAAGCTTTTAGGAACTGTTGCCCTGTCGGCAATTCATCATCCACAACGTTAAATATCTCACCATCGATTCCGGCCTTGAGACCGGCCAACACAACGGCCTCGGCACAGTTATCGACGAAGACCAATGGCAAAGCCTGCGAACCGTTTACCTGGATCAAAAATCCAAAGGCGCTGGTCCCGACGCGGCCGCTCAATTCTCGCTTCCCTGGTCCGAATACGTACCCTGGCCTGAGAATCACATAGGGCAGATTATGCACCTCGCCGTACTCCTTAACCAGTTCCTCCTGCTTAAGTTTCCCAAAGCCATAAGCGTCAAATCGTTCCTGGGGCGCATCCTCTAGTGGACAGTTCTCATCCAGGAGAGCACCACGGCTCAAAGTGAGGTTCGAATACACGGCAAAGGAACTGACATTCACAAAACGCTTGGGCTTACCAAAGTGGAGAAAGGCATCCATGAGATTACGCGTAGCAAGCGCCGAGTTCATAAATGCACCTGCGAACGACTTTTCCATGCCGGCTGCTAGATGGTAAATAATCGAGGCCCCGGCCGCCGCTTTCCGGCAATCCGTGGGCGAAAGAAGATCGCCGGTAACGATTTCCACTTTCTTCTCGGCATTGAATTGGCGGAGCGTTTTTCCGAGTCGGCTAAGCTCGCTGGATGGCCGGACAAAACAACAGATATCAGTAAAGCCGTAGTCAAGGAGCGTAGCGACTACTTTAGTTCCGATAAAGCCACTGGATCCAGTGACCAGGATGCGCTCATCCCGCGATACAATGTAGTCGGAATTCGATGCCGGATTAGGAGGACGGCGTTGACTCATTTTAGTTACTGAGGTTATCCTGGTCGTCAGCCATTTTATTTGTCGGGCCATCTTTGGCCTTTTTCGCTTTTTTTCTGTCTGGTTGTTTCCCACCCCAGGGCTGCCTTTTCTTAAGCGGATTGTGTTGCGAGTTCCCTGTCGCGTTCCCCGTCATCTGCTCCGGTGGCGGCAGGCCTTTCGTCAACGGATGCGGGTAAGTGTAAGGCGTATAACCCGGCAACGGCGTGTCGCTGAAATAATCGCGAGCTTCCAGTAAACCGGGAGACGCTGGTCGCCAGTTTATGTGGTGTCCATTCGGCGTATAAATGTTATTCCACGAATAACAACCTTCTCTTACCTGATGCAGCCATTTTGGGGTAGGATTAGCTCCGTTGATTGGATCGCTTGCTCCTGCTCCCGATTGGTCTAGCGCCTGCAATACCTTGTGAATCTCGTAGGTATCATTAACACGCCAGTTTTGAATACAACAAGGATCACCCCACTGTAGAATGTTCAGCGTGTTATTGGTGTTCCCCGCGATTCGCCAGGTAGCTCCGTCAGATGGACGGCGTAGGGCGTAATCTGTCCACCGGCCCGCAGTCCAATTTTTCGTGCTGTCTGTCATTGTTCCGTTGGGACTATTCACCGCCGAAGTTACTGTCCCGCTCTCAAAGAGATACGGCGGGTGTCCGTCGATGTGGCCACCGTCAGCCTCAGTTGCATTGTAATCCCACGGGTTTGCTCCGTGTGCGCCTTTCCAAGTCCCGTCGTAGCCAAAGATCATACGATACGTCTGCAAACCATATCCCTGTGGCTCGATGCCATCGTAGGTGTTGTCGTGCACGACCAATGTGCCAGAGCGAACTCCATCCATGGTCGTCAGATAGCTCCAATGATAATCGTTTTTGTAAATCTCTTGCGCCCTGCCGCCCCGAGTTCTTCCGCCTTCTGTCCCGTGGCAGAGGATTTCAATGTTGTAAAGATGACAATGCCTTATGACGAATTTACCCCCAATATTGGCATCCCATCCGCCGTTAGCAGAAAAAGGAACACCCCCGCTGTTGTCGGCATACCAATCCTCAAAGAAAAAGAAGTCAGGGCCGCCGTAGCCAGCCGGTTGAGACCATACCTCATCGCCATAACCTTCAGATCCTGCGCCGTTAAAGACTTTTTGCTGCCCCAGTTGGCCCGGTATGTTGTCTTCCACGACGTGATCGGACACTCCGCGGATGTTGCCGTATATGGCAATGTAATTGGTATGGTAAAGATTGG
>Ga0193729_1001330_pt1 | contig 12677 bp, 10 predicted proteins | sample U1c2metaG_FD_143036 | JGI IMG/M metagenome (GOLD analysis project Ga0193729, IMG submission 143036) | Soil microbial communities from a riparian zone of the East river system, Colorado, United States - U1c2 | ecosystem: Environmental > Terrestrial > Soil > Riparian zone | place: USA: East River... | reverse complement strand
TTTGCCTCCGCCTCGACGTGCCGGGTGTAGTGCTTGCCCATGCGCTCCGACTTGTCGCCCAGCAGGTCGGCCACCTCCGAGTTGTTGGCGCCGCCGGTCCGCTTCCACCACGCGGCATAGGAGACGCGCAGGCCGTGCAGGGTGGTCCCGGCGCCGATCAGGCCGGCTCGCTCCAAGTCGCGCAGGTAGTGGCTCACGCGAGTCTGCATTTCCTTTTCGCTCGGCCACGGCGTTCCATCGTCGCGGACCGCGATCAGGGTCGAGGACCGGCTGAGGCCGGCGAGGAAGTCTTGAAGCTCCTGCATCGCCGGAAGGTAGAGGCCCCGGTGGTTCTTGCGCGTCACCAAGCGGAAGCACATGCCGGTGAGCTCGTCTGGCCGATATTGCTTCCAGCCGACGACCACGATGCTCTGACCACGGAGCCCGCCGTACCTGGCGAGCATCAGCGGGATCTTGATCTCCATCGGAGCGCGCTGGAAGGCGACCGGCCATTCCTCGGGGAACCACTCGCGGTTGGCGTTCGGGTCGGCTTCGTGGGCCTTGTCCATGCCCAGGCAGGGATTGATCTTCATCCCCGTCGAACGGCCGCGCTTCACGGCCTGCCTGAACATCGACGAGAGCGCGCTGATCATCTGGTCCGCGAAGCGCGGCCACTTCTGGTTGGCGCATTTGTCGCGCAAGTCGTAGAGGTCGGGCTGAGTAATGTCGGTCAGCAGGATGTCGAATTCATCCCGCAGCCACTCGAGGGCTTCGAGGTAGTCCTTCCGCGTCGCCGCAGCCAGCTTGGTCCTCCACTTCGGATAACCCTCGGGGTTGTCGCCAAAGCGATCCTCTGCTTTGCGTTCCTCCGCCGTGCGGTCGATGTCGCCGTTTGTGAACCAGTTTATGAAGCCGCCGAGCGTCTCGACAGAGAACGTCTCCGCGCGCCGCGCGCGGGCGCGCGGTCGAATATAGGCGGCTAGCGTGTCCGGCATGGAGAGCCTGCGCAGCAGCGCCTCCTTGTCGCCATCGAAGCCCTTTAACAGGGTTTCGCCAGTCGCCCGGAGATAGACATAATACTTGCCCCGGGCACGCGCGATCTTAAGACCTGACAGCTTCACCTTGACCACCGATCTTGTCCCCAATCCGCCGTTTCGTCGAGGCGGAATTTGACCCATTGGGGTCTAAGCTGACAAGCCAATTGTCCAGGTTGGCGCGCAGATAGCGATGCCCGCGTGTGGATGGCGTGAAAGCAATTGGCTTGACAGGGCAGACTTCTTTGAACGTGTCCACGCTCAAACCGACATAGGCCGCGGCCTGGTCGAGCCGCAGCGCGGCGGGCCAATTTGGTAGGGGATCGTTCACCGGATGCCTGCCGCGCATTCGACCGCCTGCGCTACCAAGCCGCGCCAGATGCGCGCCGCGGCCGGGCCATATGCGGCTGCGCCGTATGGCCGCCACCGTAGCAGATGGCGGCCATAGACCTGCCGGCGTACCTTGTCGATCAGGTGCCAATGATCGCCGCAGATCCATTCGTCGAAGTCGGCGCGCGTGGTTGTCCGTCGGCAGAACGGGACGACGCAGGCGAGGCGGCCGAGCGTCGTCATGCAGGCACTAACCATCCCTGCGGGAGATCGAAAAACCCGTGGCGGCCTTTCATCTCGAACGGTGGATTGAGCGGCTTGACGTCGCCCAGCAACCAAGCCCAACGGCCAGGCGCATAGTCGCCGAAGAAGCGTTGCGGAAAGTCGCCGCGTTGCTCCATATCGTAGATCGTGGTGTCTGCAAGCGCAACAATCTCGCGTAATTGCTGCCTACGAATAGTTCGTCTGGTCGGTCCTGGTTGCGGGGGACTCATGGCGTGTACCTCAGTTCTGAAAACCGAGGACGATAAAAGCCGATGACCTTCGCAGGTTGGAAGGCTCTAAAGCAGGTAGTAGAAGAAACGGCGACAGCGGCGCGCAAAAAGCACGACGACTGCCGGGCGGCTGTTGAAAAATTGACTCCCCCAAGACGCTTGTCGAAATCGAAAGTCGAGCTCCGTTCGTGCGCCATTCCCTTGAGACGGACGATCTGGAAGCCGCGATCGCCACGCGACATCCTCGAAAAAGCCGCTAACGAACTTTGGGCGGCGATGTTGCTGAAGGGGTGTGTTGTCAACCGCGTTGATTTTGCGACTGAATTTCTAATGTTTCAGAAGAAAGCCACAGTCTAAACCACGTAACCGCCAGGGCGAAATCAGCCCTGCGCTTCGCGTAAATGTCGCAGCAACGCATTTGATTTCGGGTAGCAGTCGTGTGTGTGTGTACCGAAAACTTTATCTGTAATGAGAGGTGACCGGGTTGTCCCGATCACCTGTCCGGCGAGTGGCCCTGGGGCCAACCACTTGGGTCAAGCCTGGATTTCGATTGAGTCAAGCGGCCTTGGCGGTTAGTTCCGGGCCGGCTGTTTCCATCGCCCTCATGTACATATCAAGCAGAGTGTCGCGCTGGTCGCGTTCGTCTTTGTCCTGCTTCCTCATCTTGATGATTTCCTTGAGGATTTTCACATCAAAACCCTCAGCCTTGGCCTCTGAAAAGACTTCCTTTTTCGACTCGTTCAACTCCTGCAATTCGGTGTCAATATGCTCGATTCGCTCTACGAAAGAACGGATCCGTCCGCCTGGAATGCTGATGTCAGACATGGTGCCTCTCTGTTGAATGAGATCGTGAAAATGAACGCAAAGAAATGACCAACGCGTTAACGCAAATCCACGGGGCTGCCTTATTACAGACGATCAAAAGCCGGAGCCTATCAAACGCTGCTCGCGCGATCGGATCGCCTTGGAGACGCTAGAATAAATGCGCTGCACGGTAGACGAGGCAGTACGTTTCAGTCTCCGCCGGCAACGTCGTATTTTGATGGAGACGGTGGTGGTCGCGACCCGCACCCTCTGCGTGGCAACCCGAGCAAAGCGTGGCGGTACCGATGGAAATAGCGGATTATGAGATTGCTGTTGCTACACGCGATGACATCCCGGGAATTGTTGGACCTTCAGGAGCTTAGACTCGTGTTTCGGATCGAACATGGATGTGGTCCACGGCAGATGGAGAAAATGCGTTCGATACAGTGAGTGGACTTTTTTGGCATGATCGAAGTTGTTGACGGCCGTCGCCGTTCAGGAGACGCTCAACAAAGTAATTGGGAGGGTTGGATTTCACGCCAATCCCGATACGTTCCCCTCCATGGTGGCAATGGCAAACTATATTCCTAGCCCTAGAGACTGGGTGCGCGAGCAGGTCGAGCTTTACGAAAGTAGTGGTGGGACGAAAGGCACCACCTTGCGTGATACCGGGCTGCCCGTGGTTACCCACATTGGCAACAAGACCGGTGCCATCCGAAAGACACCGCTGATGCGAGTAAAGGATCGCAATAATTACGTCCTGATAGGATCGGTCGGCGGCGCTCCAAACGATCCAGTCTGGGTGCATAATCTGCGCGTCAATCCAGACGTGGAAATTCGCGATGAGACGGTCGTGAGCCCGATGCGGGTGCGTGAGGTCAAGGACGAGGGTGAAAGGTCTCGGCTCTGGAAGCTTGCTGTAGCGTCGTTTCCGCCTTACGCGGAATACCAAGAACGCGCTAGTCGCCGGATTCCGGTGTTTGTTGCAGAGCAGACTCGGCGATCGAACCTCCGGCCGCCGAAATCGAAATCCGATACTCGGTAAGTTAATTCGATAACATTCGATTGGCGAATGCTCCATTTTGACGGGAGGATGGCGTGATCGTTCGATCCTGGAAACACCATTTAGCGCGATAACAGGTTGGTCTTTGCCAAATCTATAACTTCATCGCCACGGCCGCTCATCACGGCGCGAAGTACCCATAGACTGAAGCCCTTGATCTGCTCAACCGTGATCGTGGGCGGCATTGACAATTCTTGCGTCGCGGTCACGACGTCGAGCACGGCTGGGCCGTCGTGAGCCAGCACGTCGCGGATGGCTTTTTGCAGGTCGCCCGGATCCTCCACCCGAACGGCGTGAATGCCCATGGCGCGGGCCATGGCCGCGAAGTCCGGATTTTGCAGATCGACGCCGGTCTCGATGAACCCCGATGCCTTCATCTCCAGCGCCACAAAGCCAAGTACGCCGTTGTTGAAGATCACGACTTTCACCGGCAGCTTCATCTGCGTCAGTGTGATGAGGTCGCCCATCAGCATCGCAAATCCGCCGTCGCCCGACATCGAAACCACCTGCCGGCCCGGCTGCGACGCCTGAACGCCAATCGCGTGGGCCATGGCGTTGGCCATCGAGCCATGGACCCAAGACCCAACCAGACGTCGGCGCCCGTTCATCGCAAGATAGCGCGCAGCCCAGATCGTGGGCGTGCCGACGTCGGCCGTGAAGACTGCGTCGTCGGAAGCTTGCTCGCTAAGCAAGCGCGCAAGGTATTGCGGATGGATAGGTTTTTGGCCGGGCGTCCCGCGGGCAAGTTCGTCCAGGCCGGCGCGGGCTTTCTTGTAGTGCGCCAGGCTCTCGCCGAGATGTTTGCCGTCTCTCTTCGCCGCAAGCTTTGGCAGCAACGCCGATATTGTGGCGCCGACCTCGCCCACAAGGCCGAGATCAAGCTTACACCGTCTGCCCAAATTCTCTGGACGGATATCAACCTGAGCGATCTTCGCGCCTGTCGGCAAAAACTGCTTATAAGGAAAATCGGTCCCTAGCATCAGCAGCACGTCGCAGGCGTGCATAGCGGCGTAGCCCGACGAAAAGCCGATGAACCCAGTCATACCGACGTCGTAAGGGTTGTCGTATTCGACATGTTCCTTGCCGCCAAGCGCGTGTACAATCGGACTCTTGAGAGCCTCCGCAAGCTGCATGAGGCCGTCGTGGGAACCGGCACAGCCGCGACCGCAGAACAGCGTGACGCGCTTGGCGCCGTTCAGAAGATCGGCCAGAGCCGTCAATTCGGATTCGGCCGGCCGAACCAAAGGTGCCGCCGGCAGCAGCCCCGCATTGGGTGAAATGCCGCGTTTTGGCGCCGGCCGCAGCGCGAGGTCCCCCGGGATGACTAACACAGCGACGCCGCGTTTTCCGACTGCCGCTCGTATGGCGTTTTCCAATACATAGGGAAGCTGCGCGGTATCGGATACCAGCTCGCAATAGTGACTGCATTCCCGGAATAACTCTTGCGGGTGGGTTTCTTGAAAGTAGCCGCCCCCGATTTCGCCCGAAGGAATCTGAGCCGCTATTGCCAGCACCGGGGTGCGGCTGCGGTGCGCGTCGAACAGACCATTGATGAGGTGAAGGTTGCCGGGCCCGCATGAGCCGGCGCATACCGCAAGTCCGCCCGTGACTTGTGACTCGCCCGCAGCGGCGAAGGCGGCTACTTCCTCGTGTCGAACGTGGACCCATTTGATCGCCTTTCGTTTGCGCAGCGCCTCGGTCAGACCGTTCAGGCTGTCGCCGACCACACCGAAGATGCGCTTTACCCCGGCCTGAGTAAGCGTCTCGGCGATGAGGTCTGCTACATTCTCGATTGGCATGGCTGGTTGTCCTTATTGAGAGTTTCGAACGTCAATCCGGCTTGGCTTGCCCGGTTGGCCGACATGATGTTCGACGCGATCGTGCCGCGCAAGGCAGGCCCGATCACGCATTCGCGCGCAAAAGCGGGAATTCGGCCATGAGAGCACGCGCACTCGTAAACGTTCGCTATTGGCGAAGGGCCGACCGACCTCGCTTCAGATCTGGCTTGCGGGCCGTCTACGATGATTGTCCGCGACCGTTCGCTAGGGAAGAAGGCCGAGGCCCTCTGGCGGGCCACGATGAGGTTTGTGGCCGTGGCCTATCCGAACACGCCTATCCGGAATATTGGGCCGTTTGCTCTGATAGGCTATTGATCCGCCGTGAAGATACCCGACGTTCCGTGCGACATTCCATAACATGGGAAAGGGGTTTTTGGTCGTCCTGCAATGAACCGACGCTCCATTGGCGAATGTCTGGTTCTGCATTTCATGCACCGCAGGGTTCAATGAAAGCCGGACCGCGATGTGGGCTTGGCCTCTGGGACAGCGCGGGTGCTGAGCCGAACGGGCGATTGCAGATGGGAAGCGCCGTGAAACGGGAACGTTTACATTCAGCCACCGTTAAATAACCCGGAAACAGGGGAGTCCACCATGACGAGGCTGGCGATCATGGGCGCTATCGCGCTGTTGTCCGCGCTTGCCACCCCGGCCTCGGCGCAGCACGTAATTTACAATCCGGGCTGGTGCGCTCAGTTCTATCCGAATGCAAACTGTCAGAATTACGGGCCCGGTAATCCCTACACGAGCTACGGTTGGCGACGAGGATATTATCGTCGTCATCACCATTATCGTCATCACCGTCGCCATTGGCGCTGACGCCGACGGTCCGCCCGCGCTTGGTTAAGCTCGCCCAGTAACTCCAATGGCCATCAAACCGATACGCCCTCGCAATATGTTCGTGCGCCAGGCTTACTGGCCCGCTGCGCCGCCAAGCCTGGATGCCGACCTGCCACGAAAGCGCAGCGCCTCAACGAGCAACGCGAACGCCGGTGATCCGCGATCAGCGGCTTTACGTGATCTTCCAGCAAGTATGCCAAGCGAGCGCCTGCCGTCGCCGCCAAGAGCGCCATGCGCGATTAGCTTGCGGCATGATGTCAGGATATTCCCCACTGTGCTCCATGGTCTCGGCTTCTCGGCTGCCCTTCGACAATCCACCCCGCGAACTGACTACGCTGTGTGAGCCTGCGCCTGCATCGCCGCATTAGGACGGTGATAAAGCCGCTACCTAAGCGCTTGAAAGACGGTAGGTCGCTACCTTGAAGGCGACAGAGCGGAGCGCTAGGGGGAACCGGTGATTAGTTGTGCTATCACCTATGTAGTCGATCAAAGGTGGGAGAACCCCTATGATCAACGTATCCGACTTCAAATTCACCATTCGATCCGGTTTTAGAAACCGGGTATGGCTTGGCGTTGGCATTGTTTTATTTTCTTCGGCAGCTTCGGCACAGACCTATCCGGTCAGCGGCGTGTGGGTCGCAACAGACGATCGCTTTCCCGGCTCTACTGGCGGGGCGTGTCTAATTCTTAAACAGTTCGGAATCGATGCGGCCTTAGCTCAGCCCTTCCCACGTCTATTAATTTTTTCCAAGGACAAGCGATTTGAAGTGCGAGGAGATTATCTTGCCGAAAGAACAATCAGATCTGTTAAGAGTGCAACGGACGGCGGCTTTCAGATAACGGAGACGTTTGCGAATCGTTGGCGACCTTTTTCTAAAAGACCGGTTTTTAAACTGAAAGTTGTTGACCCTAGGACGATCGATGTTGTTGAAGGAAAGGCCAGAACTCGCTTCTTTAAGTGTTCGTCCGGCAGCTCGTCGCTTTGACTGCGGCCCACTTCCTGGCAAGCAATCTACGTCATTCTGTCAATGAACGACGACAATATTTCCGATATTCCGAACTATGCCAGGGCCTGAAGGGATTTTTGTAAGTAGAATGCGCAACAATCCCATCATCGTGCAGAAATACGGCGGCGCCTGTCTTGAAACACCGGCAAAAATCCGCGCGGTCGCGACTAGTCTCGCCGATTTGCATAGCCGTGGTCATCGTGTCGTGGCGATCGTTTCAGCGATGGGTAAGACCACCGACGAACTTGTCAAGATGGCCTATCAAGTAAGCCCGCATCCCAATCGCCGTGAACTCGATATGCTGCTAACCACCGGTGAGCGCATCAGCATGTCTTTAATGAGCATGGCGCTGTCTGATCTCGGCGTGCCGGCGATTAGCTTTACTGGCAGTCAAGCCGGAGTGATGACCGACGAATCCCATTCCTCCGCGCGCATTTTAGATGTGCGGCCGATTCGCGTGCGCGAAGAACTCGATCGCGGACGCATCGTGGTTTTAGCGGGCTTTCAAGGCGTGAATCCGGTTACAAAAGAAATCACCACGCTGGGCCGGGGCGGCAGCGACACCACTGCGGTCGCCATGGCCGCGGTGCTAAAAGCCGAGTGCTGCGAAATTATCAAAGAGGTCGACGGGGTTTGCTCGGCCGATCCGCGCATCGTTGCGAATTCAAAACCCTTGCGTCAGCTGGATTTTGCATCTTTGTCCGAGATGTGTTTTTGGGGCGCCAAGGTTTTGCATTTTCGTAGCGCGGAACTGGCACAAAGCCAAAATGTGCCTTTGGTTTTAAAAAAATGGGGCGGCGCTGAACACAGCACGCAAGTGATGAAAGAGGTCATGGGAATGGAAAGCGGAAAGGTTTTGGCCGTCAACTCGATGGCTCGCATTGAGCATGTGGAGATCGATTCGGCGGATCTCAATCAAGGTGTTGAGAAGTTCGCGCAGCATCTCAAACAAAACGGCTTATCTTGGCCGCAACTCCTGGTCTCCGCTTTCACCGCCGGAAAAACGTGCATTATGATGACTTGCGATTCGGAGTCGCTCGACACCTTGCTGCGCACGCTGGAAAGGAGCAAAGACTTGCGCAAACAGCGTGAGACTTTAAGTTCCGTGAGCCTCACTTGCTTCGGCGGCGTTTCTTCAGACTTGCCATTTAAGGCGATTCAGATTCTGCAACGTCATGGGATTATCGCCGACAAATATGTTTTGTCACCGCATTCGGTAAATTTATTTGTTCCTGTGGAGAGCCGCGAGGCCGCGGTCAAGGCTTTGCATTCGCTGATCTAGTTGACTGTTTGGCCGGAAAAATTACGCAGCTGCACAATGTTTGCCGAAGTCTTGGGCTCACTGCCATAGCGTCACCCGCTTTGATATTGGTTCATGAGTCCATCTGTACGATCGCCCGCCATGAACGGTTTGCGCATCCGGCCGATGCGGCCGGACGAAATCTCGATAGCCGTGAACTGGGCGGCGGCCGAGGGCTGGAACCCGGGCTTCGCCGACGACGCCTGCTTGGGCGCGGCCGATCCGGAAGGCTTCTTCATCGGCGAGCTCAAAGGCGCTCCGGCCGCGACCGTCTCCTGCGTCAATTACGGTACGAGTTTCGCCTTCCTCGGTTTCTATATCGTGCCAGAGGACTTGCGCGGCCGCGGCTACGGACTGCGCATATGGAATGCGGCCATCGCGCACGCTGGCCCACGCGTGATCGGGCTCGATGGCGTGATAGCGCAGCAGCAAACCTACAGGATGTCCGGCTTCGAGCTCGCTTACGTTTTGAAGTGGCTCACTTGGGTTCACCAGCGATAATTTGATTTCGCGTCACTCGGTTGAGGGCGCAACAAATGATAATCAGCTAATTCGTCGTCGTTTTCCAACTAGTGGCGACCACAAGCGGGCAGTCGGGCCGCTTGCTCCATTTCTACCACTGTGGGTGCCGGCTAGGATAGTTTAATCAGTAGTAGGGGCCCGTCGTGGCATATAACGCAGATTATCTTGCGAGGTCGCTTAATGAGCGGGTCGCTGCACTCCGCGCCGCGTGCGGTCTCAGCGATAATGAGGTCCCGGCACTCCTCTGCGCGTCGTAGATTTGGATATTGGGGCGAACAAATCGGACGTCTGCGCGATCAGAATGATCACCATCTCAGAGCGCGCCGGCAGAACTCGAGCCTGCAATCGCGGGTCGGTGTCGAAACAGCTATGGAAAACGTTGAGTCTACCGGTCGTCCGGCGACTGATCGCTAAAGAACAACACCAAGGTCGGGGGCTCGAGTCCTTCCCCGCCACCAACGCTCAGATCTGCGCCAAACTACGATATTCTGTGGTCGCCTACGACTGATGGTAGCACGTAAGCCGCGGGCGCGCGTGCCATGTCACGAGCAGTCCTCGGCTGATGCGTGCTAAGCGAACGGCCGCTCGTGGCCATCTACTTTGCCCGCGACTACCCCGTGGTGTCGGCAACAGACGATGACGTCGGCGTGGCCCTTGGACTCCAGTGATCTCTTAGAACATTTTCGCGCCTTGAGGGTCGCCGCGCGAATCTGCAAGATGGGCGTCGAGGGTGGACACCGTCCATGCGGCCTTATTCGCTTTCATGGCTTCCGAATGGCATCGTCCGCGGCGACGATGATGTCGGCTGCGTAGAGCCGTCAATCAGCGAACCAGGATAGCGACAGGCGTGGTCAGGCGCCATCAGGCGTCAACCGCAACCTTTAGCGCCTCGGCGCGGATCTCTTCGACGAGACGCTCCTTCAGCATGATGAATCCGGGCGTGGTCTTGATCTTGTAGGACCGAGGGTGAGGAAGATCGACCGCGATCTCGACCTTGATGCGACCGGGACGGGCGCTCATAACGATGACCCGGCTGCCGAGGAAGATCGCTTCTTCGATATCGTGGGTGACGAACAGCACGGTCTTCTGATCGCGTTCCCAGATCCCGAGCAGCATTTCTTGCATCAGCACGCGGGTCTGATTATCCAGTGCCCCGAACGGCTCGTCGAGCAGCAGGATTTTTGGATCATTGGCTAGGGCACGGGCGATTGCCGTGCGTTGCTGCATGCCGCCGGAGAGCTGCTTCGGCCAGTGATTCTCAAAACCTGATAAACCGACCCTATGGATGTATCCATCGGCGATCTTGCCGCGTTCGGCTTCGGAAATTCGGCGCTCGCGCGGGCCGAACGCGATGTTTTCGCGCACCGTCAGCCAAGGGAACAGGGTGTACGATTGAAACACCATACCGCGGTCTGCGCCCGGTCCTGCGACTTCGCGGCCGTCGAGCAGGACGCGGCCGCTCGTCGGCCGGTCCAGGCCGGCGACGATGCGCAGCAGCGTGGATTTTCCACAGCCGGAAGGCCCGAGGATGGTAACGAAGTCATTGCTGCCGACGACAAGGTCGATCGGCTCCAGAGCGAGCGTCGGCGCGTGGCCCTGGCGCGCCGGGAAGGCGCGGGAGACCTGTTCGATCTTCAGCGTGGTCATGCCAGTTTCCAGGGAAACAGCCAGGCGTTGAAGGCCTTGAACAGGAAGTCCGACACGAGGCCGATCAGTCCGATGACGATGATGCCGAAGATGATCTGGCCGGTGTTGAGCAACGCCTGGCTGTCGGTGATCATGTGACCGATACCCGATGATGAGCCGATGAGCTCGGCTACGATGACGTAGGTCCACGCCCAACCCAGAACGAGCCGAAGGATTTCCGCGATCTCGGGGGCGGAGGAGGGCAGCAGCACGCGGCCGATAATGCCGCGGTCGCCGGCCCCCAGCGTGTAGGCTGCCTCGACGAGATCGCGCCTGGTGTTGCCGACGGTTACGGTGACCATCAAGATGATCTGGAACACCGAGCCGATGAAAATGACCAGGAGCTTCTGCAATTCGCCGATGCCTGCCCAAAGGATCAGCAGTGGAATGAAGGCTGAGGCGGGCAGATAGCGGGCAAACGAGACGAACGGTTCGAGGAAGGCCTCGATCGGCTTGTAGGCGCCCATCAGGACGCCAAGCGGCACAGCAATGATGGCCGCCAGCACGAACCCGCCGACGGCCCGCCAGATCGTCATGCCGATGTCGAACAGGAAGCCGTGCCTCGTTAGAAGCTCAACGCCTTCCTGCAACATGGTCAGCGGGTTGGCGAGAAACGTTTTCGAGACATAGCCGCCAAAGGTGGCCCAGGCCCAAACGGCAACGAACAGGACGAAAAACGCAAAGCCGTAAGCCGCGCGTTGCTTCGATGTCACGGGGTCCAGGGGACGTATCACAGGGCAATCACCTCAAAGCAGCGTGTTGATCTCCGATCAGTCCCGCTTTCGCAGCGGGGAGGCGGGACTGAACGGCGCCGACCGAACCTACTTGATGAAGGTCGCGTCATAGAGGTCGTCGATCTTCGGAATTTCCTTGATGATGCCAACCTCGAGCAACAATTCCGCCGCTTCCTTGTTGAAAGCCAGGAATTCGCCGGCAAAGAACTTCTGGTTCGCGGCCTTGTCCTGCCAGCGTAGATATTTTGCCGAGTTGCCGAACTGCTCGCCGGACTGCTTCACATCGGCCCCCATGATCTCATAGGACTTGGCCTGATCCTTTTCGATCATGGCGACCGCCTCGAAATAGCTGTCAGCCAGCGCTTTTGCGGCTTTCGGGTTGTCGGTCAAAAACTTCGGCGTGCAACCGAAGGTGTCCATGACCATCGGGTAGTCGAGCGTGGTGGCGATGATCTTGCCTTTGTCGGGCGCAGCGCGCACCGTCGAGAGGTACGGCTCATACGTCATGGCCGCATCGTTCTGACCGGCCACGAAGGCCTGCGCGGCCGCCGCCGGCTCCAGGTTCACGACCGTGACATCCTTGATCACAAGGCCGTTTTTCTTGAGCATCCAGGCCAGGGCGAAATAGGGCGACGTGCCGGGTGCGGACGCGGCGACGGTCTTGCCTTTCAGGTCCTTGATCGCCGCAACATCGTTTCGCGTGGCCATGCCATCGGCGCCGTAGCTCTTGTCGAGCTGGAAGATCTGCTTGGTCGCAACGCCGTTGGCGTTCCAGGAGATCCAGGTTTCGACGGTGGTCGCCGCACACTGGATGTCACCCGATGCAATCGCTAGGTGCCGGTCCTTCTGCGGGATCTTTCTGAGCGTTACATCGAGGCCGTTCTTCTTGAAGATGCCCGCCTGGCTGGCGAGCGTGAGCGGCGCAAAACCGGTCCATCCGGATATCCCGATGCCGACCTTCACGTCCTCGGCGACGGCGGGTGCGGACACCAGGAAAGCGGCGACCGCCGCGACTATCCCAAAACTACGCATGGCTGTATCCCTCTTGC
>Ga0193729_1001327_pt1 | contig 12692 bp, 10 predicted proteins | sample U1c2metaG_FD_143036 | JGI IMG/M metagenome (GOLD analysis project Ga0193729, IMG submission 143036) | Soil microbial communities from a riparian zone of the East river system, Colorado, United States - U1c2 | ecosystem: Environmental > Terrestrial > Soil > Riparian zone | place: USA: East River... | reverse complement strand
TGGCGCCCAAATGCCTTTCCAAGGGCGTGGCCACCGTGCTCGCCATGACTTCCGGACTGGCTCCCGGCAGCTGGGCCGATACGAATATGGCCGGCACATCGATACGCGGCAGCGGCGCGACCGGCAACAGCATGAAGGCCGTACCGCCGCACAGCGCCACGCCGATCGTCAATAAGGTGGTTGCCACCGGGCGCTTGATGAAGGGCGCGGAAATGTTCACGTCGAGCCTTCCGCCAAGGGCGCATCCGGTTCTGCGGAGGAGGTGCGGCCGCGCATGCGCGCGGCGATGCGGTCAAATGCCAGATAAATGACCGGCGTGGTGAACAGGGTCAGCACCTGGCTCACCATGAGGCCGCCGACGATGCTGACGCCCAAGGGGTGACGCAATTCGGATCCCGTGCCGGTGCCGAACATCAGGGGCAGCGCGCCGAAGATGGCGGCAACCGTGGTCATGAGAATCGGTCGAAACCGCAGCAGACAAGCCTTGTAGATGGCATCCCGGGGCGACAGACCCTCATCGCGCTGCGCCACCACGGCAAAGTCGATCATCAAGATGGCATTCTTCTTCACGATGCCGATAAGAAGGATGATGCCGATCAGCGCGATGACGGTCAGGTCATCGCCAAACAGCATGAGAGCCAGCAATGCGCCGATGCCCGCCGAGGGCAGCGTCGACAGAATGGTGATGGGATGAATGAAACTTTCATACAGGACGCCGAGCACGATGTACATCACGAGTACGGCCGCGACCAACAGCAGCAGTTCATTGCCGAGGTTGCTGCGAAACGCCAATGCGGCGCCTTGGAAGGTGGTGTGGATGCTGGCCGGCAGTCCCAAGGTGCGCTCGGTTTTCTCGATGGCGGAGACAGCGGCGCCGAGCGAAGCGTTCGGCGCGAGATTGAATGAAACCGTGGTCGCGGGAAACTGCGCCAGGTGGTTGATGAGAATCGGCCGGGTTTGGACCTCCACTTTGGCAATCGCCGACAGAGGCACCTGGCCGCCGCCCGCTGACGGCACATAGATGGAAGCCAGCGAGTCCACCGACCGGTACGACGCCGGGTCCGCCTCCATGATGACCCGATACTGATTCGACTGCGTGAAAATGGTCGAGACGATCCGCTGGCCAAAGGCGTCGTAAAGCGCATTGTCCACCGTTCCCACGCTGATCCCAAGGCGCGCGGCGCTGTCGCGATCGATGGTGACGTAGACTGCCAGGCCGTTGTCTTCCTGGTTGCTCACCACGTCCGCCAGATCGGGCAGTTGGTTCAGCGCCGTCACAATTTTGGGCGCCCACGTCGAGAGGGCGGTCGCATCCGCGCTTTCCAGCGTGAACTGATACTGCGTGCGGCTGATGGTGTTGTCGAGGGTCAGGTCCTGCACCGGCTGCATGTACACCGTGATGCCCGTGACGTCGGCCGTTTCGCTGCGCAATCGGCGGATGACATCGGTAACCGTCGCAGAGCGGTCGCTGCGCGGCTTCAGATTGATCAGGTAGCGGCCGCTGTTCAATGTGACGTTGTTGCCATCGACGCCGATGAAGGACGATAGACTCAAGACATCGGGGTCTTTGAGGATTGCCGCGGCAAGTGCTTGCTGGCGCTTTGCCATGGCGCCGTAGGAAATCGACTCGGTCGCCTCCGAAACGCCCTGAATCAAACCCGTGTCCTGGTCCGGAAAGAAGCCCTTGGGAATGAGAACATAGAGGAGGGCGGTGAGCACCAGGGTCCCGAGCGCGACCCACAGCGTCAATCTTTGGTGATCGAGCACCCAGGTGAGCCGCTGCCCATACCAGTCGACCACTGCGGTAAACCACTTTCCCGATTCCGTCTGCGAGGGCTCATTCTGCGGTCGATGCTTCAAGAGCTTCGCGCACATCATGGGCACCAAGGTCAGCGAGACGACGGCGGAGATCAAAATCGTCACCGCCAGCGTGACGGCGAATTCGCGGAACAATCGGCCGACGACGTCCTGCATGAACAGCAGGGGAATCAAGACGGCGATGAGCGACACGGTGAGTGAAATGATGGTGAAGCCGATTTGCCCCGCACCCTTGAGGGCCGCTTCGAGCGGCGATTCGCCCGCCTCGATGTAGCGCGAAATATTTTCGATCATGACGATGGCATCGTCGACGACGAAGCCCGTCGCAATGGTCAAGGCCATCAGCGATAAATTGTTGAGGCTGAAATTGGCGAGATACATCACCGCGAATGTCCCGATGAGGGAAAGCGGAACCGACAGGCTGGGAATGATGGTGGCCGGAATGTTTCGCAAAAACAGCCAGATCACCAACACCACCAACACCACCGCCAACACCAGCTCGAATTCCACGTCCTTCACCGAGGCTCGGATGGTGGTGGTGCGATCCGTGAGCAGCGCGACGTCCACGCCCGCGGGCATGTCCGCCTGCAGGGCCGGCAGCATGGCCTGGATCCGGTCGACGACATCGACGACATTCGCGCCGGGCTGGCGCTGCACGTTGAGAATCAGCGCAGGGACCGAGTTCATCCAGCCGCCGAGTTTGGAATTCTCCGCGCCGGACACGAGCGTCGCCACATCCTTGAGGCGCACCGGTGCGCCGTTCTTGTAAGCCACCACGACATTGCCGTAATCATCGGCGCTTCTGATCTGATCGTTGGTATTGAGGGTGTACGCATTGACCGGACCGTCGAGCGTGCCCTTCGGTCCGTTCTGATTCGCATTGTTGATGGTGGTGCGCAAATCATCGAGATTGATGCCATAGGCAGCCAGGGCGCGCGGGTTGGCCACCACCCTGACCGCGGGCCTCTGGCCGCCGCTGATGCTGACGACGCCCACGCCCTTGACTTGAGAGATCTTCTGCGCAATGCGGGTGTCGACCAAGTCTTCGACGTCCGTGAGCGCCATGGTTTTCGAGGTGATGCCGAGAATCAGCACGGGCGCGTCGGCGGGATTGACTTTCGCGTAAATCGGCGGCGCCGGCAGATCCTGCGGCAGCAAGTTTTGCCCGGCGCTGATGGCCGCCTGCACTTCTTGTTCCGCCACATCGATGGCGAGCGACAACGTGAACTGCAGGGTAATGACAGAAGCGCCGGCAGAACTCGTGGAGGACATCTGGCTCAAGCCCGGCATCTGGCCAAATTGTTTTTCCAACGGCGCCGTAATGGCGGAGGTAATCACCTCGGGACTCGCGCCGGGATAAAATGTCTGTACTTGAATGGTGGGGTAGGCGACTTCCGGCAACGCCGACAAGGGCAATTGCAAATAGGCCATTGCACCGACGATCAGTATCGCCACCATCAACAGCGTGGTGGCGACGGGACGCAGGATGAAGATGCGTGAGGGATTCATGCGGCCAGAGCCAAGCTAAGCTATCGGCATCATGGCGATGGCGGAGGTTTGCCGCGCCCCTTGCCGCGTCGCGCGCCGGGAGTTGCCGCGGCGCCCGGCTTGCCGGGCGGCTGTGCACCGGCAGCCGGCGCGGGCGCAGCACCCGGCAGTTGAACTTGCGCGCCATCGCGCAGACGGTCTCCGCCCTCCGTGACGACGACATCGCCGGCCTTGAGGCCGGCGGTTACCGCCACTTTTTCGCCGTCGACCACGCCCAGCGTCGCCGGACGTACCGAGACGGTGCTGTCCGCATTGACGATGTAGACGAAAGTGGTCGCAACCCCATTGGGTGCGCCTCTGCGCACCGCGGCGTTCGGCATGATGATCTGGTCTTTCAGCACATCCTGCAGCAATTGGATATTCACGAACTGATTCGGAAACAGAGAACTGTCCGTGTTGTCGAACTGCGCTCGCAGCTTGACGGTGCCGGTCGTGATGTCGATCGAATTGTCGACCGTCAGCAGCTTGCCATCGGCGATCTTGGTGGCGTTGGTACGATCAAATGCTTCCACGGTCAGGGGGGCGCCGGTTTGCACCCGCTTCATCACGGCTGAGACATTGTCCTCGGGAATGTTGAATATCACCGTGATGGGCTGCAGCTGATTGATGAGCACGATGCCGTTGGCATCGCCGGGCGTCACGTAGTTCCCCTGGTCGACCTGGCGCAACCCGACCCGGCCCGTCACCGGGGCGATGATGTGCGTGTACACCAGATTCACCTGGGCCGTCTTGACCTGGCCTTCATCGGCTTGGATTGTGCCGACCAACTGATCAACCAGCGCGCGTTGCGTGTCGAGCTGCTGCTCCGCAATGGAGTCATCCTTCACCAGCTGTACATAGCGTTTCAAATCCACTTTGGCATTGGCCAACAGAGCCTGATCGCGCATCAAGTTGCCCTGCATCTGCTGCAGGGCAGCTTCATACGGGCGAGGATCGATCTGCGCCAAGGCGTCGCCTTGATGAACGGATTGCCCTTCGGTAAAGAATATCTTTTGCAGGGTGCCGGTGATCTGGGTCCGGACGGTGACGGTGGCGAGGGGCGTTACCGTTCCGAGGGCCGGTATCTTCACCTGAATATCCCCCACGGCCGCCGTGGCCACGGAGACGGCGACCGGACCACCCTGCCCGTTGCGGCCGCGCGGCGGAGCGGCGAGCGGCTGCTTCTGGCGAAGATAGAGCGTGAACGCAATCATCAAGAGCACCACGACGAGCACAATGAGCAGTGCTTTCCAGTGTCTGATGATGAAAGACTTGGATTCCCGCGCGGGCGGGTAAAGTTGGGGATCTTGTTCGTTTATCACTCATTCACCAATATGCGAGCCCACGCCGTGGCACGCACTGCCAATCGATCATCCGGGCGAGCCGCAGACTATAACCAGATTCGACCCTGAACTACACATTGATCGCCGGCAGCATGCATGTAGAGAGGACCTGAGACTCGAAAGTTCATGAGCGAATGCAAAGTATTGTGAACAGAGCCCCCGTGGACGGCATAAAACCGCCGTTCTGCGCCCTTGAATGGACGGATTCCCGCAAGCCGTGGGTGCTAGAATTCGCGCTGCAAAAGACATAAGGAGCCGTGATGAAATTGATCCATTCCGCCGCACTCTGGGCCGCGCTGGCATTGAGCGTTTCGGTGTCCTCGCACAGCGCGCAAACCTGGACAGAGGGTGTGAATTACTTCCTGGTGCAACCGCCGCGTCCGACCTCCGTTGGGCCGGGGAAGGTTGAAGTGACGGAAGTTTTCTCGTATGCCTGCCCGGCATGCAACATCTTCCAGCCCACCATGCACAAACTGAAGCAATCGCTGCCGGCAAATGCGGTGGTCAACTATCTTCCGGCCGCTTTCAATACCGCCGAGGATTGGCCGATGTTTCAACTCGCCTATGTGACGGCGCAAGTGCTCGGCGTGGATCAACAGACGCACGACGCCATGTTCGATGCGGTGTGGAAGGGCGGGGATTTGAGCATCACCGATCCGTCGACACGGGCTCTGAAGAGCCGCATGCCGACCATCGAAGACGCCGCCAAATTCTACAACCAAAAGGCCGGTGTGCCGGTCGATAAGTTCATCGCGGCCTCAAAATCCTTTTCGGTTGATCTGAAGGTGCGTACCTATCAGGATTTGATCATGGCATACAAGGTTGACCGCACGCCCACCATCATCGTCAACGGCAAGTATCGATTGCAAGTGGAATCGGCCGGCGGCACCGATCAGCTGGTCGAGTTGGTCAAATACCTGGTGGCCAAGGAAAGCGGCAAATAGGCGCACGCACCGCGCGACCCCATGAAAAACCTTTTCCTGGATCACCCACGCCTGTGGATCTCGTTTCTCGCGGGTTGCGTGCTGTTTTTCTTTCTTCCCAAAGACTGGTCGATTTTGACCAGGGTGCTGATCTGCTGGAACGGCGGCGCCATTCTCTTCCTGGGGCTGATTTTCTTTTGGATGACGCACCTGACCGCGGAGGAGATCTGCACCAAGTACGTCGAGGAAGACGAGTCGGCCCCCTTCATTCTCGTGGCCGTGATCATTGCGGCAGTCGCCAGCCTGTTTGCGATCGTGGAGCCGCTCGCCACTATGAAGCAAGTGAGCGGCGCCGTGCGGGCGGCACACTTCGGGCTCGCCGCCCTCACGCTGATCGACTCGTGGCTGCTCGTTCCCACGCTGTTCACCACGCATTACGCAGACATGTTTTATAGCGCCAAGGAAGACAACCGGCCGCTGCGCTTCCCGAATACGCCCATGCCGGTGTTTTGGGACTTCGCATACTTTTCCTTCACGATCGCGGCGGCCTGCCAGACCTCGGACGTCTCCACCGAGCATGCAGAGATGCGCAAGATCGTGCTCGGGCACACGTTGGTCTCATTCCTTTTCAACGCATCGATCCTGGGGTTTGCGATCAATGTCACGGCCGGCTTGATCGGCGGGAGCTAGAGAATCCCCCCTCATTGGGATTGTTTGCGGCCCGCCGCACGCAGTATCAAATCCGCGATTTCCTTCGGGTGAGATACCAGCGACACGTGACTCGAATCAAGTTCGATGGTCGTCGCGTTCATCCGCTTGGCCAGAAATCGCTCGAGATCCGGGTTGATGGTGCGGTCCTCGGTCGATACTTGATACCACGTCGGTTTAACTCTCCATGCAGCAGTCGTGGTCTTCGTGGCCGGCAGCGAGTCGGCGCCCCGCCCTTGAACCGCGTATAGTGCGCGCGCCCTCGATGGTTCAACATCGGCGGCGAAATCTCTGAGAAAAGCTTCCTCGCTCAGCCAGAAAAATCCGTCCTTCTTGATCACTCCTGCGCTCGCCGGCGGCTTTGGATATTTCGCCGCGAGTGCGCCGAAGTCCTCACCCGCATCCGGCGCGCGGGCGGCCACGTACACCAGCGCCGAAACCTTCGGATCATTGCCCGCTTCGCTGATGATCGTTCCCGCAAAGGAGTGGCCCACCAACACCGTCGGCCCATCCTGCAAGGCAAGGACTCGGCGAGTTGCGGCAACGTCATCTGCCAGTGAGCTCAACGGATTCTGCACCACTGTTACCTGCAAACCCGCGCGCTGCAGGTAAGGAATGACATCGATCCAAGACGATCCGTCGGCATATAAACCATGCACCAGAACGACATTCTTGGCTACGGGGACATCCTTGGCTACGGGGACATCCTGGGCATGGACTGTTCCAGACATGACTGACATTGCTGCGATGGCGCTGAGCAGTCCGGTAAACGATCTTCGGTTAAGCACGACTAACTCCAAAATTGAAGGGTGAATTCAATGATGAAGACCGTCGCCCTGGCCGCCTTATTACCGACTGCACACGGCAGCAGCATTTCAATTGAAATTTACGGCTTTTTGATGATGTCGCCGCCCTTCATGACAAAACCTACGGATTGCAGCAGCGCGATATCGGCAATCGGGTCCCCGGCAACGGCGATGAGATCTCCATATCGGCCAACGGCGATGGCGCCGACATCGCCCGGACGGCCCAGCGCCTCGGCGGCATTGGCCGTTGCAGCTTGAATGGCCTGCATCGGGGTCATGCCCCATTTGGTCATGGTGACGAACTGGCGCGCGTTGAAGCCGTTCGGATACACCCCCGCATCCGTTCCAAAAATCATCTTTACGCCGGCTTTCACCGCGGCTTGAAAGGTCTGGCGCTGCTGCAAGCCGATCATGCGTTCCTTTTCAAGCGACTCTTTATATAGGCCGTTCTTCTCGCCCTCAGCGAGAATGTAATCATCATTGTAGACGTCCATTGAAAACCAGGTGCCGTGCTGCTTGGCCAGTGCGAAGGCTTCCGCGTCGGCGAGACTGGCGTGTTCGATCGTGTCGACGCCGGCGCGTATGGCGTCCTTGATCCCCGCGGTTCCATGGGCGTGTACCGCTACGCGCAACCCCAGCATGTGCGCTTCATCCACCAGCGCTTTCATTTCCGCCAGGTCGTACTGCTGGCCGCCCACGCTGTCGGTCTTGGACAGCACGCCGCCGGTACCGCAGAACTTGATGACTTCGGCGCCGTACTTTCGCAGTTTGCGAACTGTCTCGCGGATCTGCTCCGGACCGTTTGCCACTGCCGGCCTCGGCACCGAAACCGATGGCGGAAATTGCGTCGCATCGCAGTGCCCGCCGGTGGCGCCGATGGCATAGGTTGCAGGAACGATGCGCGGTCCAGGAACCATCCCTTGCTCAATGCCTTGCTTGATCGCGACGTCATCGTAATTGGCGGATCCCACATTGCGGACCGTGGTGAAACCGGCCTCGAGCGTCTTTTTGGCATTTGCGACGCCGACGACCGTCCAGAAATTATCCGTAAATTGCAGGTGGCGATAGCCGCTGAAATGCGGATCCGAAGTCAGATGCGTATGCATGTCAATTAATCCAGGCAGCAACGTCATACCCGGAAGATCCACGCGGCGCGCTCCGGCCGGCGGCGCGGATCCTTGAACACCCACGGCGGCGATGCGGCCATCCGTAATGGTGACTTGCGGGTGCTCTACGACTCGCCCGGTCAGCACGTCGATCATGCGGTCGGCGCTTACCACGACGGTGTCGGCAAAAGCAGCCGTCACTGCAGCATCGGTCAGTGCCGCCCCGGCAACGATGGCGGCGCAGAGCAATAATTTCGATTTCATCTTTTTGATCAACTCCCAATTGTTCGCAACGCTATCACAAGGACGGCGTTGCCGGTTGCGCCTGCGATAGCAGGATGTCGAGTCGCGGCGTTTCAGCACCGCGCACCGAGGCAAAGGCCACAATATGCTCGAGGATGTGCTGCACATAGCCCCGAGTTTCGTTGTAGGGGATGTTTTCAATCCAAATATCGGCGTCCATGGGTCTCGGCGGCAGCCAGCGCGATATGGCTGCCGGGCCTGCGTTGTAGGCCGCGAGACTCAAAGCGAGTTGCTCCCCATATCGATCCAGCAATTCGCGCAAGTAAGCGGCCCCGAGCGGAACCGCGATCGCCGGATCGAACAGGCCGTCGCGACCGGGCGGGGACAAGTGCCAGCGGCGGGCGATCGCAGAGGCGGTGGAGGGCACCAATTGCATCACGCCGCGCGCATCAGCGCGGGATACTGCATCTTTGCGAAACAAACTCTCTTGGCGCATGACGGCCAGTATCCAATCCTGCGGCAACTGCGCGAGCTTGCCGCCCTGACTCACGGCATCCAGATAAGGCCGTGGGTAGCGCAGCGTTACATCGTCGAATGCGCCGGTCTGCGCCAAGGTGGTAATCGCTTGAGAGTACCAGCCCCAACGCGACGCAAGGAGTGCAGCTTGAACTTTCAGCGCGGTATCGGCGCCGTCGAGAACCGCGGTCCACTCCGAGATGGCATCGTCCGTCATGTCGCAGTCGAACAGTTCGTGCGCGCGAATCATCCCCGCTTGATTGCTGAGCGCGGTCTGCGCCGCAGCGTCGGGCGGCGAGGGCCGCACGTTCAGATTGTAGGGCTGCTTCAGGCGGTCCGCCGCGAGATAGCCGTAGTAGTCACGAAGGCCTGCGATTTCAGCAAACAGCGGCGCGGCGGCATCATCGCCCATGGTTGCCGCCACGGCGCGAGCGTGCCAATACCGCCAACGGGGCGTTGCGGAAAGGCTTGGAGGCATCTGTTCCATCCATGCAAGCGCCCGAGCGTAGTCGCCTTTCCACAGTGCCGCGCGTACTCGCCATTCCTGAACCTGGCTGTCGACGGCCGCCGCCGGCAGCTCGTCGAATGCCGTCATCGCGCGCGTATCACGGTCGTACGCTGCGCCCAATGCGGCAGAACGCTTCAGCCGATCCTGCAGCGGCGGCGCCAGGCCATCGCGAGCGAGCAGGCGCGGAAGCAGGTCCAATGCAAAAGCGGGTTCAGTACGCGAAAGCTTGTCGAACCCCGACGCCAACGCCTCCGCTTCGACGGGCAATGATGGATGCGTGGCCAGCACATTCAATGCCGAGCGAGGTGAATCCAAAAGATCCGACCATTGCAACAGCGCCGCCCTGCGGTTCAAGGGAACGTCGGCCGCAAATTCGCGCGCAAGCCGCGGCGTATCCGCCGAGAGTGCTGCGCGCGTGCGTCCCTCCGCCAAGGCCGGCGTGAGAAACCCTTGTTGCCGCAGCCATGCAAACACCTCCGCGCATTCTGCGGGCGGCTTCTGCGGCGACATCCAGCGCAGCAGCGCGGCTGCGGCGAGTCCTTGCGTGTCGTTGCCGGATAGGCGCGCCTCCAGCCTGTCGCAGATCAAGGCCGGATCACTGACATCCACGGAGCGAGGCAGGAACCAATCCCAGCGGCGCCGCTGCGCGAGGCTGGTGAGCCAATCCCGCCGCAGCGCACGCGCCACGGGTTGCCCCGCATGGGTATGCAGGAACGCATCGATCGCGGCATCAAGGTCTTCATCCGGCCTGAGGTTGAGGTCGCGACGCCATCTCGCCGCAACCAGGTAGTCGTGTATGGCGTAGCTCTGCAGCGCCGGTGAATCCGGCAGGTCCGGTTGGTGCTGACGGATGCGCTGCATGGCGGCGACGAATTCCTGGCGGACACCCTCGGCGTCCGCCGCCGGCTGCTCGGAGAGCAGGGGGGCGCAGGCAAGGAGCACGATCGCGCTGAAAAGCATTTTGATCCAAGTCGACATGCCGACATTATGGTGGTTGAATGCCGTTCGGATGAAATCTAAAGTCATTGCAATACTGGAAACTCGCACCGGGGCCCATCTTGCTGAATTGGTTGCGCGTCGTGGCGGCGTGCCGATGCTTGCGCCGGCGCTCGAAGAGGTGCCGGATGTCGATCCCCAAGCCGTGCTCTCCATGCTCGAGCGATGGCGGATCGAGCCCTTTAAAATCTGCATCTTTCAGACCGGCGTCGGTACTCGAGCACTGTTTTCCGCGACAGACTCTGCCAACCTGACACCGCAGCTGAAGGAATTGTTGGCCGCATCGATCATTGTAGTGCGGGGACCGAAACCGGTCGGTGAATTGAATGCACGCGGCATTCGTATCGACATTCGGGCTGCCTCTCCCTTTACCACCGACACGGTTTTAACCGCCCTCGCGGGTATCGAGGTCCGGGACTGCTCTATCCTGGTGCAGCGATACGGCGCGAAAAACCAAGCGCTGGCGGCGGCACTCGAGGCCCGCGGCGCGACGGTATATGAAATTGCCACATACCGATGGGCTTTGCCTGCCAATACCCAACCCCTCGTGGAATTGCTCGACGCTTTGCGGCAGGGCCGCGTGGATGCGGTCGTTTTTACGAGCGCGGTACAAATGCACAATCTTTACGCGGTTGCGCAGCAGGCCGGCAACGCAACGCACTTGGCCGGTCATCTGAATCGATCCGTCGTTGCATCCATAGGCCCAGTCTGCTCGCGCACGCTGCGAGACTACGGCGTCACGCCGACTTTGGAAGCCGATCCGCCGAAACTGGGGCCGCTGTTGTCGGCGCTGGACGTGGCGTTGAGCGCCGCCTAAGCTGCCGCGTGTCGGCGCAAGCCCGACAGGCGCTTGGCCAGCCGTCTGACGCGGGCAAAATCGATGTCACCTGAAAATGGGCGGCAGGTGTATAAATACGATCGCGGTCGCACCCTCTCAGGAGCAAGATTAACGTGGATAAGCAAAAAACCGAACCAAAGCCGTTTCTAACGGACATCAAGACATTGCGCGAGCGGGCGCGAAAAAATATCGCCAGCGGCGGCGTGACATTCACGTACCAAGGTGATGTCAAGAAAACCATCGAGATTCTGCAATCCGTTTTGGCCACGGAAATTGTCTGTGTTTTGCGATACACCATGCATGCCGTCGCCGCCCAGGGGATCTCCAGCGAAGGAGTGAAGGCCGAATTCGCGCAACACGCCAAGGAAGAGGCGGAGCACATGAACCAGGTGGCTGAGCGCATCAACCAGTTGGGCGGGAAGCCGGATTTCAATCCCACCGGCTTGGCGACGCGCGCCGCGTCCGAATATGGCACGGCTGACAATCTGGTCGAAATGATCAAAGAGAATTTGATCGCGGAAAGAATCGCGATCGATCATTACCGCGAATTGATCCGCTATTTCGGCGAGGATGATCCGGGGACCCGGACCATGTTGCAGCATATTTTGGTCGTGGAAGAGGAGCATGCGAACGACATGCATGACTTGCTGGTGGCGCACGAGGGCCGCCCCATGCTCCCCGGCTGACGGCTGAAAATTCCCAGGCTCCTAGCTGCTTCCGCCCACCGAGGGTGAGTCGCTGGCCGGGAACGATTCCTCCAGCGCCTCATCGAGTAGTTCGTCGATATGGCGTTTATCGCGCGCTTGCGCGTGCTTGCGCATGTATGCAGCCGCGTACGAACAGGCCGGATTGATGGACCATCCGCGTTCCCCGGCCAGCTTCACCGCTTCCCGCATCAACTCCGCCGCGATGCCGCGTCCCCCAATGGCTTGGGGAACGCGCGTATGGGTAATGGTCATTACGCCGTCAGCTGCGGTGTAGTCTAGTTCCGCGCGATGTCCGTCAACCTCGGTGCTGAACTGATTCGCTTTCTGGTCATGGCTAATGGTGCTCATTGTCCTTTGGTCGCTCCGCTGGTTTCGGGTGCTCCGCGGGCTGCGGAGCCGCGCGAGCCTGCGGCTGCGCTCTGGGCTGCGGTGCCGCGGGTCGCGCTGGTTGAGTTTGCTCCGGTTGACGGCGCTGCTCAACTGGTGCGGCTGCCCGGGCCGGCGGAGGAGCTTGACGAACCGGCGCAGCTTCCCGGGCCGGCGGAGGTTGACGAACCGGCGCGGCTTCCCGGGTTTGCGCGGGTTGACGAGGCTGAACCGCTCGCTCTGGCGGCGGATTCGCACGCGCCGGGGGATTTACATGATCGGGCGGA
>Ga0193729_1001326_pt1 | contig 12707 bp, 14 predicted proteins | sample U1c2metaG_FD_143036 | JGI IMG/M metagenome (GOLD analysis project Ga0193729, IMG submission 143036) | Soil microbial communities from a riparian zone of the East river system, Colorado, United States - U1c2 | ecosystem: Environmental > Terrestrial > Soil > Riparian zone | place: USA: East River... | reverse complement strand
TTGTCGATCGAAAGGTCATCATTGAGAGCATTCCCGCGGCGCAATTCCATGCCGGATGTCGCCTGCGATTCGGACCGGACGGCAAGCTCTACATCACCACCGGCGATGCGACTGATCGACAAATCGCCCAGCAGTTGAATTCGCTCGGTGGTAAGACGCTGCGCCTGAACGATGATGGAAGCGTGCCGAGCGACAACCCGTTTGTTGGTAAGTCCGACGCCCGCCCGGAGATTTGGACCTACGGAAATCGCAACGGGGAGGGGATCGATTTTCAGCCCGGTACTAATCTTCTGTGGGAAACAGAGCACGGGCCCAGCGGATTTGATGGACCAGGCGGGGGTGATGAAGTGAACATCCTCGAGCGTGGGAAGAATTACGGTTGGCCGGTGATTCATCATCGCGCGACGCACGAAGGAATGGAGTCGCCGATCCTCGAATACACGCCCGCATGCGCTCCGGCGAGCGGCATGTTCTATCGCGGATCACAGTTTCCGCAATTCAAGGGTAACTTCTTTTTTGGCTGCCTGCGCGGTGAACGAATCATTCGCGTCGTCACCAATGGCCGGCAAGTTGTCAGTCAGGAGAATTTGTTGGAAGGGAAGTATGGTCGCATTCGCGATGTCGCCGAAGGCCCTGACGGATACATTTATTTTTCGACTTCGAATCGCGATGGACGCGGTAGCCCGGCGAGTGATGACGATCGAATTCTGCGAATGGTTCCGGTGCGGTAACTAAATCTTCTGCGCAAGTACGGCTGTCTTACTCCAGCCGATAATCTGAAATGGTGGGAAGCGATAATGGCTGACGACCTGGAAATGTCGATCAGTAGTCTCTGCCAGTTCGTCCGGTGGATGGACTTTAAATCTGAATAGCACCTCCAGCAGTGTGGTCACCGCTGTCGGCCGCATCGGCAGGTGCAGAAAATAACCTCCCGGTGAGATCACGCGAGCCATTTCGGTGAAGCCATCTTCCAGCGGCACATACTCCAATACTCCACTGGTCACGACCAGATCGAAGGCATCGTCAGGGAAAGGCAGTGCCAGCACGTTGCCTTGCGCGAAACGCACTTCCTGCTGTTGCGGGTTGTTCTTGTTGACGTATTTTCTCGCCGTGGCCATCGACGACGCGGACAGATCGATCGCGGTTAACTTGACCGGAACTCTTAGCGTTCGCAGGAGCGCCAGCGTCAAAGTGCCGGTGCCGCAGCCCGCGTCGAGAATTCGCGCATTCTCAAACACCGGCAGCGGGTGCGCCTCCATATACCGATCAAGCGACCGGCCGTAGCCATTTAATTTGAACGAGAGGTCATAGAAGCGCTCGATGCGATCGTAAAAAGAACCTGCCCGAGCCTGGGTCTTGGTCGCTGTCAGTACGTATTCGGCCATATTTGATGATTGCAGTCGCGCTATTGAAACCTACCTGCGAGCCCTCGTCAAGTAATAAGTCACAAAAACACGGGGGATTTTATCGTAGCTGGGGGTAAATCCAAAACCCTGCACTTTTGCTCACGTTTAGGGTGCAAGAAGCGAATGGTCGCCACGTTCTGCTTCTGTGAGTCGAAGTCTATCAGAGAGAGGGGAATTGAAATGTCGAAAAAACTTGCGGCCCTGTTTGGGGTAATCGCTTTTGCGATCGTGGTAGTTTGCGTCGCCGGCTATGGCTCGCGGAAAGCAACGGCCGCCGAAGGGGAAGTCAATGCGCCGTCGTTGGATTCTTCCGCGGACACAGCAGTAGCTGAGAATGGATTTTCGGTTGAGGTCTTGATCGGTGGAGCCTCTACAGCGGAATACGCCGCCCGCGGTCGTCGCTATGTTGAAGCGTTGGAGAATGCCGAGTACGAATTGCGAATTCACAATCCCACGTCGTCGCGAGTCGCCGTCGCGCTATCAGTCGACGGGTTGAATACAATCGATGCGCGGCACACGACCGCATGGGACGCCCACAAATGGGTGGTCGAGCCTTACGGCACAATTAGTGTTCGTGGTTGGCAGATGAGTTCTGAGAATGCGCGCCGATTTTACTTCACGACTGAACGTGATTCTTATGCGGCCAAGTTGGGCCAGGCCGCGAATCTCGGCGTGATTTCAGCAGTATTTTTTCGCGAGCGAGCGCCGATCACGATCCTGAGGGCAACGCCTGCTGAGCCAAAGCGTGGCGCCGACAAAGACGAGCGTGCGCCGATGTCGATGCCACAGTCGAATAGCACCGGATCGTCGGCAGGTGAAAGTGAAGACGTAACTCGCGCCCCAGGTAAGCAAAGAAGCGTCCAGCCGTATCCGCCGCCTGATGACGAGTCGGCCGCCACCGGTATCGGCCGTTCAGTGCGGAACGACGTGCAATGGATCAAGATGGATCTGGATCCGCGGCCGGCGGGCGAGGTGATGGTTCGCTATGAATATCGTGCGGCGTTAGTAAGACTCGGCATCATCCCGCGCGATTACCCAAGGCCAAACACACTCGATCGCCGTGAACGCGCGCAGGGATTCGAGCCGAAGTATTGCCCGGTGCCGTAAGCGGCGAAGGGCAAGGAGCAAAGGGCAGAGAGCGGCAAGTCTCTGACTTGCCGTCGCCGAAACCCTCTTTTCTCAGGGTCTGCGACCCGGTCTTAGACCGCTGGATTTAGACGAGCCTTTTCGGCAAGTCGAAGACTTCCCGCGCATCAGGGTGGCGAAGCCATACCGTTAGTCGCGTCGCTTTTCGTTGGAGACGATGGGGACAGGGGTAAGAAATGTCTGCTCTTGGCGCTTAGCGCTTAGCCCTTACCGCCGGTTCAGATTCGAATCGTAAAGTTGCCGGTAGGCGCGATAGTAAGACATGACTTTGAAGACATAATTCTTCGACTCGCCAAAGCCAACTTCAGCGGCAAAGACACCGGCGTCGCTTTGATTCGTGCGGCCGAGCCAGCGCGCGACGTTGTCTTCGCCGCCATTGTAGGAAGCGGCGATAGCCTCCGCGAGGCCCGCAAACATCCGCGAGAGTTCCGCCATGTATTCAGTACCGACCGCGATGTTGATTGCCGGTTGATAGAGCGAATCATCCGTTACTTGCTTCAGCCCCGCGCGCGCCGCGTACTTCTGCGCGGCATCGATCGTCAATTGCAAAAGGCCGCGAGCTGCCGAAGGCGATTTGGCATTGGGCTTGAACTGGCTCTCCTGTTTCATGATTGCCAGGACCAGTCGCGGATCGAGTGCGCGTTTCTTTGATTCGCTCAGCACCTGGAGTCTGAATGGCGTGGGATATGCGGCCGCCGCTCTTTCGATAGACGCGCGGACAGCGCCCGCGCGATCCGTCGCACGTTGCTGTGCGCCCGCATCATTCATCGCAGCCAGCCGGTTCGTCGCCAGCCCGCCATAGTAAGAATCGACATTGTCAGGAATCATTGAAAAGACGCGAATCGCGTCCTGCGTGCGGCCGGCGCGGTCCAACGCATGCGCTTTCAAATAAAGCACTTCGTCCGCACTCGTATTCGCAGCTGTGGGAATCGGTTTTTGGGTCAACTCATCGGCAGCCCGCACCGCGTGACTCCAATCACCAAGGGCAATATCCAGACGAAGTCGGGCAAACGCCGCGCTGATTTCCGTCGCGGTGCCCGCGAATCTTTGTCGGGTTCGATCGATCCACACAATCGCATCCTGCGGATGCCCTGACTCACGATAACCGTCGATGATGTTCAGATGGGCCGTGTCAACGCGTTCGCCGTTTGGATACTTGTTGAGGTAGACGATGTACCGCGCGGCAGCTTCATCGCCGCGCCCCATGCGGAGCAGAGACGACGCCGCGAAGTTCGATCCTTCCCGCCCTTCTTTGGTGTCGGGGTAGCCTCCGGCAACGCGCTCGTACATTTGCCGCGCTTCTTCGTAGCGGCGTTCCTGATAGTAAGTACGCGCGATTCCAAACAGCGCGCCGGGCATGTTCGGGTCGTCGGGGTAATTGTCGACAACCGCCTGCCAGTGTTCACGCGCGGAAGCGAAGGCGCGGTTAGTCATGTAAATCGCCGCGCGCCGCATGTGTTCGGCTGCCGGAAGCTGCGCCGGCATTTTCGATGTGCGGTCGGCGCGATCGCTCATGCGCACAGAGTTGAGGGAAGCATCGGTCGCGCTTTGAGCCCACGTCGACGACCCGACTGTCCCGCCGGCAAACGCCGTCAACAGGATCAGCGCGAACGCATCAAACCGCTGCTTCCTGATCGTCTTCAATAACTTCATAACTCGTTACAATCTCGGCACTGCCGCGCACGGTTGCGGCAACACTGCAATACTTCTGATCGGAAAGTTCGATCGCGCGCGCGACTGCCTGCGCTGAAACGCCACGCCCCGTAACAATGTGTTTTACGTAAAGCCGAGTGTAGGCGCGGGGAAATTCTTCGCGGCGATCGCCATGTACTTCGATGCGATAATCCGTCACGTGTTGCCGCTTCTTTTTCAAAACCGAGATCACGTCAACCCCGGTGCATCCGCCCAGGGCAAGCAATATTAATTCCATCGGAGTCGCCGCGCTGCCGCGATGCGAGTCAGTTTCGATCGTTTGCGCGTGGCCCGAAGGTGTGACACCCACGAAGAAATCGTTACCCGCGAAGTGAATAGTCGCCTTGCGTTCGTTGTCCGCCATTGGATGCTCCTGATTCTTCAAGTGAAGAATAGCATGCTCGTTTTTGAAACACGCGGAACACGAGCGGCACTGCCGCTCATGCTAAGGAGCCAGTTCTTTCCTTAATTCGCGCTCAGTGTCTTCGCGCAACTGTTGTTCGGCGCGCGCGTTTTCCAGTCCCAGGGGCAAGTTCTTTCGTCCTTCATCGAGGCGCTGCAACATGTAGTTCGTCTCGGCCCAACTGGCTCCGCGGCTGGCCGCCGCTTCGATCATCTGCAGACGGGCTTCGGCCTCGGCCCTTCGCGACGAGCCTTCCTGCTTCAGCATTTCCAGGCGCGTGCGATCCCCGGACAGTTCATCCAGCAACACTGACGTATCAGGCGCATTCAGGTAGCGGGCCCGATTAATTCGCCGCTCAACCAAAAGCAAATCGCGGCGGGCGCTCGCGGTTAACCGAGTGGCGTTCAATCTCAAGGCCAGCGTTTCCCGATAAGCGTCGGCCAGCAATGGCTGCCGTTTCTCCATGTCCCGGAGCGAACGCCTCTCGCCGCTTGTTAATTCATTCAGAAAGAAACCAACTTCGTCGGCAGTAATACCATCAGATGCAAGGCGGTCCCGCAGTTTTCGCGTCCATTGCCGCCGGTAAGCCAGGAGAAATAGCACGACAACCACGGCCGCTATTAGCGAAAACGGAGCAGAAGTAATCGCGAGCACCAGAAAAAGTGGCGAGAAACCTGAGAGCAGATAGGCCAGCAGCAAAGCCGCGGGCGGCGCAATCGTGACGCCGGCCAGGGCTGCGTACGGGGCCGTGCCCCAAATGCGCGCGAGCCTTTTTTCCCGGGCGGTGATTTTCCCGGGACGTTCCGGCACAAGATCTTTTGATAATTCACTTTTCATTATAGTAGGTCGATTATGATACTCGCCTGAAGCAGTGGCAGGCTAGCGCCAGCATATCGCTGCGTAAACCGCTACTGTTTACTTAACGCCCGTTGTAATATGTGCGAGGTTGCACCGTTTCGCGAAAACAAAATGATGATACGCAGGATCAGTAAGCTCGTGTTTGTCGGAGCGATCGCGTCTCTGGCAGGGTCGGCATTCGCTCAGGATGGCCGCGCGCCTCGTGGTACTCCAAAGCCCGTGACGGTGCCCATTTCAATTCGGGTGCGGCGTTCGGCTCCCGTCGAAGAAATGAAATTCGTTGATTTCATTCTGCGGGAAGACGGCGAGCTGCAGAGGGAAATTTCGCGGCGCAGTAAAATCGATAGTCCTATGACGCTGGCGATTCTGTTTCAGGATGATTTGGTTTCGTCTGTGGCCGTCGAGACGAGAAACACGGCGAACTTCATTCGCAACGAGCCGGGCGGCGACCGAGTAATGGTGGCTTATATCCGGCCAGGGTCGCTCGAGGTGCGTCGCAAATTCACCAACGAGCTGGATAAGGCGGCCCAAAGCGTTCGCGCTCCGCAGAGTCTCGCGAGCGCAGGCGCGTACAATCCTTACGTTGAAATCATCGAAGGTCTCAAGCGTTTCGATTCCCAGCCGATGGGACGCCGCGCGATGATCGTGGTAAGCGATGGCATCGACATATCGCGCGGGGCTGATAGCTCAGCACCGAGTCAGAGCCTGGATCTACAGCGGGCGATTAGCGAAGCGCAACGCCGGGGCGTGGCCATCTATTCAATCTTCGCGCCGCCGGCCGCGGCGACTATGGCCGCGCTGACCCTGAACGGGCAGAGTTGTCTGCAGCGACTCTCAGACGAAACGGGTGGTCGAGCTTTCTTTCAAGGTAGCGCGGCGCCCGTCAGCTTCGATCCATTTCTGAAGGAAATCGATGAGTTACTGAAGATGCAGATCGCCTACACTTATCTTTCGACTCACACCAACAAAGGTTTTCATAAGCTGGAGATAAAACCACTCGATCATGACGTCGAGCTTCGACATCCGGCGGGTTATACGCGGTAGGTTCGGTGGCACGCGCAATCTTGCGCGTGAGCTCACGGGCGGGACGCCCGTGCCACTCTCAGGCGATATTCTTTTTGATTGCTGACTGCCGGCGTTCCATTTCCTTAATCTGCATTTGCAGGTCCAACAGGTGCAAGTCCAGCATCAATCGCAAATCGTTATTCAGTTTTAGGCCGTGCTCGAAATCCTTCTGCGCCTCGCTGTTCTGTCCCTGCGTCTGGCGCGCGAAACCGCGCTCGGCGAAAACCAGCGGATTGCGATCGTCGAGCGCGATGCTCTTATCAAAATCAGCAATCGCGAATTTTGCGTTGCCGATGATCAGGAACGCGCGGCCGCGTTTGAAGTAGGCTTCGGCGTCGTTCGGATCGTACTTTATGGCCCGGTCGAAATCCGCCAACGCTCCCTCAATGTCCATTCGATTCGACCTGATGTATCCGCGATTCAGATAGGCCTGGGTAATGTCGTGATTGCTGACCGCCAGGTCGGGAGCCAGGTTCGCGGTGACTTCATAGTCGTCAATGGCGCCGTCGAGATCGCCTGCCGCGCGCCTCGCCTTGCCACGGTTCAGGTAGGCCTCGGCATTTTTCGGATCGATGCCAATGGCCCGATCGTATTCAGCGATGGCCCCGACGATGTCGTTGCGACTGAAACGCTCGATGCCCTGCTTGACGTATTTCTTGGCAGATTGAGTGCGTTGAGCTGTGGCTGTCAGCGGAATCGCGATCAGGAGACCAACTGCGAATAGAAGAGAGCGCTTCATCGTCAGTTCCTTATTCCGTAGCCCGTCAACGGGCGCGAGGTGTTACTGCACCGTGGCCGGCAAGAGCGAGCCGCGCCGGTCCGACGCGATCCCAAAACCCTCACCGATCTTGCCAATCATTCCGTGAAAATGGATGTCAGTCCCCGACAAAACCAAAAGCACATCGCCGGCAACATAGCGCGTGCCATCGATGCCAAAGCGAATTACCGTGGCCTGGCCGTTTTCCTGCTCAACCGTTTCAAATGAAAAATCGTCGGCATCAACGACGAAAGTCTGGGAGTGTGTTGCTGTCCTTTGCGCGTCCGGCATGGGAGAGATTATGAACGCAGAGCTGGCATAACACAACAACGAGAGGCAGGACTGCCGGTATTTCGCGGCTGTTAGAGTTACCAGGTTCAGTTGAGTCTTTGTTGGGCCAGAAGAACCCGACTAAAATCGGCACTCTAACGACGCCCGGGAATGGGTAGCTACTGTCGCGCGATGGTCGGCGCCGTGGTGTAACTGTCGCGCGCGCGCACCACGAGATTTGGATAACGCACGCGAACTTTGATACCGCGTTCGCCACTGTCGTTCGATTTTTCTTTGGGGTAGTAACTCAGGCTGTATTGCACTCCCAGCTCTGCGGTTATCGATTCAAAGGCTGGCCCCACATCGCGCAGATCGTCGGCTCTGAAAAAGCGGCCGCCCGTCTTGTCTGACAGCCCGCGTAGATAAGGTTCGCTTAACGCATAGCCTTTCATCAGACGCTCTTGAATCTTGCGGCGCGCTTTCTCGCTCTTGATTGCGCTGAGGCGCTGAGGCAGTTGCGGCAAGGTGTTGTATTGCACGGTGTAAACCATGATGTCCTGTTCGGCGATTTCATCGAGCGTGCTTTTGAAGCTCGCTGAGAGGCTGCTTTGATCGACGCCATCAGTCATCAACACGATGGCCTTACGTCCAGGAATTCGCGCCATTCTTTTCAAGGTAAACTCGACCGCGTCGTAAAGGACCGTGCCGTCGGTAGCTGCCGGAATATGAAGCTTTGATTGGCGAATGCTGCGGACGTCGGCGACGTCACTCAGCAAGTTAATCTTGCCATCGAAGGTAATCGCCATCATCCGATCGTTTAAGCGCAAGCGACTGACAAAGGTGTCGGCTGCTTCGCGGATTTGCGCCATCTCATATTGCGTCGAGCCGCTGACGTCCAACATCAGGGCGACCGTAAAAGGCTTCTCGACCGGAGCGAAGTAAGCAAGATCCTGTTCGACCCCGTCTTCATAAAGGTGAAAATCTTCTTTGCGAAGATTTGCGATGTAGCGGCCGTTGCGGTCCAACACGATCGCTGGAATCGTGACCAGCGTCGGACTAACACGCGTGGTGCTGGTGCGATCAGTCTGTCTATTCGAAGAATTGGATTGATCGCCGGCTTGTGAATAAGTGCTGCCAGAGCGCAGGACGGGCGGCTTGCGCGCAGGATCAGTCGATTGCGCATTCAGCGATTTCGCGCCAACGAATACGAACAAAACAATTATTAAAGACGCCGTGGTACGTCGCTTCATAGTCTCAAGTCCCAGGTCTCAGGTTTCAAGTTCCGTCTGAACAGATAGATAAAACGACTAAACTGGGGCATGTTTCAGATGGAGCGCTTGTTGTAGCCAAAATCTGGAACTTGAGACTTGGAACTTGAAACCCTAATATCAATTGCATGTTTCGCGTTATTCGATACACCTTCTACGCTTGCAGCGGCATTCTGCTGGGCGGTCTGATTTTCGAAGCAGCCACGTTGCCGCACGTCGGGGGGCTCCAGACCGAGAATCCGGCGACGACTTCGATGATTGAGACGCGGATTCGTGAGGCTGAACGCAACGGCGCGCCGCCAAAGCGAGTGCAAATCTGGGTGCCGCTCGAAAAGATTTCGCCGCAGTTGCAGCGCGCGGCCCTGGCCGGTGAAGACACAAACTTTGCGACGCATCATGGTTTCGACTACGAGGCTATTCAGCGCGCGTGGGACCAGGCCCAGAAGGAAGCCGACAAGGAAGCGAAGCAGGAAGGCGAGAATGATTCATGGCTGCCGAACATGCCGGACTTCAAACGTGGCGCGTCGACCATCTCGCAGCAGCTGGCGAAGAATCTATATCTTTCGAGCGAGCGCTCGTTCATGCGCAAAGGCCAGGAAGCCATCATCACTTATTTCATGGAGCGCAACCTGACCAAGCGGCGCATCCTCGAGCTTTATTTGAATGTGATTGAATGGGGCGATGGAATCTATGGCGCGGAAGCCGCATCGCAGTATTACTTTCACAAACCCGCCGTGGGGCTGAATGCGCGCGAAGCGGCTTTTCTTTCAGCCATGATTCCCAATCCGCGCACCGTCTTCAATCCGCAAATCGATCCCAAGCGCGTCGCGCGACGACAACGAATCATTCTGAAATTAATGCCAGGTGTGAAGATGCCGCCGGGAACCGGATGATTGGGAGCGCCGACATCCTTCCGGCGGTTCCAGGGCATCCTGCCCGCTCTTACCGCACAGCCCTCACCGGCTCAACATAAAACGCTACGCGGTCAGCGAGAAAGAAATTACAGATTGAGCAAGCGACCACGCTCAACACGTTGGCGCCTGAGATCGGCAGGCCGAGACGTCCGACCAGCAGACTCATGAAAATCAGATTGCCGGTGAGCGACACAGCACCATTCGTAATATTGAACTTCACCAGGCGCCGCAGCGTCTCGCCCCTGGTCGCCGGTGGCCGGTCCTTCCAAGTCCAACGTTGATGCCAGACAAAATTATTTAGTACTGCCAACTCAACCGCAGCAGCGGTCGCCAACAGATAACCCAGCGGATGCGGACCGTGCGTCAAAACAAAAAGCGCGCCGGTTTGTAAAGCAAACCCGAGAATGCCAACCACATTGAACCTGATGAAGTGAATCATTGAACGCTATTGTTTCGGCAAGCGCTCTAGTTTGTAGAGAGCATGCGTATGCTGGATGGTCAGGACCACCAGAATGAATGCCATCCCGATCATCGCGATTACACCGCCGAGGTCGTAGAGCAAATAGCGTTGGTGGTAAGCGCGTGGGTGGTAGATAAGAAAGACATTGCCAATCATCAGCAGCAGACGCATTTCCGTGGGGCCCATTTTCCACTGCGAGATCTTGAAGAGCCTGAGCGAGTAGGCTGCCAGATAAGAATTGATGGCCAGCATGAAATAGGCGATCAATAATCCGCCGGCCACGCGCTCGCTCATGTAACCCGAAAGGGCGAGGCCGAAAAGCAGGAACAGCGCGCCATACGTGTCGATGATGTGGTCAAGATAAAATCCGTAACGCGGGCGCTGACGATCCCGGTAACGCGCCAGAGTTCCATCCAGGCTGTCACCAAACCAATTTAGAAATATGAAGACATTCACCAGGTGCAGCATCAGCGGATTGTGCTTGCTGAGGGCATAGAACGCTCCGGCGCCAATCATCCCGATGAGCCCCAGAATCGAGAGGTGATCGGAATTCACCCATGCCGGCATGCGCCGCGCGAATCCGTGTAGCGCCGCCCGCTCGAGCGGAGCCAGAATACTTGTCTGCTCCCGCTGGGCATCCTTAAAAGCTTGAGTTGTCTTTCCGGTATTGCTGTCCAGATTGGTTGCGACGCTGGTTTCGTTATCGATGGTGAGTTCCATTTGCATGATTTATTTGCGAAAGGTCAGAACGGGTATTTTGCGATTAGTTTCTGATAAGACAGTTTGCTAAGGCTGAACCAGTCAACGAGCCATCGAAGATGGCGGCAGAATGTAGTCCCGGAGCACCCTCGAGATGTCCAAGCCCGCGTAGCGGGCGACAGAAAAAACATTACTAGCCGATACTGTTTTCCTGAACACGGTAGCCTCAATGGCAATCACGATGCCAAGCGGGCCGATGAAAGATCGGGGCATTCCTAAACGTTCTTGTGGATGACTTGGCGAGGGAGGTGCAGGAAAAATCCGATATTAGACCGAAGTTAGTTGTTCGCAGGTGGGCCAGAGCACCAGGCTCCTCGGTGGTTCGGTCCGATTGGGCGGGAAATCTCGACTTCACTCTTTCAAGGCAAACTTTATCACCTTGCTGCGTGACACAATCAGCAGCTCATTCTTATCATTGAAGACCATTCCTGAAGCGACGCCGCCGGGATCAAAGACGGTGAGGTAGCGGCCGTCGGAGTCAAAGACCTGAACACCTTTGGTGTCGCTCACGAAGACTCGGCCCTTACCATCCACGGCAATCGCGTTAACGGCGCTTAACTGTCCTGGTTGACGACCCGGGCCGCCAAAGCGATTGATGAATTTGCCATCGCGACTATATTTGAAAACTCCGTTGGTGAAGCTGCCGAGCGCGTAAATATTTCCGCGGCCGTCAACGGCGACGCGGGTGTCCAGTTCGGAACGATCGGCCGGCGTACTGATTGCGGCGCGAATTATCTGGGTCACTTTTCCATCCGCATTAAATTGGACGATATCATCGCGACCGCTATACCACGCGCAGACAAGTCCACCTTCCGGCGTGACCGTTACATCATCGAATCCATTTCCTTCGCTGTAGGCGACAGTGCCGAGCGACTTTCCGGTTTGCCCGTCGTAATGGGTAAGGATCCCACGCTGTGCGATATAGACCGAACCCTTCCGATCCGCGGCCAGACCGCGCAGGGGCATCTTCGGATCGGCGATCCATTGGGTGATGAATTTTCCCGTCGAATCGAACACTTGAACGCGCCCGCCGCTGTACTCGCCAACATAAATATTGCCCTGACCATCAGTCGCAATACTGCGCGCGTCGGTCATCATGCCTGGTCCGATACCTTCGCTGCCGAACTTGAGCGCGACGCTCGCAAAGGCGTTCGCTGGATCACCGGTACGCGAACCCGCGGGTCTGTCGCGCGTGGCGGTTGGAGTTGAGAGCGGCACCAGGGCTCTTCTTATCTGGCTAATCGCGCCGAAGACTCCGGCGAGGACAATCATTATGATCACGACCGGAATCAGCGCGACAAACCAGAGCGCCTTCGAAGCGGTCGCCGCCACCTGCGGCCCGATATTGATGTCAATTCTGGGAATTACGCGCGCCGGCTCACCGCGCATTTCGTTCGGAACGGCGAGCTGGCTCTGGCAGTATGGGCAATGAGTAGACGCGGCGACGTTCGGATCGTACGTAACAGGTGCGCCGCATTTTGGGCATTCAAGGGTTTGCATAAGCGGCGCGTAGTTTAGATCGAATCGAGTCGAAGGGAAAACAAAGACGATTTGGAGTGCGGCGACCAGTCGCCGCTTTGGGAAAGCGGTGACAAGTCAGCGCACTGCTATGTGAATGTCCAGTCGGCGAGACCAAACATTGTGTTAACTGCTTCGACCTCAAGAGAGACTGACTGCTATTCGTGGCACGAGTCTATGGCTCGTCACAC
>Ga0193729_1001325_pt1 | contig 12736 bp, 9 predicted proteins | sample U1c2metaG_FD_143036 | JGI IMG/M metagenome (GOLD analysis project Ga0193729, IMG submission 143036) | Soil microbial communities from a riparian zone of the East river system, Colorado, United States - U1c2 | ecosystem: Environmental > Terrestrial > Soil > Riparian zone | place: USA: East River... | reverse complement strand
AAAATCAGTTGTCGTCTAGTGCCCGCCGCGCGCGCCGGCACCGTGATGTTGACCGGTTCGAGTATTCGTCAGGAGGGGTAGGCAGCCTCGAGGCAACTGGGTCTTTTCGTTGCCTCGAGGCTGCTTACCCTTCCGGCGAGGCGCGACACCAACCGGTCATCATCACTAAATCCAGCCGGCGAGCCGATTCTTGACGATGGCGGCCAATGCCGCAGCGTGCTCGGCGCCATCGTTCAATCCGGGCACCAGCGTCAATCGCTCGCCGCCCCATTCCAGAAATCTGTCGCGATATTCGATGGCCACTTCCTCGAGTGTTTCCAAGCAGTCCACCGCGAATGACGGCGACGCCACCGTCAGCTTGCGCACGCCGCGATCCGCCAGTTCCTGCAATCTGTCGATCGTATAGGGCTGCAGCCAGGTCACCCTGCCAAATCGGGACTGATAGCAATGCGACCACTGAGTTTCATTCAGCCCCAGGCGGCTCGCCACCAGCCGGCTCGTGGTTTCCGTTTGGCTCTGGTAGGGATCGCCCTTGGCGACGTAGGACGCCGGAATCCCGTGATAGGACAACAGCAGATGCGAGCGCTCGCCGATTTGGGTCCAGTGCCGCCGAATCTGAGCGCTCAGCGCATCGATGTAGCCGGCGTCGTCATGGTAGTCGTTGATGAAGCGGACCTCCGGAAAACGGCGCCAGCGCTCGAGCGCGCGATGGGTCCCGTCAAGCACGGACCCGGTCGTCGCCGAGCAATATTGCGGATACAACGGCAGCACCAGCAATTTCTCCACGCCGGCTTCTGCGAATGACTGAACGGCCTGCGCGATCGCCGGCTTGCCGTAGGTCATGGCCACCTCGACGCGCACTTGATCGCCAAAGTCCGCCCGCAGCAGCGCGCCTATCTTTGCGGCAAGGCGCGTCGAATACACCGCCAAGGGCGAGCCCTCATTCATCCAAATCTTGCGGTAGTTGCGCGCGGTTCTTAAGGGACGAAACGGCAACACCACGCCATACAGCAGCGGTAGCCAAATCAAACGCGAGGTATCGATGACGCGGCGATCGCTCAAGAATTCGCGCAAATAACGCTGCACGGCGACGTAGGACGGCGAATCGGGCGTGCCCAGATTGACGACCAGCACTCCAATTCGGTCCGCCGCCTGCGGGTCTTTGGACGCGGTGGCGGCGGCCACGGCGTGAAAATAGGCCATTGATGAGGTTCCTCAAGCCAAGAGCCCGCACAGTATACTGCCTCACGCATGAAGCCCTGCACCGAAGCGTAGAACGACAATGATGTGGCTGAGTGCCAACGAGATCGAAGCGCTTGCCTTGAGCTTGAGCGTGGCCTCACGCAGTGTTCTTTTGAGCCTGCCCTTTGCGGTCTTGCTGGCGTGGGTATTGACCCGGCGGCAGTTCGTCGGCCGCACCGTGCTCGATGCGTTCGTGCACTTGCCCCTGGTGCTGCCGCCGGTGGTGATCGGCTACCTGTTGCTGCTGCTGTTCGGGGCGCGCGGGCCGATCGGCGGCTGGCTCGAACGCGCGTTCGGCATCGAACTGATTTTTACCCGCAACGGCGCCGCGCTGGCCACCGCGGTGATGTCCTTTCCCTTGATGGTGCGCGCCATGCGCATCTCGCTCGAGAATGTCGATCGCGGACTGGAGGATGCCGCGCGCACCTTGGGCGCGGGCGCCCTGGATCGCTTCGCGACCATTACGCTGCCGCTCATGTTGCCCGGGGTGCTGGCGGGCGCCATCACCGCGTTTTCCGCGGCGCTCGGCGAATTCGGCGCCGTCATTACTTTCGTGTCCAACATTCCCGGCGAGACACGCACGCTGCCGCTGGCTTTGTATACGGCGCTACAGACACCGGGCGGCGATGGGGCCGCAGCCCGCCTGGCACTGATCTCCTGCGCCTTGGGCTTGGGCGGACTGCTCTTGTCCGAGTGGTTCGCGCGCCGCGTGCGCCACATGCTGGGACGCTGATGCTGACCGTTGCCGCCAAAAAGCAGCGCGGCGCCTTTGCTCTGGAGGCGCAATTCGAGTTACCGACGCCGGGCGTGGTCGCACTGTTTGGCCGTTCCGGCTGCGGCAAAAGCACACTGATCAATGTGATTGCCGGGTTGCTCAAAGCCGATTCGGGACGCGTAGTGCTCGATGATGCCGTGTTGCTGGATACGGAGCGGCGCATCGATGTGCCGCCTGAACGCCGGCGCATCGGCTACGTATTTCAAGACGCCAAGCTCTTTCCCCATTTGAGCGTCGCAGCGAATCTGCGCTACGCCCAAGACCGGGCAAGGGTTGCCGCGTACGTGGGCTTGGATCTGGTCGCCGACCTGCTCGACTTGGGAACACTGATGCATCGGCGCACTCACCAGCTCTCGGGCGGCGAGCGTCAACGCGTGGCCATCGGCCGGGCGCTGCTGTCGCAACCAACGCTTTTGTTGCTCGATGAGCCGTTGGCGTCCCTCGACGCGTCGCGACGCGAGGAGTTGCTGCCGTACCTGGAATCAATGCGCGACCAGTTGGCGATCCCGATGGTGTACGTCAGCCATCATTTCGACGACGTCTTGAGGCTGGCCACCCACCTGGTCCTCATGGAATCGGGCAAGTCCACCGCTCAGGGAAACTTGAGCGACATGAGCTTGAACCCCGGGGTGCGCGCCATCATCGGCGCCGACGCGGTGGGCGCAATCGTCGATGGCACCGTCTTGGGCGCCGATCCGGAAAGCGGACTGTTGCGCGTGCAGGTGGGCCACGGCGAACTGAAGGTTCATTTTGGCAAAGCCGCCAACGGCACCAAGCTTCGCGTGCAATTGTTGGCGCGCGATCTGATCGTCGCAACTCGTGCGCCACAACAGTTGAGCGTCCGCAACAGCCTGACGGGCGTCGTCACGGCGGTCATGGGTGATGATGAGGATTCGGACCTGATCGCCATCGACATTGGCGGCACGATCATCATGGCGCGAGTCACCAAAGCCGCGACACGCGAATTGGGACTGGTCGCCGGATTATCGGTGTGGGCGCTGGTGAAGACCGTGTCGCTGCGCCCCCACTCTATTTGACCTTGGTGCCAAGATGCAGAATGGCCACTATGTGGTCGTCTGCTCCGAGTCCCACCGCTGCCTTGACTCTCGCACTGTAGGCAGCAGGGCCGGTCTTCCACATCACGCCGTAGCCTAAATCATTCGCGGCCAGCAGCAGATTTTCCACGGCCGCGCCGACGGCGATGACCTGCTCGATTTCAGGCACCTTGGCGATATCCTTCCGCACCGCGCAGCCGGCAACCAGAATGCTCGGGGAACGCCTGATTTTCACGCGCTCAATCTCCATCTGCTCATCGGTAAATGTCGGTATTTGATCGCGCCTTGCCTCGGCCACCGCGTTCGCGAAGGACTCGCGCGCGGCGCCGTTCACCGCAATGAAACGCCAGGGTTTCAGGCGCCCGTGATCCGGCGCATGAGCGGCCGCCTGCAGCAGTTGTTCCATTTGTTCCGCAGTGGGCCCCGGCTCGGTCAGGCCCTTGGCCGTGGAGCGTGAGGCGATCGCATCGAATAATTCCATCAGAAGACCCCTGAATAAGCACATAAGGAGATAGGCCCGAGCAAGCCATGGCTTTCGGCTATGATTTGCGCCCGAGATGCCGAGTACGGCAACTCGAAATTATACCTGTACGTCTTCCAAGGAGCCCTCAATGAACCGTATTGTTTTGGCGTCGATGGCCGCGCTGGTGGGCGCGAGCGCGTTCGCAGCGCCGGTTACCTATACTCTCGACCCTGCCCACACCTATCCGAGCTTCTCGGCCGATCATTTCGGCGGCCTGTCGGTTTGGCGCGGCAAATTCAACACCACATCCGGCAAAGTGGTCTACGACAAGGACGCGAAGTCCGGCTCCATCGAAGTGACGGTCGATATGAGCTCGATCAACTTCGGCATGCCGAAGTTGGATGCGCATGCGAAATCGGCTGAGTTGTTCGACGCGGCGAAATATCCGACGGCGACCTACAGCGGCAAATTCACCAAGTTCAACGGTTCCGCACCCGCGGAAGCGCAGGGCACCCTGACCATGCACGGCGTGACCAAACCGGTGACCTTGACGATTGAATCGTTCAAGTGCATGCAGAATCCGATGAACAAGAAGGAAGTGTGCGGCGCCGAGGCTTCTGCGACCTTTAGCCGTGCCGACTTCGGCGTCAACTACGGCGATAAATATGGCTTCAATCAAGAAGTGAAGCTGCAGATCCAAGTGGAAGGCAGCCCCGCGGCTTGAGTACCTCGCGGAATCGGCCCGCTGCGCAATGCGGGCCGGTTCTGCACTCCTTCAGCGCTTGAGCTTTCCCGCCAGGTGCGCGCGCAGCGCCGCACGCTGCTCCGGGGACAGTGCGCCCAATATGCCGTGCCGCTCTGGCGGAATATGCCCCGTCGACTCAGCAGACGGGCCGAATACGTACTGCTCAAAGAACGCCGCCCAGGCGCGGCGGGTTTCAGGCGGAAGTGCGCGGATGCTCAAGATGCCGTGAAGCAGCGCATCGAACGCCGAATCGGCTCGAGATTCAGCGCCCAGCGGGTCATGCCACCAATAATTGACCAGCACATTGAACGGCTCGAGCGATTCGACGTGATGCCACCAAAGAGGCGGAATGAAAATGCAGTCTCCCGGCCCTAGTTCAGCCGTTTGCGCATGGCTCAAGGCGTCGCGGAATTTCGGATACCGCTCAAAATCCGGATTGCGCAGCGACACCATGCTCATCGCTGCGCCCGTGGGCGCGAAGTCCAGCGGACCGATGTACAGATTGGCGATCTGCTCGGGCGGAAACAGCGTGAACCGCCGGCGGCCCGCCACCACGCAGCCCACGTTGTTCCATTCATCCACGTGAGTGGGCGTGGTGATTCGATTGCCCAACCAAATGCGCGGCAGTATGCCCTCCAACAACGGCAATCTGTTCTCCTGCTCAAATGCCGGCAAGCAATCGCGGATGAGCGCGCTCTGCGCGGCTACCGCGGGAGGCTTGGGAAACTGCGCGTAGCGCAACACTTGCGCGGCGATCTCCGACAAGGGCAGCCGGTTGCGGTGAAAATTAAAGCCGCTCATCGCCGCGTCGTAGAAGATTTCGCCCTCGATCTCGGGCGCCGTCATGAGCGCATCCACGGGCGCACCGCTGTCGTGGTGCTTCAAATAGCGCAACAGTGCGGCGGGTGAATCTAGAAACTCCTGAACCGCCCGCCAGCCGCGGACCAGTCCCCGTAATATCGCCGGCTGCTTGTCGGACAGCACATCGCGCCGGATCTCATCGCTGGTCAGACCCGAGCACTCCTTCACAACAGCGAGCACTCCCTCACCAGAAGTACACCTGCAGCGATTGGCCCTTGCGCCGCGGCGGAATGTTGCTCAAGACTTCGCGATGATCGCGGTAGTTGGCGGCGCTGCGCTCCAACAGGTTGTCGATTTCCGCAACGCCATAGGTGACCTCCTGCGCCGTCGGCGGGTGCAAGTCTTTCGCGTCCGGGAAAATGCCCATGCCGGCCATGATCGAATACCACGAAAACACCGGATAGCCGCGACCCAACGTCTGTTTGCGCACCACCGGCGCGATGCTATTTCCGGACATCCACAGATTGAGCAGTTGCTTCAATGGCTCCGACAGATTCAGGTTGGCTGCGTTGGCCCGCCAATACTCCGTGTCGCTGCGGCTGTTGGTTTTGTAATGCGTCACGATGTAGTCGCGCGTGCCTTCGAAGTGCTCGTTGACGCGCGCATTGAATCGCGCTTGCGCTGCATCGCTCAAGTCGCCTTGCTCGAGGCAGTCGACAAAGGCCGTCGCGGTCTGCTGAATGAACAGCAGCGCGGTTGCCTCCAAGGGCTCAATGAACCCCTGAGACAGTCCGACGGCGACACAGTTTTTGTTCCAATGCTGGGTCACCCGGCCGATTCTCATTTTCAGGTGCCGCGCCGGTGTGTCCGATTCGAGCAATCCCAACCGCTGGCGAAGTTCGGTTTCCGCCTGGTCGGCGGAGCAGAATTGCGAGCTGTACACATAGCCGTTGCCGAAGCGCGAGGTGAGCGGGATTTTCCATGCCCAGCCATGCCTCATGGCCGTTGACACCGTCTCGGAGGGTACTGTGTCGCCGATGGGCGTCGGCATGGCGACCGCGGCATCGTTGAACAGGTTTTCCGAGAAACTGACGAAGGGGGTTTTCAACGCTTGATTGATGAGCAGCCCCGCAAAACCGGTGCAGTCCACGAACAGGTCGGCGCCGATGGTGGCGCCCTCCTGAGTGCTCACCGATGCGATCGCGCCCTGTTCATTGAGGTTCGCCTGCGTCACGTGAGCGGTTTGGTGGCGCACGCCGCGCTGCAGCGCCTTCTTTTGCAGGAATTGACCCAGCAACACCGCGTCGAAGTGGTATCCGTGCCAAATGTCGAAGGGAAAGTGCTCATGAGGCTTGGGCGCTAAATTTTTCGCCGCAAGGCGGGCGGCGATGAAAAATCGATCAGGATCCGCGCACACGTCGGCACCCCGGATTCTGGCATCGGTGTTGGAGACGAATTGAGTCATGGTGAGGTTATCGAGCATCGAGGCGAACGGGTGGAAGTAGCTCCCGCGGCCTGGTTTTGTCGACCAGCCATCGAAGGTAATGCCGCACTTGTAGGTGGCATGGCACTCCGGCATCCATTCAGCCTCTTCGATCCCTAGGCTATCGAAGAAACCCCGCAGCCACGGGGTCGAGCCCTCGCCCACGCCGATGATGCCGACCGTCGGCGACTCGACCAAGGTAATTTCAACGCCCTGCTCGATCAGTGAGCGCGCCAGAATCAATGCGGTCATCCAGCCCGCGCTGCCGCCGCCCACCACCAGGATGCGCCGCACCGTAGGCGGCAGTGCCGATCGGCGCGCCTGCGAGCGCATGGACTCTTCCGCCGTGCGATTGTAGAGAGTCGCGGTGTCGCTCATTTTCGTTCTCCGAAGCCTTAGGAGCCTGTCTGAGTATTCCCTAGGCAAGCAGCCGGCGCAGCGGCTGCGCCCACTCTTCAGCGGACCCTGGAATGAGCAATTGAATCGAGCCCGCGGACGGACGCGCGACGCCGCGAACACCGAGAATCCCGAGAGCGCGCTCATCGACCGCCTTAGGGTCAGAGATGCTCATGCTCAAGCGGCCCGCCACGATCTCCAGCTCAGCCACGTTTTGGCGGCCGCCGAGTGCGGCAAGCACGGCCGATGCGTCCTGGCTCGGCAGCGCACCGATCCGCGCGGCCTGAGTACCGGCTTCGCCGCGCATGGCGTCGCGGATTTCACCGGCCACTTGGTCGGCGATGGGCCCGACCACCACTTGCAAGCCCGTCGTCCCGGAACGCAGCAAGCCACGCGAACCCAAGCGCTTGAGCGCCGGCTCGTCGATCGCGCGATTGTCGAGCAGTGTGAGGCGCAATCGCGTCGTACATGCGGTCACTTCGGTGAGGTTTGAAGCACCGCCGAGCGCCCCGACGAAGGATCTGCCGCGACTGCCCGCCTCGATGGGCGCAACGGATTGCCCCGTATCCTCGATTTCCCGTCCGGGTGTCAAGAGATTCAATCGCACGATGCAGACGCGAAACACCGCGTAGTACAGCAGAAAGTATGCGAGGCCGATCGGAATCAACAGCAGCGGACGCAGAGCGTGAGTGAAATTGAGCACGTAGTCGAAAAGGCCGGCCGAGAAGCTGAAGCCCAAGTGCACGCCGAACAAATGCATGATCACCATGGCAAGACCCGTTGCGATCGCATGCAGCGCGTACAGCACCGGGGCCAAAAACATGAAAGTGAATTCCACCGGCTCGGTGACGCCGGTCAAGAACGACGTGAGCCCCAATGATAAGAGAAGGCCGGCGACGCCGGCACGGCGCTCCGGCCGGGCCGTGTGATACATGGCAAGGCAGGCGCCCGGCAAGCCGAACATCATGACCGGGAAAAACCCCGACATGAACGATCCGGCGCTTGGATCGCCGGCAAAGAATCGGTTTAGATCGCCGGTCGCGCCATGGTAGTCGCCCACGATGAACCACGCGAAATTATTGAGAATATGATGCAGCCCCGTGACGATCAGTATTCTGTTCAAGACGCCGTACGCAAAAAGACCAAGCGACCCGGCACCTAAGATCCACTGGCTCGCCGCATCCATTCCACGCTCGAGGAAGGGCCACGCGTAGCCGATCAGGACACCCAACACCAAGCCCACGATGCCGCTGACGATGGGCACAAAGCGCCGCCCCCCAAAGAAGCTCAGGTAGCTCGGAAGCGTGATATTGCTGTATCGGTTGTAGGCGACGCCGGCGACGATGCCCGACAACAATCCAACCGGAATGCTGAGCTTGGTAAGCGAGCCTGGCGGCACGTGCATCAAGCTCTCCACCGCCCGCGTGGTCACCAAGAATCCGACCACCGCGGCAAGCCCGGCTGCACCGTGGTTCTCGCGCGCAAGCCCCACGGCGACTCCTATTGCAAACAGCAATCCTAGGTTCGAGAAAATGGCGCTTCCGGCCGCGGCCATCGCGGTCCAGTTGAGCACATCCGGCTGACCCAGGCGCAGCAACAGACCGGCGATGGGCAATACCGCAATGGGCAGCATCAATGCGCGGCCCAGTTGCTGGAATCCAGAAAAGCGGACTTTCATGATATCTCTCCCCCATCTCCGAGTGCTTGCTCGATCAGGCTACGCACCTCGGTCGCGGAACCCAAGTGAAGGCAGCGCTTCGCGAGTTCGCGGCACTCCTCGATGCGCAGTCCGCCGATCTGACGCTTGAGCGCAGGTATCGCCGCCGGCACCACCGAAAGTTCGCGAATACCCAGACCCAGCAATATCGGCACTGCCGTGCGATCGGCGGCCACCCCGCCGCAGACGGCCACCAGCTTGCCGGCTGCATCGCCGGCGATCGCAGCGGCCGCGATCAATTGCAGCACGGCCGGATGCAAGGCGTCGGTTCGCCGTGCGAGTTCAGAGTGGCCACGATCCATGGCGAGCGTGTATTGGGTCAAGTCATTGCTGCCGATGGATAGAAAATCGACCGCGCCAATGAGAACGGCGGCCGTCAGTGCGGCGCTCGGCGTCTCGATCATGGCGCCGAGCGATACATGACCCTCGAGCTTCAGTTCGGCCGCCAGTTCATCGATGACGCGTCGCACCGCCAGAATTTCCGACAGGTCGGTAACCATTGGAATCAGCAGACGCATGACGCCGAATGGCTGCACGCGCAGCGCGGCCCGCAACTGCGTACGCATCAAGTTCGGATGCAGCAGCGCGGTTCGCACGCCGCGCAATCCCAACGCCGGATTTGCCTCGGCCGGCAGCGGCAAATAGCGCAGCGGCTTGTCGCCGCCCACGTCCATCATGCGAAGTATCAGCGGCCGTCCGCCGAGGGTATTGGCAATACTTTGGTACGCCTGTGCTTGTTCCTCTTCCGTGGGCGCTGTTTCCCGATCGATGAACAAGAATTCGGTACGAAGCAGTCCACAGCCCTCCGCGCCGCTCGCGACAGCGGCGATGGCATCGGTGACACTGCCCAAGTTGGCGAAGATCTCGACCCGCGTGCCATCCAGTGAATGACATTCCTTCGCGGCGGCCTGGCGCAGCGCGGCGCCTCGCGCGAGCCGCGCTTCGACCTCCGATCTGCCCTTTGCCACCGCCTCGGCGGTGGGGGCGCTGTACAGCGTGCCGCGGTCGGCGTCGACGATCAGTGTCTGCCCGTCCGCAATTTTCCGCAGTTCCGCGCCAAGGCCGATCAGCATGGGTATTTCCATGGCGGCGGCCAGGATGGCCACGTGCGACGTCGCGCCGCCGCCGCTCAAGGCGATGGCCACCAACCGCCGACCGTCCAGCGCCGTCAGCTCGGATGGCAGCAAATCGTCGGCGAGAAGGACCGCTTGTTCGGGCAACGGCAGATGCATCGGCCGCGCCTCACCGTCCAGTGCCAGCAGCACATGGGCCTCGACGTCCAAGAGATCATCAGCCCGCTCCCGCAAACGCGAGTCATCGAGTGATTCGAGCGCAGCGATGGAGCGCCGGATGGCGCCGCGCCAGGCATAGCCGGCACTCTTGCCTTGGGCAATGTGTTCGTGTGCCCTTCCATTCAACGTCGGATCGTCCAGGAACTCGAGATGTGCGGAAATGATTTCTTGACGCGCAGCGCCGCCCGCATTGCGGACCCGCTCCAGCCTCAGCCGCACATTGGATCGTGCGCGATCGAGTTCCTCTCGTTCACGGGCCGCGCCCGATCCCTGTTCCGCGACCTCGATTTCGCGGCGCTCAATGCGAGCGGCCCGACCGACTGCGAAACCCGGCACGGCGCACACGCCGGACAACTCGCCGTCCTTGCGCGCGCCATCCTCGAGCTCGCGATCCGCCGGGCTCGGCTCCGGGGCAGCTGCCGCTGCATGCGTCAGCTCCATTCGCTGGGCTTCCTCGAGACCGGCAAGCGTGGAGGCCAGTGCTTGAGCCGCTTCATCGCCCTCTGCCCGCAGGATCACTTCGTCTCCATGGCGCACCCCGAGGGCCATGATGGCGACCACGCTTCGCGCATCCGCGATGCGGCCGTGTGCCGTCAGAGAAATTTGAGCGCCGAAGGATTTCGCGCGCCGCGCGAGCAATGCCGCCGGCCGGGCATGCAATCCCTGGCGCAACGTGATGACCACGCGTTGCTGAACGCCCTGGTCGCTTGGCAGCGGTTGCGGTGTGGCCGGACGCGACGCATCGATACTCACCGCGAACAATAAGTCGCCCGCCTTGACCAATCCGGTGCCACGGCGATTCTGGAAAACGGCGCCGTCGGAGGTCACGACGATGGGAGTCATGAGGCTCTTCGCACCGCGCCCCACCACATTCAGATCGAAGCGGATGAGTTCATCGCCGGCCTTGACGCGGGCGCCCGGTTTGACTCGCGGGTCAAATCCACGGCCGCCCAGTTGCACCGTGTCGATACCAATGTGGATCAACACATCGAGGCCATGCGGGCTGCGAATGGACACGGCATGAGCGCTCGCCGGTAGCGTCACGATTTCCCCGTCGCATGGGGCAGTTACGATACCGCTGGTCGGGTCGACGGCGAGACCGTCACCCAGCAGGCGCCCGGCAAACACGGCATCGGGCACCTCGTCGAGGGGCGCGCACCAGCCGTCGAACGGCGCAATGATGTTGAGGGAGCTCACTTCTCAATCTCGACCCAGTCCAGCGCCCACAAAGGATCGAGTCGCGGACGTGCAAACCGCAGGCAAACATCGTGGCGGCCCGGGAGCGGCGGCAGTCTCGCCGCCGGCAACTCGGTGACTCCATCACGGTTGGCTGCTGCTGCGAGCGGCAGGACGCTGAAGGCCGCGGTATCGCAACCGTCCACATGCACCTCGAGTTCGCCCTGCGGGGTGCGGTTATCGCCCACCCGAATCTTGGCCGCATCGGCGCCGAGTTCATAATTGAACGGCAGCGCGGCCACCGCGGCGAGGATGTGGGGCCCCTTGCCAAGATCGACGCCGCGATAGATCCAGCACGGATTCGTGATGTCGACTGCCAGAGGCGCGCGGCCGCTTCCGGCTCCGCCAACCGGTTCGAGCAGCAAGCCGATTCCGTTGCTGCACAATTCGAGTTCGTGGCTCGTGCGCCGCGTGCCCGTATGCGCGCTCAAATGCGCGACCAGCGTGCGCGAAACCTGCTCGGACCCCATAAACGTCGCGGCGCGAATTTCCGTACCGGGCTGCAGGAGCAGAGGTTGCGCGTAATGCGTTGAGGCCGCACTCGGCTCGCGACCGTCGAGCGTGTAGCGAATGCCTGCATCGGGCGCGGCGTCTTTGAGCTCGGGCAGATTGGAAAGTGTGGTGCGGATTGCGCCGCCCTCATCCGCCGCATATTGAGGATCGATGCCGAACACACTGTCGGCATAGTTGATACCAAACGCACGGTAGCGTGCAAGCATCGGTACCAATCTCTTGAGGAAATCAGGCCAGCTTCTTTGCGGCGGGGACCAGCCCACTTCCGCCAACGCCGCCGCACGCGGCAGCGCCATCCATTCGACCCGCCGTTCGGTCTGCATGTGCTCCGTCCACAGTTCAGCTTGGAGCCCGAGCACGTGCTTTTGTTGCGCCTCGGAAAGCTCCGCGTCATGCGGCTCAAAATCGTACACGTCCTTCAAAGAAAGAATCGAGATGCGCCCCGGCGGCTCCGTCGCCAACGGGCTCTGCCGACGATCGAGATACAGCATGGGATCCGGCGCCAGCACCGCATCATTGCCTCTGATCGCCGCTGCATGCGCGGCAGAAGCGCCATGCCATGACATCACGACCGCGTCGGCTGCCAGACCAGGCTGCATGATTTCATCCCAGCCCACCGCGCGCCTGCCCTTCGCCGACAGATACCCGCCGATCTTTTGAGTGAAATAAGTCTGCAAGGCCTCGGCGTCGCTGATACCCAAAAGCCGCGCTCGCGCCTGGACGGTAGCCGATGCGTTCCATTCATCCTTGACGGCTTCGTCCCCGCCGATGTGCACGTAGCGTGAAGGGAACAATTGCAACACCTCATCGAGCACGTTCTGCAAAAACTCGAAAGTGCCCGGTTCCAGATTAAATAGATGCGAATGCACGCCCCAGTTGGCCGACACCGGCAGCGTTGGATGGCTGTCGATTGCGCCCAACTCTGGGTAAGCGGCCAGCGCTGCCTGCGCGTGGCCCGGCATGTCGATTTCCGGAATGATTTGCACATGCCGCTTCGCCGCGAATGCGACGATGCCGC
>Ga0193729_1001323_pt1 | contig 12745 bp, 14 predicted proteins | sample U1c2metaG_FD_143036 | JGI IMG/M metagenome (GOLD analysis project Ga0193729, IMG submission 143036) | Soil microbial communities from a riparian zone of the East river system, Colorado, United States - U1c2 | ecosystem: Environmental > Terrestrial > Soil > Riparian zone | place: USA: East River... | reverse complement strand
TCCTGCGGACAGCCATTGCCCCGACGTGGAACGAGATCGGACAACTGGCGCGTCTGCAGGGGGCGACTGGGGCTGTGACTGGCTTGAGCTTCAAACTGGCAGGGACGCTGCTCAAAACGATCCAATTACACACATGGCAACAGATCTTCATGTTCATTGCCATCTTCACTTTGCGGACCTTGCTCAAACGTGTCTTTATCTGGGAACAGGAGCGGCTCCAGCAGGAGCAGGGTGAACTCCAGAGGCAAGAGCGAAAGGCCTGATGAAGCACCCAATGCAAGCATGAGCTGTGCTCCCTGAACGCAGTGACCTCACTGCTCAGGAGAGCGGAAAGAGAGGCGATATCACAATACTATCACAAGAAGAAAGAAACCCTGTCATGACATTCTCACAGCTTCCCCTCTCCCTCTCTGGGGAATGCTGATGTCCCCAGAGCAAGCGCCAAAGGCCTTCCCATCATTTTGAGACATTCTATCGACTTGTTTTTTGGGGAGCCTTGATGTATACATAATTGACGTCACACACTCACTGCTCTGAGGCAATATGCTTCATTGCGAGATTCAGACTGAAGTGACGATAGACCTTCGTTGCTTGCCAAGGAGTATTCATCACATGACATCACCTACACCTCAAAGCTCGAAGCAGGAGAAGAAGCGAGTGCGAGCAGAGGAAAAGCAGCGGAAACGACAAGAGCGAGCACGCAAGAAACGTGCAGTGCGAAGACAACAACAGAAGCTCGTTGAGGCAGCTCTCCGACCCATCGGAGCAACTATCACCAAAAGGAGACCAACAGCCGCCACATCTCGAAAATCCTATGTCGTGACCTGGTACGACGAAGAGTTCTGCTTCGACAAACCAGGAGAGGTGATCCGATGGGCCAAGCGCATGCAGGAGCCACGAGAGATCGATTATGCGGAAATGGAGATCGCTCGCTTGATCGAAGAAGCGCGAAGAGAGATGATGGAGGAAGCAGACGATGATTGGTAAAGAGAGCGGAGCGCAGATTGTCATTGTGTAGCCCTTTGTGCTTTCAGGCTATCTCTGCTATGCTACGTGTACGATGAGCATACAGGTTGAGTATTTTGAACGGCTTGTTGCCGCTTTTATTCGTGGCAACCTGCCATTGGATCAGCGGCAGGCGGCGCTTTTCAACAAGCCACTTGACGAGGTATCGGCCTGGGAGATACAGACCCTCATTGAGCTTGCTCGGGACCAGGAACTCCGCATCCATCGCTTCAAGCGCACCATGGAACTGCCACGCGTCCGAAAAGTGCTAGGCATCTTGAAGGGACTACAGCCGCGCAACCTGCTTGATATCGGTAGTGGACGTGGTGCCTTTTTGTGGCCACTGCTGGATCATTTTTCCTCCTTGCCCGTGACCTGCGTTGACGTTCTGGATTACCGCGTTGCGGATATTCAAGCTGTGCAGCGTGGCGGTATTGGTCAACTCAGGGCGCTCAAGGCTGATGTGACAGCGCTGCCGTTCCCCGAGCGAGCCTTTGATGTCGTGACAATGTTAGAGGTGTTAGAGCATATCCCCAATACGCGCCGTGCTCTGGCCGAAGTCTGCCGTGTGGCCAGCACATATGTCATCCTGTCCGTTCCATCTCTGGAAGACGATAATCCAGGACATATCCACCTCTTTGATCAGCAGCGCCTGCGAAGCCTGCTGGTAGAGCAGGGCATTCGGCGTATGAACTTTGACTATGTGCCCAATCACATGATTGTCGTCGCACACATTGAGCAGAGATGAGGCCATGCAGCAGATCTATAAATATCCACGAACCTATCATCTGGATGGCTCAGGTATTCAGTCTGGCGATGAAGATCTCTCCGTCTTCCCGGTATCTTGCCTAGCTGGCCGACACGTGGTGGTCGAAGAGAAGATGGATGGTGCCAACTGTGCGATCAGCTTTGATGACGATGGCCATTTGTTGCTCCAGAGCCGGGGACACTATCTGACTGGTGGACCACGTGAAAAGCAGTTTCACCTCTTCAAAAGCTGGGCTCATCGCTATGCCAGTGAACTGTGGCAGGTGCTAGACAAGCGGTACATTCTCTATGGTGAATGGCTCTATGCTAAGCACACCATTTTCTATACGGACCTGCCCCACTCCTTCCTGGAATTTGATGTGTACGATAAAGACAGGGATGTGTTTCTTAGCACCCAGCGGCGCAGGACCTTTCTTGCAGCACTGCCCTTTGTTGTCTCAGTCAACGTGCTCTATGAAGGGCAGGTCAATGGTGCATCGCAGCTTGTTGCTCTGATTGGTCCATCGCACTGTATCAGCGAGAGGCACAGAGAGCGTCTGCGTACACTCTGCCAGGAAAGGGGACTCAATGTTGCTCAGGTGCTCAAGGAGACCGATTCGAGCGGCTTGATGGAGGGTCTCTATGTGAAGGTAGAGGAGGATGGCATGGTGCAGGAGCGCTATAAGTACGTACGCCAAAGCTTTCTGCAAACGGTCTTTGACTCTGAGAGCCACTGGATGGATCGCCCCCTGCTGCCTAATTGTCTCAAGCCTGGTACGGTACTCTTTATAACGCTCAGATAGAATGTGGTGGGAGAACAATGCAACAGAAGACAACACGGTCATGGACTTTTCCCTCCTGTCCCACGCCTGCAGCTTGGCATGTAGATTGGGAGGGGATAGAGCGCCAGTTTTCCTGGATACGTGCTCTGGCTGGGGTACAACAGGATCCTTTCTACCATGCTGAGGGTGATGTGCTGGTTCACACACGTATGGTGGCAACAGAGTTGGTGCAACTGGATGCATGGAGAGCGTTGCCTCCGCAGGCACGTATGCAGGTCTTTGCTGCTGCACTCTTGCACGATGTTGCCAAGCCTGAGTGCACACCACTGGATGAGATACGCAAAAGACTGCACATTTCCCCAGAAGGAAACCAGGGTTTGGTCATTCAGACGGCCAAAGAGCAAGCTCGCGCATATATGCGTCAGCAGCAACCTTTTGTCTGGAATGCAACCAATGTGACCCGTGCGTTGCGCGAGCAACTGGTCAATTTTTTCGTCTCCTATGGGGCACGTGTACGCATCGTCTATCTCGATGCCCCGCTCGAAACGATTTTCCGCAGAAATCGGAGCCGTGCAGCTCGTGTCCCTGACGCTGTCATGAACTCATCGATAAGCTGGACATGCCGGACATAGCCGAAGCGCATGTGGTGCTCTGGGAAAGCATCTAAAAAGGGAACATCTGGAAGAATTGTTCATTATCCAAGCTGAGATCGTCAGCTTGCTGTGAGGACTGGCTCGACGACTAAGCTCATTGGCATTGGAGCATCTGGTATCATTCTCCCCCTCCTAGAGCTTCGACGATCACCTCTGTTGCCTCCTGTTGTCCAACAAGCTTGATAAGCTGATCATGATGCTCTCCAAGTCTGTCATAAGCCGCAGTGATCATCTCATGCGAAGCCGTTTGCCGAAAGCCTGCCAGATGCCGCATGGCCTGACACTCCGCCTCGATCTGCCGTCTCAATCGCGCTACCTCACTGCTCATCTTCGACTCCTTTCAGTTGACTGGTTTGTAAACCTACTACTTACAAACCATACATCTGTAAACCAACTACTGTCAAGCCCATGGGACTGTTATACTGGCTCATAAGAGGAGAAAGCAGAATGATTCGACTGAAAGTGAAGGAAGTCGCAGCAGAAAAAGGCGTCAGTCAGCGACAATTAGCCTTGCGTTCAGGCGTTGATATCAAAAATATCCAGAAGATATTCAGGTATCCGACTAGTATTGTGACGACCGAAACGCTCGACAAGCTAGCGAAGGTATTAGGTGTCGATGCTGCTGAATTGATCGAGAGTATCCCTGATGAAACGGCAAAAGAAGAGGACTCTCAGGTCAATGAAACCCAAGAGTCCTAAATCTTTTCTCTCGCTTCTTCATCCAATCTCGTAGAGATCCATCACTCTTTAGTACTCCCTTATCTGGAAAGGCAAGAAGATGGCTTTTTTGCTCTATTCAGTCTGATATGGATGAAAACTCTTGATGAGCGTGAGATATTTACCAATAGAGTGGAGAGATGATAACCTTATCCCTACGTATGGAACTGACTCTGACCCGCCAGGATGGCAACCAAGTTCTTGTGACCTGCAACAATCATGCCTCCCACACCTTTGATCTCCAGACCCTTCTTTCCAGCGAGCAGACCCTTTCCTCGCCGCTTGTTCATCCCATAGCCTATGGCACAACCATCGCCCAAGCCCTCTTCGCTCCTGATACCCCAGCCTCGCGCACTCTTGATGCTTTGCCCGAACGCATCGTACTCGTTACTGCTGACGATGCCCTCGACGCTATCCCTTGGGAATTTACCTACATCCAGGGCGATTTTCTGGTGGTTCAGTTTCCCTTCGTACGCGGTCTACCTGCTGAGCAACGCATAGCTCCTCCCCAGCTTGACCGTCCGTTGCACATCGTTGCCATCCCTTCCAATCCATTGGAGCATAATCTATCTCCCCTCAACATCAATTGCGAGTGGATGCGTCTCAAGGAGATCATCGAAGAACTGCCCTTCGCCATCATACTCGAACGGACCCGACCACCCACCATCGAACAGCTTCGTCGACTCGTTGCCAACCAGAGCCAGCGGGTCCTCCATTTCATGGGTCACTGTACACAACACAACGGCGAGGCCATCCTGTGCTTTGAGCAAGAGCACGGCGAACTAGATCCGGTAACAGCCCGGCAGTTCGTTTTGCGCGTGCGAGGAACCGCCTTCCTGGTAACACTCAATGCCTGCGAGAGTGCTAGCTCTGGTGAAACCATCTTCAGCAATCTGGCAGCAGCCCTGGTGCGTGAGCGGGTGCCATGTGCTCTAGGGATGCGTTTCTCTATTGCTGATGAGGATGCGCTTGCCTTCTCGCGGCGGTTCTACAGCGAGCTGGCAAGCGGAGTCTCGATTGAAGAGGCCCTCCTACAAACCCGACTAACGCTCGCTCAGAGTAAGCACCCGTCGGCAGTTGGTATCCCCGTGCTCTATACCTCGCTCTCTGTTCCTGCCACTGGGTATTCCAGTACCACTGGTCAGCCTACCATTACCGAGCACCAGCTACATATCGAGGTCTATGCCCTGCCACGGGCCGAGGGAACGTTCCAAGGACGCATCGATGAATTGAAACGTTTGGGCACACTCCTCACAGGCGATGACCGCAAGCGCATTGTCACTATTCATGGCTTCGGTGGGCAAGGCAAAACCGCCCTGGCGCGTGAAGCTGTTGAGCGCTTCGCCTTTGCCTGGTCAGGGGGCGTCTATGCCACAACACTGGAGACCCTGCCAGACCGCGAGATGTTCGTCACCGACCTCGCACGCTTCCTGGAAATTCCCACGCAGGAAACCGGCAATGCCGAAACACTCATCGAAGCAGTACGAGAGAAAGAGAAGGCCGCACTCTCCCTGGCTGAGTTGCTGCAACAACTTCCAAGTTCCCTCGTCAGTTTGCTCGTCACCTCTCGTCTCCCTTTAGGATGGGTAGATGAGACTTCCTATGAGCTCGAGGGACTTGCTCCGAAAGAGGGTGCTGATCTGTTTCGTCGCAGTGCCTCCCAGAAGCAGGAAACAATAGAGCTGACAGTGGCCTGCAGCCGTTTTGTTCTTAAAAGCAGCCGTAGCTTGCTCAGGGAGACCTTCCCGCAATGTCGCTTGCACATAGTCTTCTAAGAAGTCAAGATGATCATGGTTATAGGCCCAAAGAAGCTTGCCACAGCAGGAAACTTGTAACCATAATGGGAGATGGAAATACCAATCCGTGGGGACAGAAGCGCTGCCACCAACCTGCCTTCCATGCCAATCCTTGGTATGCCCACAGTAGAGGCAGGACAATCTCCTGGGATCGAAGAGTCCTGCGTGAGCATCCATCCTGGGTTTCACACAGGCACATCGATGACATCGGGGACACCGCACATACATGAGAGAGAAAATCAGAGATGCTTCGTCCATTATCGCGGTATCTGTATCTGTGTGCCATCATTGCACCTCACTGAAACATGGTGTCAAAAGCTCTCCTGTATGACTGATGATAGGATACCATTTTTGCATGGCCCTCTTCAATGCTCTCCCTGTTTCACTCCAATTTGATCATAAAAAGATGTTTTGCGCAAATTTAAATACGAGAAGATAAAATGAGATTTTGCTTTTATCCAGAGGCTGAGACTATACTGGTAAAGAAGAGAAAAGAGCGAGTAGAGAGACTCTCTCCTCCTTGCTTGGTGCTGATGAGTGGAGCCCGTCATAGATCACCAGATGAGATCGTGCTCACTGCCCACGTAGAGATACTGACCTCGACAAGGTCCAATTTCGAGCAGAGATTGAAAAGGGCATCAGGAGTTCGTGAGTAGACAACAAATTCGTAAGATTATTCATATTGACATGGACGCATTTTATGCAGCTATTGAGCAACGTGATCGTCCTGATTTGCGGGGGAAACCAGTCATTGTTGGTGGTCAACCTGAGAAGAGAGGAGTTGTTGCCACCTGTTCCTATGAAGCCAGACGTTTTGGCATCCATTCTGCGATGCCGTCTATGACGGCCTTCAAGCGGTGTCCTCATGCAGTCTTTCTCCCTCCGCGTTTCGATGTCTATCGTGCCGTATCTGGTCAGATCATCCAGATTTTCCACACCTATGCGGATCTGGTCGAGCCATTAGCACTCGATGAGGCTTACCTGGATGTGACCGAGAATAGGCTGCGTCTGACCTCGGCGACACTGATTGCCCACCAGATTAAGCAACAGATCCAGCAGCAAACAGGTCTCACTGCCTCTGCTGGTGTCTCGTTCAACAAATTTCTCGCGAAACTGGCCTCGGACTTCCAGAAGCCGGATGGCTTTACGGTGGTGACGCCACAACAAGCCTCCCAGTTTCTCGATGCCACCCCTATTCGCAAATTCTTTGGAGTGGGGAAGGTCACGGAAGCTCGGCTCAATGAGCTTGGCATTCGGACTGGTGCCGATCTCAAACAGGTAAGCGAGCAACAGTTACGAAGCCTGTTTGGCGAACGGGGGAGCATGCTCTACAACTATGTTCGTGGAGAGGATTATCGACAGGTGTTGCCCACACGCACCAGAAAATCGATAGGCAAGGAAATCACATTGGAGACAGATAGTGCTGATCATGAGCACATGGTACGTATTCTGCAGCATCTTTCTGAACAAGTAGAAAAGCATCTCATTGAGTTGGGAATAGGGGGAAAGACCATCACGTTAAAACTCAAGTGGAGTGATTTTCAACTCATCACGCGCAGTACTACTGTTCCAATAGCAATACAGGATGCACACACGATGATGCAACATCTTCTCGTTCTGCTGGCACAACTGGAAGGCGAGCAGAAGCAGGTTCGCCTGTTAGGTGTCTCACTCTCCAACCTTGCGTCTGAAAATGCCATGAATCCACAGCAGATCTACACCTCGCGATCGCTCTGGGATACCGATCTCGGTACTCTTTCGTGAATGACCATCTCTTGTCATTGACTCAGAAAAAAACTGAGTAGAAAGACGCTTAGCTGTGCTTTTGGTGCACCTAGCATGAGGTTGTCTCGTGACAATTCCAAAGAGCTACCGAATGTTTGGTTCCTTTTGACCCACTATCCTTGCCATATACCCCACACATCATGCTCTTCGATCGCCCTTTTCTGCCCTGCTTGGGAGAGATAGAAGGCCTGCCTTTTTCCCCTGGCCGCTGATCCAGCCGACTGGATCTCTCTGATTTCCCAACCCGACTCATACCAACTTGCGATCATGAATAGCCCCAAACCGGACGACCAGTTTTGCCCCAGGTGCACACACCGCTCCGACATTTTGCCAGACCGTTTTGAGTTGCGTGGCGAATGCTTCTCTACTCGCATGGCTGAGCTGCCCCTCATTCGAGTAGTTCACCTCTGATGGGCCACCCAGAAACCACGAGCGGAGCCACTGATCAGGGATATAGGTATGCATACCATAAGTACGGCGGTGAGGTGATCACCCTGTGAATCCCGTCACGCGCTTTGAGGCGAGCATAGACTCCCTTTTTGCAACTGTCCCCGTAATGATTTGTCCTATGCTGCGCGTTGTCTCGCATCCGTAATATCGCTCTGCACGTACGCGGATGATGTTTAAAACATCAACCATTTGGGCTTGAGACCACGCTCTTGCCAGAATTTGACAGCGTAGCGTGGCTTAGGAGCATAGGTTCTGGGCGATTGATTTGAGAAATAGGAGGGCTGGAGTTTCTGATACAGCCCATGCAATGCGCCCATGAGAATTGCACGTAAGGCTTTGCGCGTATCTGAATGGCTGTTTCTCAGTAGACCTTCGCGTAGGCGACAAAGCATCAGGAGCACAACCCTGTGGAAGGCCCACTTCCAGAACTCATCCTCAGGGATAGAGCTTGGCTCAAGTACTTCATCGAGGATTGGGTGCGTAGCTTGCATAATCAGGGAGGGCGTGGTGATGAAAGTCAATTAACCAAATCAAACGGCAATTCGTGATTTTGATCTCTTATCCATTGTGGGCAAGTTCACTGTTTTGTCGAAGGTTAGCTGGTAACATCAACTTTGTCATGGATGCTCACACACTGTTGTAAGGATTATAATAGAACGTTTCTATCTATAGGAGCATTTTATCCTTATATCGTGTTTTATATACTTATTGTGACCAGAAGAGCTAAGTGGATATCTTATGTCCAGGCTATGTAGGCAGGATTGAGGATGAAGAGCTGTAGAGTAATGGTACGTCCAATTTTCCGTCCCCAAAGTAGAGATACGGTTTTCTTCTCTTGTCCGATAAATGCAAGGCTTCGGTTGATCTAAAGAAGGTGGTACAATATATTGTGTTCCGATGGTTAACAGAATCAATATGTTGTGTCCAAATTACTCATAAAGGTTGACATGATACATCATGAACATTTGTACTACGGGATGAAAACTCTGCATCTTACATTGGAGGTACTATGGACCTAATGCAATATTGTCTCCAAGACGTTAACGTCTCACTCCTACCAGTGTTTAAAGACGTTCCTGCAGAATTCCTCAAAAATATCCTTGTAGAGGATTGCATTCGCTTCTATTCTGACGGGGATGTCTTGTTCTACCAAGATGATGAGGCCAATAGCCTCATCATCTTGTTGCGTGGTCAAGTGGATGTTAGTGCTAATGGTGTGTTTATCGTCACCCGAAGGCCATATGAGTTGATAGGCGAACAGGCCTTTATCAATCAAACAACACGCAGCGCTACTGTTATCGCCCAAGGTATGGTCAAAGCATTGGTCATTTCACGAGCTTGTGTTGAACTCCTCATGACCAATGTCGCCTTTATAACTAACTTGCTCCGCCTTGTGTCTGACAAATTGAGCGAATCCACAAGTGAGCGAGCTTTTCGCTTTCGAAATGAGCATCTCCTTTTTCAAGAATTTAGAGCACATCTCTCACCTGAAGCGGTGAGGCAGCTCCTCGCTGTCGGATTTGAGTATGGCAAACCTCGGTACATCGATGCAGTCATCCTCTTCTCTGATATCCGAGCTTTCACTGAACGGTCTGCGGAAATGTCTCCAGAGGCAATCGCGGATCAGCTTGGCGCATTTCTTGATACAATCGTCACAGTGATCCATCACCACGGAGGGATCGTCGATAAATTTATTGGCGACGCGGTTATGGCCTTCTGGGGATTTGCTCCACGTCTACGTCCAAGTCTCAAACTTTGCTCGTCTTGTCTCTAACGGGACATATGCTCAGAATGATTACAAGCGGTTGATCCAAGGAGTACACATCTACCAGCGTGAACTCACTCGGATTGTCGAGGAGTTCAAAGGTGTCGTTGTGCACTTCCAAGGAGCCAAGCTCCACGCTCTTTTTTATCAGCCCATTGATGATAGTGAGAAGTTAGCGATACGTGCTGTCCTTCTTCAACTTGTTCTGAAGGACTTTGTTCGAACCGTTTTCAACCGAGCATTTCCTGAGTACGATAACTTTACTGTTGCAGGAGGAACTGATTTGGGCAATGCCATCGGGACAAGTAACGGGATCAACGGGGACCGCGAACTTCTTTTCCTTGGCTCTCCAGCTAATCATGCGGCCAAGATCATCAGTTCGGATGGCCGTCTGCGGCTCACACAGAGTATCTATAATACCCTTCCCCAGCGTCTACAGCAGTACTGTCGTGAGACAACAGAAGGTACCTATCAGCTAGAGCCAATAACAAGTGAGGAGCTAGACAAACTCCTTGACGCATATTCTCTCACGTGGAACTGTGACAAGAGCCGGCGCCGGGTTGATGATGACAGAAAGAGCTTTCCTCTGAGTAGTATTGCCTATAGCTCAGCAGAAACTCCTATCGACCTGGACACATTGAGTATCCGTAATAACAAGCGTGTGTTAGCTGCTTCGATCTTCGCAGATGTCTCAGGTTTTACTGCTTATATCGATGCTACTACGTGTGAACAGGACAAGAAGGCAGCCTTACGAGTGTTTCATGCCATCCGTAAGGAATTAGCTCGTGTGATCAAACACGACTTTAGCCGTCTACGCATTCAATATCAGGGAGACAGGATACAAGGTCTCTTCCACCTTCCGCAGGACAATGAGGAGGCCATTGCAACAAAAGTTGTCGAAGCTGCCGTGGGCTTGCAATCCTCAATGGAGCCGACATTGAAAAGCTGTCTACCAGAAGCAGAGCCACTTCGGCTTGCTATTGGCATTGACCTGGGGACAACACTGGTCTCGAGGCTTGGTACTCGCGGGCAGCGTGACCGTATCTGTATAGGTGAGCCAGTCGAGAAAGCTGCATTGTATGAGGAACGTAGTGATGGTGGGCAGATAGCAGTAAGCAGTTCCATCTACGATATCCTTCCAGATCACCTTCGCGGCTTCTTCGTCCACAACGCGACAGCTCAATGCCATATTGCGACTGATCTCACACAGGAAAAAGTTGAATGGGCAGCCAAAGCTGGTTATTATCGGAGCGGTGCTCCCGTTTATGTTCAAGCAAGCAAAGCAGGTATACGTATTAGCAGCCAGGAGTCATCCCTTGCGAGGAAGCACATACCAGCCAAGTCGTATGCATCTGAAGCCTAGACCATGGTATGAGCGAGATGGAGGCAGGCGTCTCGCTCATGACCAAAAACGTGTTGCCGAGATGTGTCCTGATCTGGTGTATCATATAGATAAACAGAGAGGACGTGTCTTTGCGAAAGGCAAAATCACGCTTCTCTCAACGTGTGGGATACCTACGCATATCCCTATACGTCTAGACTTCCCGGACAATTACCCGCAACAAGAGCCGCTTGTCTACGACATAGAACACCGTTTTCTACATAGAGCCGAGCGACATTTCTGTGCTAACGGTCAGTGTTGTCTCTGGCTGCCGCCAGAATCTCGATGGAATGCAAAGGATCCAGAGGGTCTTTGTCGCTTTCTGGAAGAGGTTGCAGTGTTCTTTGATCGACAACTTGTCTATGATGCAGAAGGCAAAGGGATATGGCCTGGAGGAGAGCGAGATCACAATGATGCTGGCTACACTGAATTTATTCTCGATATGCTGGACGGGGATAGGCAAATGCTCTCGCTGCTTGCTCCTATCCTTGCCAATAAGACGAAAGTCGGGCGTAACCACCAGTGTCCATGTAGGAGCGGACGCAAATATAAAAAATGCCACCAAGACACTATAGACGCCATTCGTCGGAAGGTTGGATCTGCAAAAGTTACATTATTACTTCGGTCGTGGTTTGATAAGGAATACCTGACCTCAGAGTGATAATTAATATCTTCTGCATGTCATACCCTTTTGATCCTACCTGAGATGTTCCTTCCTCTATAGTCTGAATATTGAAGGTTCCTCTCCATTGCAAAAATTGTCATCCTGTGAATTTGCTTCTCCTTGTCATTGATAGCGGTGGACAGAAACTCTCGACTTGATGGTGCAGTTGTACGATACCGAAGAAGAACGTCGCCAAGATTAGGCCATAGCTGAGGTCTCTTTTGCCACCCTTGCAGCAATTGGAGGTTCTACTAGCAATCCTCTGATTGCTGGACTCTCTGCCATTCTCTCGGCAGGGCTAGCCTCATCCGAAGTCATAGGCAACCAGCTAGAGATTATCAGATCCAAGCATCAGAAAAAAACAGATCTTGAGCTGCCTTCGCCTCCCTGGTGGACGCATGATACCCGCACCCGGCAAAACCTCTGCACAGAGATAGAAAACTCCCTGCCCCAAATCCTGGAGAGCATGCGGGAAAGAATGCAGCAAGAGCAACAGGTCCTCACCAAAGAGACTGTTCGGCAGATTTTTATCGATGGATTGACCAGCCAGCACCTCATATGGGAGTACGATAGTGAACAAAAAAGGCTTGTTGGTAAATTGATCTCAACACCTCTCTTAGAGTAGAGAAGCTTGACGAGGTGCTTCAACCAACGATCGAACACCTCCTCTCTCTGCGATGACTTGAGATCAGCCATCTTCGGGTATAGAATAGAGAGAAGCATCTCATGAGAGAAACGAGCAGACGGTTTTACAGGCTGATGAGCCACTTCTCTGAGTGCTTCTCGACAGAAACATGGTGTCCAATGCATGCAAGGAGGAAAAGATGGGATCAATAACCATTCGTGAGCAATCCATAGCCACCAACCAGACCACTGGTGCAGTGACAGCCACCGCGACGATGAGCTTTGACCATGGCCCAGAGTATCCCATCACCGTGAGTGATCCCTTCTCCAAAGAGGAGGAAGCGGAACTGCAGTGGTACTTTGAGGAGCACCTGCG
>Ga0193729_1001322_pt1 | contig 12747 bp, 12 predicted proteins | sample U1c2metaG_FD_143036 | JGI IMG/M metagenome (GOLD analysis project Ga0193729, IMG submission 143036) | Soil microbial communities from a riparian zone of the East river system, Colorado, United States - U1c2 | ecosystem: Environmental > Terrestrial > Soil > Riparian zone | place: USA: East River... | reverse complement strand
TGGGCTCCGAACAGGAACACCTGCACCATATGAATCAGAACAATCGCCACCATGAAGTTGGAGCCCCATCCGTGCATGGCGCGAATGAACCAGCCGAGCGCCACCTGATGATTCAGAGCTTGCAAACTGCTCCATGCTTCGCCGGCTGAAGGCACGTAAATCAGTGCCAGCAGAATGCCGGTGACAAGTTGGAGAATGAAGACGGTGAGCGCTGCACTGCCGAACACATAGAACCAGCTCGCCGTGTTCCTTGGCACGGGATGTTCAGCAGCTTCACGAATCGGCGCCGCGAGCTGCAGGCGATGATCGAACCATTCTCCTACTTTCGCAATCATGCGCATGGCGGCTTCTCCGCGCATAGACTTGCCATCGCTGCACCCGGCGTCGGCAATTCCCCGGCTTGAATCGTCAGCACGCCATTCGTAACCTCATAGGGATACTCGAACAGTCCGCGCTCTGGTGGTCCCGAGGCACGCGAACCGTCGCGATAGTACGCCCCGCCGTGACAGGGACACATAAACAGACCAGACTGCTGAAACCAGCGAACCGGGCAGCCGAGATGTGCGCAGTTGATCGCAAAGACCTGGAACTTATCGCCTGCAATACGCCGCACCCAGCAAGCGGTGTCCACGGTCTTGCCATCGGTGGGCATCACGTACGGATTTCGAAAAGTAGCCAGCCGAGTTTCGCCCTCGGGAAATTCATTAATGCTGCCGAGCGGCACCCATGAAAGATAGCCGCTCGCTCGACCGCGTGTAACCGAAGAAAAAAGAAAGCCCACCACCGGCACCGCTAATACCATGGCCGCGAACCCGTTGAACAAGATCCCCAGCTTCATGAGAAACCCGCGACGCGAAACCGTAGCTTCACTCGGCGAGGCCATGACAGGTTTAGTCGACATATCTGCACTCCTAGTGCTGCGTGTAGTTCGAGGCTGAATAAGGCTGCCCAGGGTTTTCGACGCGACGTGACGCGAGCCATGCAACGACATCCGTGATCTCCTGGTCCATCATCGGTCTTCCCGGGACGTTGCCGCGCCAGTCCGGCGCGCCCAATTCCGGCCGGCCAGTGATGACGATCGTACGCAGTTCCTGATTGCTGACGAGAGCCAGAAATGAATCGTTCGTAATGGCGCTGGCCTTGGGCCCGCCTTGGCCGTCAGACCCGTGGCACGATGCACAATACGTTCCGTAAACGAGTTCGCCATTTGCGGCAGTCCCTGGATTTCTTGCCGCATAGGAAGGTGGATTGCTCTCGTCGAGAATTCCCTTTCGTGCCCAGTGCGAAAACATTCCGCTCGTAATCACATCGATTTGTTTGTCCGTCAGCATTCCTCCCGCACTTTGAGCAAAAGCTGACATCGAGGTTCCATGAATGCCCTTCTCGATGACTTTGCGCATTGCACCTTTATCAACAATGGCGAGATAAACGGGATCGGCCAATGCAATTGCTGCTCCTCCTCGGCCTTGCACCCCGTGGCAGCCTGCGCAGTTTTGTGAGTAGAGAGTGGCAAAGTCCGAAACCTGGCTCGGCGCTACAGCTTCCGAGTCCCCTTGGGGCTGACCATGCGGAGAGCTACAGCCCGAGAGCAGCAGACTCAGCACCGCGGACGCACACAGATATTGAAATCGTTTCACAGTCCGTCCTCTCCGTTTTCTCTTGGTGGAGTAATCCCCGGAGCTTCAATTCCAGCGCGCATGAGGAAGGGCAGGTTCTCCCGAGTCAGCATGCGCGACTGTTTCGTGACCACAATGCCCGCCACAATTCCGAAGGCCACCTGCGAAGCAATAAACCAGGGCCAGTCAATGTGGCTCGCGAGCAATGGATTGAGAAGGCCCAATATTGTGTAGAGCAGTCCCGACCACAACACCGGACCGATGAGTCCTCCCAGTACAATCGGCCGGCGCGCGAACATGGGAAGCATCGCTCCGTAGAGCACCCCAACAAGGGTTGACACCAGGCCATGCAGGACCAAAGCAATCGCGAAGGTGTCCGCATGAAATGAATACAACTGAGCGGGCCCGAGCTTAAGCGATTCGGCATACACCACTGCGGCAAGAAGATTGATGGGATACCAAACGCTGCCTGCCTTCAGCACGCCGTAGGCACAGGCCAAAATGGCCATGGCTACAGCGCCCGCCCATCCGCCCTTCACACCCGCCGAAATCGGATACGTGTGGACAGGAAGCCATGCGCGCTGATAAGCCGGAATTGGAAGCCGCTCAACTATGCTGCGTTCGGTGGTTATGCGAATGTCTTCGGGGACAATCGGCACAACCTCTTCGTGCTCGTAAGGTAAGACTTCGCGGAACCAGCCGATGCACCCTGCCAGAGCAAGCACAGCGCCGAGGACGCTGACCGTTATGGTCGTAACCAAGCCTGCAGCTAATAAGGTGAATCCAAAAGCCAAGACAAAGGGCCACGCGGTTGGGGCGGGCACTTCAATCTCGCGCGGTGCCCGAGGGCTTTCACTCATTGGTTCGGTTGTCAGCAAGGTTGCCATTTCTTCCCTCAGCGCCCCAGAACATAAACGACGGTGAAAACTACCACCCACACAGCATCCACAAAATGCCAGTACATCGAGAGCACTTCCACGCGACGCGACTGCTCCACGCCCACACGGCCAGCCGCACCAAGGATGGCCACAATTAAAAGCATGACCAGGCCTGCGGTGACGTGAAAGGCGTGGAGGCCGACGAGCGAGTAGTAGGTCGTTCCGAATAAATTTGTCGAGATCGTGAGCCCGTGTTCGTAGATCAGCCGGTGCCACTCCTGCCCAGTGCCGTACATAAAAGTGCCGCCCAAAACGATGGTGAGCACCCATAGGCCGAGAAATGCTCCGACTCTGTCGCGTGCCAGCGACTTCGCGGCAAAATGAATGGTCAGGCTGCTCGACAACAGGCAGATGGTGTAGAAGATCGGTGTCTCGAGCACCTCGCGCGGAGTCGGTCCGGTCAGGCTCTTGCCCACGTAGAACAGATAAGCAACCACAAAGATGGTGAAGATCGCCGACTCGGCAACGATGAGGCCGGCCATTGCGACTTTGCCGCGATCGGGTAGCCTCCAGGTTGCCGGCGCCAGTGGGAACGGATTTGCCATTGCACTCATTGCTTTCTTCCTTTACTCATAGCGGCTGTCTTCATTCGTACCGGCTGTCTGGGTCTTCCGGATGTTTCAGATCCCACAACGGCCGCCGGCTCGCGACCACTGGAATGGAAGCAAAGTTATACGCAGGCGGGGGCGAGCTGGTGGACCATTCGAGTGTCCAGGCGTCCCAGGGGTCGTTGCCCGCCTTCTTGCCCTTGAAATAAGAGATAACGAGATTCGCCACAAAAATCACAACGGCGATTGCCTGAATAAATCCGCCGACACTGATGAGCAGGTTTAGAGTGTCCCAGCCGCGGCCAGGCTCGTAGGTGTAGATTCGGCGCGGCATACCCAATAGGCCGGGAATGTGCATGAGGTCGAATGTCAGATGGAAGCCGATCACGAACAGCCAGAAGTGCCACTTGCCAAGGGTTTCGTTCAACATTCTCCCTGTGATTTTTGGGTACCAGTAATAGATGGCGGCGAATACGCCGAACACAACCCCGCCTACGAGTGTGTAGTGGAAGTGCGCGACAACGAAATACGACAAAGTAAGCTGCGAAGCGAAGGCGGCACTTCCCAGCATGACGCCGGTTAGGCCGGCAATCAGGAATTGGAAGAGAAACGCGATGCAGAACAGCATCGGTACCTTAAACTGAATCCTTCCTCCCCACATCGTGCCGAGCCAATTGAAGATCTTGATTCCCGTAGGAACACCGACCGCCATCGTGGTAATCGTGAAAAAACTGTTCGCGTACGAGTTCATTCCGACCGAGAACATGTGGTGCGCCCACACGCTCATGCTCACGAAGCCAATGCAGACCGTGGCCGCGACCATCACCGGATATCCGAAAATCGGTTTCCGTGAAAACACCGGGATGATCTCCGACATGAAAGCAAAGCAGGGAATAATAAGGACGTAGACTTCCGGATGTCCGAATATCCAAAAGAAGTGCATCCACAGCACGGCGGAGCCGCCCGCCTGCGTGTCGAAGAAATGGCCTCCTAAATATCGATCGATGAGCAACATCATCTGGGCCGCGGTCAGGGGCGAAACTGCGATCAGAACCATTCCCGCCATGACCAGGTTGAGCCATGCCAGCAAAGGCATGCGGTTGAGCCTCATGCCCGGGCAGCGCATGCACAGAATGGTCGCGATTATGTTGATTGCAGTTCCAATGCTGCCAAATCCCGAAACCAGGAGCGCCAGCGTCCAATAATCGGTGCTGTGGCCTGGCGAAAAGGCCCGTGCCGTCAGAGGCGCATACGCCCACCATCCAACATCTGGCGCGTTACCCGCGCCGTAGAGCCCATTTGCGCCCACCAGGCTGAAGTAGAGAAGAAACCCGCCCAGCGCCGAAAGCCAGAAGCTGAAGGCATTCAGGCGGGGAAACGCCATGTCGCGGGCCCCAATCATTAAAGGCACGAGATAGTTCGCAAACCCAAACAGGATTGGCATGCCCATGAAGAAAACCATGGTTGTGCCGTGCATGGTGAACAGGCGGTTGAAGACCTCCGGCGAAACAAAATGATTGTGCGGGAACATCAGCTGAATGCGAATGATGAGCGCTTCGACGCCGGCGATCACCAGAAATAGAAGGGCGTAGAGAATATAGAGAACGCCCAATCGCTTGTGATCCACCGTGGTCACCCACTCGTGAAGCGTGTCAACCCACGGCTTCTCGTTAATCTGCACGCCGGGAATCGTGATCGCATTCGATGACATATTGGCCTTCAACTTCCTCTAGCGAAGTGTCTCCATATAACTCACGACTGCATCCAGGTCCCCATCGTCCAACTGCATGGCCGGCATCAGCGAGCCGGGCTTGATCGCGTTTGGGTTCTGAATCCAGAGCCGGAGGTTTTCTGGTGTATTTTTTGCGGCACCAGAGGCGATGGTGACCCGGCTCATCAAGTGTGTGAGGTCCGGACCGAAGCGCCCGTTGGCGGGTGTTGCTCCCACGGCATGACAGTTCATGCAGGCATTGCTTTCGAAAACTCGCCTGCCGGCCGCTGCACTTGCGTCCTGAACGGCGGGCTGTTGCTGGCCACGGACCCAGGCGGCAAAATCTTCAGGACTGTCAACCGAGACGCGTAACAGCATCTTTGCATGCTGAACTCCGCAGTACTGCGCGCACTGACCAAGAAAGATTCCCGTGCGCTGCGGGTCCATCCACATCCTGTTCGGATGGTTGGGAATCAGGTCGGTCTTGCCGGCGAGTTCCGGTACCCAGAAGCTGTGATCGGTGTCAGCGGAAAGCAAGGTCAAGAACGTAGGAGTCGGATTCGCGGGATCGCTCACCGGAATGTGCAGCTCATTGGCTGTAACGACCCCCAGCTTCGGGTAGCGAAACTCCCACCAGTATTGGTGTCCGATGGCAGTGACCTCGAGGGCGCCTGGGGGTTGGGGAGCATCCTGAACGGCATGGATTACTCTCGCCGTGGCTAAGAACAACACCACGACGATGAGGATGGGAATGATGGTCCAGGCCAGCTCAATCTGTGTGCTTCCGTATACCTGGGGCGGTTCGCGGCCGGCATCTCCGGCTCGCCCGCGGAACTTAATGACGGAATAGACCAGTAACGTAAAAACGACGACAAAGATGATCCCGGTAATGGCAAGGACAAACCCAGAAAGGTGGGCGACTAATTTCGCCGGCGTTGATGCGGGAGCAAAGATGTTCGTACCATTCGTCGGTTCGCTTGCGGCGGCAAAAGCGGCAGTAGACAAGAAAGCAACAATCACGATCTGCCACATCGCCCAGAACCTCGATAATTTCATTCTCCGCATCGACGTCTCTCTTCTTCCGTTCTTCACTTCCGAAATGCTGGCTATCACCAGACTTCGCACTTTCTTCTAATTCCCCTTGCAAAGCGCGCGCCACAATTCTTACCGCCCGGAATTCGATTGAATGAAGAGCAAGCGTGCTACCAAAGAGACAGGCACTCGTATTTCCTGCGTCGCAACCGCTATGAAGGCCAACACTCACAAAATCCCGACCGGTAACTTCGCGAGGCGACTAACACATGCCGGACCGGTCAGTGTCATTCCTGTGCCTTTTGCGTCAAGTGTCATCTGTGTTGTCACGCAATCGTGGGAACTAGGCTTGGCCCGAAGTAGATGAAGCGTAGTTTGTGGCCGTGAATTCATGGCAGCGGAATTGCATGGACTCAGTGGCGGGGTGACCCTATCGCCGACCCAACGCTGGGAGTGAATTGCGCGGTACCGATATGAGGTCCACAAGGAAATCAGGAAGGTTCTTATGTCGAAAAAAGTTGCAGACGTATTGTGGGAGATGCTGGCGAAGGCTGGAGTCAAGCGCTGTTATGGAATCGTCGGAGACGCTCTGAATCCCATAGTGGACGCACTGCGCCGAAATGGCGCAATCGAGTTTGTCCCCGTTCGTCATGAGGAATATGGAGTATTCGCAGCGGTCGCGGAGGCTTATTTCACGGGTATCCCAGTGGTGGTGTGCGGAACTGCGGGGCCCGGAGTTGTCCATTTGTTCAACGGATTGATGGACGCGCGGAAAGAAGGAGCTCCCATTATCGCCATCGCCGGGGATGTAGAGTCGAGCATCATTGACACATCTGCGCTCGAGGAACTGAATCCATACAAGTTTTTCGAGGCGGCTTCGCTCTATACCGCACGGCTAGTTAATCCGGAACAGGCCCGTACGGTCATCAGCACCGCCATCCTCACGGCTGTTCTGGAAAAGGGTCCGACCGTTCTTTCCATACCTGGCGATGTCGCGTCAGCCGATGCTCCGGACCAGCCTACCGACTTCACCATTGCAGCCCCAGCTGTCCTGAGACCTTCCGATACAGACTTCGAAAAATTGGTGAGGATGATCGATGAAGCGAAAACGGTGGCGATCTTTGGTGGGGACGGTTGCAGAGAAGGTCGTGATGAAGTGCTTGAACTGGCGTGCAAGCTGAAGGCTCCCGTCGGCTATTCCTTCCGCGGGAAGCAATGGCTGGAGCATGACAATCCTAACGCCGTTGGCATGACCGGGCTGATGGGTTATGGAGGAGCGCACAACGCAATCCATGAAGCCGACCTCTTGCTCATGCTGGGCACGGATTTTCCGTTCTCAGAATTTCTTCCCGGCGCCAGTGTGAAAAAGGTTCAGATTGACAAGAACCCGAAGCACATCGGCCGCCGTACCGCGCTAGATCTCGGTCTTGTCGGCGATATCAAGTCGACGGTCAGTGCATTGCTTCCAGCCGTGTGTGAAAAGACGGATGGAGAGTTTCTAGCGAGGCAGATTGCGCACACGGAATCCTTCCACAAACTGCTGCAGCACTATGTCGAGAAGGGTCCGGCGATAAAACCGATACGTCCTGAATTCCTCGCCGCGACGCTCAGCGAGCTCGCTTCGGATGACGCAATGTTCTTTGCGGACACGGGTACCGCCTGTATCTGGCTGGCGAGACATATCTACGGTGGAAAAAACCGCAGGCTCTTTGGCTCATTCTCGTGGGCGTCTATGGCCAACGCTGCACCGAACGCGTTCGGATGTGCTCTGGCATATCCAGGCAGGCAGTGCATCGCGTTATCCGGGGATGGAGGCTTCACGATGCTGGGAATGGGCGATCTGCTGACGCAGATAGAACGGCGAACTCCCGTGGTTCAAGTCATTCTCAACAACGAAAAGTTCGACTTCGTCCATATCGAACAACAGGAGGCCGGCATTATTCCGTTTGGCGTGGAGTTCAAGAATCCAAATTTCGCTAAGGTTGCTGAGGCGATGGGCGCGAAAGGAATTCGTATCGAGGAACCCGAGGACGTTCGAGAAGGTCTGGCCGAAGCTCTCGCGTACAAGGATGGTCCCGTCGTTGTCGACGCAGTTGTAGATCCCTTGGCGCTTGCCATGCCGTCCCATTCACCTTTGCACACCGTCAAGGGGTTCACCCTCAGTTTCGCCAAGCAGGTGCTGAGCGGAAGACTGGATACGGTGATCAAGGAGATCGAGCGAAATGTGGGAATCGTCTGAGCCATACGGCCGGGTTGAGCCTTTCTCAGAAATCAGACGAGAAACTGAATATGCAACGACTCGGATTCCTGTGCTGAGGCATGACCGGAATCAGACACGTCTGGGGCCGGGTGGAGGCGTTGTGCCGCCCTCCCATGCGGTTACTCTCGTAGCTATCGAAATGCAGCCGAGCAGCCTTGCATCGCCCTCGGCGCGTAGAAGGATATGTTGAACATGACCAAACCCATTCTGGTGATAACCACCCGTTATACCAAGAAAGTTGAAGACCGCATCGACCGCGATTACAACGCCCGACGAAACCCGAACCAATTCCCTTTCAGCCAGGAGAAGCTGCTCTCCGCGACCGAAGGAGCCGACGCCCTGTTTATCACGCCGGCAGACCGGTTGGACTCTGGGTTTTTCCAGAAGGTTTCGCCCACTGTAAAAATCATCGCCACGTACTCGGTGGGTTTTGAGCATATCGATCTGGAAGCTGCCGCTCGCAGGAAAATTCCAGTCGCCTACACCCCTGGTGTCAACAATGAAGCAACGGCCGACATCGCTATGCTGCTTTTGCTGGGTGCTTCGCGCCGCGCTTACGAGGCTCAGGAACTGGTTCGAACGGGAGCGTGGAGACCCTTGAGCCCCGACATGCTCTTGGGATGGCAAGTCGGTGGCAAAGTCCTCGGCATTTTGGGAATGGGGCGCGTGGGACAAGCCGTGGCGCGTCGAGCGCGAGGATTCGGAATGAGGATTCACTATTGCGACGCTTCGGAGTTACCTGCGGAAATCGCAGGCGATGCTGTCTACCACAAGGATCCGTCGGCTCTGCTTCGCGCCAGCCAGTTCTTGAGCCTGCACGCCCCGGAGACTCCTCAGACCCGCCATTTCTTGAACTCCAAAGCCATAAGCCTTCTGCCCCCCGGGGCTATCGTGGTGAACACGGCTCGCGGCGGATTGGTTGTCGACGACGACCTTATCGCTGCTCTCAAGAGCGGGCGGGTCGCGGCTGCCGGACTCGACGTATTTGAAGACGAGCCAAAACTTCACCCGGAATATGTTTCGCTGAAAAATACATTTCTATTGCCGCATATAGGCAGCGCCACGATCGAAACCCGTACAGCAATGGGCATGCTGGCCCTGGACAATGTGGAGGCGGTGCTGAACGGGGGGCCTGCGCCGACCCTCGTCCCTGGTCGCAGTCGGGAAATTGTCTGAGCCACATTCGCTCAATACATAGTACTTGTTTACTGAAGGATGAAATATGGTGAGAAAAACAGTGGCCGAGTTGCTGGTAGACGTTCTAGTTGATGCCGGCGTCGAGAGGGCGTATGGACTCCCCGGGAACTCGCTCAACGGGAGTACAGATTCGATGCCCACTCGAAACGCCGGCACAAGAATACTCGGGTTTGGTTGGGGACCGTCGTGGATATCGATCCTGATTCCAAACGCGTCTTTCTGGAGGGTGGGGCCATCGTTCCTTACGATTCATTGATCGTTGCGGCCGGCTCACAGACGTCCAACTTCGGGCACAACGAGTGGCAAGAGTGGGCGCCCGGCATGAAGAGTGTTGACGAAGCCACGGCCATCCGCCACAAGATTCTTTATGCATTTGAAGTGGCCGAGCGCCTTTCGGATCCCGTGCAGCGCCGAAGTTGGCTCACATTCGTGGTTGTTGGTGCGGGGCCGACTGGCGTGGAACTCTCTGGAGCGATTGCGGAGATCGCCCGCCAAACGCTAAAAAATGACTTTCGTTCCCGCCATCCCGAGGAAGCGCAGATCATCCTGCTGGATGGTGCGCCTCGAGTACTGATGCCTTTCCCTGACGACCTGGCCGAAAAGGCAAGCCGTTCGCTTGCCAAGCTTGGAGTCGAGGTGAGGTGCGGTGCAATGGTCAAAGACGTGGACAAAGAGGAGTTGACGATTGATTCCGGCGGGCGAACTGATTCAGTCGCCGCGAAAACTGTGATCTGGGCTGGCGGTATCACACCGTCGCCACTGGGCAAGATCCTGGCTAGCCACACAAAAGCCGAGACCGACAAAGGAGGAAGAGTCAAAGTAAAATCCGATCTGACCATTCCCAATTACCCGGATATCTACGTCGTTGGCGATCTGGCATGCGCTGCCGATGCAAATGGAAAGCCATTGCCTGGAGTGGCCCAGGTCGCCATGCAGGGAGGAACCTACGCAGCAAAAGCGATTCTGAGAAAAGTCAAGAACCGACCGGAGCTGCCTCCTTTCCATTATTTCGACAAGGGAACGCTGGCGGTGATTGGACGCGCAGCGGCGGTGGCCGATGTTTTCGGTCTCCACATTTCGGGGTTCTTAGCGTGGCTGGTTTGGGCTTTCATCCATGTAACCTATCTGGTTTCGTTCCAGAGTCGCATTCTCGTTTTCGTCCAATGGGCGATTCAGGATCTGACATTCAGTCGCGGTGCGCGGTTGATCACCGGCAGCGTTCCCACGGATTTCAATTTCTCTAAGGAACTCTCTGAAACCAAGCGTGAACCGGTAAATACCCCACGTTGACCTTCTGGGCTCCCCTTTCTGCATCGGCACAGATGTCTCAAGCGGGTAAGCATGCAAATCTGGGGAGCGTCAGCGGTCGCCAACCATCCTCGAGTTCCACCGCCTGCGTCGAGGCCTTGGGCGGCTTCCGCATTGCATCATCCGATACAATCTATCCGGCGTTGTCAGCCGGCCTTGATCGGCGACGACGGAATGAAGCTCGCGACATTTTGATTTTGACTTTCCTTCTGATTGAGGCGCGTCGTTATGAGCACGCAGGATGTGCCAACCGTATTCATTGTCGATGATGATAGAGATGTGCGTGAGTCTCTCCAGGAACTGCTGGAGTCCGTCGGCTTGCACTCTAAGTCTTTCGGAGCAGCACAGGAGTTCTTGTCGAGTCCGCGCAGTGATGGTCCCAGTTGCCTAATTCTTGATGTGAGACTCCCCGGCATTAGCGGCTTGGACCTTCAGAACGAACTGAAAAGAGGGAAAGTAAGTATTCCGATCATCTTTCTCACAGCACATGCGGACGTTCCGATGTCGGTCAAAGCCATGAAGTCTGGCGCGGTTGAGTTTCTTACCAAACCATTCAGGCAACAGGATTTGCTCGATGCGGTTCAGCGATCGCTCACTCGAGATCGCATCGTCCGCGAAAAGCAGCGAGACACTGCTGAACTGCGACAGCGATACAACACATTAAGCGTCCGGGAGCGCGAGGTGATGACCCTCGTCGTTTCCGGGATGCTTAACAAGCAAATTGCGGCAGAACTCGGTGCCAGTGAAGCCACTGTCAAAATGCATCGCAGCCAAGTGATGAAAAAGATGCAAGCTCAATCCTTGCCTGAGCTCGTCAGAATGGCGGACAAAGTCAAGTCCATCACATAGCCGACTTTGCGCGAATCGATGCTTTCCTCGCCGGATTATCGATAGTAAGGATCTAATCTCCTAAAGTCTGGCTCAGTCAGCCAAAAGTTTGATTGCTCCAAGTGAGGTAATGACGTTAAGCTGCCCGGATGCCGGTGGATCAAACGTCCAAATTGATAGCGATCATTGATGACGACGAGGCCATGCAAGATTCCCTGCGCGACCTGATGGAAGCGGCTGGACTGGTCGCACGGTGCTTTGGATCCGCGGAAGAATTCCTCGAATCCGATTTGCATACTCGAGCTGCGTGCCTGATTGTTGATATCCGTATGCCGAAGATGTCGGGCCTGCAGTTGCAGGCCAGGCTGAAAGAAGAGGAACGTAATATTCCGATCATCTTCATCACGGCTCATGGAGATGCCAGGATGAAAATTCGAGCGATGAGAGAGGGTGCAGTCGAGTTCCTTGCAAAACCGTTCGATCATCACTTGTTGCTCAAAAGGGTCCGTGCTGCACTTGCTATGTGAGCAACCTCGGCTATTGCAGTCGCGTGGGGGAGCCTTAAGTGTGGAGGTTTCTGTGGGAGATTTTGCAACAGTCATGAACCGTGGGCCGGATCAGGCCGAGCGTACGTTCGAGCGGATCATCGGCAATAGCGCTGCCCTCGAATCTGTTCTCGAGCAAGTGGAGCAGGTTGCGCCCACCGACTCGACTGTCCTCATCGAAGGGGAAACCGGCACGGGAAAAGAACTCATTGCTCACGCCATTCACAACGCCAGTCAGCGTTGCGGGCGCGCTTTTATAAAGCTGAATTGCGCTGCCATTCCGCTGGATCTTCTGGAAAGCGAATTGTTCGGTCATGAGAGGGGCGCCTTCACCGGAGCCATCGCGCAGAAGGTCGGGCGCTTCGAAATGGCTGATAAGGGTACGCTGTTTTTAGACGAAGTCGGCGACATTCCGCCTGCCTTGCAGCCGAAGTTGCTGCGCGTGCTGCAAGAACAGGAATTCGAGCGACTAGGCAGTGGTCGCACCCACAAGGTGGACATTCGGCTCGTAGCGGCAACCAATCGGGATCTGGCGAAGATGGTAGCTCGCGGTCAATTTCGCAGTGACCTGTACTATCGTCTGAACGTCTTCCCCGTCTTGTTGCCTGCACTGCGAGAGCGACGGGAAGACATTCCTATTCTTGTCATGCATTTCGTGAAGCTGTTTAGCCGCCGCATGGGGAAGCAAGTCGACAGCATTCCTCCGGAAACCATGGCTGCCTTCCAGTGGCATTCTTGGCCCGGCAACATACGCGAATTGCAGA
>Ga0193729_1001321_pt1 | contig 12747 bp, 13 predicted proteins | sample U1c2metaG_FD_143036 | JGI IMG/M metagenome (GOLD analysis project Ga0193729, IMG submission 143036) | Soil microbial communities from a riparian zone of the East river system, Colorado, United States - U1c2 | ecosystem: Environmental > Terrestrial > Soil > Riparian zone | place: USA: East River... | reverse complement strand
CGCAATTTGTTGCTCAAAGGCGAACGCCAGAAGTTTCTCGCCGAGCATTGGCCGAGGGTCGCCGCAACCATTCAGCGGCTCGGCATCACACCAAAAGAATTGATGCGTGCCGCCGCAACCCGCCGGTCGGCGTCGAAGTCGTCAAAGGAGGAGCACTGAAGCCATGGCTTGCATAGAAGCACGCGGACTCCGCAAAGTTTTCGGCACAACCGTCGCACTGGATAATGTCGATCTTCGCGTTGAAGAAGGCCGAATTCTCGGACTGATCGGTCCGAACGGCGCCGGCAAAACCACCGCGCTCAATGCGATTCTTGGACTCACTTCATACGAAGGAAATTTGACGGTGCTCGGTCGCGATCCTTGGAACGCCCGCGAAGAGCTCATGCGCGATGTCTCCTTTATTGCCGATGTTGCCGTGCTGCCGCGGTGGATCCGGGTTTCGCAGCTGCTCGACTACGTTGCCGGCGTGCATCCGCGGTTCGATCGCGCGAAAGCGGAAGGTTTTCTGGCGAAGACCACGATCAAGCGCACCAGCAAGGTCAGGCAGTTGTCGAAGGGCATGGTGGCCCAGTTGCATCTCGCCATTGTCATGGCGATTGACGCGAAATTACTGGTGCTGGACGAGCCGACGCTTGGCCTCGACATCCTGTATCGCAAACAGTTCTACGATTCACTGCTGAACGATTATTTCGATCGCACTCGCACCATCGTGGTGACGACGCATCAGGTCGAAGAGATCCAGGACGTCCTCACCGATCTCATGTTCATCGATCGCGGTCGCATCGTGCTCGAATGCAGCATGGAAGAATTTGAGGCGCGCTATGTGGAAGTGATGGTTCACCCCGACCATGTCGCCGGAGCGCGGTCGCTCAAGCCGCTCCACGAGCGGCAGGTGTTCGGGCGCAGCGTCATGCTGTTCGAGAATGCCGATCGTGGCCAACTTGCCGCGCTGGGCGACGTCGTCCGGACACCCAGCATCGCCGACTTGTTCGTTGCCGTGATGGGCGGCGAAAATAGAGATCAGAAGTTCGCCACGGCGAATCCGTCCGTTGGCGGATCAGAGGTCAGAGGTCAGAGGTCAGATCGGAGAAGCTAAATGAATACGGAATCGAACACAGTGCCGGAAATATCTGTTGATTCGACGGTCACAGACCGCCGCTACAGCACTCGGCCGTTTTATTGGTCGGTGTGGCGTGAATTGTGGGAGAACCATTCGATCTACATCGCGCCGTCGATCGTCGCCGCCATCATTCTGTTTGGTTCCTTCGTCGGCTCCTTTCACTTGCCGGGTCGCAGGCAAAATGCCTTGTTGCTCGATCCAGCGCGTCGGCGAGCGGCAATCGAGCTGCCGTACGACATCGCCGCGATGATGTTGATCTTCACCGCGTTTATCATCGGAGTGTTTTACTGTCTCGACGCGTTGCACGGCGAACGTCGCGAGCGCAGCATCCTCTTTTGGAAATCACTTCCGGTCTCGGATCTCACGACTGTGCTCTCGAAAGCGAGCGTCCCGCTAGTCGTTCTGCCCGTGGTCAGTTTTGCGATCATTGTTGTTACGCAATTCATCATGCTGGTCATCAGCACTGCGGTGCTCCTGCCGAGAGGTCTTGCGTCAACGACATGGGCAAACTTTAACTTCTTTCAACAGTCATCGATTCTCCTCTACGGCCTAATCGCGATTGCGCTGTGGCATGCGCCGATCTACGCCTGGGCCTTGTTGATTTCAGGGTGGGCGCGGCGCGCGACATTTCTTTGGGCCGTCCTACCGCTGCTCGCGATTGCCTTCTTCGAGAAGATCACGTTTAACACGTCACATTTCGCATCCATGCTGAAGGACCGCGTATTGGGCTTCGCTCCGGAAGCGTTCGCCTTCAATGCGCACACAGTCCCACAACTCACTCCCGGAAGATATATGGCTACGCCGGGCCTCTGGATTGGGCTGATATTCGCCGCGCTATTCATCGCGGCTGCGCCGTTATCGCGGGCCACTTTAAAAAAACTGAAGAGCTGAAATACCGAAACACTGAAACCATGCACCCAACCGACAAAGCAGCCCGCATCGCCGGCGCGGTGTATCTATCAATGATATTCACCGGTCCCTTCACTCTTCTATATATACCCGGCAAACTCATTGTCCGCGGCAACGCCATCGCGACCGCGGATAACATTCTGACTCACGAGACGCTTTTCCGTCTCGGCATCGTCGGTGATCTGTTTACCTCGGTTATTTTCATCTGTCTCGGTATCGCTATGTATCGCTTACTTAGCGGCGTGAACAAGGCGTGGGCCTCGCTGATGCTCGCTTTCGTTGTGGTTTCTGCCGCGGTGGGGTTTCTGAATGTATTGAACAATATTGCGGCCCTGACGCTCTTCCACGGCCCCGATTTCCTCGCTGTATTCGACAAACCACAGCGGGACGCTCTGGGTTATCTGTTCATTCGTCTGCATAGTCAGGGAAATTTGATCAACGAGATCTTCTGGGGTTTATGGCTTTTTCCATTTGGGCTGCTGGTCTTCCGTTCCGGTTTTTTGCCGCGCTTCCTGGGCGTTTGGCTGATGGTCAATTGTTTTGCTTGGGTAGTCCTGAGCATCACGGCCTTATTCTTTCCGCTTTACTACGATGTCGCTTTTCGCATGGCGCAGCCGGTCCTGTTTGGAGAATTGGCCATCATGCTGTGGCTTCTGATTAAGGGAGCAAGGATGCGGCCAGTAGCGACCGGACCGGATGGATTTCATTCTTCTGTAGGGGAAGGCGTTGCCTTCCCAGGGAAGCTGCCAGCTTCCCCTACAGCGCAGATGTAAAAGCGAATGAGCACAACGCTAATGACGAAACCTATTTTAGAAGTGTCGCCGCGCTCCCAAGCCAGGGCCGCTGGCGGTTTGTGGTGGCTCTGCATCGTAGCGGGCATCGTGGGCTTCGTGGCCGGGGCTCCACTAATCGTGGCCAACGACGCGACGGCTACGGCAGTCAACATTCTGGCAAAGGAATCATTGTTTCGTCTCGGATTTGCCGCCGATCTCATTAGTGGCTTGTCCTATGTGGGAGTGACAGTCTTTATCTATTACGTGCTGAAACCCGTCAGTAGAAGTCTGTCCCTGCTGGGGGCGTTCTTTGGCCTGGCAGGAGTCGCGATCGGAGGCGTCTCGTGGGTCATCCATCTCGCGCCTTTGCTTTTGTTGCATGGTAATCAGTACCTGACTGCGTTCACAACGAGTCAGTTACAAGCGATGTCGCTGGCCGCTCTTAACCTTCAGCTGCAAGTCTTTCCCATCGGCATGGTATTTTTCGGAATTCAGTGCATCTCGATCGGATACCTTATCGCGCGATCGACGTTCCTGCCCCGCATACTGGGCGTACTCTTGGCAATTGGCGGGACGTGTTATGTGATCGCCTCTTTCGCTAACTTCCTGACACCATCCTTCGGACCGCATCTCGTACCGTTCATGATGCCCGTGGCGCTCCTCGGCGAAGGATCGCTGGGCCTGTGGCTCCTCGTGAAAGGCGTAAACGTGCAACGATGGAAGGAGCAGGCGAGCGCAGCGGCGGAATGGCGATCGTAGCGCGCCATACCCGCTGACACAACCTACCTAACGAGCCATGAGCATTACCGCAGTAACTAGGATGCAACGGATCACAGAAGCGTCGCCGCGTTCCAAGGCCAGGATGGCTGGCGTCTCCTATTTGCTCGGAAGCCTGACGTCAGTTTTTGGCCAAATGGTCGTTCTCGGGATGCTCGTTGTGCCCGCCAGCGCAACCGCGACAGCGGCCAACATCCTCTCTCACCAGTCCCTATTTCGGCTGGGGTTCGTGGCTTCCCTCATGACTGTGCCGTTCCATCTCGTTTGGGCGGTTCTCTTCTATGGTCTCTTTAAGCCGGTCAATAGGAGCGTCTCGTTACTCGCTGGGTTCGTCCTGCTCCTGGGATGCGCGATGTGGGCCCTTAGCAGTCTTTTTCAGCTCGCCCCCTTGCTTGTCCTGCAAGGCGAGAGCTCCTTGAGCGCATTTGCGCCCGAACAGTTGAAGGCTCTGGCGCTCATGCTTATCAAATTGAATGCGCAGGCCTACGACATCGGCCTGGTGTTCTTCGGATTTTGGTGTGTCCTGATCGGCTACCTCATTTTCAGGTCAACCTTCCTGCCTCGTATTATTGGCATGCTGGAGGTGCTTGCCGGCTTTGGTTACCTGACCCTTCTGTGGCGGCCGCTCGCACACTATCTGTATCCCTACAACCTCGCGCTCGCCGGCCCCGGAGAAATATCACTGATGCTATGGCTGCTCGTGAAGGGCGTGAACGAACAACGATGGAAGGAGCAAGCCTCGTTAGGCGTATGAAAGTGAAACGAATACTAAAGTGGAGTACGCGGGCGCTTTTGGTCGCCTTAATATTGGCGTTCCTGTGGGGATTCATCACCTACTGGGCGTCGACTAACGATTGCGATCGCAAGACTGCTTTGGTCAATCCTATGAAAGCTATTGTGTACTGCGAGTATGGTTCACCTGACGTTCTCAAGTTTGAAGATGTTGAGAAGCCAGTGCCGACCGACAATCAAATTTTGATTAAAGTTCGGGCGGCTTCACTCAACGCGTTTGATGTCTACTTGATCCGCGATTCGTGGCTTGGTCGCTTGATCTTCGGGTTGCGCAAGCCAAGAGATACGCGCCTTGGCCAGGACATCGCCGGCCAGGTGGAAGCGGTCGGCAAAAACGTGACGCAATTCAAACCGGGCGACGAAGTGTTCGGCACCTGTCGGGGCGCGCTGGCCGAATATGCATGCGCTTCCGAACGAGCCCTGGTCATGAAGCCGCCGAACGTCCCGTTTGAGCAAGCAGCCTCTCTCCCGTTGGCCGGACTTACTGCGCTGCAGGGCCTGCGCGAGGGAAAGATTCAGCCCGGGCAGAAGGTGTTGATCAACGGTGCGACCGGAGGTGTAGGAACATTCGCCGTGCAAATTGCCAAATCTTTTGGCGCAGAGGTCACGGCGGTTTGCAGTACACGCAATGTCGATCTGGTCCGATCAATTGGCGCCGACCACGTGATCGATTACACCAAAGAGGATTTCACCAAGAGCGACCAGCGTTACGACGTGATCTTCGATAACGTTTGCAACCATTCCTTCTTCGAACGCCGTCGCGTGTTAAATCCCAAAGGGATCTGCGTTTTGGCCGGCATGGGCGGAGCCGGGGTAAAAGGAAGCGAGGCCATCGGACGCATCGCTGGTAATCTTTTCACAGCGCGAGGATTGTCATCATTCACCGATCAAAAGTTCGCCCAGTACCGCACCAAATCCAGCAAACAGGATCTCATCATGCTGGGCGACCTCATACAGGCGGGAAAGCTCAGGCCTGTCGTCGAGCGGACTTACAAATTAAATGATGCCCCTGAAGCTCTCCGCTATCTCAATGAAGGGCATGCCCGGGGGAAAATTGTTATAGCGGTGGAGTAATTCTGTGAAGCTAAAAAGAGTATTAAAATGGTCTGCGAGCGTAATTCTTCTGGCGCTCGTCGTTTGGTTCTTCATCGCCTACTGGATGTCGACTAACGAATGTGATCGCAAAACCGCTGCTCACAATCCCATGAAAGCTATCCTTCATTGTGAATATGGGGGTCCCGAGGTTCTCAAGGTTGAAGAGGTTGAAAAGCCGGTTCCGAATGACAATTAACTTCTAGTCAAAGTTCGCGCGGCGTCAGTGAACCCACTCGACCTCACCATTCGGGGCCCGCTTCTCCTCCGCCCGTTGTTTGGCCTGCGCAAACCAAAAGACACACGACTGGGTGTCGATTACGCGGGAACAGTTGAAGCAGTTGGCAAAACCGTGACCAACTTCAAACCGGGCGATGAAGTGTTCGGCGGGAAAAATGGCGCGTTGGCAGAATACGTATGTGTCCTGGCGGATCGAGCCGTCGTCTTGAAACCGGCGAACATGACATTTGAGCAAGCGGCTGCAGTTCCAGTGGCGGCAATCACCGCGCTCCAAGGTCTTCGCGATAAAGGAAAAATTCAGCCCGGCCAAAAGGTCTTGATCAACGGGGCGTCAGGAGGCGTTGGCACGTTCGCGGTGCAAATCGCGAAATCGTTCGGGACCGAGGTGACTGGCGTCTGTAGCACGCGCAATGTCGATCTTGTCCGATCAATCGGCGCCGATCACGTGATTGACTACACGAAAGAAGATTTCACCAAAACAGATCAACGTTACGATCTGATCTTCGACCTCGTCGGGAACCATTCGTTCTCCGAGTGCCGGCGCATTTTGAATCCAAATGGCATCTGCGTCATGGCCGGAATTGGAGGAGCAGGATGGCATGACGGTATGGCGATGCGTTTGGCCGGCGAGCTTAATGCGTATGTGGCGTCACGGTTCGTCAGTCAGAAGTTTGTCGCCTACATTGCCACACTGACCAAAGCGGACCTGACTATCCTCGGCGATCTGATGCAGTCCGGAAAGGTGATACCGGTCATCGACAGAACCTACAAGCTGAGTGAGGTTTCGGCGGCGCTCGGGTATTTGGAAGAAGGGCACGCTCGAGGAAAAGTCGTAATCACTGTGGAACAGAACAACAAGACCTAATCCACTCACATAAGGAGGAAAAGAATGAGCACAAACCTAACAAACGAATCGACTCCAGAACCATCGCCGCGCCGCAAGGGTAGGATTCGCCGTGTCCTCAAACGCGTCTTCTACCTGATCGTTATATTGATCGGAATCTTCGCGATCTACGCTTGGGCTACTGGCGCCCGGCAAGAACCTATCGAGATAGGAGAACCGCACATGAAAGCTGTTGTTTACACCAACTATGGGTCACCGGACGTGCTAGAAATCAGGGACGTGAAGAAACCTGTCCCTAACGACGATCAAATCTTGATCAAAGTCCGCGCGGCTGCGGTCAATCCACTGGACTGGCACTTCATGGAAGGCACGCCCTACATCATGCGCGCGATGGGGGTTGGCCTGCGCAAGCCGAAGGACCCTCGGCTAGGCGTCGACTACGCCGGCCAGGTCGAAGCGGTGGGCAAGAACGTCACGCGGTTCAAACCCGGTGATGAAGTATTCGGCGGGAAAACCGGTGCCTTTGCCGAGTACGTGTGCGCTCGCGCGGATCGAGCAATCGTGCTGAAACCGGCCAACATCACGTTTGAGCAGGCCGCTTCTGTCCCTATAGCAGCGATCACAGCATTGCAGGCCCTTCGCGATAAGGGAAAAGTCCATGCCGGGCAGAAGGTCTTGATTAACGGCGCCTCTGGAGGTGTCGGCACCTTCGCCGTGCAAATCGCCAAATCATTCGGCGCGGACGTGACCGGCGTATGCAGCACAAGGAATCTGGACTTGGTTCGATCACTTGGCGCAGATCACGTCATTGATTACACGAAAGAGGATTTCACCAAAGGTGAGGAACGTTATGACGTCATTCTCGACAACGTTGGCACTCAGCCGTTGTCAGGTTTCAGGCACGCCTTACAGCCCAAGGGCATCTGCGTCATGATCGGAGGGGGCGGGCCTAACGATGGAGGGTTGATTGGTCCGATGGGTCGTCCGATTGTAGCGCTTTTGATGTCGCCGTTCATCAGCCAGAAAATGGGCATGATGATGGCAGAACTGAATAAAGAAGACCTGACCATCCTGGGCGATCTCATGCAGTCCGGAAAGGTGAAACCCGTGATCGACCGGACTTACCCGTTGAGTCAGATCGCCGAGGCGATGCGCTATCTGGAAGCAGGGCACGCTCGAGGAAAAGTGATCATCACCGTGGGACAGGACAACAAGACCTAACGAAAAGTAATTTGTGTTAGAAGCGGGTTCCAAATTCGAATTGCCCTCACCCCAACCCTCTCCCACCGGGAGAGGGATTCCTTCTCCCTCAGGGAGAAGGTGTGGATGAGGGAGTGAGTAGCCGTTGCTCGCCGCAAATGAACTGCTGCTCGAAGGAAATGAAATGACAATCAGCACGATCGGCGACTCACAACGCACGGCTGCCAGAGTCGCGGGATTCAGTTGCCTATTCGGGATGGCGATCGTGGTGTTCGCCAACTATGGGCTGCTCAACCCTCTCGTCGTCCCGGGCGATGCTGCGGAAACCGCCCGGAACATCGTGGCGCACGAAAGACAATTTCGTATCGCCGTCACCTGCTTTCTAATTTACAGCGCCGGTGTTGTCGTTCTACTCGCAGCGCTCTACGTGATTCTCAAGCCAGTCAATCCGGGCGTCGCGCTGGTTGGGGCACTCTTCCGTCTGGTATTTGCCTTGCTGTGGCTTCTTACCGCGCTCAACATGCTGGGCGCGCTGCGGCACTTGGGCAGTGTCAGTTACTTGCAAGTGTTCGAGGCAGATCGACTTCAGGCCTTGGCCAGGCTACACTTGGCCGCGAATTTCGACGACTACTATGTGGGCCTTCCATTTTTTGGATTAGCCGCGACCGTTTGCAGCTACTTGTGGCTTAAGTCGGGATATATCCCTAGAATATTGGCTGTTTTCGGTGTGATCTCGTCTGCGTGGTGCGTGATTTGTGCCTTCATTTTCCTCATTTTCCCTTACTTCAACAAGATCGTTAACGACTACTGGTTTGATTCGCCTATGGCCATTTTTGAAATGGTACTCAGTTTTTGGCTTCTGTTTAAGGGTATACGAGCACCGAGTGCCTAACGAGTTGGTCGCAGAGTTTCTTTATGAAAACACATCTACAATTATTGATCACTACATTGTGCGTGGCTGCGCTTTTGCTACCATCGAATTAATCACGACTAAGAATCGGAGAGAAACGTCCAACGCTCAACGCCGAACGTCCAACTCCGAAAGCGTTCGCGAGCAGGCGTCCAATGCGGAAGAATCACCAGAGCCTGCGGGGTCCGGTAATTCGGCAGCTGCCGGATCATATCAGGCTAATTTTCAGCCGAAATGGCAACCGGAAAACGTGATTTCTGCTGAACCAAGCCCCCATCTGGTACCTTCTTGACATAGCCTCGCTCGCACCGAAGCAGACACCTTCTAAAAAGCGCGACAGCTGCGCGTCATTAAAACAAATTTGCTTCGCCATTTTGTAAACTTGTTTAGCGGCTCTGTAAGTGTACAACCAAGATCGCGTGGCAAATGTTCATCAGAGATGAATCCGGAAAAATTCTTCACCGAGCTGAAGCGGCGCAACGTTTACAAAGTCGCCGCCGCCTACGCGGTCGTCGCGTGGCTGTTGATTCAAGTTGCAACGCAGGTTTTCCCATTTTTTGAAATTCCGAATTGGACGGTGCGGCTCGTCGTGTTGCTGATCATCATCGGTTTTCCGATTGCGCTCGTCATCGCGTGGGCGTTTGAGCTGACACCGGAAGGTCTGAAGCGAACTGAAGTTGCTGATGCGGCTCCCGCGCCACGATCACGAAGTCGCGCGTGGATTTACGTGGTTTTGATCGCGGGAGCGCTGTCGGCCGGCCTGTTCTTCCTTGGCCGCTTCACCGCGTCTACGAAGCAAAGCGTGTCGGCTGAGGTTTCCTCAAAATCGATTGCCGTGCTGCCGTTCGACAACCTGAGCCGCGATCCGGACAACGCGTATTTCGCGTCAGGTATTCAGGACGAGATTATCACGGGCCTGGCGAAGATTGCCGATTTGAAGGTGATCTCGCGCACCTCAACCCAGCAATATCAGAGCAAGCCAGGCAATCTCTCCGAGATCGCGAAGCAGCTGGGCGTGGCGAACATCCTGGAGGGCAGCGTCCAGAAAGTCGCCGATCAGGTGCGCGTCAACGTCCAGCTCATCCAAGTGGCCAGCGATTCGCATCTGTGGGCCGATACCTACGACCGCAAGCTCGTCGACATCTTTGCTGTCGAGAGCGAAGTCGCCAAAGCAATTGCCGACGCGTTGCAAGCGAAGCTTACTGGTGGCGAGCAACAAGCCTTGGCGGTTAAGCCGACAAACAATTCAGAGGCTTACGACGCGTACCTCCGCGGGTTGGCTCTTGAAGCACGCACTTCGACCTCCCCAAGCGATGCAGAGAAGATCGTCGGCTTTTACGAGCGGTCGGTGCAACTCGACCCAGCTTTTGCACTGGCCTGGGCCAGACTCTCTCGCGCGAACGCTCAGCTGTATTTCAGCGGTCTAGATACGACCTCCGCTCGCCGTGACGCGACTGAGCGGTCCTTAAACACCGCTCAGAAACTCCAACCGAATTCGCCCGAAACCCTTCTTGCGCAGGCTTACTATCAATATTGGGTGCTGCGGGATTACGCGCTTGCCAAAGCGACATTCGGCCGCGTCCGGGAGCTTTTGCCGGGCAGCAGCGAGGTCCCTGGTGCTCTCGCCCTAATCGCACGAAGACAAGGGCACTGGGATCAAAGCGTTGCCTATTGGGAGCAAACTCTCGCGCTCGATCCGCGCAACACTCAATGGCTAGGGAGCGCCGCACAGACTTACGCGATGCTTCGGCAATTCCCGGGTGCGCTAAAAACGTACGATAGGGTATTAGACCTTGTTCCGAATGACCTCGACACGATCGCGTCCGAAGCAGCAATTTATCAGGCCGAGGGCAATCTGGAACAAGCCGCAAGATTGCTGGCCGGCGTAAACGCACAGACTCCTTCGCTTGGTGCCTTCATACCGAAGATAAACCAATTGTTTCTAGAGCGGCATTTCGATGAGGCCATTCGATTGATTCATAGCCGACTCACTGAATCTCGCGACCTGCCCGACTTCGAAAGGCTCTTTGAGCCATTATTTCTGGTCCTCGCCCAGGAATGTGCCGGCGATGTTGCCGGCGGGCGAGCCACTGCTCAACAAATGCTGCCTTCGCTGGAGACGTTCGGCAAGAAGGCCCCGAATAACCCGTTTTTTGCGTTAGGGCTTTCGCTAATTCATGCGGTACTCGGCGAGAAGGACGCAGCGATAAAAGAAGCTGAGCGTGCGATCACGCTGCTGCCCAGTGCGAAGGATGCAGTGGATGGGCCTACCTACGAGGAGAATTTGGCGTGGGTCGAGGTCATGGTCGGCGACAAAAACCGCGCGATTCCAAGGCTGCAGCGTCTTTTGGCGATTCCGTATATTAACTGCCTTACACCGGCGCTTCTAAGGCTCGATCCGAAATGGGACCCGTTGCGTGGCGACCCCCGTTTCCAGAAGCTCTGCGAGGAGGGGAAACCGTGAATCCCACACCGCCAATCGGGTCGGGAATATCAATCAATCGTCTTAGTCGGGCTACCAAAACATCTTTGCTAACCAGACTCGGGATGGTGACGAAGCCGAGCTCGCCTTGCGGAGATTTATACCTGGACCGGGGAATTTGACGAGGCATTTCGACTGCTCGATTCTTCTTTGCCTCAGTTCAGCGGCGCACCGGGGGCGATTCCGAACATTCGTCAACACTCCGAGCTTGAGCTGAGCAAGTCCGCCCGGCAAATGGCTGGCAACGATCGGTAAAAGCCACTTGATCAAATCGCAGGCAGATCGGAAACAGAAGGTTTAGCCGTGCAGCAGACTGCGCATTGATCACGGGCTTCGACGGTCCGTGAAAGTAACAATCGCGTTACTTTTCCGGTATTGCCTGCGGCAACAGATCGTTGCCACCCTACGGTTGAGATCCAAATACCCTCACGGTCGAGACCGAAAGGAAAATCAAAAATGAAAAACTCGGCAGGAAATAGATTACGCTCGTCCGCTCGATTCAGTTTGATGGCCCTCGTCGGCTTGGCGCTGGCGGGCGGCGCGGCGGCGGTGCGCGGGCAATCCGCACTCGACGGTTTCGATCCGAACGTAAACGGCCCGGTTTTCGTCGTCGTCATCCAACCGGACGGCAAGATTCTTATCGGCGGCGACTTTACAACGCTCTCGCCCAATGGCGGAGTGGCGGTCACGCGCAACCACATTGCCCGGCTGAACCCGGACGGCACGCTCGACACCGCTTTCAACCCCAACGCGAACGATAATGTCTTTTCAATCGCAGTGCAGGCGGACGGCAAGATTTTGGCGGCCGGCTTATTCACGAGCATCGGCGGACAGACGCGCAATTACATCGCCCGGCTCGATGCCACCACCGGCTTGGCTGACTCGTTCGACCCGAACGCGAACGATGAAGTCAAGTCAATCGCGTTGCAGGCAGACGGCAAGATTTTAGCGGGCGGCTTTTTCACCAGCATCGGCGGACAGACCCGCAACGACATCGCCCGGCTCGATGCCGCGACCGGCTTGGCTGATTCGTTCAACCCGAACGCGAACGATGCTGTCGTTTCAATCGCGGTGCAGGCGGACGGCAAGATTTTAGCGGGCGGCAATTTCACGAGCATTGGCGGACAGACCCGCGACCACATCGCCCGGCTCGATGCCGCGACCGGATTGGCAGATTTGTTCGACCCGAACGCGAACAATGGTGTCGTTTCAATCGCGGTGCAGGCGGACGGCAAGATTTTAGCGGGCGGCTTTTTCAGCAGCATCGGCGGACAGCCGCGCAACCGCATCGCCCGGCTCGATGCCACGACCGGTTTGGCTGATTCGTTCGACCCGAACGCGAACAGTGGTGTCGAGTCAATCGCGGTGCAGGCGGACGGCAAGATTTTAGCGGGCGGCACTTTCAACAACATCGGCGGACAGACGCGCAACTTCATTGCCCGACTCGATGCCACGACCGGCTTGGCTGATTCGTTCGACCCGAGCGCGAACCTTTTTGTCTTTTCAATCGCGGTGCAGACGGACGGCAAGATTTTAGCGAGCGGCTATTTCACGAACATCGGCGGACAGCCGCGCAACCACATCGCCCGGCTCGATGCCACCACCGGG
>Ga0193729_1001319_pt1 | contig 12757 bp, 12 predicted proteins | sample U1c2metaG_FD_143036 | JGI IMG/M metagenome (GOLD analysis project Ga0193729, IMG submission 143036) | Soil microbial communities from a riparian zone of the East river system, Colorado, United States - U1c2 | ecosystem: Environmental > Terrestrial > Soil > Riparian zone | place: USA: East River... | reverse complement strand
GGCCGGTATCGGCAAGCCCCGTATGATCAACTCTTCTCAGGGTTGTACCCAATCGGCGCCCGCTCGAGCCTCGAGCGAGAACATGAATCCGGGGCCCTCGCCGCCGGCACTTGCGTCTACGCCACCCTCCGCTTCGGACTATTTCATCATCCGTGATGGGACGGAGGGCGCGCCGGCAGCGTCCTGTGTCCGGTGCAACCGGCCCGCCACGGTTCTGATCTTGCGAGGTGACGCCATCCAGATCGCCACCGCCGACAATCCGCTCACGCCGATACCGATCGCAAATGCGATCGTATAACTTCCCGAGACGTCGTGCAGAAAGCCCGTGACCCAGGGACCCGCCGCCCCGCCGGCGAGGGCTGCGATCATCATGGTACCAAAAATGGTGCCGTAATGTTTGCCCTGAAATATTTCCAGGACCACCGCGCCCATGATGGACGTCAGACCGTAGCCGAGCGTGCCCTGCGTCAGCACCATGAGGTAGACCAGCAGCAACGTCGGAAAGTATTTTAGGGCGACCAGTGCCGCAAAGCAGATCGCAAATCCGAGGCAACTCGCGGTCCAGATCCATTCCCGCCCGACCCGATCGGAAAGGTGTCCGAGCCATATCTGACCGGGAATGCCGAGCAGACTGACCGCGCCCAAAGCCCAAACCGCGACGCTCGGGCTGAAGCCGATGTCGAGGAGATATTTGGTCTGATGAACCTGTACCGCGTACCAGATATATAATCCGCAGAAATAGCCGAGCGAAATCCACCAGAAACGTGCGGTGCGAACGGCGCGCTTCAAGGTCCAATCGATGGCGGCCCAATCGGGATCGACGACATACGAGATCGGCTTCGACGACTCCGAAGGTGCTGCGTCTCCATCCGACCGAAGCCCGATGTCTTCCGGCCGCTTGCGCAGCAACAGGTTGATCGGCGCAAGCACGACCAGAACCACAATGCCCATCGCCGTGCAGGCGGTTCGCCAGCCGGTCTGCTCGATCATGTGCTGCACCCACGGCAGCAACGTAATGGAACCAATTCCAACGCCGGCGAAGGCCAGTCCCATCGCAAGGCCGCGGCGACGAATGAACCAGTTGGGCAGAAACTGCGATTGACCGGAGTAGCCGAGACAGACGCTGCCGGCGCCGACCATGACGCCGATCGTCAAATACAGATGCCATGGCTGCGTCGTCAGCGGCGCCAGCAACAAGCCTCCTCCCATCAGCGCGACGCCGAGCTCCATCACGGCGCGCGGGCCAAAGCGATCCATCGTGCGGCCGATCAAGGGACTCACCGCACAGGAAGCCAGGAAACCGAATGAGAAGGCGCCCGCCGTTATGCCGCGCTCCCAGCCGAACTCATCGATGATGGGTGGAAAGAACAGCGAAAACGACGTGCGCGCGTTGACGCCGATCGCCATGGTGACGAACGTCACGGCGACCATGATCCAGCCGTAAAAGAAGGGAAGCCGCATTGGGTTTCGCATCTCGTCATCCTGGGACGCGCGAACAGCGCGAACCCGGAATCTCGAAATTCCGGGTCTGGTCCTTCGGACCATCCCGGAATGACCAGGTCAAGTCATCTCTGCTCGGATGTCTTCAAGATGTCGCGGAATGGCTAAGCGCCGCATGGCCATATCGGTCATGACACCCGGTAACGCTCCATGATCTCCTTGTCCGGCTCGTAGCCCAGCCCCGGCCCTTCGGGCACCTCGATGCTGCCATTTGCATCGGCATCGATTTGGCCATGCCAAAGACAGGCAGCGCGATTCATGTAGAAAATCTCGATGAACGAGCCGTCGTCACGCAGCGACATCAGCTGTAGCGTCGCCAGAAGGCCGGGCCCGAAATACGGCGAATGCGGTGCGAGCCTTATACCCATCTCGTCGGCCAACGCAGCGACTTTCAGATATTCCGTGATGCCGCCGACCTTGATCACCGAGGGCTGGGCGTAGCTCACTGCGCCCGCGGTCATCATTTGGCGAAATTGATGGACGGTGCAGGCATTCTCGCCCGCGGCGATAGCAAGCCCGCCTTTTGCCCGCACCTCTGCCAGAGTGGCAAAATCTTCGGGCGGCCACACCGGCTCCTCGATGAACATGGGCGTGGCCGCTCGACAAGCCTGTGCGAATGCGATCGCCTCAGTACCATCCAATGGGCAATTCATGTCGACCATCAGCGGAACGCCGGCGCCGATCGCCTGCCGCGCCGCGAATACGACCGGCTCGGCCGTCTCATGCAGCTTGATTGCGGGGTAGCCACGTCGCAGCGCAGTCTGGCATTCGCTCGCAACACTCTCCGGCGTCCCGATCCGAAGCAGGCTGGCATAGGCGGGAATCCGCGACCGCCTGCTGGCGCCGAGCAGGCGATGCAAGGGCACGCCTTTCGCTCTGGCGGCAAGATCCCACAGCGCGATGTCGAGTCCGGCGATCGCAAACATCGTAATGCCATAGCGACCGAACAGATGCAGATTGCGCTGGATCCGATCCATGAGGTCGGGAATACCTTCGGCATCCGGCACTTCGAGGCCTCGGGCCTGCGGCGCGATCATCTCCTCAATGGCTGTCACAGTTGTCCGCGGGCAGACGTATGCGAAAGCATCCCCCCAGCCGGTGAGACCAGCGTCGGTCGAGACCTCGACAATAACCATATCGAGCGCCGCAATGGCGGAGGCGCCCTGCCTGAAGCTCGCTACGCCCGCGTCGAAAGGAATACGGACGTGGTGTGCTTTAACGTCTGTGATCAGCATGCATCGCCTCCCGATTTTTGAACCAGGTTAGTGCACTCAGGGCCGGAGTGTCCAATGCGCGGCGTTGACGGCGCCGGCCGGAAACCATGCCATCGATCGCCGCCTCGACCTGACGAACGGCTTCTACGGCGCCCACTGCAAAGCTGCGCTCCAGCCGAAGCGGCGTTGCTCAGGGTTCTCGGCTGCCGAGCACCGCCACGCGATCACGATATATCAAGCGGCCTCCGAGCTCCTGAAAGCAGATCTCAACACCGTCTTCGGCCAGTGACGCAATCATGTGCCAGGCGGGCGAAAATTTCGTGCTCATGGGGCCCGTAAAGATCAGCGGCATACATTGTGTCAACATGCGATAATCCAGTTGCCCCCGGAAATAATCGCGCCAGCGGTTTTCCTGGCCACCTTGCGAAAGATCCCAACACAGGAAGTCAAAAGGAACCCAGCCTCTGCCTTCGATCCACGCCTCGGCCCAATAATGAAACGTTGGCGTGAATTGATACAACAAGTACCCGCTCAGCAATCGTGACGGAATACCGCACGATCGGCACATCGATACAAAAAGCGCGGCGCCCAACTGACAATCGTACCAACTCGAATCCAGAACCCAATCGCCGGGTGCCTGTGCGGGAATCTGGTCGTAGTGGATCATTCCACATGTAAATTCGGCAAGAAGAAAATTCCAAAGTGCACTTGCGGTTTTCCAATCGTCCCTGGTGACGAAAGACCGTGCGCGGGCGGAGATCGCCGGGGACACATGAATCAATCCCTCTTTTTCACGAAGATAGATTTCGCTTTGCTTCGTATCCAGTCTGCCCGCAGCGGGCAGACCTTCAACGCCCCTGGTCGTGAACGAAATACGAGTAGCTATCTCGATTGACTGTTGGCGCGGTACCTCAAGGCGGATGTCGAGCCGCTCGGCATGCTTTGTGACGGCAAACGAGCAAGAAGCAGCCTCGTAGACGACCGCTTGAACATCGCGAGTGAGATTACTGGCATAAGGCAGAGGCAGCCGCAGCAAGACTTTCGTTCCCGGAGCAAAGACGCTCAGATCGAAGCTTCTGATCAAGCTGACTTCAAAGCGCAGGAAACGCAGGGCATCCGGCCCGAACATCCCCGCATCTTGACCGGCGAACTGGCTGACGCGCGAGCGCTCCGTCTCGACGAAGTGATCAATCCAGAAACGATCGAAGCCATTACGCCCGCTCCACTTGAGCTGGTTGATCACCTCGACGGGGTCGAAAAGCCGCTCGCCCGCTTTCGAAAGCTGATATTTCACTCCCAGCTCGACGGATCTCTGCAGAGCGTTTCCCGCGTGTTTCGAAACATCCTCATTCGCGCCCGCGTGCGCCCAACCTGCGAGCACCAGGAAATCAATCACCTTGGACTCAGGGACCGTTCGATAGCGATTAGCAGCATGCATCGCCCAGGAACTTCGCGCCAACGTTGTTTCCCTAACCGATTGACCATGCCAAACCAGCATGAGGAAATGACGTTAACCACGACAGAAGGGTTGATCAACCATCTCGGCCTTGCAATTGTCAGCTCGAACCAAGGTCCGTTCGGTCGTCTCACTTGCGGAACCTGCCAGTCCGGGGATCAATGAAGCGCGTCACTATTTTTGCAAAGGGTAACGTTGACATCCATGATTCCCTGCACTCTTGCCGGGTCGGTGGAAAATTACTCTGGAACGGAATAAACGAAGTCCTGCGGTCGCGCGGTATTGCGGCGGTCGTTCGCCTGAAGCACGAAACCTGGACCCGATCTGATGCTCTGTTGGCGACGTCGGGTGTCGTTCCGCCTGAAATTTCCGATCGGAACCTGGCGCTCGGCTACTACTCGGCAGAAAGCCAATTCAGCAGCGCGATATTTTCCTGCGATGCAGACGCCATCATACTTTCGGCTTTACCGGATTTTGCTACCGAACTCGTAAGGCACCATCGAACCGGGACACTGCTATATCCGAACGATGCGCACAAATGGCCCGAAAACGATCGCAATTGGTTAAGGGATGAATTCTCAGAAAGAGCCTCCCTCGAAGTCGACGCAGCGATGGTCCATCTGGGTCGACTTATCGAAAGACTGCAAACAAGTCTGGACGTCCCAATTTTGCTATATAATGTGTCTTCTTAAGCCAAAGGCGACATACTGATCTTTCTTGATGGAGACACACTGGCCGCTCCCGATTTTGTGGCGTGTCACCTCAATGCGCATTCTGGCCCAACCAGGGCCATCGCGCGAGGCGAAACGTATCATTTGCGCGGCACCCGCTTCTTTCAAGATCCCGAAGCCGGAACGCCAAAGTCTGGGGAGGAAGCCCGAGTTGCGGCATTATCAGAGGCCGAACGTTCGCGAATGTGTGTCACCCGAAACGAAATCAGGACAGATTTTTCGGCTATCCACGCCCGCTCAACGCCTGGCATCTACCCAGGCGCCGGACCTCGCTTGTTGTTTGAACTGGAGATGCAGGCGCTCCGCGAGCACCCCGATTGCAGTGTTCTGTGGGCGGCGGCTTCGGGATCAAATCAATCGATCCCAAGACGTGATTTCGAAGCCAGTGGCGGTTTCGACGAAAGCTTGACGATCAACGAACATCGAGAATTGGCACTCAGACTCTGCCGGATGGGCCGCGCAATGATCCCGGCAGAGGGAGCTCGCAGCTACCATCTGACCCATCGCAGCGGATGGCGCGATCCCCTAACTGACCATGATTGGGAAACGATCTTCTATCGATCTCACCCGATTCCCTCGGTGGCATTACTATCTGTTTTCTGGGCCAGCCTGTCGGCTCCAAAGACATTCCCCCTCGAACGGCGCATCTTGTCGCTGCCCGCGCTCGAAGCCGCAGCAAACCGCTGCAGGCATATGGTTGGCATCGAGAACATCCGCAGCGCGCATTTTGGTAACCATGACAAGCCCCAACCGGGTGATGTCATGTCATGAGCAATATTGCGCCAATTGTAATGGGGGCCCGCGTCGTTGCGGTTGAACGCCCCATCATCGAACTCGCGGTTCAGCAACTTGAAGCCAGTCTCAACACAGCATCGGCAAGCGGGTTCTCAATTCGGATCGAATTCATTGACCCGGAAACGTTGACCCCTCCGGTGAGCGCCCGCATCGTTCTGATCTCATTGCGGGCGGAAGCTGTTCGCCTGGCCGAGCCGTGGCTTGAGACCGAGCGGCGGTTGCGAGGGCAATGCAAGGCGCTGCTGGATAACAATGCAATCGTCTTTGTTTGCACCGTCTTTCGCCATGTATCACCGGGGTACGAGATGTCCCGGGAAAAACGAATCAGAATCCGCCGACTGAATCTCCTGGTGACGGAGATATCGCGCGAGACGGGTTTGTTCGTCATCGATCTTGACAGGGAACTCGCAGACATCGGCGCAAACAATCTCAAGACCGATTATTTGTTGGCAGGCCAGCTGGCGACCGCCGTCGCGGCGAACTGCATCGCCAAAACCGTGCTCTCGTACGGACTGGACGACTACGTCCCCTTCGAGATTCAGGACGGCGCGAAGCCGCTGCTCGAGCATTACAGACCGACAATTGTGAACTCGGAAATGCCGGCCTCGCAGGAACGGCCGCTGAACTTTATCGCGACCGGTTCCGGCCGGCGAACGCAGATCGTTTCCACGGTCGTCGACACAGATCAAAACCGGCATGCCGGTACGCTCGTCGAGCTTTTCCTGAGACGTCAGATCAGCATTCAAGAAGCCTTGACAAAACTCAGGCGGTCCGTGGCGCGTCGCGGTTTGCGATCCAGCTCCGCGCTATTCCTCGCGGGCATTCGACAGGTTTTGCGAAAAAGTTCGCGAGCGGGAAAATAGGCAGTGTCGTTGGACCAGAAAGAACTGTTGCGCACGATGATGCTGATTCGAGCCTTCGAAGAAGCGTTGGCGGCTCGACCAGATCATGGGTTTCAATTGTTATCGTCGGGCGAAGAAGCCGTCGCGGCGGGATTATGTTCAGCGCTTGGCGCCGACGATCAGCTGCTGACCGGGGGCCGTTCGATAGGCGCGGCGCTGGCGCGCGGAACGAATCCAAACCGCCTTATGGCCGAGCTACTGGGCAAATCCTCGGGAACCAATCGCGGCAAGGCCGGCAGGGGGCACGTTGCTGACCCGGACGTTGGCTTCTTTGGCGCGCATGCCGTTGTCGGAGGGAACATCAGCATTGCCGCCGGCGTTGCCTTATCGAAGTAACTGGCCGGAGAGCCGGGATTGGTTGTGATTCTGTTCGGCGATGGGGCAGCGGGTGCAGGCGCACTTCATGAAACCCTGAACATCGCCGCGATCTGGCGGTTGCCGCTTCTGTTCGTTTGCAACAACAATCAATTCTCGGTCTCCACGCGTCGCAGTTCTGTGTTGGCGCCGAAGAACCTGTCCGACATCGCTTCGACATTCCAAATTCCGTCGCGCAGCATCGACGGCATGGATGTCAGGGTGGTCGCCGAAGCGGCACATGAGGCCGTTACAACGATGCGCTCCGGAAACGGACCGGCGTTTATCGAATGCGTTTCGGCTCGTTTCACCAGCCATTCGACGACAGCAAGAGAAACCCGCACTCCGGCGGAGCTGCAGGGGGTGCGTTCGCAGTGCCCGATCAGGAGACAAATAAACGTGCTGAAACGCGGCGGCGAACTGGATGAAAACGGGGAGCGGGACATGGCGCGCGAAATCGCGAAAACGGTTTCCGCCGCCCTGGCCTTTGCCGACTCATCGCCTTATCCAACATCCGCGGAAGCCCTGACAGATGTCTGAGCAAGTTGTGCGCAGCAAGCGGCTGTTCTTTCGCGAGGCGATTGCCTGCGCGCTGGAGGAAGAGATGGCCAAAGATCCCCGCGTCTTCGTGCTTGGACAAGACGTGGGTTCATTTGGCGGATCGTATCGGGAATTCGACGGCCTGCACGAAAAATTTGGCGCGTCGCGCGTCCGCGACACTCCCGTTGCCGAATCCGCAATGGTCGGCATAGGCGTTGGCGCCGCCGCGGCCGGGCAGAGACCGTTGGTATGCATAACCTATATGGATTTCATGATGCTGGCCCTGGACCCGTTGGTCAACTACGGCGCGAAGCTTCGCTACAAGACCGGAGGGCGGTTGACCGCTCCAGTCGTCGTCAAGACGACGGCCGGTGCCAAAGGACAAGGCGTGGCTCATTCTCAATGCATAGAGGCCTGGTTGATGAGCGTACCAGGCCTGTGCGTCGTCGCACCGTCTTCTCCGGCCGAAGCGTATAGTCTGCTGAGAGCAGCACTGCGCCACGACGGGCCGGTCGTTTACGTTGATCACAAGCGGCTGTTTCCGCTGGCCGGAGAAGTGACGCTCGGAGAAATCGGGACAATCGGAAAAGCCAAGATCCGCCGGCACGGTGCGGATTTGACCGTTACCACGCATTCTTATATGACGCGCATCGCGCTGCAAGCCGCCGAGGCGCTCCAGAAACAAGGCGTCTCGATCGAAGTGATCGATCTTCTGACGCTTGCTCCACTTGACGTCGAGACAATCACGGATTCGCTGGAGAAGACCGGAGCTTTGCTAACGCTGGAGGAAGGTCAATCAACATGCGGTGTCGGCGCGGAAGTCATTGCCCGCGTTCAAGAGATCATGGGCTCGGTCCGATGTACCCGAGTCTCAGCTTTGCGGGCGCCGGTATCTTCCAACCCTGTCCTCGAAAAAGCCTGTCTTCCGGACACCGCTCGCGTGGTAGATGCAGCGATAAGGCTGTTGAAAAAAACGGCGCATGAGCGCCGCTGAATTTCCATCATTCGGATTTAGTGAAATGATATACCAACTTACTGTACCGGCCGTCGCGGATGTCGAAGAGATCCGCGTTTTAGAGTGGCACGGAGAGATTGGTCACCGGTTTCACGTCGGTGACCTCATCGTTGAGCTTGAAACCCACAAGGCGATTGTCGAAGTCCGGGCGGGACAACCCGGCATCATGAGAGTTGTCATGTTACAGGCCGGCGACTGGCAACAAATCGGCGAGCCTTTGGCGATTTTCAGCGATAATGAAGAAGAGGAAGTCAGCGCTCAGGCTGCTTCGGCCCTCGTGGTAGAATTTCAGGTCTCGTAACGAAAACAAGCGGGGCCAGATCAAGCTCGCGCTTGCATCAGTTGCAGCATTTCGGATCGCAATGCGGCTTGCAGGCTTTCGCTTTGATGAATGCCATCCGGAAGATGTCGGCCACCGCCAAGCTCCGCTGCGATCGCGTCAATGTCCAGAATCGCAACGTTGCTCTCTCCGGAGATATCATGCAGCATCAAGTTTAGTTGCTTCGAAGCGATATTTTCCAGTGTTTCCGCCTTCGGATGGCTAAATGGCGAATAGTCCGAAATATCCTCCTGCCCGGATGTGGACATTCTGTTGGCAATCAAAAGGCGTGCTCCGGTTTGCCGACCGACGGCGTCCGCCAACTCGACATAGTCGCGGCTGATGTCGTCGATGTTTCGTTTGACAGGCTCAAAGGCCGTCTGAATCCAGGCTTGAATTGCAGGTCCGGCTGCCGCCTGATGGTGCCGCAGGATATGAATGGAGTATCCGAGTTTCTTATGACGCAGGATCGACTGTCCTTCCGCGTGCAGTGAAAGCAGAACGACATCGGCAGGTCCCGATCTTTGCAGTTCTCCCGACATTATGAAGTCGTGCTTGTCGCTGATCGAGGATTGCTGAAGCGCGGATAACAGGCTTCCGGCAAACAGCCAGTCACTGGCCGTTGGCGTGATATTCCCGGCCGTCAAGGCGCGGCCTAGTTCGTTCGCGATATCTTCCATCTGCGCAGCCGTGCGCCCCAGTTGCTCGAGCAATATGGGGGCGCAGGGGACAAGAGGACAGGCTGGCACGGATGTGACATGAGAAGCAGCCTGCGAAAGAGCAAACAGTTCAACAAAGGCCAAACGGGGGCCCTGCACCATTCCGGTCACGTCGCAGATGCCAAGGCAAAGCAGCGATGAAAGCTCGCCGGCGTCGTCCCCCCACCACGCCCTCGTGCGATTGTGCCAACCCGGCAGCAACCCAAATTCCTGATCGGCAAGTTGCGTCACACGGCGCCCGGCAACGAACAACAGACGAAATTCGTTGGCCTTGGCAAGATTCACATCATCGGGATCCGAGGCCTGCAAGTAAGCCAAGACCGTCTCGGGTTCCCACGAGTAGGTCCCAAACACATTGAGATAGCCGCCAAGCGAATCACTGTCCACAATTTGCAAACGGCCAGCCAGTCGCGGAGCAAGGATCACTTGCAATTCGAGTTCGTCAACAAAAGCTCGGCGAGCACGACCAAGGCTGACGCTCGGTTCTACCGTGATGTTGCAGTACCCGACCGGTTCATTGGCACGACACAAATGACCGTCACGACACAACCAATTGATCCCCGAACGGCGTATCGTATAGCCATTTGCCGCGAGTAGGCCCGCCCGAAGAGGGATCGTCGTCATCGTCCGAAGCTTGACCACATTTGGGAATGAAAAGTGATGCCAGCAGTAGTTACCCGCAACGGGCGTGACGTGCCGCTTTCTTCATCCTGGGGTTCCTGAGATAGTATTGCGAGCAAACTCCCCGCCTTGCAAATATCGCCTGGCGCAACATTCATCTGGCGCAGCCATGCCGGCTCACGGGCAACCATTCGAAAATAAGATATCGGCGGGCACGACTGAGGGAAGGCACCGCTCAAATCGATGCTGAGGTCGAGAAGCTTGTCACCTCTCTTTAAGTAAACGCCAGGTTCGGCATAAAGGCATTCGATGACCGCTGACAACATATGAGGGCTGATCTCAGAGAGCTTTAGATTCAATATCATTATTTGTACGCCGACTTTGCAAGACCCGGTTGAGAACAAAAACTTCCAAGAATCCCTTAGCCGTTGAATATACGGCGATTGCCTGCACATTTATCCTGAAAACGTTATCGAAGTGACACAATGAAGACAACAAGGATTCGCTCACCCAGGACCACTCCAGCCATTCGCGACGGAAACCGGCCGTGTGTAAACGGTAACTTCGCTCAGGTTTCGGCAGGGAGCGTGCGACGAAGCGATGTGGAAGCGGGTTCCGCACCCTTGCCACGGAGAAGCGGGGGTCAGGCTTACCCGCTATTCATGGACGCTCAGGGGCGGCGCGTCCACCGGGCGGCGTTGACGGCACCAGCCGGAACCTCGCCGTTGATAATCACCGCAACCTGACGAACGGTTTCGAGCGACTGGCTTTCAATCGCCGGAGGCGTTAGCCCGCCAATATGCGGGGTCGCGATGACATTGGGAAGCTTCGCCAGTTCCAGTGTCGGCATCTGATCCCGGGCACGGCCGACGTCCAGCGCCGCTCCGGCAATGCGGTTCTCGCCCAACGCCGCGATCAACGCAGCCTCATCGACGAGATTGCCGCGGGACAGATTGATGAAGAATGCGTGCGGCCGCATGCGCGCCAGGGCCGCCTGCCCGATCAGATTTTCGGTCTGTTCATTCGCCACCGCGAGACATACGACGTAGTCCGCGCGTCCGAGAAGAACCTCGAGCGGAACATGTTCGATAGTCGCGTCATCAACAGTCGCAAAGGGATCGGCGACCAAAACCACCATGCCAAGCGATTTCGCAATCGGCGCGAGATAACGACCGATGCTGCCGTAACCGATGATGCCAAGACTGCTGCCCGCTAGCTGCCGCCCCATCACGATCTCCGGTTTGCGCCCCGAATGATAATCCGCCGTCGCGCGTGACATTCCGCGCGACAGATCGACCAGGAAACCGAGCGCCAGTTCCGCCACCGATGGCACGAAGCCGGGCCCGGCGCGCGTGACCAGCACGCCCGCCGCGGAGGCTGCTTCGACATCGATGTTGCGGATGTCGACCGCGCAGCGAACGAATGCGCGCAGCCTTGGCAGGCCGGCGAAAATCTCGGCCGGCCCTTCCGTCAAACGATCAGCCACGATGGCATCGACATCGCGCGCCGCCTCGATCAGGCCGGCGGCATCCAGCGCGTCGTCGGCGTCGTGCAGGACGACCTGCGCCAACGCTTGCAGGCCATTCAGGCTGCGCTCGCCATAATACTGGCGCCGCGCCTGCGGCGTGTGGGTCAGCAGGACTTTTATCATCGAACGGTCTTTCCGGGCTCGCGGCGGTCAGTACCCGAAAATGCGCGGCAGCGCGGTACTGATGCCGGGTATAAAGGCGATCACCAGCAGGCATAGCAACAGCAATCCGAGATAGCCCATGATCGGCTTGACGGTTTGCTCGATCGGCACGTTGCCGATCAGACAGGCCCCGTAGAGCCCGAGACCGAGCGGTGGGGCAAACAGACCGAGCCCCATCGAAATCACCAGCACGACGCCGAAATGCAAGGGATCGATGCCGAGCCTGACCGCGACCGGCAGCAATAAGGGTCCGAAGATGATCAGTGCCGCGGCGCCTTCGAGCACCGAACCCATCACGATCAGCACCGCGATCGACAGCAGCATGAACAGCCAGGTGCCGTGCATGCCCGACAGCGACAGCATCATCTCGCCGACCGCATGCGGCACTTGCTGCAAGGTGAGGATGAAGGCGAGCGATTGCGCGGCCGCCACGATGAACAGCACCAATCCGGAGCGCGTGGCCGCCTGCACGAAGCTGTGTGCCGCGGTCTTGAAGCCGAGTTCGCCGAACACCAGTCGGCCTACCACAATGGCATACATCGCAGCGAACGCCGAAATTTCCGTGGCGGTGGCGAACCCGCTCTTGAAGCCTGCGAAGATCATGAAGATCAGGCCGAACGATGCGATCGCACCGCTCCAAAGCCCCGATATGGCAATTTGTGGTTCGATCGCCTCTGTGGTCGCAGGGCGCTTTCCAAACACGATCGACACCACGATGAGCGCCAATGCCATCAACCCTGCCGGCAGCAGCCCGGCGACGAACAGGCCGCCGATCGACAGGTTGGCGACAAAGCCGAGAATGATCAGATTGATGCAAGGCGGAATGGTTTCCGCCATCACGGCGGATGCCGCCAGCAGGGCCACCGCGCTGCCCGGATTCTGTCGGGAACGGCGGGCGGCG